>Ga0075421_100002257_pt1 | contig 22926 bp, 19 predicted proteins | sample SoiMetdeltSBSDD5_FD_75292 | JGI IMG/M metagenome (GOLD analysis project Ga0075421, IMG submission 75292) | Bulk soil microbial communities from a Populus tree surrounding site in Tennessee, USA - Soil MetaG P. deltoides SBSDD5 | ecosystem: Environmental > Terrestrial > Soil > Tree plantation...
GCGTAGCTCAGACGCGCTTCCGGGAAAAATCTTGCTCCCGGCATTTTGTCCTTGTCGGCAATTGCAACAACGCCCGGCCCATCGCCAAGGACACCGAACTCACGCCAGATGGCCAACCAGAAGTTCTCCGGAGCTGCCACAGAATAGGCATGGAGGTCTTCATAGGTTTCCAACCGAAGACCGGTGGTATCCGCCAGCTTGGCCATGAAACGGGCCAAATTGGATGACTTCTTACGGCAGTGCGGCGGCACCCAGACAGGTTGATCAGTCACTTTGGCCACTCCATGCGTCGGAGCGGGGAAAATACTCCGCACGACTGTGACCTAAAAGCCCCAAGGGCAGCATCACTTCGCCGCAATTTGGAACTCAGTATCCGTGCGACCGAAGAAGAACAATCGCGGGCAATCCTGCCGCGTGGCAGCGGGGAATGAATGAAGCGCTTGGCCGCTATTTCGGCTGTGTTTCTCCTGTTGGCCGGAGCGGCGACGGTAGGGATTGCCTATATCTTTTCGCCTTCGTTCCTGTCCGCCGATTTGGCCAGGGCGGTCGAGGAGGCAAGTGGCAAGCAGTTTAGATTCCAATCGGGTCCGCGGATCACCTTGTGGCCGGAATTCGGCGTCGCCTATGGCAATGTCAGCCTGACGGAGCAGGGCGCGACCGGCGAGGAGCCATTCGCCAGGGTGGAACAGATGCGGGTGAAGATCAGCCCGGCCGCGCTGTTCGGCCGGCGCGTGGCCGTAGATGAGATCCGCCTGCTCAATCCCACAGTAAATTTGCGCATCGACAAGTCTGGCCGAGACAATTGGAGCGTTGCAAGCCGAGGCGGCGAGGCTGAAGGCAAGGGCGGCAAGTCGGTCATCCCACCCATCTATGTGGAGGGAGGATCGGTCAATCTGGCGGATCTGCGTTCGAGGCAGCGTTTCAGCTTCGACAAGCTCGACATGCTGGTGATGCTGGAATCTCCCCGTGGCGCCCTCGACATTCGAGGGAGCGGTGATTGGCGCAACGATCGGGTGAGCTTCTCGCTGTTCATCAAATCGCCGCAAGCCCTCGTCGGCAAAGGGAGCCCGCTCGACGTCAATCTGTCGGGCAGCTGGCTCGATTTCGGGTTCAGTGGCACCGGAGTTGTGGCCGAGCAACTCGACCTTGCGGGGACGATTCAAGGCGGGTCCCGCTCGCTCCGCGGGCTGATGCGTTGGGCTGGCGTTGAGATCGGTGATGGAAAGGGCCTCGGCAGTTTCCGTACGAGTGCCGCCTTCCGACTCAAAGGGAAAAGGCTGGAACTCACCAAGGCGCAAATCCGGCTCGACGGCGCAACAGCGGTGGGCGAGGCGTCGCTGGCGCTCGACCAGAAAAAGCCTGCGCTCACAGCAAAGCTCGACGTCGAGCAACTCGATCTCAACAAATACTTTCTGGTTCATAAGCAGGATCAGAACGCAAGAGGTATAGAGCGCTGGAGCGCTGATCCGGTCGACTTCACTCTCCTCAACAGCATCGAGGCAAGAGCTGTGCTCAGGGCGGAGCGGCTTATCTACGGGAAGGTGACAATGGGCAATGCCCTGATCGACGCGCTTCTCGAGAACGGCATTCTCAATGCCAAGGTCAAGGACGTCGAATTCTATGGCGGCACGGGCGAGGGACAGCTGGTTCTCAACGGCAGACAGCGCGTGCCGACCGTTCAGCTTGGGTTCGATGCCAAAGGGGTGAATGCACGGTCGCTCTTCAATGATCTTGGGGAATTCGACAAGCTCGAGGGCAGGAGTGATCTGACTCTGGCGGTCGCCGCAACGGGCCGCTCGCCGCGCGAGATGGCAGCGTCGCTGCGCGGCAGTGCGGGGCTGCAAATCAGCGATGGTGCAGTGAGAGGTGTCGATGTGCCGCTTCTCATGGCGAATGTGGCGCAGAAGATCGTCGTCGGCTGGCAGGAGAAACCGGGTATCTCCAGCAGGTTCAGTTTGCTGAAAGGGAATTTCAAGATTGCGGATGGAATTGCGGAGAGCGGCGATCTCGCGCTGACCTCGCCGGGATTTTCTCTGAAGGGAGAAGGCCTCATCGATATCTTGAAGAGCGAAGTCGACTTCAAAGTCGAGCCCGCAGGCGATGCGGGTACGATCGCTCTGGCAGTGCCGATGATCGTCAGCGGGCCATGGGAGAAGCCGCAATTCTACCCTGATATTGCGGGTGTTCTTGAAAATCCAGGCGCCGCCTATGACGCCCTCAAAGCTCTCATGGGCCGGGGAAAGAAACTGAAGGAGGAGCCTGCGGCTTCGCAAACGGTGAACAATGCCGGCGGGGTGGCGGGCGAGGCGCTCAGCAGCGATGCCGGCTCGAGTGAGCCCCCGCAATCGGTCGATCTCAAGAAGCAGCTCAACACAAACACAATCGAGTTGATGAACGGATTCGTGGGCGATACCCCGCCCGAGCCCGTTTCTTCCGAACAGTAGCGTTTTGGCTTTTGCACGCCTAAATTCTCAGTCGTTCGGAGGCATTCCATGATTCGCATTCAACGGGAGCCGTTCGATTCAGCAGCCGAGCTCAGAAAGTTCGACCGGTCTGGGGATGCTGGCGGAACGGTCGTGTTTCTCGGTACGGTGCGGGGCATAAACGAGCGCGGACGGATCGAGGCCATGACGCTCGAACATTATCCCGGCATGACGGAAAAGGCGCTGCAGGAGATCGAAAGCGAGGCGCACCGGCGCTGGCCACTCACCAATTCTCTCATCGTTCACCGCTATGGCAGGCTCATGCCGGGCGAGGACATCGTGCTTGCGATCACTCAATCCGCCCACCGCAAAGCGGCTTTCGAGGCTTGTGCCTTTCTCGTCGATTATCTGAAAACGCGCGCGCCCTTCTGGAAACTCGAGGAGGCCAGCGGCCAGGCTGAATGGGTGGAGGCGCGAGAGAACGATGAGGCCGCTGCAGCGCGTTGGCGAGGCAAATAGGCGGGAATTTTGCGACAGTATTGGCGACGGCGACGCTATAGCCCGCGCTCGGTTTGGAAAATCATCGCAGATGGTATGGCGAGCCTCATCATCGCTTTCGCGATCTTGTACCTGCTCGATAGATTTCCCGATATCGATTTTCAATCGAGGGTCAGCGTCACAGACGGGGACTCATTCAGACGCGGCAAACAGCGCATCCGGCTTTTCGGGATCGATGCGCCGGAACTCGCTCAGGAATGTCTCGACGCCAAGGGCAGACCTTATGCTTGCGGGCAGGCTGCCAAGCGGGCGCTGCAGGAACTGATCGGCGGGGCCGAGATCAGCTGCGAGGTCGTCGAACGTGACAAATACCGGCGTGACGTGGCCCGTTGCCGGAAGGACGATCTTGAGATCAACCGTGAAATGGTGCGGCTTGGCTGGGCCCTAGCCTATGAGCGACACAGCATCGATTATCTCGTGGCGGAGGCGACAGCGCGCAACGCGCGACGAGGCCTCTGGCAGGGGCATTTTCAGACGCCTGAAGACTTTCGGGCGGAGCAGCGCGACACGGTCAATCGCGGCGACATTGGCGAACCCCCATGGCTGGAAGCGGATTGACGCAGCTGGGGGAGGTTCGAGCAACCGACGAGGTTGTTGACCCCATCGTGGGTTGGGGTAGGTTTTTTTATCACTTCTGAAAAGGTTCAGCGATGCCTCAGCCATTTACTCACTGGAAGGTCCTGCCCCATGGGAAGCTGACAAAAATCGATGACAACATTCTTACCGTCATCGGCACTATACCCATGCCAGTAGGTAATATGACCCGACGAATGACAGTGGTACGGCTCCGCGACGGCCGGCTGGTCATATTCAGTGCGATAGCACTCAACGACCACGAGATGGCTATCCTTGAGGATTTCGGTAAGCCATCCTTCCTCATCGTTCCGAACGCCCATCATCGGCTTGATGCAAAACCCTGGAAAGACCGCTACCCCTCCATTCAAGTGATCGCGCCGCAAGGTGCGCTCAAAAAGATTGAGGGGGCGGTTACAGTAGATTCAACTCATGCCGACTTCGGCGATCCCGGTGTGGTGCTCGTCACAGTATCTGGCACCGGGGGGCGGGAGTTTGCACTGCAAGTCAGTGGACCATCCGGAACAACCTTGGTTCTCAACGATGTCGTTGCCAATATTAGCGACCCATCGGGCTTTGGAGGATGGCTGCTGCGCCTCATGGGCTTTGCAGGTGATAAACCGCACGTACCGATTCCGATAAAGTGGGTCCTAATCAAGGATAAGGCTGCTTTCGCCGCTCAGTTGAGGATTTGGACCGAACTGCCGGCGCTGAAGCAGATTCTGGTTTCTCACGGCTCCTCAATCACAGATGAGCCATCCCGAATACTCCGCGAATTAGCCGCCTCAATTGATCAGCAGCCACCTCCTTTCTGGCAGGCCTCGAGCAGCAATTAACTCCTGTGGCGCAAATATCATGAAGTCTTCACGTTTACGCCGAATGCCATCTGTAGGTTGATTCGCATCGATTGGTCCTCTCAGGCTCGTGCCTGAACTGTCAGTCCCGCACTGTTCTGGATATTCCGCGTCTTATTGAACGGAAGTCGGCGGCTCCGTCCGACTTATCAATGCCTACTTCAACGGTTCCGCGGGCTCCATATTCAAACTGCTTGAATAAACCATTTAGGAGACAGGAGAATCTCAAAATGAAAGCCGAAGCTGTTGTTGTTTGCGACACGCACTCTCGTTTGTCTCACAAGTCACCGGAGTTGCACTATCGCTCGAAATGCGCGTGCGATCTGGGAAGTATGGTTCGTGAGCTCCTTTACCCATTGCTACAGGAATGGCTCGACCGAAATCTCCCTCAAATCGTCGAGAAGTGCGTTAATGACGAGATCAAACGCATGGCCAGGACCTGAGACTTTCCTTTTGGTCTGCTGCAGAACCATGCGTGTTTCTGCATGTTGGGTTAACAATCAACTTGCTTCCTTGGATGCTCAGTTATCGATCATCCAAGCTTTGCGAGAGCGACGATTTCTTCAAACGCGACCGTTCGAGGCAGAGTGCCATAGCTTCGACCCCAATCGCCTCCCAACCGCGACGCACAAAAGGGATCGGATACTGAGGCGGGCCCGTGCTTAACCAGCAGCGCTCCCTGTAAAATGATTGCCATGAACTCCACCAATCGCCGGGCCTCACTCTCTTCACGTGAGCGATCATTTATCAGGTCTTTTAATTCGTTGATTCCCTTGTCCAGACTCCTGTTGCCACCGCGAGCTGAGTCCAACTCTTTGATCAGCAACTCTGTGGCTGATGGGTCACGAGCCATCGTCCGCAGAACATCGATGCATATGATGTTAGCCGAACCCTCCCAAATGCCATTGAGCGGTGCTTGTCGGTAGAGCCTCGGCATAATCGATTCTTCAATGTATCCAGACCCCCCATGGCATTCCAAAGCTTCACAAACGTATCCAGGCAAACGTTTGTTTATCCAATATTTTGCTACCGCGACAGAAACGCGAGAAAATGAATGGGCTTCCGTGTTAACATTTGCCTCATCGAAGCTACGCGCAATACGAGCTGCCAAGACCGTCGCGGCGACCCATTCTATCACCAGATCCGCTAGCACATTTTGCATCATCGGTTGCTGAGAAAGCATCTTCTTAAAAGCCTGCCGATGTGTCGTATGATGGACTGCTTGCAATACCGCCTGGCGCATTATTCCTGCTGCGGCAAGCGTGGTATCAAGGCGCGTATGGTGTACCATGTCCATGATCGCACGAACGCCCTGCCCCTCATCGCCGATCAATTTCGCCCAGGTGTTCTTGTACTCAATTTCAGCGGACGCATTCGAGCGGTCGCCCAGTTTGTCCTTTAGCCGCTGAACATAAAATGGATTACGTGTACCATCGCCTCGCCAGCGCGGGACCAAAAAGCAGCTCAGTCCGGTGACTGTTTGCGCTAAGGTCAGAAATGCATCCGACATTGGAGCGGAACAGAACCATTTGTGGCCCGTGAGTTCGAACTCTCCTCGCTCATTAAGTTTTCTTGCATAGGTGGTATTGGCGCGCACATCGGAGCCGCCTTGCTTTTCGGTCATCGCCATGCCGATTGTGACGCCCCTCTTCTCTTCCCGAGGGGCGAACCGGGGGTCGTAGGTGGCGGCAAGGATTTGTGGCCTCCATTCCGCTGCAATATCGGGCTCACGTGAAATTGACGGGATGCAGGCGTAAGTCATTGTTATAGGGCAACAAACACCCGCGTCGACCTGGACGAGCAAATACTCCAAAGCCATATGTGCAACATGTCCACCCGACTCCCTTGCCGTCCAAGCAATCGAGTGCACCTCATGCTCTTTTGCCAGCTTCATCAATTCGTGATAGGCCGGATGGTAGGTCACGTGATCTATTCGCTGCCCGAACCGGTCGAAGATTTGCAGTTCCGGTGGGAAGCGGTTGGCGGCTCGCCCGAGCTCACTGACCTCTTCGCTGCCCAGTATGGCTCCGAGCTTTCGTACCTTTTCAAGAGCCCACCCGGCGCCCTCACGTTCCAGCAATTGGCGCAGGATAGGGTCGCTATCGAATAGATTGTGTTCGGGTAACGGCGGCGGCTGATTGATGACCTCGTGTGTTTCGAAAGTCTTTATTGCCCTCGATGACATCCAAAACCTCAACCACGTTAAGACTATCCAAACCTTAACCCAAAAGGGAATGTTCACATACCCATCTTAGGGTGTCGATTTACTATGGAGGAGCGGAGCGGAGCTGAACCGAACCCCGATTCACCACTTCCGAATTGGTAGGTATGAACACCGTCCCCAATTATGAACTAAACAAAGTCTTGTACCAGTGGTGCGTACGAGCGTTCTCTTTGTTGCGCGGCCGGCTTGGCATCCATATCAAGGTGCATGACGCCAACGGGCATATCAAGGACGGCCAGATTTTCTTATTCAATCACTTTACTCGCTTCGAAACGATAATTCCTCAGTACTTCATTTACCAAGCAACTGACGCCTATTGCCGTTGTGTGGCTTCGCACAGGTTCTTCGAAGGTAATGAGCAGTTCGCCAGGCTGCTGTGGAGTTGCGGCGCCGTACCAAACAATCATCCCGGCCTCCTAGCTTTCCTTGCAGCAGAGATTCTACGCGGTCGAAAGGTCATTTTTTTCCCCGAGGGTAGAATGATCAAGGACCGCTACGTCGCTGCGCCAGATGTTGGCCTCGCAAGGGACGCGCCCAAGCACCGGCAGGGAGCTGCCGCCCTAGCGTTGGTCCTCGAGATTTTCAAAAAGCGGATACTCTCGGTCCATGAGGCCGGCGAAACACAGCGTCTGGAGCGCTGGGTGAAAGCGTTGGGACTTCCAGATGTCGCGGCATTGATGACAGCCGCACGCCAACCCACCCTCGTCATACCCGCGAACATCACTTTCAATCCAATCCACACGAGCGACAACATTCTGCGCAAGGCGGCGGAATTGTTCGGGCGGGAGATGAGCGAAGAGACAAAGGCGGAGCTGCTCATCGAAAGTAATCTGGTGTTCAAGCGGACGGACATGGACATCCGTTTTGGCAACCCCATTCATCCGCAGGTTAAATGGAATTTATTCGACAGATTTCTTCTGAACCAAGTTTTTGAACACATTCACAGTCTCGACGAGCTCTTCGCGCTCAAAGATACAGCCAGCCGGTGGGTTGAACGCATGCTGGCGATGACCATGCAGCGCAAGACGCAGTGGCTACGCGACCTGTGCATGAGAGAAATGTATGCTCGCGTGACCGTAAATCTGAATCATATTGCCTCGCGGCTCATCGTTCTCCTCCTCAAGAATGGAGCCGATAAAATTGAGCGAGAGCGTTTTCATCGCCTGTTGTACCTCGCCTTCAAGGCGGTACAGAAAAACTCCGACATAGCGCTGCATCGAAGTCTCACCAGTCCCGACTTCTACGATGGCATACACGACGGCACCAGCCACCTAATCAAGCAGTTCGTGGATGTCGCAGTTGCCTCGGGCCTGATCGAAGCAACTTCAAGGTTTTATCAGTTTCTTCCGGCTCTAAGGGACAAACCAAACGGGGGCGATCCTCGCCTCGAGAATATCATTGTGGTCTATGCCAACGAAATTGCTCCCCTTGCAACGGCTTGCCGGGCAATCGACAGTGCCCTCGTCAATGAGCACTTGAGTGGAAAGGCCCATTATTCGCGGCTGCTGTTCGATGATGAATTGCGTGCCTTTGCGTCCTGTATGGAGACCTTTTTGCGTCCGCAATTTGCAGCCATCAACCAGCAGGAAAAAGCAAGCGAAAGCGGCGCACCTTACCTGCTCGGAGCTGAAAAGCAGCGAACCCTGGGGGTAGTTCTGGTCCACGATTTCTTGGCTTCACCATCCGAGCTGAAAAAGTTCGGGGAGCAACTGGCTAACCTGGGTTATTCGGTCCTGGGACTTCGTCTTAAAGGGCACGGAACGTCGCCCTGGGATCTAAGGGATCGCAGATGGCAGGAATGGCTGCACTCGGTCAGGCGTGGCGTTGAGATCATGTCGGGCCTGGCACGGCACGTCTGTATCGTCGGCTCTGGGGTGGGAGCATCACTGGCACTACTTGCCGCCGCCGACCAACCCGCAGGGCTCGCCGGAGTAGCCGCGACTTCGCCGGCTCTCAAATTTCGTGGCCGAAGCCTTGCCTTTGTACCTCTCATGTACCGCATCAACCGGCTGACGGAATGGGCTTATGCCGAGGAGGGCCTTTTTCCGTTCCGATCGTTCGAGCCAGAGCATCCCGAATTCACCTATCGTCACGTTCCTGTGCGCGGGTTGTTCGAGGTGCGCGGGCTTGTAAGCGAAATGGAACGCCGGCTCGCGGACGTTTATTGTCCAGTGAAGGTCCTTCAGAACACGGAGGATCCCTTAATCGACCCCGAGAGCGCCACCCTCATCCTTGGCAAGCTCGGGACGTCAGTCAAGTCGCTCCAGACGATAACATCACCTGCGCACGGAAGCCTTCATGCAAACTTGGGGAACAGCTGGCATTTAATCATTTCTTTCCTCCGTGATCTTTCTTCGTCCTTTGAGGAAAAGCCCCCCTCGTCGAGTATTGAAGTGCCGATGCCTACGAATGGTGCCGGGCGGAGGAGGTTCCGCATCCATCAGGCTACCGGCGCGATTCCGCTGTCCTTGGTACCCTTCTGGCGGTCTTTCACGACGAGTTCTGCGGCCATGAGCCGGTCCAAAGACAAGGCTTGGGCTTTGAAGGCGTGGGAGAAATCCTATCCCGCAAATGTTCGCTGGCACGAGACGATCGAGCCGCGGCCGCTACCCGCGTTGTTGGACACCGCGGTTGAAACTTATGGCGAAAAGAGCTGCATGAGTTTTCGCGGTCGACACTATAGCTACCGGGAGGTCGGTCGGCTGGTCGATCTTGCCGCAAAGGGCTTTCAGAATTTGGGCGTGGGAAAGGGAATAAAGGTCGGGCTTATTCTTCCCAACTGCCCCTATGCCATCATCTGCTTCTATGGCGTGCTCAAGGCGGGCGGCATCGTTGTCAATATCAATCCTCTATATTCGGCACGCGAAATCGAGCAGCAAATTGCCGATTCCGCCTGCAGAATCCTTGTGACGCTCGATGTCAAAGCGCTTTACGAGAAGGTCTCGCTCTGTGCGCACGAGGGAAGTCCGGTCGAGAACCTGATTGTCTGCCGCATGAAGGGCATTTTGCGCTTCACCGAAAAGGTAGCCTTCGGCCTGTTCAACGGCGCTGAAGTGGCTTCGGTCTCGGAAGACGAGCGGCACATGTTTTTCGAACACCTGATCACCAACGACGGTCTTGTGAGAACAGCAGACATTGATCCGATCAAGGATGTTGCAGTTCTCCAGTATACCGGCGGCACGACGGGCTACCCCAAGGGAGCTCAGTTGACGCATGCCAATCTCTATGTAAACGCAGCCCAGCTCACTCTTTGGGCGCCCCAGGTAAAGCGCGGATCGGAGAAATGCGTTGCAGTCCTGCCTTTGTTCCACTCGTTTGGGATGACAGGGTTAATGAATTTGAGCCTCTGGATCGGTGCGGAGATGATACTTCTGCCCAAGTTTCAACCAGCTGAGGTTCTGAAAACGATAGCGCGGGAGAGAGCGTCCATTTTCATTGGTGTCCCGACCATGTACTCGGCCCTCATCGCCTCGAAAGAGATGGCCGTTCACGACCTTTCGAGCCTCAAAATTTGCATTTCCGGCGGAGCCGCCCTGTCTGCCGAGTTGCAACGTCGCTTTGAAACACTGTCCGGCTGTAAGCTTGTCGAGGGATATGGATTGAGTGAGGCAAGCCCGGTATGCACGATCAATCCGCTAACGGGAGGCAAGTTAGGATCCGTCGGACTGCCGCTGCCTGGAACCATGATCGAGATCGTTTCGCTCGAGAATCCGAAGCGACTTCTTGGCATGGGTGAGCGTGGTGAAATCTGCGTGCGCGGACCGCAGGTGATGTTGGGCTACGCCAACCGGGCGAAAGAAAACATCGATACTTTTCTGGGCGGACGGCTGCACACGGGGGATGTGGGCTATCTGGACGCTGATGGTTATCTTTTTATCGTTGATCGAATCAAGGATTTGATCATAAGCGGCGGCTTCAACGTCTACCCGCGTCAGGTGGAGGAGGTGATCCACGCCCATCCTTCAGTCGAGGAAGTGGCTGTGTGTGGTATTGCTGACGCTCATAGCGGAGAGATCGTTCAAGCCTTCGTCAAATTGCGCGAGGGCGCAAATCTGACCGCCGCGGAGCTGCGTGCGTTCTGTAAGGACAAATTGGCGCCCTTTCAGGTACCAAGGCGCATCGAGTTCCGCGAATCTTTGCCCAAGACGGTCGTTGGCAAGGTTTCGAAAATGCGTCTTCTGGCCGAAACTCTCGCCACCTCGGGCGCTGAGCCCGCTTTGGGCGTGGATTAGAGACCTGAGAGCCAGGAGGCCAAGATGAAGAACATCGTCATTGCTGGTTATGCCCGCTCTCCCTTCACGCCCGCGGCGAAAGGCGAGCTGCGTCAGGTGCGTCCTGACGAGCTTGTTGCCCAGGTCATTCGAAGCCTCGTCGACAGGGTCGGCGTCGATCCTAATGCTATCGAGGATCTGATTCTGGGTTGCGCTTTCCCGGAGGGTGAACAGGGTTTGAACATGGCCCGTTCCGTGGTCTTTCTTGCCGGGCTGCCGATTACAGTCGGGGCCGCGACCGTCAATCGTTTCTGTGGTTCATCAATGTATTCGATCCACATGGCGGCCGGAGCCATTCGGATGAACGCCGGAGAGGTGTTCATCTGCGCCGGCGTCGAATCCATGACACGGGTGCCGATGATGGGGTTCAATCCCATGCCTCACCCCGGTCTCTGGGAGAAATATCCCCAGGCCTATGTGACCATGGGCGAAACGGCGGAAAATGTCGCGACACGATACCAGATTGCGCGTGAACAGCAGGAAGCCTTTGCTGTGGAATCGCACAGGCGCGCCGCTGCTGCTCAAGCGCAAGGCCGCTTTAGGGATGAGGTGGTGCCGATCGCCGTCAACGGCTCCATGGTCAGTACCGACGGCTGCATTCGTCCAGATACCACTCCAAGCAACTTGGCCGTGCTCAAACCGGCCTTCGATGAGCATGGTACGGTAACAGCGGGAACCTCCTCGCCCTTAACCGATGGTGCGGCAGCCACATTGATCTGCAGCGAAGGGTACGCAAAGAGCCATGGCCTCAAGCCGCTTGCCATGATCAGGAGTGTCGCTGTCGCTGGCTGTGCGCCCGAAATCATGGGCATAGGCCCCGTGCCGGCATCTCGAAAAGCTTTGGAAAGAGCCAAGCTTTCCCTCAGTGAAATCGATATTGCCGAAGTCAACGAAGCCTTTGCCTCCCAGAGCATCGCCGTTCTCCAGGAACTCGGCCTGGACCCGTCAAAGGTGAATATCGACGGCGGCGCAATTGCACTCGGCCACCCGCTAGGTGCAAGCGGGGCCCGCATTACGGGCAAGGCGGCAAGTCTCCTTAGGCGAGAAGCAGCAACTTTCGCTCTTGCTACCCAATGCATCGGAGGCGGCCAGGGAATTGCCACAGTTCTCGAGGCTTGCGGATGAAAACGATCAGCAAGGCTGCGGTATTCGGCGCTGGGGTCATGGGGTCAGGCATCGCCGCTCACATCGCCAATGCCGGCGCGCCTGTGCTGCTTTTTGACATCGCATCACCGAATAAGCCTGATCGCAGCACCATCGCCGCAAATGCCATATCGCGGTTGGCTTCTCTGGATCCTGCTCCCCTCATGCATCCGCGCAACAGCAGGCTGATTCAAGCGTGCAACATTGACGACGATTTGCATCGGATCACGGAGTGCGACTGGATCATCGAGGCCATTGTCGAGAGCGTCGATGCCAAGCGGGACCTTTACCGAAAGATCGACAAGGCAAGGCGCCCGGGTGCGATCGTCTCCTCGAACACATCTACAATCCCATTAGCAGCACTTATACAAGGGTTGAATGATAGCTTCGCTTGCGATTTCCTGATCACCCATTTTTTCAACCCCCCAAGATACCAGCGGCTTCTTGAAGTCGTTCCTGGTGAACAAACGCACGCCGAAGTACTGGAATCGATCGAGCATTTTGCCGATCTGCGCCTCGGCAAGACTCCGGTGAGGTGTAAGGACACGCCGGGCTTCATAGCCAACCGCATCGGCATTTACTGGCTTCAATGCGCCGTGCTGCAAGCAATTGCATTGGGCCTTACAGTAGAGGAGGCAGACGCCGTCCTGGGCACGCCGATTGGCGCGCCGAAGACGGGTGTCTTTGGTCTTCTCGACATGGTCGGCATCGATCTTATGCCGCATGTTCTGGAGAACATGGGCAGGGCGCTTCCCAAAACAGATGCATTCCACGAAATCCAACAGGATGTGCCGCTTATCCGGACAATGATCGAGACGGGGTACACCGGGCGGAAGGGCAAGGGCGGGTTCTATCGGCTCAAACCCGACTCGACAGAAAGGATCAAGGAAGCACTCGACCTTTCCACAGGCACTTATCGCTCGACACAAAAGGTCATGCTGCGCAGCCTCTCCAGGCAACCCCGCAGCGGCCTGCGCGCGCTTCTCGAACATCCCGACAAGGGCGGTCGCTATGCCTGGTCGGTGCTCTCACGCACCCTGACCTATGCCGCCTCAATGGTGCCTGAAATAGCTGACGATGTCTGCGCTGTCGATACCGCCATGCGCCTCGGATACAACTGGAAGCGGGGGCCTTTTGAGCTTTTTGATCATCTGGGAGTTGATTGGATGATCGACCGACTCCGTCATTCGGGCATGGCAGTGCCTTCGCTTCTGGAGCAGGCGAAAGGCCGCAGTTTCTATCGCAGAGAGCGAGGTCAGCTGCAGTATCTCATGCGCGAGGGTGACTACGCCCGCGTGACGCGACGTCCCGGCGTTCTGCTTCTCGCAGAGATCAAGCGGACGATACGTCCGCTCAAGCGTAATATTTCTGCAAGTCTGTGGGACATTGGCGACGGTGTACTTTGTCTTGAATTTCACAGCAAGATGAACGCGCTCGATCCCCTGTCACTGGCCATGATCAACAAGGCCTTGCGTTTGGTCGCTGCGAAGCATCGCGCACTCGTCATATACAATGAGAACGAGAATTTTTCGGTCGGGGCGAACATCGGTCTTCTGGCCATCGCCATGAAACTGCGGGCCTGGTTTCTGGTGGGTGCTCTCCTTCGCTACGGACAGAAGACTTTTCAGCGCATGAAACATGCCCCCTTCCCCGTCGTCGCAGCGCCTTCGGGCCTGGCGCTAGGCGGCGGCTGCGAGATCCTGCTTCACAGCACCGCCGTTCAGGCAGACGCCGAGACCTATGCCGGCCTGGTGGAGGCGGGTGTGGGGCTTGTGCCTGCTTGGGGGGGATGCACGGAGCTATTGTTTCGCCACGCGAGCAGCAAATGTCCTCCGTTCGGCCCAATGCCTGCCGTGATCAAAACCTTTGAAACGATCGGCCTGGCCAAAGTCGCCACCTCGGCGGAACAGGCAAAGGATCTCATGCTCCTGAGGCAAACCGACGGGATCACCATGAACCGTGACCGGCTGTTGGCAGATGCCAAGGCCAAGGCCCTGAGTTTGCGTCCAAACGATATCCCTGTCGCAGCGCCGCAAATCTCGTTGCCTGGACGCACTGCGTTTGCCGCACTCTCGATGGCCCTGAATGGCTTTCGCCGTATGGGCAAGGCAACGCCCCATGATTTGGTCGTCGGCAGGCATCTGGCACGAATTGTCACCGGGGGCGATACGGACGTGACGGAGACTGTGGGCGAAGACGATCTTCTCTCATTGGAAAGGCAAGCGTTTCTCGCCCTGTCGAGAGACCCCGCGAGTGCCGATCGCGTCGCTCACATGCTCAGCACGGGTAAGCCCCTCAGGAATTGAAGCATGATCGCAGCCTTGATGATTGCTTCTGCTCTTGCGTTCTTCTTGCTGCTCTATTTCGACCGTGCATACTGGGCATGGATTTCGGCGGCAGCCATCTTGATCCTGGCCTGGAGGATGTCCCAGCCAATCGTATCCTGGTCTCTTCTGTTCGCTGCCGTTCTAGTCGCAGTTGCAGCTGTGATTGGTGGAATCCCCGCGATTCGGCGACGGCTTCTCTCCACGCATGTCATGCGAATGGCGCGCGCATCGATGCCCCGCATGAGCGACAGCGAACGCATAGCCGTTGAAGCCGGGACTATATGGTGGGATGGCGAGCTCTGCTCCGGGCGGCCCAATTGGCGCAAGCTCCTTGATTTCGAACCTAAGCCTCTATCGGAGCGCGAGCGAGCGTTTCTCATTGGCCCCGTCGATGAGCTCTGCCGCCTGATAGATGACTGGCAAATCACTCAGGAACGCGGTCTTCCGGACGAAGTCTGGGAGTTTCTCAAGCGTCAACGCTTCTTCGGCATGATTATTCCTCAGGAGTATGGCGGCCTTGGTTTCTCAGCAATTGCGCACTCGGCCGTCGTGACGAAGGTTGCCAGCCGGAGCATTCCGGTCGCCTGCACTCTGATGGTCCCTAATTCGCTGGGGCCTGCCGAATTGCTCCTCCACTACGGAACCGATGAGCAGCGCGCTTACTACTTGCCCCGTCTGGCGTCGGGCGAGGAAATTCCATGCTTCGCATTGACTGAACCCTATGCCGGCAGCGATGCGGCGGCGAGTCGAAGCAAGGGCGTCGTGTGCTACGCCACTTTTGAGGGCAAAGAAACTCTTGGTTTGCGTATCACAATAAGCAAGCGCTACATCACGCTGGCTCCGGTCGCCACCCTGATCGGCCTGGCCTTCGACATGCACGATCCCGATGGGTTGCTCGGCGGGCCGAAACACATCGGCATGACTTGTGCGCTCATTCCGCGTAGCACTCGGGGCATTACGATCGGTAACCGCCACGATCCCATGGGCGTTCCTTTTCCGAACGGGCCCATATCCGGCTTCGATGTGTTTGTGCCCCTCGACTACATCATTGGTGGAAGGGAGGGTGCAGGACAGGGCTGGCGCATGCTGATGGAGTGCCTGGCAGCAGGTCGTTCAATATCCTTGCCTGCGCTTTCCGTCGCCGCTTTGCAGATCGCTGCTCGCATCACGGGAGCCTATGCGTCTATACGAGAGCAGTTCAATCGACCGATCGGCCAGTTTGAAGGTATCGAAGAACCGCTCGCCCGCATTGCCGGTTGCACCTATCTCATGAATGCTGCGCGTGTGCTGACCTGCGGGGCGATTGATTCCGGCGAAAAACCGGCGGTCATATCAGCCATAGTCAAGGCCTATCTCACTGAGAGCATGCGCGCCTCGATTGTCGATGCCATGGACATCATGGCGGGGGCTGGCATTTGCCGCGGTCCCCGCAATCTACTGTCGCGAATTTATGTGGCAGCTCCCATCGCCATAACCGTTGAAGGTGCCAACATCTTGACCCGATCTCTCATCATCTTCGGCCAGGGAGCAATTCGGTGCCACCCGTTCATCCAGAAGGAGATTCGCGCGCTCGAGAACAACGATCTCGTCCGATTCGATCAGCTTTTTTTCAAGCATATCGCTGCTACTTCCAGCAATGGCCTGCGCTCCCTGTGGCACGCGCTGAGTGCAGGTTGGCCCATGGCATCATCTGGTCAAGGTCAATTGAAGGGTTACTGCCGCCAATTGACACGGTTCAGTTTAGGCTTTGCGATCATTGCCGATATGGCACTGGCGACGCTGGGCAGTGCCCTTAAGCGCCGGGAAAAAATCAGCGGACGTCTCGCGGACGCATTGGCATGGATGTATTTGGCCTCGGCCGCCATCAAAAGATTCCATGATGCCGGGCGGCCGCCACCGGATTTGCCGCTCCTGCAATGGTCGTGCGATCTGGCCCTATGGAGAATTCAAGAGGCTTTGATGGGGGTGCTCGACAATCTGCCGAGCCGCAGAGCCGCATTGATTCTGCGCTTACTGGTATTCCCTCTTGGGGCACGTCTGCGGCCTCCGAATGATCATCTCGGATCACAGCTTGCCCGTGGCATGCTCGATGGCAATGACATGCGACTACGTCTCACGCGCGATATCTTTGTTCCGGAGGAGATTGAGGAAGGGCTGGGGCGGCTCGAGGCAGCGCTGAACGCTGTCTCCGCCGCGCGTGATGCACAAAAGAAGACCTCAAAGGCGATTGCCGGGAATTTGCTCGAACGCGAGCCAATCAGCACTTTGGCCGAGCGGGCCCTTAGACAAGGCTTCATTACTGCCGATGAAGCACAGAGCCTCAACGTGGCGGCTAAGTTGCAGGATACCGCCATCCAGAGTGATTCCTTCGCCCATAGGGAGTATGTGACGCTCAAGGGTTGAGGCGGAGCTAGTGCGATGATGAAGAGGTTTGGCTATAAATGGTGCTGTTGGAGAGGATTGAACTCTCGACCTCCCCCTTACCAAGGGGGTGCTCTACCACTGAGCTACAACAGCCTCGGGGGGCGCCCGCCGGCGCTTATGCCCAGTATCCTATTGCAGATCAAGTGGTGCGGACAGGAGCTTCGAAAGCGGCTATGAGACTTCCATGAAGGACAAGGACCAGACGCGGATTGAGCGTAAACGACGGCTGGCACAGGCGCTCAAAGCCAATCTCGCCCGGCGCAAGGCCCAGCGGCGGAGGCAGCAAACGAACCGTGGCCCCGGCGAGGCTGGGAGCGAGCGCGAAACCTCGCAGGAGGGTTGCCCCGGTGACGCCGTTGTGCTTGGTACGGGCCATACCGGCGGCTAGCGTTAACTCGATGGTTAACTGGAGGGGGATCTCCCATGGACCGGATCCGCATCAGTGGCGGCAAGATATTGAGGGGCGACATCCAAATCAGCGGAGCGAAAAACGCCGCCCTTCCCCTGATGATTGCGAGCCTGCTCAGCGACGAGACGCTGACACTAAGAAACGTGCCGCGGCTGGCCGATGTCAATCTGCTCCTTCGAATCCTGCGCAATCACGGCGTCGACATGACGGTCGACGGCAAGCGAGCCGGCCAGGACAGCCGCCTGGGCGAGACCATACACCTCTCGGCCCGATCCATCGTCGATACCACGGCGCCCTATGAGCTCGTCTCGCGCATGCGGGCGAGCTTCTGGGTTCTGGGGCCGTTGCTCGCGCGCTGCGGCGAAGCCAAGGTGTCGCTACCAGGGGGCTGCGCCATCGGGACACGGCCGGTCGACCTGCATCTGATGGCGCTGGAAAAGCTCGGCGCCAAAATCGACATCGAGAGCGGCTATGTGGTTGCGAAAGCGACTGGGGGACTTCGTGGCAATCGGATCATTTTTCCCAAAGTGTCGGTCGGGGCCACGCATAATGCGCTCATGGCCAGCGTGCTGGCCAAAGGGCAGACCGTCATCGAAAATGCCGCGTGCGAGCCCGAGATCGGTGATGTGGCGAGCTGTCTCGTCAAGATGGGTGCAAGAATTTCCGGCATCGGCACTGCGAGCCTCGTCATTGAGGGCGTCGAATCGCTCGGCGGTGCCGATCACGTCGTATTGGCAGATCGCATCGAGACCGGCACCTATGCCATGGCCGTGGCTATCACGGGAGGCGAGGTCACGCTCAAAGGAGCAAGGCCCGATCACCTCGAGGCAGCGATCGGCACCTTGAGGCAAGCTGGGGTGAGGGTCGATGTCACCTCCTCCACCATGAAGGTGAGCCGCAATGGCAACCGTCTCGATCCCATCAGCATCGAAACCATGCCATATCCCGGCTTTCCGACCGACCTGCAGGCGCAGCTGATGGCCCTCATGACGCTGGCTGACGGCGTTTCCACAATAAGGGAGACGATCTTCGAGAATCGCTTCATGCACGTGCAGGAGTTGGTACGGCTCGGGGCGGATATTGCGCTGTCGGGGGACACAGCACATGTGAAAGGGGTCTCAAAGCTCACCGGCGCACCAGTCATGGCGACCGATCTCAGGGCGTCAGTGTCGCTGGTGATTGCCGCGCTGGCAGCCGAAGGCGAAACCATGCTGCACCGGGTCTATCATTTGGACAGGGGCTTCGAAACTCTGGAAGCCAAGCTCCAGGGCTGCGGCGCCAATGTCGAGCGTCTTGCCGCATAGGAGATGGCGGAGCCTCAAGATGGCGGAGGCCGAGAAACTTCTCAAACTTGCCGCGCTCGACATGGACGATCTGCAGATCATCTCCATGGAGATGCAGGACGCCATTCTGAAAGTGGGCAACATCAGATATCTGCCGCGGCAGAAGAAGGTCGCGCTGGTGGCAAACCGGTTCGATTGGGACCATGCAGAAAGGCGATCGGGCGCACCGTACCGGCGGCGGATCACGGGGCTTCAGTTCACGCGTGTGACATCGCTCAAATCGCGGAAGATCAGGCAGAACGATAGGGATGGGGTGCTCATGCTCCTGTCGATCAGCTTCGAGCCGCGCGAACCGCCGGGTGGCGACATCGTGTTGTGCTTCGCTGGGGGTGGCGATCTAAGACTCGAGGTCGAGTGCATCGAAGCCCAGCTTCAGGATTTGGGGCCTGAATGGGAGACCCCCGCCAAGCCAGTCCATGTTGCGATCGATGCGGGCTAAAGTCATGCCACGACGGTCGGTTTAGCCCTAGAGCCATGCAATGGCGGCCTCGGATCCACCTGCAACATCCCCTGAAAGCAAGCTGATAGCCATCGATCTGGACGACAGCTTGAGCGGGGGCCCCTCGCCCGACAGCGAGCATGAGAGAAAGGTTGCGATCTACGATCTACTGGCGGAGAATCTCTTCAATGTCCATGGCGGCGAGGGCCCCTACCGCCTCAAGCTGTCGATCGGCGGGGGTCGGCTCGTCTTCCAAGTCCACAATTCGCGAGAGGAGCACTGCAGCACGATCGGTCTGGCGCTGTCGCCCTTCCGGGGAATACTGAAAGACTATTTCCTCATTTGCGAGAGCTATTACAAGGCGATCAAAACGGCGACTCCAAGCCAGATCGAAACGATCGACATGGCGCGGCGCGGTCTGCACAATGAGGCAAGCGAGCTCTTGAAAGAGCGGCTCAAGGGCAAGGTCGAGATTGACTTCGATACGGCGCGGCGGCTTTTCACCCTGCTCTGCGCTCTCCACTGGCGGGGATGAGGCGGGGAGCTCCGTTGGCAGAGGATATTCCGAGCGCAGTGCTGTTCGCCTGCAGCGAAAACTCCATTCGTTCACCCATGGCGGCGGGGCTGATGAAGCATTTCTATGGGAGGAAGGTCTTCGTATCCTCAGCTGGGGTTCGAGCGGGCGAGCTCGACCCTTTCGCGGAGGCGGTCATGGCGGAGATCGGCATCGACCTGTCCAAGCATAAAGCGCAGAGCTTCGATGAACTCGAAGATACGAGCTTCGACGTGGTCGTATCGCTGTCTCCCGAGGCGCATCACCGGGCGCTGGAGCTCACCCGCACGATGGCAATCGACGTCGAATACTGGCCAACCCAGGACCCGTCGGCCGTGACCGGCGCGCGCGAACAGATGCTCAACGCCTATAGAGCGGTGCGCGACGGCCTTAAGACCAAGATCCTGAGCCGGTTCGGCACGCTTGCAGCGCCGGGCGTGTGATTTGAGCCCATGCCCTTGATTTTGGCGGGCAAGACGATCATTCTCCGGCGCAATCTTCAATCTCCAAGGATCCGCATGGCAAAGGAAGAAACGCTCGAATTCGAAGGCATGGTGACGGAGCTGCTGCCTAATGCCACTTTCCGCGTGAAGCTCGATAATTCCCATGAGATCATTGCCCATACCGCAGGCAAGATGCGTAAGAATCGCATTCGCGTCCTGGCCGGAGACCGGGTGATGGTGGAAATGACTCCCTATGATCTAACCAAGGGGCGCATCACCTACAGGTTCAAGTAGGCGTCGGCATGACGGCCCTGTCCCTCAATGAATGACGAAAAGGTAAAGCTCGTTCTGGCCAGCGCTTCGCCGCGCAGGCTTGCCCTTCTTGACCAGGGAGGCATCACGCCCGACCTCCTCAATCCGGTGGACATAGACGAAATGCCCAAAAAACGAGAAGCCGCGCGCAGCATCGTTCAGCGGCTAGCCGTGGCGAAAGCTCGCGTAGCGCAGAACGCCTATCAGGTACGCCAATTGGGCGGAAATGTGTTCATTCTCGCAGCCGATACAGCGGTCGCGGTCGGCCGCAGACTGCTGCCTAAGGCTGAGAAGCCCGAAGATGCCTCCGATTGCCTATGGCTTTTGTCCGGCCGCTCGCACCGGGTTTACACGGCGGTCTGCCTCATCACGCCGCGCGGCCAGCGGCTCTTGCGGGTGGTCGATACGCGCGTTCGCTTCAAGCGTCTGACGCGGGAGGACATCGAAAGCTATCTCGTATCCGACGAGTGGCGGGGCAAGGCCGGCGGCTATGCCATCCAGGGGCGCGCCGATGCTTTCGTGCGTCATCTTAACGGTTCCTACAGCAATGTGGTCGGGCTGCCGCTTTATGAGACGATCAACATGCTGCAGGGGGCAGGCTATCCCGTCTATTATTCGTGGATGAACTACCAGCCGAAATAATGCATATGCCGAAGTCGGAACCGATACGGCTTAGACCAAAGCGATCCTGCCCCGTTTGTGGCAAACCTTCGCAGCAGAAGTACCACCCTTTCTGCTCGGCGCGATGCGCCGACATCGACCTCGGGCGGTGGCTGGGCGGGAAATATGCAATTGCTTCTGAGGAAGGGCCGGGGGAGAGGGACAAAGAGGCTGTTCCTGAAGAGGAGGCCTAGAAACAGAAACTCTAAGGCTCGCTGGCATCTGGACAGTGTCCAGGCATTAACTTATAACCGCGCCGCCGTTCAGTCCGGATCTCCCGATCCGCCTCTTTCTCACGGAAGGCCCAGTGGCCCAGGTAGCTCAGTTGGTAGAGCAGCGGACTGAAAATCCGCGTGTCGGTGGTTCGATTCCGCCCCTGGGCACCACCTGTTTTCAAGATCATTTCCTTTCAATTATTTACGGGTTGATTTTGCCCCACCTTGTGTAATCGGCGGTGAAAGTGGGACACTTTCATTCGTCAAACGTTCTGGAACAAGTTTATGCATCGCCCTTGCAGCAAGATGCTTCTGATTTGCCGCTTGCGTGTAGACTTGAACTTGTTTCAATGTTTTCCACCCGAAGATAGCCATGAGTTCATGTTCTGTGGCGCCATTCTCTGCAGCAATGGTAGCTCCTGCCTTGCGAAGTCCGTGTGCAGAACAATGATATAGACCGGCAGCGTTACACCACTTGCGAAAACGATTTCCAAAACCGTTACTTGTGAAAGGCCTACCGAACTGCGACGCAAGAAAAACCAATTGGCTAGTTTTCGTTGCGTCGATCACTTCCTGAAGCTGAGGCAAAACGGGGATTGTCAAAGTAACTGGATTTCGATTCTGCCCCTTGGCCTGTACGAATGTGAGCGTTCCGTCCTTTACATGCTGTCGGCCGAAACGAACTACGTCGGCCCTGCGTTGTCCTGTATAGAGCAGGAGGGCCAAAGATAGTCGCGCAGATGAGCCGATAGGGTGTAGGGCCTCATATCGCCGTACTTCGTCAACGGTCCAAGTGTGGAAACCGCCTCTATTGCCCCGTAAGTAAGGCACCTCCTTTGCAGGGTTGTGTCTCAGTAGATCATTGGCGACCGCAAATCCTAAGAGTTGGCGGAGCAGCTTAAGCAATTGATTAGCTGCTTCTGGATGATCTGCCTTAGCATCACGAAGCTTTCGAATGTATTTTGGTTCTAATCTTGCGAATGGCCTGTCACCATTCTTTTCGCAGAAGCGATCGAGTATTCTTCTGCGGACGGCTCTGGTTCTTGGAGCAAGCAATTTAAATTCAGCTGATCCGTAGTATGCTTCGCACAACCACCGAAATGTTGATTTATGCGGTTTCGTAGGTAGCGCGGGCTTATTTTGGATTTGACCTGCCGCTGCTTCACGGTACGCACTCCAAAAGGCCTCGCTCCCCATTGGGCCGGGCAGCCTAACCTTTCGCTGCCCTCGTTTTCGAAAATAGATTCGAACGTTCCCGTGGCGATCCGTATCTTCGAGAACGTGTTTGACGCGAACGCTAATCACTCCGCATTCTCCCAAGGATTGTTATCGGACTTGCATTCATCCTCGAGCTGTTCAAAGGCGAAGTCTATGGCTCTAATGTCCCACAACTTTCGTCTACCAATTCTCTTCGGCGAGGGCATCTTACCCAGTCGAACCATTTCATCAAATTTGCTGGCTGATATCCCAATATAGCTTGCAGCCGCTTCACGACATACACCACGCGGAGAGAGGTTCGCTGGAAGTGCGTTATAACTTCTCGCTGCTCGCTGGTTTTCTTGGCTCATTCGGACCCTCCCTTTTTGGAGGGGTACCTCGACAGCGAAAATCTGTGAGCTACGCTTGCCGAAGCTGACTCTTCTAGTGTTTTTTCAAAAGCTGGCAGATCGTTTCTAGCGCTGATTAGAGCATTCTCCATCATGCGGGGCGGGAGTCGTCCTGCGGCAATGATTAGCTGATCTACTTCTATTCCCA
>Ga0075421_100002258_pt1 | contig 22923 bp, 24 predicted proteins | sample SoiMetdeltSBSDD5_FD_75292 | JGI IMG/M metagenome (GOLD analysis project Ga0075421, IMG submission 75292) | Bulk soil microbial communities from a Populus tree surrounding site in Tennessee, USA - Soil MetaG P. deltoides SBSDD5 | ecosystem: Environmental > Terrestrial > Soil > Tree plantation...
TGCGCTCGACTATGGGCGTGGCGTCGGGACCGGTCTCCTTCATGACCCTGTTCGATGCCTCCACCGATGTTGTGAAGCAGGGAGGAACCCGGCGGGGTGCCAACATGGGAATCCTCCGGGTGGATCACCCGGACATCCTCGAGTTCATCACTTGCAAGGACGACACGACCAAGATCACCAACTTCAATATCTCGGTTGCTGTCACGGACGCCTTCATGGCAGGGGTCGAGGCCGACGGTCTGTATGACCTGATCCATCCCAAGAGTGGCCAGGTCACCGGCCAGCTGCGCGCCCGCGAGGTCTGGGAGCTCATCATTCACGGCGCCTGGAAGACGGGGGAGCCGGGTGTCTTCTTCGTTGACAAGGCCAATTACTACAACCCGGTCCCTCATCTGGGAGAGTACGAAGCCACCAATCCGTGTGGCGAGCAGCCCCTGCTTCCCTACGACGTCTGCAATCTGGGCTCGATCAACCTGGGAGTGTTTGTAAGAGACGGGAAAGGTGGGAAGGAAATTGACTGGGAAGGTTTGCGCCGGGTGGTGCACCTCTCCACTCATTTTCTGGAGAATGTGATCGATGCCAATCAGTATCCGCTCGAGGAGATCACCGACCTGGCTCAGCGAATTCGGCGGATCGGGCTGGGAGTCATGGGTCTGGCCGACGTCTTCGTGAAGCTTGGTATCCCGTACGATTCCGAGGAAGGCGTTGGCCTGGGCCGCCGAATCCAGCAGTTCATCGACGAGGAAGCCAAGCGCGAATCGGAGCGGCTGGCCGGGGAGCGGGGCACGTTCCCCGAATGGGAGCGCAGCATCTGGGGTCCGGATGCAACCTGCGCGCGGAACGAGCAGGGTGAACGGATCCGTCCGATGCGCCGGCTGCGAAACTGCAACGTAACCACTGTGGCTCCAACCGGGACCATCTCGATCATCGCCGGGTGCAGCTCCGGTATCGAGCCGCTCTTTGCAGTGGCGTTCATGCGGAACCAGGCGGGCGTCCTCATGCCGGACATCAACGAGGACTTTGTTGCCATCGCCCGCGCGGAGGGCTGGTACTCCGACGACCTGATGCGCCGCATCGCGGAATCAGGCCATATCGATTTCCCCGAGGTCCCGGCCAAGTGGCAGCGGGTGTTCGTCACCGCCAACGCCATCAAACCGGAGTGGCACATTCGGATGCAGGCAGCATTCCAGGAGTTCAACGACAGCGCCATCTCCAAGACCTGCAACTTCGCCCAGGACGCCACCGAGGAATACGTCGAGGAGATCTACCGGCTGGCCTACCGGCTCAACTGCAAGGGCGTCACCGTCTATCGCGACGGCAGCCGGGAGATGCAGGTCCTGTCGGCGGGCTCGACCGCCAAGAAGGTGCAGGAGCAGCACGGAAGCGGTGTGAGCGGCAGCTCTGGCAAGGACTCTTCCGTTTCGTCCGCCGATTTACATGGCGAAATCGCCGAGCTCCGCGCCGAAACCGAGCGGTTGCAGCGGATCGTTCACGAGCTGGAATCGGAAAACCTGCAGCGGCGGCAGAAGCGCTCGCGGCCCGAAGTATTGCGGGGAACCACTCGGCGGGTGGAAACGCCGCTGGGTACGTTGTACGTGACGATTACGGAAGACGACAAGAGCCAGCCATTCGAGGTCTTCATGACCCTCGGCAAGGCCGGCGGCGCGCTGATGGCCGATGTCGAGGCGCTGGGGCGGCTGATCAGCCTGGCGCTGCGATCCGGAATTCCGATCAAGGAGATCTATCGCCAGCTGCGGGGCATCAGCTCCGATCGGGTAATTGGGCTGGGGCCCAACAAGATCCTGTCGGTGCCAGACGCCGTGGGCATCGCGATCGAGCGCTGGATGCAGGAGAAGCAGGGGATTCAGCAGGAGCTGTTGCCCGGTGTCGGCCCCCATGCCGGGCAGCAGCGGGTTGGGGGACAGCCGGAGGAGCTGGCTCCCGTGGTGAGCCAGGGTACCACCGGCAGCCGAGGTGAGCAGATGATGTTCACCGGAATGCAGGAAACGCTCTCCGGCGCCTGTCCCGATTGTGGGTCGCAACTGGAGTTCGCCGAAGGTTGCATGAAGTGCCACGTGTGCGGCTTCAGCGAGTGTGGGTGATCGTGGTCATCCACAGCTAATCGAGCCGTGACACGACAGCGCCCGTCGGCCCAGCCGGCGGGCGTTGTGCTTGCGGCTACCTTTACCACTGGGATAGCGGTGGCTCCGGGCACGGCTCGTCCGCTCTGGACGCCGCGGCAGGCGCAGCCCCATAATGATGAGACTGAAACCTTCAACCACAGTCTGGAAGAGAGGCTGACATGGCGGCGGACCAGGAAGGCGCACTCAAGCCAATAAAGCCGGCGCGGGTGGCCGAAGAGCTCAAGAAGCTCAGTAGCCAGCGCAACGAGGGCAAGCTGGCTCCCGACGAATACGAGCACCGGTTTTCCCGCATGATCACTGAGCTGCGCGAGCGACGCATTGATGGGAGCCGTGCCGAGATCCTAGGTACGCTCACTCCCTTGAAGGAGCAGGGTGTCGTCTCTGTCGCCGATTGGCAACGCCTGATCCGACAGCTGGGTCTGGGGTGATCCTCGCTCCACTCGAAATGTCCGTTCCGGCGCGAGACGGACTGATCCTGAAAGGGACGCTCACCTACCCCGAGGAGTATTCGGGCGGCGCAGGGTTTCCACTCGCTGTGCTGGCCCACCAGTATCCCGCGACCCGGGACAGCTTCGCGCCGCTCGTCGCCGACCTGATGGCGAGCGGCATCGCGACCCTGGCCTTCGACCAGCGGGGACATGGAGCGTCCATCATCTCCTCCGCCGGACCTACCATCATAGACACTCCCGAGGGCTTCACTCTGCAGGACTTCGGCAAAGCGTTCATGAGCAGCGCCACCAAGGTAAGGTTTGCTCACATCGAGAATGACATCGTGCGGGCCGCTTCGTGGGGCGCCAATCAGAACTTTATCGATGTCACCCGGCTCGCTCTGGTCGGTTCCAGCATCGGCGGAAGCGGAGTTCTGCTCGCTGCTGGCGCCGTTCCCTCTGTGCGCGCAGTCGCTACCCTGGGCGCCGCCGGTGCGCCTGCCATTGGGTCCGATGCCTCCGAGCGGATCCGGAGCATCCTCGAGCGGCTGAAGGTGCCCTGCTTCCTGGCGTCGTCCCGGGAGGATCCTTTCGACGGCGGGGCCAACGTTACCAACTGGAGCCGGGGCCTCAGTCACGTGAAGTCACAACTGATTGCCGGCTCGGCCCACGCCATGGCTATCTACTTCGATGTACGGGACGAGCTCCTTCGCTTCCTTCGGAAATCACTCGGGGTTCAGTGATTCCCCACCGGTCACTCGGCCGGAACGCGCCCCACGTCTCTGCCGTCGGCTACGGCGGCATGCATCTGTCGATCCAGGACCGTCCAACTGAGGAGCAGGCGCTTCGGGTCATCCATGCCGCGCTCGACGCGGGCGTCACCCTGATCGATACCGCAGACGTCTACTGTCTGGACCAGAACGAGATCGGACATAACGAGCGGCTCATCGCCCGGGCGCTGCGCACCAGCCCGGCCAACCGGCAGGGGCTCTCGGTCGCCACCAAGGGGGGCCTGCGCCGGCCCGGAGGCCGCTGGGAAGTGGATGGGCGGCCCGAGCAGCTCCGCGCTGCCTGCCACCGATCGCTCCAGGCGCTGGGAGTCGAGCAGATCGACCTGTATCAGCTTCATGCCCCGGACCCGCGGGTTCCCCTGGCCGAGAGTGTCGGCGCCCTGGCTGAGCTTCAGCGAGAGGGGAAGGTTCAGCGGATCGGGCTGTCGAACGTATCGGTCGCGGAGATTCGGCAGGCTGAATCGGTTGCTCAGATCACCACGGTACAGAACCGATTGAACCCTTTCTTCCGGGAGGCCCTGACCGAGGGCGTGGTGGAGTATTGCGCCCGACAAGGCATCGGGTTCCTGGCGTATAGCCCCGTAGGGGGTGGGAGACTCAACCGAAAACTTCCTGCCCACCCTGTGCTCCGGCCGATGGCCAGCCGCCTGGGCGTGACCCCTCACGCCCTGGTGCTCGCCTGGGTGCTGGCTCACGCTGCTAATGTCTTCGTGATTCCCAGTGCGCGGACGGTCGACCATGTGCGGGACAGTGTGACCGCGGCCAACCTCGAGCTCTCCGATGCAGATCTGTCGGCGATTACCGCCGCGGAGTTCTCTCGCGCCTAACCCCAGCGCATCAGCGTTGCTCCAGCAGTAAACCCCGCCCCCACGGCGGCAAATACGATCAGGTTCCCTCGTTTGAGGGTACCGGCCACGGCGTTGAGGGCAAGCGGAAGCGTGGCCCCGGTGGTGTTGCCGTAGTAGCCCAGGACCGAGGCTACCCGCTCGTGTGGCAGGCATAGCCGCTCGGCAACCGCATCCAGAATCCGCTGATTGGCTTGATGCGGAATGACCATTGCCAGGTCTTCCGGCCTGAGATTGTTCCGATGCAGCAGCGCCTGGATACTCTCCACCATCTGGGACACCGCGAACTTGAAGACCACCTTTCCATTCTGTTTGAGGAAATGTTGCCGGGCGGCCACGGTGACGTTGCTGGGTGGAAGCAGGCTGCCCCCGGCGGGCATGAGCAGGTCGTGTCGGCCACTCCCGTCCACCAGGTGATGAAAATCCAGGATCCCATATCCCGGCTCTGCGGGCTCCAGCAGCACCGCACCGGCGCCATCGCCGAACAGCACGGCCGTCGTTCGATCGATGGGATCGATGATCGAGCTCATGAGGTCGGCCCCGACCACGACAACCCGTCGGTGAGCGCCCGTCGCCACCAGCTGGGCTCCCACTGTCAGCGCGTACAGGAATCCGGAGCAGGCGGCCGACAGGTCGAATCCCCAGGTGCCGACCAGGCCCAGCTGATCTTGTATCAGGCAGGCGGTAGCGGGGAATAGCATGTCGGGGGTGACGGTGGCCACGATCAGGGCATCAATGTCGCTGGGACCGAGGCCTCGTTCGGCCATCAGCCGACGCACCGCCTCGGCGCCCATGGTCGAAGTCGTCTCGCCCGGTTTCCCGATTCGCCGCTCGCGAATGCCAGTGCGGGTGACGATCCACTCGTCTGATGTATCGAGATTCCGGGCGAGCTCGGCGTTGGTGAGAATGCGCTCGGGCAAGTAGGTTGCCACCGCGGTGATCGTGGCCCGGGGGGTGTTCGCAGGCGCAGGCATGTCAGAATCTATTAGGAACCAGGAAACAGGAACCCTGTATATTTACCCCATGCCCCAAGCCGCCCGAAGGAAGACGGTCACCGCTCTCATCGGTGGCGTTCCCGTTGGATCGGGACACCCGATCGTGGTGCAGTCGATGACCAACACCGATACCGCCGACGTGTCCGCAACGGCAACCCAGGTTGCCGAGCTGGCTCAAGCCGGCAGTGAATTGGTGCGGGTGACGGTGAACAATGAGCAGTCGGCGGCGGCGATCCCCGCCATTGCCGAGGAGCTCGACCGGCAGGGCATCCAGGTCCCCATCATCGGTGACTTCCACTACAACGGTCATTTGCTCCTCACGCGGTATCCCGACTGTGCCCGGGCGCTGGCCAAGTATCGGATCAATCCAGGTAACGTCGGAGGAAAGCGTCGGGACGAGAACTTTCGCGCCATCATCGATGTGGCCCTCACCCACGGGAAGCCGATCCGGATTGGCGTGAACTGGGGATCGCTCGATCAGACGCTGCTCACCACTCTCATGGATGAGAACGCCCGGCGAGCGGCCCCCCGGGAGACCCGGGCCGTGGTCCTGGAGGCGATGGTCGAGAGTGCTCTGCAGTCCGCCTCCCTGGCGGAAGCCGCCGGCATGACCCACGACCGGATCGTGCTCAGTGCCAAGGTCTCCGGTGTCCAGGACCTGGTGGAGGTGTATCGTCTGCTTGCTGCGCGCTGTGACTACCCGTTGCACGTGGGGCTTACCGAGGCCGGTCTGGGTGCCAAAGGGATCATCGCCAGCACGGCCGGTCTCAGCATTCTGCTGCAGGAAGGCATCGGCGATACCATTCGAGTATCACTGACCCCTGAGCCGGGTGGTGATCGGGCGGAGGAGGTGCGAGTCGCCCAGCAGATCCTTCAGTCGCTCGGTTTGCGGAGCTTCACTCCTCAGGTTACTGCTTGCCCCGGCTGCGGCCGCACCACCAGCACGTTCTTCCAACAGATGGCACAGGACATTCAGCAGTATCTACGGGAGAAGATGCCGGTCTGGCGCGCCGAATATCCGGGTGTGGAGGAAATGAAGGTTGCGGTTATGGGATGCGTGGTGAATGGTCCCGGTGAATCCAAGCATGCGAACCTCGGGATCTCGCTTCCCGGCACATTCGAGGAGCCCAAAGCGCCGGTGTATGTGGACGGGCGCCTGATGGTGACGCTGCGGGGCGACGAGATCGTGGGCGAGTTCCTGGAGATCCTGGAGGAGTACGTGGCCACCCGTTACGGAGCCGGGGCTCCGGCCCCGACATAGTGAGCGGGCTGGAGACTCTGCTTCAGGACCGGCCCCTCGCTGCCGCGGCCACCCTGTTCGCCGCCGGCCTCGTCACCAGCCTGACTCCCTGCGTCTATCCGATGATCCCGATCACGGCGGGCATTCTCGGGGGAGCCGGCGCTTCCGGTCGATCAGCCGGCCGGCGGGCCACGCTGACCCTGGCCTATGTCCTGGGGCTGGCGCTGGTCTATTCGTTGCTGGGCCTGCTCGCCGGGTTGTCGGGCACATTGTTCGGCACCGTGAGCTCCAACCCCTGGTCCCTGTTCATCATGGGCAACCTCCTCCTGGTGTTCGGCCTGGCCATGTTGGACGTCTTTACGGTGGCGATCCCGGGCAGGGTAGCCAGGTGGGTCGCACGACTTCAGGGCAATTCAGTCGGAGGGGTGTTTGCCCTGGGCGCCACCTCCGGCCTGGTGGCCGCCCCCTGCGGAGCTCCTGCCTTTGCCGCTGTGCTCACCTTCGTCAGTACCACGCGCAGTGCCTGGCTGGGCTTCGTTTACTTGTTTGTTTTTTCGCTGGGCCTGACTGCGCTGCTGGTTGTGGTTGGTCTCTTCAGCGGTGGGCTTGCTGCGTTACCTCGGGCGGGCAGATGGATGGTCGCGGTCAAGCGGGTTGGAGGAGTCCTGCTTCTCGCCATGGCAGAATACTATTTCGTCCGAATGGGAAGCGTTCTATGAGGTTGTCCCGGGTTCTGCTGGTTTTCCTCACGCTGACGGCAGGTTGGTTCGACCGGACTTCGGCGCAGGAGTCCGGCATCGCGGTGGGTGCTCAAGCCCCGGTGGTGACGGTCAACGATCTGGATGGGAAACCGGTGGACCTGGGACAGTACATCGGAAAGAAGCCAGTGTTCCTCGAGTTCTGGGCTACCTGGTGCGAGCTGTGTGAGGAGCTCCAGCCGCAGGTTCGCGCGGCCCAGGCGGCCTATGGCTCGAAGGTGGAGTTCATCGGCGTCAACGTCACCGTCAACCAGTCGCCCCAACGGGTTCGGAAGTATCTGGAGACCCACAAACCGGGGTTCCGTACCCTCTACGATACCGAGGGAACCAGCATCCGGGCCTACAAGGTCCCGGCCACGAGCTACGTGGTTATTGTCGATCGGGCGGGGAAGGTGGCATATACCGGAAGCGGCGGTACCCAGGATTTCGAGCGCGTATTGCGCACTGTTACCCAAGACCAGTCCACACCAGCCGGGATGAAATGATGCGTGTTTCAGGATTGTTCCTCGCTTTGACCGCCTGCCTGGCGGCAGCAAGCCCGATGACAGCGCAGGACCGCACCGAACCGGTTAGGGCCAGGGTGCAGGGCGGTCCCGATATCGACCAACGGGCGCCGGATTTTTCTTTGCCCTGGGCCAACCGGGACGGCGTGGGTCCGATCGAGTCACCTTATCAGCTGGCTAGCGATCGGGGTAAGACGGTAGTCGTGGCCTTCTACCCGCGGGATTTCACCAAGGGCTGCACCGCCCAAATGCGCACCTTCGCGGAGCAATATGACAGCTTGTTCGGACCCAATGTTGTGCTCGTGGCCATCAGCAGCGACTCGGTACAGACCCACGGTCGTTTTGCCGCCAGCCTTGGCTTGCCGTTCCGGCTGCTGAGCGACCCGGACCAGCGCGTCTCCAAGCAATACGCCAGCAAGGATTCCGAGGGATACAACCGGCGCACGGTGTACGTAGTCGGGCCCGACGGCAGAGTGCGCTTCCGCAATATGAGCTTCAACGCGCTGGATCCGAAGGATTATTCCGAACTACGCGGAGCTGTGAGGAAAGCCGCCCGAGGGGGCTGATCCGTCCCAGGGATCTGATCCGACTTTCCCCTGAGTCGAGGTGGTACCCTGAAACGCTTGATCTTTCTGGCTGGGATAGCGGCATGCTGCAGCGCAGCTGCCCTCCGGGCGCAGAGCACGCAAGAGACCAAGGGAGCGCAGCGCTGGAGTCTCGAGGGCCTCCGAGCCGGCTACTGCGTGCGCTTTCTGGTCGAGCCGAAGCAAGCGGCGCGATTGCTGAGAGACGGGTTTGAGCTGGTGCCGGCAGCACGAGATTCGACGCTGCACCCCGCGCTCCATCGTCTAGTCCAGGACCAGCCCGAGTTCGCCTCCTGGACCCCTTCCAATGTCTGCTTCTACTTCGCCGATGCCTTCCAGGTTGGGAGCCGCCGGGTCGTCGAGAAGGACCCCCGCAAATATCAGATGCTGAGCGTTTGGAGCCTCGCCACGCGAGAGAAAAAGGGTGGCGCTCGGCGTGACCTGGCTCTCGACCTGTACGGCCGGCGGAGTGGCCTGATTCACGCCGCTGAGGCCAATGGTATTCGGATGCGGGATGCCCATTCTGTGGTGGCCGACGCTGTGGACACCACGTTCGATAGCTACAGCGTCAAGCTCGAACGCACGCTGCTCATCTGGCGGGGTCGGCCCACGGGAGACAGCACCCGCGTTGTCGCACCGATTCAGGAGCTCTGGCAGGTCATCGGTCACCGGGGCAGCCTCTGGTCCGGGCGTGTCGTCATGAAGCCGACCTGGAGCCGAGCCTTGGTGGGATCGTTAACCGTGGAAGGGAAGGGGGATTTGGCCAAAGCACTCAAGGCCTCGCCCATTCGCTTTGTCGGGCCTCTCATTTCTGGTGGTGCCGGCGACCTGGCATTCTCTCGGTGAAACTCGGGTAGGATTCAGCCTCTGGCCGCGCACAAGCATTTCCCTTTCTCTCCCGGATCGGTGGTCCGGGTTTTTTGTACTGTCCCCCCTGTGTCCCGCCTCTTGATTTGCCTCCTTCCGCTGCCGGGACCGGTCAGCCGCAAACCCCGATGTCGAAAGTGTTCATAATTAGAATGTCTGCATAAATAAATGGGCACAGGCGACAGTGGCTCGATCTCGCGAATCAGCTGGAGATCACGCCTGTAAGTCTCTTGAGAGTCAGGCAGTTAGTAGACTGGGCCCGAATCATCGAGTGACGGCAGGTGAAGCATTTTATGAGGTTTTACACGCAAATAAGATATTCACTTCCGGCGGTTTTCCACATGTGGAAAGCAGCCCCGCCTGGGGTCTAGGGCTCCTCATAGGCGCGCCTCAGGATACTGCAGAAATTCCTCTCAACTGCGGGCGGAAAAACCCGCGTGGTGCAGGTCTGACTCATCTCCATTAGACTCATGCATGCCGCGCACGCCCCTCCGCCGAACCAAGATTGTGGCGACCCTCGGCCCGGCCTGGGACAATCCACCACAGATGACTGCCCTGCTCGACGCTGGGGTCAACGTCGTCCGCATCAACGCCTCCCACGGTACGCCCGAGATCCGAGCCCGCTGGATTCATCAGCTCCGCACCGTTCTCGAGAGCCGGCGAGAGGCAGCCGCAGTCTTGCTGGATCTCCAGGGGCCGCGGATTCGCATCGGCAACCTGCCGCAACCGATCCGCCTGGAGCCCGGGCGGCAAACTGTCTTCGCTCCTGAAGCAGTCGCCCAACCCGGCGAGATCCCCACCACCTACGACGATCTGGCGCGCGATGTCCGAATCGGTGCCCGGATTCTGCTCGACGACGGGTTGATATCGCTGGAAGTGCGTGGAATCCAGGAGCAGCGGGTCGAAGCGGTGGTGCACTACGGCGGCGAGCTGAAGGCGCACAAAGGGATGAACCTTCCGGGCATCGAAGTGAGCGCGCCCGCGCTGACCGAAAAGGACCGGGAGGACGTGCGGCAGGCGGGGTCACTTGGGGTGGACTACATCGCCCTATCGTTCGTCCGCCGTCCTGAGGATATGGAGGAGCTCCGGGGGCTGGTGCCTCCCGGGGTCAAGCTGGTTGCCAAGATCGAGAAGGACACGGCGATCAAGAACCTGTGCGCCATCCTGGACGCTTCCGACGCGATCATGGTTGCCCGCGGTGATCTCGGAGTGGAGCTGCCCTTTGAGGAAGTGCCGCTGATTCAGAAGCAGATCATCCGGGAGGCAAGCCTGCACGGTAAGCCGGTGATTACTGCCACGCAGATGCTCGAATCCATGGTGCACGCGCCCCGTCCCACCCGGGCGGAGACCTCGGATGTGGCGAATGCGATTCTGGACGGCACCGACGCAGTCATGCTCTCGGCCGAGACGGCTGTTGGCGACTATCCGCTGGAGGCGGTCCAGGCCATGGATCGGATTGCGCGGGAGATGGAAAGCCAACGCCAGTCCCGCGGCGCCAGCATTGATGCTGCGCTGGGCCGCCGGTCGGCGGAGCAGGGGGCCTTGCGTCATCATCAGTCCTCGCCGGGCGGTCCCATCCGCACCGAGGATGCCATCGCGGTCGCGGTGTGCGCGGCGGCAGAGATGTTGTCGGCCCCGCTGATCGTGTGCTTTACCAGCAGCGGCTTCACCGCCCGCAAGGTGGCCACCTGTCGGCCTACCGTTCCAGTCTTCGCCTGCACTCCGGAGCCGGAGACCTTTCGGCAGCTCGCCCTGGTCTGGGGGGTGACCTCGGCCCTGACGGAACACACTACGAACTACGACAGCATGCTCGCGGTGGCTCGGCAGCAGATCCTGGAGCGGCAGCTCGCCCAGCCCGGCGAGCGGGTGGTAGTGACCGCCGGTGTTCCCTTCGACATGCCCGGCACTACCAACCTCCTCAAGGTCGAAGCAGTTTAGGAGATGCGTCTGACGTTTTTGGGTACGGGCACGTCGTTTGGCGTGCCCCAGATCGGCTGTAACTGCGCGGTCTGCCGGTCCAACGATCCCCGAGACAAGCGCACCAGGTCCGGCGCTGTACTGGAAGCGGATGGCTCGACTATCCTCATCGACACACCGCCCGAGCTTCGTCTGCAGCTGATCTCCTCCGGCTTTTCCCGCATCGACGCGGTGGTGTACACCCACGAACACGCCGATCACATTAACGGCATCGACGACCTGCGAGTTTTCTCCGTGCGGCAGGGAAGGCCGCTGCCGCTCTACGGGCCAGGGGAGACCCTGGAGCGGCTCCGGTCGTCGTTCAACTACATCTTCGATGATTCGGTCCGTCCCTACGAGGGTACCTCGAAGCCGAGGCTGACGCTGCACCGGACTGAGCCCGAGCAGATGGTCCGGATTGCGGGCGTGGACGTGCTCCCGCTCGCGTTCCAGCACGGAAGCCTCAGAGTGTTCGGGTATCGCTTTGACCGCATCGCTTACATCACCGACATCAAGGAGATCCCCCCCGCCGAGCGGGAACGGCTGCGAGGGCTCGACGTGCTGGTGCTCAACGCGCTGTGGTGGCGACCTCATCCAACTCATTTGAGTATCGCTGAGGCCATCGACACGGCCCGCGAGCTCGGTGCTCGGCGGACCTATCTCACTCATCTGACCCATGAGACGGGGCACTCGGAGCTGGCGGCCCAGCTCCCGGCTGGAGTCTTCCCCGCCTACGACGGATTGACGGTGGAGGTGGCGTGATCAAGCTGCAGTACGGACGCCTGTTCCGAGATGGCCTGGACCAGGTGCATGGATTGAGACGGGATCGGCTTGCGAACCTGGCCCGCCGGTTTGCCGACGTACAGTCCGAAGTTGACCGGCGGCGGGTCGCAGGAGAATACGGTTTTTACAAGCTGGTGGACCAGGGCCCGACCGTGCGTTCCATCCGCACTTTTGCCGAGGGCCTGGGGCAGGCCCATGATCACGTGCTGGTGCTCGGAATTGGTGGGTCTGCGCTGGGCACCAAGGCCTTGCTGAATGCGCTGCGCCCCCCGGCCTGGAACGAGTTGGACGACGAAGGCCGGGATTTCTTCCCCCGCCTCACGGTGCTGGAGAACGTGGATCCGACGTCGGTCTCGGCCGCTCTGGATCGGATCGACCCTCGACGCGTGCTGGTCAACGTCATCAGCAAGTCGGGCGGAACCGCCGAAACCATGGCCCAGTACCTGATTGTCCGTTCCTGGCTGGAGCGAGCGCTGGGCGCGGCCGCGTCCCGTCATTTCGTGTTCACCACCGACCCCGAGCGCGGGGCTCTGCGGGAGCTGGCCCAACGCGATCACATCGCCACCCTGGACGTGCCGCCCGAGGTAGGTGGCCGGTTCAGTGTCCTCTCGCCCGTGGGCCTGCTGCCGGCAGCCCTGGTGGGTATCGACGTCGAGGGATTGCTGGAGGGTGCTCGCCGCGCCCTCGAGCGGGCGGAATCCAGGGAGCTGCTGCAGAATCCGGCTGCGCTCTACGCGGCACTCCTCTGCGAAGCGGATACCCAGGAGGATGCCCGGGTGCATGTCCTCATGCCCTACACGGACCGGCTTCGTGAGCTGGCTGAGTGGTTCCGGCAGCTCTGGGCCGAGAGCCTGGGCAAGCGGTCGAATCGGGAGGGCAAGACCGTACATGCCGGACCCACCCCTGTAGCTGCCGTGGGTGCGACCGACCAGCACAGTCAGGTTCAGCTCTTCATGGAGGGGCCCTATGACAAGGTGATCACTTTCGTCACGGTGGACGATCTGGGGGTGGATCTCGAGATTCCTCGACCGGATGCTGGAGAGGAAAATCTTCCGCCCGATTTGGCCTATCTCTCAGGGCACACGCTGGGTGAGCTGCTGCACGCCGAGTATGAGGCGACCTCTGCTGCCCTCGCGCAGATGGGCCGGATGAATTGCACCCTGCGGCTGCCGGATTTGAGCCCGGCTAGCATGGGTGAGACCTTGATGTTCTTTCAGTTGGCAACCGGGTACGCCGGGGTCTGGTACGGCGTCGACCCGTTCGACCAGCCCGGGGTGGAGCTCGGTAAGCGGCTGACCTTCGCGGCAATGGGCCGGGCCGGGTATGAGCCGGTCGCCAGCGGAGCGGCTGGTGGTTCGGATGAGATCTGACTGCGTACTCCTGACGCGTTGCGAGTCTCCAATTCACGACCTAGCTTTGGCGGACGAGCTATGGATACTGCTTTCAAGGAGATAGGCGTGCATGGCTGAGCCGGTTCAGCGGGTTGTAGACCTATATCAGGGGACCGTTACGCTGGTCCCGGGTGGGGTGAGGGTGCGTGACCAGGCCAAGCTGCGATCCCCGGCCACCGACAAGCTGGCCTGGCAAGCGGTCTTTGGCAGCAGCGAGGACCGGGAGGCAGCCCGGTGGCTCCTGTGGGAGCTGGGGCAGGTTACCGGGGCACGTCCGGCGTCGATCAACGATCTGTACCTGGCCCGGGGACGAGGGGAGTGCGGCGGCTTCACGGTGCCGGCAATCAACGTGCGAATGCTGGCGTACGACACGGCTCGCGCCATCTTTCGCGCGGCCCGAGCGGGCAAGGCCGGCGCCATCATCCTGGAGATTGCCCGGTCAGAGATCGCGTACACCGAGCAGCGCCCCGCGGAGTACGTGGCAGTGATGATTGCGGCCGCCCTGCGGGAGGGTTACGCCCTTCCGCTCTTCATTCAAGGCGACCACTGCCAGGTCAATCACAAGAAGTACCAGGCCGATCCCGAGGGAGAGGTGGGCGAAGTCAAGAAGCTGATCGCCGAGGAAGTCGGTGCGGGCTTCTATAGCATCGACGTGGATACCTCCACGCTGGTGGATCTCTCCCAGCCCTCGCTCCAAGAGCAGCAGCGGCTCAATTACGAACGTGCGGCGGAGATCACGACCTTCATCCGGCAGCACGAGCCGCAAGGTGTTACCGTCTCGGTTGGCGCCGAGATCGGAGAGGTCGGCATGAAAAACAGCACCGTCGAGGAACTGCACGCATTCATGCAGGGATACAACCGAACCCTGGCGTCGCGAGGAAACGGCGTCGGGATCAGCAAGATCTCGGTCCAGACTGGGACCTCACACGGCGGGGTCGTGCTTCCGGACGGGAGCATCGCGGACGTGAAGCTCGATCTCCAGGCGCTGGCCGCGTTGTCGAAGGTCGCGCGGGAGGAATACGGCCTTGCCGGGGCGGTGCAGCACGGGGCCAGCACGCTTCCGTCCAATGCCTTCGGTAACTTTCCTCGGATCGAGACCGCGGAAATTCACCTGGCTACCAATTTTCAGAACATAGTCTTCGATCACCCGCGGCTGCCTACGGAGCTGCGGGAGCGGATGCGTAGCTGGCTGGACGAGAACGCCGCGAGCGAGCGAAAGAGCGGTGACACCAACGAGCAGTTCTACTACAAGGCCCGCAAGAAGGCCATCGGTCCATTCAAGCGGGACCTCTGGTCGCTGCCTGAGGACGTGCGGTCCGCGATTGCCGCCGACCTGGAGAGAACGTTTGCATTTCTGTTCGAGCAATTGAACGTCAACGGAACCGAGGATCAGGTCAACCGGTTCATTCATGCCCCCGTGCAGCATCATGCGGCACTGAAGCCGGTGCTGGTGGCGGCGGCCGACGACCCCGATGCCGGGGAATAGGAGGATCGATGCGTCGCAAGCAGGGGAGAGAGGTAGTGTACATCGAGCGGGCGGGAGATGCCTCCGCCAAGTGGCTTTTCTGGGGGGCACTCCTCGGGGCCGGAGTTGCCCTGCTGTATGCGCCCAGCAGCGGTGAGGAGACTCGGCGCAATCTGCAGCGAAAGCTCTGGAAGCTGCGGGCCATGACCGAGGAGAAGCTGGACGAGATCACCCAGCAGTTCGGCGGCGCCCGGGAGTCCTTTCAGGGCATGCTGGAAGACGAAGACGAAGACCTGGAAGACGAAGAAGGCTCGGGCCGTTACGGCCGGAGCAGCAAGCCCTCACCTCGGGAAGAGCTGGAACGTCGCTTGGCCGAGGCCCGCGCTCGCCGCCGGTCACCCGCAGATCTCGAGGAGCCGCTCGCCTGAGCGGCTCCAGGCGCGGCGGGTGGCACCGGTCGCCCGCCGGCTTCCTGCGCCGGACCCTCCAAGCCGCTGATGAAGACAACGTTCCGTTTCTTGCCAGCGCCCTGACTTTCGACGCGCTGCTCGCGTCGGTTCCATTCATCCTCCTGCTGCTGATCGGTCTGACCCACTTTGCCCAGGCGGTGACTCACGAGCCGGAAGTCGACACCATCTACCTGTTCCACCGGTTTCTTCCGCCCCATTCGACCCTGCCCAATCGAGACCCTTTCGCCATTGTCGAACGCCTGTTGACCGGGATCACCGAGAAACGGGGACAACTGTCGCTCTATGCAGTCCCGACCTTCCTCTGGTTCAGCACTCGCTTGTTCGCCGGCATCCGCACCGCCCTCAACGACATCTACGATGTTTCGCTCCGGCCCGAGCGGCAGCGCGGCTTCATTATGGTGTTCCTGCTGGCCAAGCTGCGCGACGCCGCCATGGTCGTTGGCACCGTGGTGCTGTTTCTGGCCAACACGCTGTTGACTACTGGTCTCACCATTCTGCAGGCGCGTGGCGCCGAGACGGTGCCCCAGCTCGGATTCTTCGTCTCGACCCTGGGCCGCTATCTTACCGAGCTGCTGGCCTTCAGCTTCTCCGTGTCGCTGTTCTACGTGACCTACAAGTATGCCTCGGTACGGCGGCTTCCCTGGAAGACTGCGGTGGTGGCAGCGACGTTCACGGCGCTGCTGTTCGAGCTGGCCAAGCGGCTCTACGCGCTCTATCTGACCAACTTCGCCTCGCTGGAGGGGCTCGGGGGCGACGCGAATCTGGGCGCCGTCGTGCTCTTCATTCTGTGGGTGTACTACACCGCCATCGTGTTCCTGCTTGGCGCGGTTGTGGCCGAGACCTGGGAGCTCAAGAAAATGCTCGATAGCCAGCGAGCCATTCTCGGCTGATCGCATCTCAAGAGAGGGAGGTCGTGGGCCGCATGCCATTCTCACGTGGGTTGCATCTAGGCCTCGCCGCGGCGGTCGCCATCGGCTGCCGCTCTGGTAGCCCCCCCAGCGCCCCGGCTGCGCTCAGTGATAGTGACCTCGCCGCCATTCGGACCGCCGATTCGACCTTCATGGCTACGGTAAATGCCGGGGATGTAGATGCGGTAGTCGCCGTGTTTGCCAACGATGCAGTCCTGCTGCCACCGAACGCCCCGGCTCAGCGGGGCCGCACTGCGATCCGGACCTTCTGGGGAGGACTCCTCAAGACTCATACGCTGAAGTTGGAGGTGGGGTCCGACACTCTGGAGGGGAGGGGCGACCTGGCCTACAACGTGGGCCATTATCGTTTCACCGCGGTTCCCAAGGACAAGGCGCATCCGGGAATGGCCGACGAAGGCAAGTTCGTGGGAATTCTGAAGAAGCAGCCGGACGGCAGCTGGAAGCACGCCGTCTACATGTACAACTCCAATCTCGCCGGCCTGCGCTAGCAAGGCGGTTCCCCGGCCCTTTTGATCCAGTTATATTTGAGGTGCCTCAGGTCCGAAGGGCGCCGGCGCGTGAACCGCGTCAGGACCTCGCCGGTAGCAGCGCTAAGCGATGTCCGGTGTCGCTTCGGGGTGCCTGAGGCACTTCTTTTTTGCTTACCGCTTACCGCCATGGCTTCATGACCATCGCTCTTGCCCGCCGGTACCGTCCCAAACGCTTTTCCGATCTCCTGGTGCAGGACCATGTCGCCGCCGTACTCCGGGGGGCGGTTTCCCGGAACCGGGTAGGCCACGGCTACCTGCTCACGGGGCCCCGGGGAGTGGGCAAAACCACCGCGGCGCGCATCCTGGCCATGGCGCTCAACTGCTCCAATCGGGACGACTCCGGCGATCCCTGCGGCGACTGCGAGAACTGTCTCCGCATCTGGAGCGGGTCGGCCAATCTCGACGTGGTGGAAATCGATGCCGCCAGCAATCGCGGGGTGGATGATGCCCGCGACCTCCGCGAGCGCGCCATGTACGCCGCTTCACAAGAAGGGCATCACAAGGTGTACATCATCGATGAAGCCCACATGCTCACCCGCGAGGCCTGGAACGCGCTGCTGAAGGTGCTGGAAGAGCCACCCCCAGGTGTGGTCTTCGTCTTCGCCACTACCGAGCCTCACAAGATTGCCGCCACAGCCGCGCCGGTGATGTCCCGTCTCCAGCGCTTCGACTTCAGGCGTATCGGGCCCGGTGCCATTCGAGACCGCCTGCGTCAGGTGCTTCAGGCTGAGGGGTTCAGCGCGGATGATGACGCCCTGACGCTGATTGCCCGGCATGCCGACGGCGGCATGCGCGATGCCCTCTCGGTGCTCGATCAGTGCTTGAGCTTCGGAGAGGGACAGGTTACGGCGGAGCGGGTCCGCCAGGTCCTGGGGTTGGCCGACGACGAGCTCTATCGAGAGATGCTCCAGCTGGTGGTGGAACAGCAGCCCGCAGCCGTATTCTCACTGGTGGACCGGCTGTGTGAGGCCGGAGTCGACCTCTCCGAGTTCATGGCTGGGGCTGCCGAGGTACTCCGCGGGCTGCTCATGCTGCAAGTTGGCGCCGAGCCGGAGAGTATGACCGAGGCTCTCCGCGGCTCCCTGGAGACCTATCGGAGCGAGCTACAGCCGGGTGACGTGCTCCGGATGCTCCGGCTTCTGGCCGAGGACGAGACCAACATCAGGCGCAGCGTGAATCCCAGGCTCGCGGTGGAAACCATGCTGCTCCGCTGGGCGCTCATGGACCGGGTGGTCGATCTGGAGGACGTGCTGGAGGCGGGGCGGCGGGACAGTGGAGCCGGTGGGCAGGAGAGCGCGGGGCCGCGGGGCCGCGGAGCTGCAGGGCAGCAGAGTACGTCGACAGGGCGGGTGCCGAGCGGCGCCGGAGCAGAAGCTCCTCGCTCGGAGCCCGCCCCGCCGCCCCGCCGCCCCGCCGCCCCGCCGGGGCCTACGGCGCGGCTGGCTCCCTCCATCGAGGCGATTCGGGCCGGATGGCCGGCGATCATCGTTGCTGCCCGGGTGCAAAGTCGCTTCCTGGGCGAGCTGCTCGCCGCGGTGGAACCAGCCGAGCTGGTGCTCCCTTGGCTCAACGTGACATTGCGGGAGCCCAACCAGCTGTTTGCGGAGCGGCTAGAGCAGGAGGCCCGAACGGTGGAAGAGATCCTCTCCCGCAGCCTCGGTCAGCCGGTGCGTCTCCGGGTGACCGGTCCCAACTCGGAGGCCCAGCCCGCCCGCCCGCGACGGCTTTCCGATTCCAGCATCAAAGCCGAGCGGCTCCGGGAGTTCCGGGCGAAGGACCCCGCCCTCGACACGGCAGCCGATGCGTTAGATTTAGAGATCGTAGACTGAGGTGTGTGTAAAAAACCCTAGACTCATACGAACATGGCAGGACTACCCGATAGCATGGCAGATCTTCAGCAGCTGTTCCAGCTGGGCCAGCAGATGCAGGGCAGGCTCCAGCAGTTGCAATCCGAACTGGCCAACCGCACCATCGAGACCTCCTCGGGCGGAGGCATGGTCAAGGTGACCGCGGATGGCCGAGGGACGGTGCGCGCCGTCTGGATCGACCCTGCGGTCTTTCAGGACCATGATGCCGATTTCCTCAGCGATCTGGTGCTCACGGCCGTGGCCGAGGCCCAGCGTCGAGCGGCGGAGATGCTTCAGGCCGAAATGCGCAAGGTACCATCACTGCCATTCACCTCCCCCTTCTAGCCGGTGAGCGCCATCGAGGAGTTGATCACCGAGCTTGCCAGGCTCCCGGGGATCGGCCGAAAGACGGCACAACGGCTCACTTTCCATCTACTTCAGCAGCCTTCTGAACAGGTCGAGCGGCTCGCGGCCGTTCTGACCTCCGTCGCCGAGCGGGTCCGTCCTTGCCAGGAATGCGGCAACCTGACCGAGGAACAGCCCTGTGGCATCTGTCGCGATCCACGGCGTGATGCGGGACTGGTCTGCGTAGTAGAGGAGCCCTCGACCGTCGCGGTAGTGGACCGTTCGACCGATTTCCGGGGCCGGTATCACGTGCTGGGCGGCCATCTCTCGCCCCTGGACGGGATCGGACCGGAATCGCTGCGGGTGGACCGTCTGGTGGAGCGGGTCAGCCAGGGCGGGGTGCGGGAGATCATCCTCGCCACCAACCCGTCCATGGAAGGGGAGGTGACTGCTACCTACATCCAGCAGCTGCTGGCGGGGATGGGGGTGCGGGTCACCCGCCTGGCCCGGGGATTGCCTATGGGAGGCGACCTGGAATACATCGACGGAGTCACCTTGGCCCATGCGCTGGTAGCCCGGCAGGAAGTGAGCTGATGCGGTCCCGAAGCATGGTCTTTGTAGGCGGGATGGCACTGGGTTTGACCGGTGGGTGGCTGCTGGCCCAACAGCGACTGACCTACCACCGCCGGGATCTGTTCAGCCCCCGTCCGCTGCGGCGGCTCGCCGCATTGGGGTTCCTGGCCGGCCAGAACGAGGTAGAGACCGTGCGGCTGCTGCGGGACTATCTGGCGTGGGAGCGCCAGCCGATGCTGCGCCGCCGGGCCGAAGCCATTGTGCGCCGCATGGAAGCGACCCTCGCGTGACCGAGTCGAGATGAGCGGCGCTTCCAGCTGGTCCTTTCGGGAAGAGGATTCGCGCCGGATTCAGTCGATCCTCAGCGCCTTTCTCAGCGAGTCCAATGCCCGCACCGCGTTGATTGTCGATCGGACCGGGCAGATGGTCTCCACTGCCGGTGAGGCCCCGGCGTTCGATGCCACTGCCTTCGCTTCCCTGACCGCCGCGGACTTCAGCGCCAACGACCAGCTCGCCCGGATGCTGGGAGAGTCCGAGTTCGGGGCGCTGTTTCATCAGGGCGAGCGGGAATCGATGTATCTGGCCGACATCGCGAGGCGGGTGATCCTGGTCGTGTTATTCGACAATCGGACCACGCTCGGCATGGTCAAACTCCGAGTCAAGACTGCGGTGGTTCAGCTGAACCAGGTGTTCACGGACATGTTCAACCGGGACGGCACCAACGCTCCGGGAGTGGAATCTGAGTTTCTGGGCGAGGCGGAAGACGAAATCGACAAACTGTTCGGGTCCTGAGGAACCGCTACCATGTCGATGATCAATTACGCCTCCCGCGAGATCAACTGTAAGCTGGTCTACTACGGCCCCGGCCTGGGCGGTAAGACCACCAATCTGGAGCACGTCTACAACAAAGTGGCGCCGGCCTCGCGGGGCAAAATGATTTCGCTCGCTACCGAGACCGAGCGAACTCTTTTTTTCGACTTCCTGCCGGTGGACCTGGGCACGATCCGGGGCTTCAAGGTCAAGTTCCACCTCTACACTGTGCCGGGCCAGGTCTACTACAACGCCTCACGCAAGTTGATCCTGAAGGGGGTGGACGGCGTAGTGTTCGTGGCCGACAGCCAGATCGAGCGGATGGACGCGAACATCGAGGCCATGCAGAACCTGTACGAGAACATGACCCAGCACGGCTACGACGTTACCAGGATTCCCTTCGCCATCCAGTACAACAAGCGCGACCTGCCCAACGCGGCACCGATTGCCGAGCTGCAGGCAGCCTTGAATCCAGGCTGGCCGGTCACCGAGCCGAGCAAGCAACGGGTGACGCCCGATCCTTATCACGATTCGGAGTTTTTGGTCCGGCAGGAAACCGGGCAATGGATCGAGCGAGCGCCCTATTTCGAGGCTGTGGCCTTGACCGGGGAAGGCGTGTTCGACACCCTCAAGGCCATCAGCAAAAACGTCGTCAAGACTCTGGGGTAAGGTGTCGGCGCATGTGGAACCTGCCGAACATCATCACGTTGGTTCGAATCTGCTTCACCCCAGTGATCGCGCTGCTGCCGTTCATCGAGGGATACTGGCCCAAGCTGATCGCGTTCATCATTTTTGTGGTGGCTGCGGTGAGCGACATTTACGACGGCCATCTTGCGCGCACCCGCAACGAAGTCACTGACCTCGGCAAGCTGCTCGATCCCATTGCCGACAAGCTGCTCCTCTTCGCCACTCTCATACCGATCTACTGGATCTCTCGCCAGCGGCACGATCTCTACGACATCCCGATCTGGGGCAGCATTCCGCTCTGGGTTTGCCTGTTGCTGATCGGTCGGGAGCTGGCCATGACGGGGTTTCGCTGGTGGGCCAGCCGCCGGGGAGTTGTGATCCCGGCCGCCGGGGCGGGGAAGTTGAAGACCACCATCCAGAACATCTTCGTCGGCGCCGTCATCCTGTGGTTCGCTTTCCGCGACGCCCGCAAACCCATGGGCTGGGAGCACAACCAGTATGCGCAGTACTGGAACCAGTTTCATGGCGGGTTCGTGGCCGTCACCCTCGCCTGCGCCGCCGCCCTGACGGTCTACTCCTTCGTACTCTACCTCTATCGCAACCGGCGGCTCTTCTCGGATGATAGTGGCTAGTTGACTAGCGACTAAGCATCCATGAACCTCGAAGTCATCACCATCGGCACCGAGCTCCTGCTGGGCCTGACCGTCGACACCAACGGTGCCGAGGTCGCCCGGGCGCTGGCTGATAAAGGGATCCGGGTGATTCGCCGGACATCGGTCGCCGACCGCCCGCAGGAGATTTCGGATGCGGTCCGGGAAGCGCTGGGCCGAACCGGTGCCGTCATCACCACCGGGGGTCTGGGGCCCACCCGGGACGATGTGACCAAGAAGGTTGTGGCGGAGCTGTACGACACCCCCCTGATCTTCGATGAGAGCATCTGGATCTCATTGGTGGAGCGGTTCGCCCGACTGGGGCGCAAACCCGCCGAGAGCAACCGCAGTCAGGCTGAGGTACCGCGGGGGGCAATCGTGCTGCGAAACCGCTGGGGTACCGCGCCCGGACTGTGGCTCCAGGGATCTCCCGGACTCACCATCATGCTGCCCGGCGTTCCCTCGGAGATGCGCATGCTGCTGGAGCACGAAGTCGTGTCGCGGCTCGCGGCGGCGGCGAATGGAACGGTCATCAGGTCGCTGCAGTTGCGTACCAGCGGGATCCCCGAATCAGCCCTGGCGGAGCGGCTGGGTCAGATCGAACCGGAGATAACACCGCTGACCCTGGCCTATCTCCCCGGGCTCGAAGGGGTAGACCTTCGGCTGAGTGCCTGGGACATGTCCGCGGGCGAGGCAGACCGGCGCCTGCGCCAGGCGGCCGACCTGATCCGCAGCCGGGCTGGGCAACACGTTTATGGCGAAGGCGACAGCGATCTCGCCGCACTGGTCCTCCAGGCCGCGCGAGATCAGGGCGTCCGGCTGGCGGTGGCCGAATCGTGTACCGGGGGGCTGGTGGGCACTCGCCTCACCGAGATTCCGGGAAGCTCGGACGTGTTCCTGGGCGGGGTCATCGCCTACGACAATGCTCTCAAGCGCGACCTGCTGGGAGTACCGGACTCGATGCTCACCGAGCATGGGGCGGTCAGCGAGCCGGTCGCTCGAGCGATGGCCGAGAGTGCCGCGAAGCGGTTCGCCGTCCGGGCTGCAGTCGCAGTTACCGGCATTGCCGGGCCGGGAGGAGGTAGTGAGGAGAAACCGGTGGGTACCGTCTGGCTCGCCTGCGCCCTGGATGGGGTGGTCCGCAGCCGGCGCAGTGTTTTCCCGGGGAGCCGTCATGAAGTGCGGGCTCGCGCCGCGCAGGCCAGCTTACTCCTGCTCTACCGGGCTCTGAGGGGGCTCGCCACCGAACAGTAAAGCTTACATAGTGAAGGTGAAACGGGTGCAACTTTTGGCGCGTTTGGCTTGGCCACCCCGGGTACCGCGTCGCCGGGG
>Ga0075421_100002259_pt1 | contig 22915 bp, 14 predicted proteins | sample SoiMetdeltSBSDD5_FD_75292 | JGI IMG/M metagenome (GOLD analysis project Ga0075421, IMG submission 75292) | Bulk soil microbial communities from a Populus tree surrounding site in Tennessee, USA - Soil MetaG P. deltoides SBSDD5 | ecosystem: Environmental > Terrestrial > Soil > Tree plantation...
AGACGGTTGTAGTACATCAGCTTGGGATAGGCGTTCTCTGTCCAGCTCTTCGGGGCGGCATGGATCTCGTCGGGGAAGACGCTCACGGCCGTCGGGAGCTGGACACCCTTCGGGGCGAAGAAGGCCAGCTTGCTCTCCCAGTAGAGCCGAGCCGAAGAGACCGCCGTGTTCGTCAACCAGTAGAGCGTGACGTTGTCGAGGAAGTCGTCTCGTGTCAGGCCCCCGGGCCGGCCATCGAAGACGCGTGTGATGAGCGCCTGGCTGGAGGCATCGTGGTCGAGCATCCAGGCGGCCAGGCCGACCGGTGAATCCGCAAGCCCGTACAGCGTCTGCGGGCGGTTCATCATCTCCTGGGCGTAGCCCAGGCCGTGCCTGTAGACGAAGTCGAGCTGGTCCCACGCGCCCATCTCCTCGACGGACATGCCGGACGGCGGCGGTTCGCCGAACGGGAGAGCGTGCGCAACGTCGGCCGGGACGGTGGCCGGCATGTTGGTGTGGATGCCGATCAATTCCGGAGGCGCCTGCAGGGCCATCTGCTCCGTGACGGCATTGCCCCAATCGCCGCCCTGGGCCACGAAGCGCGTGTAGCCGAGGCGCCTCATGAGCTCGGTCCAGGCGTGTGCGATGCGAATGGGGCCCCAGCCGGGCCTGGCCGGCTTCCCTGGAAACCCATAGCCCGGCAGCGACGGAATCACGACGTCGAACGCGTCCGAGGCGCTCCCGCCATGCGAGGTCGGATTGGTCAGCGGCTCGATGAGCTTGAGCTGCTCGATGATCGAGCCGGGCCAGCCGTGGGTGATGATCACCGGGAGTGCATCCGGAAGCGCCGAACGCACGTGGATGAAGTGGCTGTCGAGCCCATCGATCGTCGTGACGAACTGCGGCAGGTCGTTCAGCTGCGCCTCCACCTTGCGCCAGTCGTAATCGGTCGCCCAAGACTGCGCGAGCGCCTGCATGGTCGCGAGCTGGACGCCTTGCGTCGCATCGCTGACCGTTTCCCGCTCGGGCCAGGTGGTCGCGGCGATCCGCCGGCGAAGGTCGACGAGGGCCGCCTCCGGCACGTTGATGTGGAATGGACGGATTGCGTACTCGGCGACGTGCGCGTCCTGCGCCCGGCTTGGCGCGGCAAGCAGGCCGAGTCCAATGGCACCTGTCGTGATGGAAGAGACGATGGTGCAGGGCACGCTGCTGAAGTCCATGGTTTCATCTCTCCTCGCAGGCGGCGGGCGCCTGGCGTGCGGGCGTGCCTACCGCAGCGACGCCATGTCGATCACGAAGCGGTACTTCACGTCGCCCTTCGTCAGGCGCGCGAAGGCTTCGTCGATCTGCTGGATGCGGATCACCTCGACGTCGGCGGCGAAGCGGTGCGAGGCGCAGAAGTCGAGCATCTCCTGGGTCTCGCGGATCCCGCCGATCGCGGAGCCGGCGAGCCGCCGCCGCTTGAAGATCAGGCTGAACACGCTCAGCGGAATCGGCTGCGGCGGGGCGCCCACCTGGGTCAGCGTCCCGTCCCGCTTCAGAAGCTCGAGGTACGCATTCAGGTCGTGCACCGCCGACACCGTGTCCAGGATGAAGTCGAACGTCCCGGCGTGCTTCTGCATCTCGGCGGCGTTGCGCGAGACCACCACCTCGTGCGCTCCGAGCCGCAGGCCGTCCGCCGTCTTGCCGGGTGAGGTGGTGAACAGGGCCACGTGCGCTCCGAGCGCGGCGGCGAACTTGACGCCCATGTGCCCCAGGCCGCCGAGGCCCACGATGCCGACCTTCTGGCCCGGGCCCACCTTCCAGTGGCGCAGGGGCGAGTACGTGGTGATCCCGGCGCACAGCAGCGGCGCGGTGGCGGCCGGATCGAGCCCGGCCGGGACGCGCAGCACGAAGGCCTCGTCCACGACGATGCTCTCCGAGTAGCCGCCGTACGTGACGCCGCCGAGGTGCTTGTCCGGGAAGTTGTAGGTGAAGGTGGGCAGCTTCTCGCAGTACTGCTCGAGTCCCTCGCGACAGCTCGGGCACGTGCGACAGGAGTCCACCATGCAGCCCACCGCGACGCTGTCGCCCACCTTGACGTTGCGCACGTCGCGTCCGATGGTCGAGACCCTGCCGACGATCTCGTGGCCCGGGACGCACGGATAGACCGTCGGCATCGCGCTCTGCCATTCGTTGCGCACCTGGTGCAGGTCGGAATGGCACACGCCGCAGAAGAGGATCTCGATCTGCACGTCGCGCGCGCCCGGCGGGCGACGCGGAATGGACAGCGGCGCCATCCCGGAGCTCGCGCTCGCCGCTGCGTAGGCCTTGGCCGTGCGGGTGCGTGAGGCCTGGGGCTGACCGGAGTCCTGGACCGTTGCCTGGCTCATGACGAGGCCCTCGGAGAAGGGAACGGGCGTGGCGCCTGAGCCGCAAGGCTCGGCGGGCCGACGGACACCTCTACCATTCCCGCGTGAAGAGCGCCCTGCCCGGCGCCGTCGACGTCGTCGCTTCCGGGTCGACGGGCTGCGCGAGGGTCCCTGCGTCCCTGTCGCGCGACGAAGCTGCCCATGGCCGTCCCTGGGTCCACTGTGCTGCGCCCGGCGACACCACGACGCGTGCGAGGTGACACGAACATTCCGCCGCGGCTCATCTCCGAGTAACCCGGTCGGCGCCGAGGCGCCTAGCGTGCCCCGTGACGGAAGGCGTGCTTCCGCGAACGACCATCACGAGGAGACATCGAGATGAACAGGACGTGCTGCAGGCTGGCCAGCCTGCCGCTGGCCGCGACCGCACTCGCGCTCGCCGCGCCGGAGAAGCAGGGCAAGGAGATCGAGCTGGAAGAGGCCCAGGTGACCGAGACCACCTTCACCACGTCGCCGTGAGGCAGGGACGCGGCGAGGGCGCGCCTCAGATCCCCGTCGTGCTCCGCAGGCCGTTGCTGGCCGTCCAGCCCTTGATCGCCCCGGGATCCTTGATCCAGTACTGGTAGTAGATCGAGAAGCCGAGCGGGATCCCCGGTGGCCACGGTCCCTGCAGCGTCACGTCGCCCGCGGGCGACGTGGCGACGATGATGATGATGTCGAGGGAGGGGACGAGCACGCCGCCCTTGAGCGGCAGGTTCAGGAGCGAGATGCCCACGGGCAGGTAGGCCACGCTGCTGGGCTTCGCGCTGGTGAGCGAGATCGTGGTGAGGGCCGCGCAGGCCTGCTCGCCCGAGCCCGTGAGCACCGGCTGGCCGAACGTGCCCGGGATGCCCCGGCCGAGGTCGGTCCACGTGCCGGGGATGCCCACGCACACCGGCCCGCCGATGTTGCCCGTGATCTCGACGCCCGGCGTCGTGCTCACGACGCGCGTCTTGCCGAAGGTGCCCATGCTCGGCAGCAGGGTGACCTCGCCGCCGGTGAGGATCTTGAACTTGAAGGACACGACCACGATGTTCGGCGGCACGACGAGGGGCGTGGCCGGCGGGGAGAGCGCGGTGTAGAGCGCGTCACCGTCCGAGACGCTGGCGTTGATGCCGTCGGGATCGGGCAGGAAGCCCGCGACGAACCAGCTGAAGGTGCCGGCCTCGGGGCCGATGAGCTGCAGCTCGGCCGGGTCCCAGGACAGGATGGCGTCGATGGCCGCCACCGACTGCGGCGTGGTCGCCTCGGCGCGCAGCTCGATGTTCACGAAGCTGCCCGCAGGCCCGTACTGGGCTGCGGGCGTGAGGGGCAGGTCCACCTGGCCGAAGACCAGCAACAGCATGGCAACGATCGACATCTCGCTCCTCCAGATCCCTTGTCCCTGTGTCGGCGCGGTACGCGCGCGAGCTCCTGCTCATATCAGGGAACTCCAGAACCGGCAAGCGGGGCCTGGCATTCATCAGGATTTTGCAAGATTGCCACTTGCCTGATTCTGCGCGCTGCCCTTATACCTGCGCACTTGTCGGAAAGGAGGACCTGCGTGCGGCGCGAGTGATCGTGCCGGCGCGCGGTCCGAAGGAAGTAACCAGAACCAGAGGGCGCGGGTCGTTCCCGGGCCCGGCATCGCCATCACACCCGCCGTTTTCGCGGCCATTTCCAAAGGGTCGTTCACCATGAGGTTCGCTCGCTCCCTCCCGCTCCGTATCGCCACGATCGTCCTGCTCGGCTCCGCCGCAGGTCTGGCTCAGGTCAACGTCGGCAGCCTGGCCGACGACGGCTGGTACTCCGACGACACGCGCGCGGACGGCTCCGGGACCATCCTGCCTGCGGGCACGAACCTCAAGAGCCCGCTGCTCACGGCGGCGCCCGAGTCGGGCACGGGCAGCTCGACACACGACGCAGACATCATGGGGCAGATCATGTTCGGCAGCGCGCCGGGCACGGTGCCCGCGGGCACCTGGCAGGGCTCGGTGCACCTTTTCATCGACGCGGTCGGCGGCGGCAGCGGCAAGAGCCAGATCTCGCACCGCAAGGACGACCTCACGGGTCACGGCCCGGGCAGCTCCTTCGGCCCGGGCTTCACCGCGGAGTACTCGTGGATGGGCAACGGCCCGAGCGCGATGACCGCCTCGCTGAAGTTCGGTATCAAGACCTCCGAGTTCGGCTCGACGCCGGTCTCCACGAAAACGGGCGAAAACGTGTGGGACAAGGTGCTCATCTACGAGCCCGGCAACGGCAACACGAACCTCTCCGACGGCCTGTGGCACACCGAGACCATCAGCTACACCAGCGGCAAGTGGTGGTTCTTCGACCGCACGGTCGGCGCGGGCACCATCGGCATGCCCCGAACGCTGGCTCTCATGGCGGGCGACAACGACACGACCGTGTTCTCCGGCACCAAGACCATCAGCGACGTGTGGGACCTGATCACCGCGCCCAGCGCGACGATCACGAGCGTCCAGTTCGGCATCGGCTCGGGCAACCCGGGCGCGAACGTGTACGTGAACCAGCTCGAGACCAGCGCCTACCTCGGCGGCGCCAAGGTCACTTTCGGCGGCACGCCGGTGATCTGCGACCAGAACGTCACGCCGGACGTCATCTTCGGCAGCGGCAACGCCAACGGCTCGTACACGGTGAACCGCAACGACGGCATCGAGCTGGGGATGCGCGGCAAGCTGCGCTTCCCGGCCTCCAACGTCTTCAACAGCAACGGCGACGGCACCTACACCTTCCACACGGGGTCCGGGACCAGCACCTTCCCGAACTCGGAGTGGAGCTTCGAGTGGTCGGTCAACACCGACTACGACGGGGCGCACCCGGCCCGCGACCTGGGCGACCTGACCTACGAGATCGGCATGGACAACGACCCGGGCCCGGGCACGGACTACCTGGTGTTCGACCCGATCAGCATCGGCACGATCATCCCGTACACGGTGCCCGCCGGCCCGATCCCGTACTGGGACCACTCGGTGGGCGACAACTCGACCGCCAATGGCGGCGGGCTCGAGGCGAGCGACGGCACCACCTACGCGACGTACCTGTCGACGTACAACGTGGCGCAGAACTCGTGGCGGCCGACGTTCTACCAGAACACCGCACCGTACAGCTGGGATCCGAACGTCCCCGGGCGCTACGACTACTACCTCGCCGCCTTCGATGGCTCTGACGAGGTGGCGCGCACGCACATCACGATCGTGGTCGTGCCGCCGGTGACCTTCGACCAGAACGTGACGCCCGACGTCATCTTCGGATCGGGCAACGTCAACGGCTCGTACACGAAGGTGGCCCAGGACGGCGTCGAGATCGGCATGCGCGGCAAGCTGCGCTTCCCGGCCTCCAACGTGTTCAACAGCAACGGTGACGGGACCTACACGTTCAACACCGGGTCCGGCACCAGCGTCTTCCCGAAGTCGGAGTGGAGCTTCGAGTGGTCGGTCAACACCGACTACAACGGCGCGAACCCCAGTCGAAAGGTCGGCGACCTGACCTGGGAGATCGGCATGGACAACGACCCCGGCGCCGGCACGAACTACCTCGTGTTCGACCCGATCAGCATCGGCACGATCATCCCGTACACGGTTCCTGCCGGCCCGATCCCCGTCTGGGACCACTCGATGGGTGACAACACGACGCCCAACGGCGGAGGCGTCGAGGCCGTCGTCCCGACCGGAGGTGCCGTCTACGCGGGCTACCTGACGACCTACAATGTCGCGCAGAATTCGTGGCAGCCGACCTTCTACCAGAACACTGCGCCGTATTCGTGGAACCCGAACACCGTCGGCCGCTACGAGTACTACCTCGCGGCGCTCGACGGAGGGTCCGAGATCGCGCGCAGCGCGATCACGATCATCGCGACCAGCGGCGCCAGCATGCTGCTCGAGGGCAGTCCGTGCCAGAAGGACCAGGACTGCAACCTCGCGGGCTCGCAGATCGTGCTGCGCCTCTACGCGCGCAACCTCGACTCGGCCGTGACGGGCTGGCAGGCGTTCCTGGCCTTCGATCCGACCAAGCTCACCTACGTGGGTTCGGCCAGCAGCTACACGTCGACCATCTTCGAGGCGCACGTGCAGCCCATCGCCACGGCCAACGTGGCGTCGGGCGAGATCCGGCTGGACGGCAGCAGCTTCGATGGCTCCACCACGGCCGACAACCTGCTGGCGACGCTGGTCTTCACGGCCACGAGCGAGTGCACGCCGGCCAGCGTGAGCTTCGACCTGACGCAGCCCTTCGACTCCGAGTTCAGCAACATGGGGTCACCGCTGGCGACGTCGCTGGTCGACTCGGCGGCCATCACGGCGGACGCGACGCCGCCGGTGCTCGTCCAGCCGTCCGACGTGACGGTGGCGGCCGAGGCCGGCGTCGGCACCGGCTGCACGAGCGCGGTGGCGACGTTTGCGACGCCCGTGGCGACGGACAACTGCAGCGGCGCCGTCACGGTCGCGTGCTACCCGCCGTCGGGCTCGACCTTCCCGCTCGGCACGTCGACGGTCACGTGCGTGGCGACGGACGCGTGCGGCAACACCGCGACGCGCACCTTCGACGTCACGGTCTCGTCCGTCAACGAGGTGCACCTGAGCGTGCAGCTCCTGGGCGTCACCACCGCCACGGTGCGCTGCATCCGCTTCCAGACCGACGGCTGCGCCTTCACCGACGTGCCGCTGGCCTTCGACGGCACCGGCCTGTTCACGGGCGTGATCGAGATCCCGTGCGGCAGCTGGACGACGATCTGCGCCAAGGACGAGCAGCATACGGAGTGGGACTCCGCGAGGCTGACCGTCAGCGCGGGTGACTACTACGCGGGCGCCACGCTCGAGCTGCCGGGCGGCGACACCGACGATGACGGCGACGTGGACATCCACGACGTCACCTGGCTCATCGCGCAGTTCGGCGGGCTCGCCGCGAGCGGCGGCTGCGCGTACGACGGCACGACGCGCGACGCCGACTTCAGCAACAACGGCGCCGTGGGCTCGGAGGACTACTCCTTCCTGGTGGCCAACTGGCTCACCACGTCGTCCTGCCTCAGCTGCCCGATGCCCCTCACCTGGACCCCGGGCGAGCCGGGCTTCGAGGTGTCGGTCGTGGTGCACGACGCGGTCACCGCGGCCGCCGACCTCGACCGGAACGGCCTGGTCGACCACCGCGACGTGAAGCTCTACGAGACGGCCAACGGGCTGCCGCACGAGCTGTCCGAGACCATGCGGACCGGCCGGAAGGCCGGCCACTAGCGACGACTTGCGGCAGCCGGCGGCTGCCGGGCCGGGGCGGGCGTGGTGCCCGTCCCGGCCACCGCGCGCGGGGAGCGCGCTCGAGACAACCGACCACCAGGAAAAAGGGAGAGATCGACATGAAGTTGATGGCTTCGTTCAGCTTGGGCACTGCGGCCCTCGTCCTGCTCGCCGGCACCGTCGCCTCGGCGCAGTGCGACACCTACGACCAGGGATTCGAGGTCGACACCGCGGGCTGGAACATCTTCGGTCCCGGTTTCACCATCGTGCGCGTGGCCTCGGGCACCAACGGCGTCACATCGGCCGATGGCAGCTGGCACGCCGAGGGCCAGGCGGGCCAATTGCCGGCCGGCAACTGGGGCGGCTATGGCGCCGTCTGCGGCTGCGCCTCCACGAGCTGTGCGGTCGGGACCGTGTTCCCGAACGGCGGCTACCGCACCTCGATCGACATCTACCTCGACGTGGGCGGCGGCTGGCCCGACGACTCGCGCTTCGACTTCAGCTCGGCCATCAGCAAGCCCGACGGCACGCACCGCCGCGACTTCATGTTCAACGGTGCCTTCCTCGACAGCACCGACCTCACGCCCCCGATGGCTGGCGTGAACCGCTTCGTGCTGGCCGCCAGCAACAACTCGCCCGGCTTCCCGCAGGGCGGAGTCTCCCCGGTGGCGATCACGACCACCGGCTGGTACACGCTGGAGCACCGCTTCTACGACTCGGGCGGCGGCGTCCTGGCCTGCGACTTCACGGTGTACGACTCCGCCGGCGGCGTCGTGGCCCAGTGGACCCGCAGCGACCCCTCGGACATCATCGGCAGCACGGTGGGCGGCAACCGCTACGCCTGGCTCGTCACCAACGAGTTCCCGTACCTGGCGCTGGACAACGCGAGCCGGGCGTCCGCCAACGGCTCGCTCATCCTGTCGGCCGGCACGGGCTGCCCGCCCGACGCCAGCGCGGCTCCCGGCTACCAGATCGCCGTGACGCTGGACATGACGCTGGACGGCGAGGCCATGGGCTTCGCCGCCTTCGTCGAGTACGACATGGCCACGCTGTCCTACCGCGATGACCTGAGCAGCTACACGGCCACACCCTTCCCGTCGCACATCACGTCCATCGTGCAGGCGGACGACGGCCGCCTCGAGCTGGACGGCAACTCCGGCTTCGCCAACCCGGGCACGACGGCGGACGCCCTGCTGGCGACGCTGATCTTCGACGTGCTCGACGAGTGCGGCACCGACGTGCCCGCCAACTTCGAGGTCGGCGGCGACTTCCCGTCCGAGCTGAGCGACCTGGGGCTCCCGCTGCCCACCGCGCTGCTCGACGCCGATCCGGTCACGCTCGACGGCACCGACCCGGTGCTCTTCGGCTGCCCGGTCGACTTCAGCCAGCCGTCCGATCCGGGCTGCTCCGGGGCCATCGTGACCTACACGGCTCCCACCGCCACGGACAACTGCGACCTCTCGCCGTCGGTGGTCTGCTCGCCGCCGAGCGGCAGCCTCTTCCCGGTCGGCGTCACGACGGTCACGTGCACGGCCACGGATGACTGCGGCAATGAATCGGAGTGCGAGTTCGACGTGACGGTCACGGGCACCAACGTCATCTGCGTGGACGTGGAGCTGGTGGGCGTGACCATGCCGGTGACGCGCTGCATCCACTTCCAGACGGATGCTTGCGCCTCCTCTACCGACGAGTCGCTGAGCTTCATCGACCACGACTTCAACGGGGCCACGCCGGTGCGCGCCTCGGCCGTCATCGAGGTGCCGTGCGGCACCTTCACCTCCGTGTGCGCCAAGGATCAGCAGCACACCAAGTGGGACAGCACGGGCCTCGTGCTGAGCTTCGACTCCACCAAGTGGGTGGGCACGTCGGTGATCAGCCTGGACGGCGGCGACACCGATGACGACGGCGACGTGGACATCAACGACGTCACCTGGTTCCTCGCGCAGTTCGGCGGCCTGGCGGCCAACGGCGGGTGCCCGTACGACGAGACGACGCGCGACGCCGACTTCAGCAACAACGGCGCGGTGGCTTCCGAGGACTATGCTTTCCTCGTGGCCAACTGGCTCACCTCGTCCGGCTGCGCCTGCGCAGTCACCTGGGTGCCGGGGCCCGGCCTGCCGATCGCCGGCATCGAGGCCCGCACGCCGCTGCAGAAGGCGGCCGACCTGACGGGCGACGGGCGCGTCGACGACCAGGACGTGGAGCTGTTCGAGATCCGCAACGGCCTCTCGGGAGAGCTCTCGGCGGCCATGCGCGCCTCGGGCCGCTAGCCCGCAGGCCGGCCCCCACGCGTCGAGGGCGCCGATCGGGCCGCTGCCAGAGGCCCGCATCGGCGCCCGGCGCCACGCCGCGGCCCGGCCGGGGAGACACTCCAGTCACTCCCCGGCCGGGCCGACACGGTGGACATGAAGGTGAGCGATCCCGAAAGGAGGCTCATGGACCTGTCCATCACCGGTCTCTCCCAGCCCCCGGGCGGGGAGGTGGATGACCGCCCCGCACCGACCCTGCACGTCCTCGGCGGGCCCGCGACCGAGGCCGCGATCGTCCTGATCGTCGAGGACGACGGCCACTGCCGGCTCGGCCTGAAGCGCCAGCTCCAGCGTGCCGGCCTGCAGGTGTGCGAGGCCGCGAACGGCCTCGAGGCGCTGCACGTGCTGAACCGGCGCCACGTCGACGTCCTCGCCACGGACATCCGCATGCCGACCATGAGCGGCACGGCGCTCGTCGAGGCGCTCGCGAAGGACCGCCCGGACCTGCCGGTCATCGCCTACACCGGCGCGCTGCTGGCCGACCCCGCGATCCATGCCCGTCTCGCGGCGCGGCACGTGCCGCTGCTCGTCAAGCCCTTCCCGCCCGAGGCGCTCATCGCCGCCGTGCGCGAGGCGCTCGCGCGCCGCGTGAAGGAGTCCTGACCGCCGCGCTCAGAAGCGGACGAACACGTCGAAGGCGTTGTTCAGGTCGGCACCCGGCATCAGGTTCGTGGCCAGCGTGGAGAAGGCCGCGTGGCTGCCGTCGCCCGAGAGGTCGGGGTTCCAGCAGTCGCCGTCGGCCTGGAGGCCGAAGCTGCTGGTGTCCACGCGCACCGTCGTGCCCGCGCCCCGGTCGCGCAGCAGGGCGTCGCCCAGCGAGCCGTTCCCGTCGCCGCCGCTCACGAGGTTCGTGGCCTGCGTGCGGAACAGGACGATCTGGCCGCTGGTCGAGATGGACGCCTGCGAGGAGTGGTTGTTGCCGCCCTGCTCGCCGCTGTCCACCGAGACCATGTCGACCGTGCCGAGCAGCATGTCCTTCACGAACACGTCGGTGAAGGCGTTGCCGTCGTCGGCCGAGAACTTGCCCGTCGACGAGAAGGCCACGAAGCGGCCGTCGCCCGAGAGCGAGGGCCCGTTGGCGCCGGCGGCGAGCTCGCCGCCCGCCGCCGTGAGGCTGGCGCGCTGCACGGCGCCGGTGACCAGATCCTTCACGTAGATGTCCGCCTCGCCGTTGCCGTCGGTCCCCGGCAGCAGGTCGTCGGCGGTGCTGGTGAAGGCGACGTGCAGGCCGTCGAGGCTGAGCACCGGCTCGCTGCTTTCACCGTGCACCTCCCCGCCCGCGGCGGTCACGCTGACGCGAGTCGTCGTCCCCGTGACCCGGTCGTGCAGGAAGATGTCCTGCGCGCCGTTGCCGTCGCCCGCGACCAGGTCGGCCGCGAGGCTGGCGAAGACCACGTAACGCCCGTCGCCCGAGATCTCGGGCTCGATCGAGTCGCCGTGGGCCTGGCCGCCGCCGCTGGCCACGGACACGCGCGTGGTTTCCAGCGTGAGCAGGTCGCGCACGAACACGTCCTTGTCGCCATTGTCATCACCGGGCACGAGGCCCGAGGCGCTCGACGCGAAGGCCACGACCGCGCCGCTGCTGTCCATCGCGGGTCCTTCGCAGCCGCCCTCTCCGTCGGTGCTGCCGGTCGGCGCGCTGGCGACCACCGTGGTCTGCGTCAGCAGGTCGCGCACGAAGATGTCGGAGTTGGCGCCCAGCGTCGCGCCCCCCGCGCCCGGAACGAGGTTGATCGCGTGGCTCGCGAACGCGATCGCGTGGCCGTCGAAGGCGAGCGAGGAGTCGAACGAGTTGGCCGCGCCCTGCTGGCCGGCGTCGTTCTGGCTCACCAGCTGCAGGTCCGCGTTGGCGAAGGTCGCCTGCTCGACCAGGATGTCCTTCAGGTTCTTGGGAAAGACCAGCTTGAGCGTGGTCGTCAGCGGCGGGCCGTCGCCTTCCGCTGCCGCCTGCTCCACCGGCGTGAACGTGTACTCGCCCAGCGCCGGCAGCGGGAAGAGAAGGGTCTTGGCCTTGGGCTTCTTGCCCTCGGTCAGCGAGGTGAAGGGCTCGACGTCCAGCGGCCCGTCCGGGCCGTCGAGCAGCGGCACGTCTGGCGTGGCCGTGAAGCCCTTGGCGGGCTTCACCGTCGCCGTCAGCTTGGTGCCGGGCTTGGCGGCGAACGTGATCACGCCGCCGCCGGGCTCGTTGGCGCCGTCGGACTTGAAGCTCTTGAGTGGCTTGGTGATCTTGCCCTTGCTCGTGAGCTTGTAGCCGCCCAGCGTGTCGTCGCCCGCGCCCACGCTGAGCTCGTAGCTCCCGGTCGAAGGCAACGGCAGCTTCTTGATGCTCACCTTGGTCTTGCCCACGCCGGAGAGGAACTCCGTGACGTCCACCGGCTCGCCGGTCGAGAGATCCTTCAGCGACAGCGACGCGTGGAAGCCCTCCTGGCCCTTCGCGGTGGCGGTGAGCAGCGTGCCGGCCACGCCTTCGAAGGCGACGACGTCGACGTCGAAGGGGCTGTCGATGGAGCCGAGGAACGAATCCCCGAGCTCGATCTCGGCGTCTTGCGCCGACACGACGGGCGGGAGCACGGCCAGAAGCAGCGCGACGAGACTCGGGCGGCGCATGGCGGGAACGACTTCCGGAGGAGCGTGGAGAGGCGGACAGACTACACTGCCCGCCGTCTCCGCGAAGCCGCATCGTGAAGCAGCATCCCGCTCGCCGCGTCGACGTCCGAGTTGTGTGAGCCGCGGCGCGGCCGCCTGCCGCTCGTGCCCCGACAGGTCGCCCACATGCAACTGGCCTCGCCCTTGCTGTGCTGACGGTTGACAGGCGACACCCCGGCGAGCCATGAAGGTCCGCCAGGAGGCCGACTTCCGCCCATGCCCGCCTACCGCCGCATCCTCGCCGCCGTGGACTTCTCCCCGCCGACCGCGGACGTGCTCGCGGCGGCCGAGATCTTCGCGCGGGCCTTCGAGGCACAACTGGATCTGCTGCACGTGCTGCCGCTGCGCGAGATGGACGCCCACGCGGCCCAGGCGCAGCTCGACGCCTGCCTGCCCGACGCGCGCGTCGCCAGCCGGCGCGTCACGCGCGCCATCACCGCCGAGCTGGGCATCCTCGAGGCCGCGAAGCAGGGAGGCGCCAACCTGATCGTCGTCGGCACGCACGGCCGCACCGGCCTGCCGCACATCCGCCTCGGCAGCGTGGCTGCGCGTGTGGTCGAGCTCGCGCCCGTACCCGTCCTGGCCGTGCGACGCCCGGCGCCCCGCGCGCCCTGAGGAAGGAGATTCCATGGTCCGCTTCACGAGGATCCTGTGCCCGGTCGACTTCTCGGAGCACAGCAAGGCCGCGCTCGCGCACGCCGAGGACGTGGCGCGCAAGTTCGGCGCCGAACTGACGCTGCTGCACGTGGTGGAGCCGATCCTGTACCCGGTGGCCTACGGCCTGCCGCCCGTCTCGCCGGTGGACTACGAGCAGGTGGCCCGCGACTCCGCCGGCAAGGCGCTGGCCGGCCTCGCCGCCGAGGTGAGCGCCCGCGGGCAGAAGGCCCACGTGCGCGTCGAAGCCGGCGCCGCCAGCCAGCGCATCTGCGATCTCGCCAAGGCTGAAGGCTACGACCTCGTCGTCCTCGCCACGCACGGCTACACCGGCCTGAAGCACGTGCTCCTGGGCAGCACCGCCGAGCGCGTCGTGCGCTTCGCCCCCTGCGCCGTGCTGGTCGTCAAAGCCAGCTAGCGTTCGTGGCACCGAAGGAGGAGCCGCGCTTGCGGTCCTCCTTCGTGTCCCCGATCCCGGCGCTTCGCGCCTATTCGATGGAGAGCTCTTCCGGCACCGACCAGAACCTCTTGGGGCCCCACTGCGGCGCGCCGCCCTTGGCGGTGAACTGCGACCAGAGCGTGAGTCCCGCGAGCAGCGGGTCGTTGGGGATGGCGAGCGGCACGGCCACGTGGCCCTCGCGGCCGAGCGGGAAGCCCGTGATGATGAAGAACGGCAGCGCCAGGTTGAAGTCCGTCCCGTTGGCCTCGATCGAGAAGGCGGCGAGCCAGAAGGCGTTCACGTCCGGCGGCCCGTAGATGTCGAGCACGATGCCGTCGCCGAGGTCGGGCTGCGGGTCGTCGAAGCGCCCGAGCACGACCAGCCGGCGTGCCGCATCCTTCACCCGGATCCTGCCGCTGCCGAAGGTGGCGTCCTTGCCGGGCGCGCCGAGGTCCTTGGCCGTCAGCTCCAGGGCCGCCGCCACGTGGCGCGGCTCGGCCTGCGGCTGGCTGTCGATGAGCAGGCCGAGCGCGCCGCCGAGGTGCGGCGTCGCGGCGGACGTGCCGCCGAACAGCGTGTAGCCCGTGCCGATGGTGGTGGTCTGGATGTCGGTGGTGTAGGCCACCACGTCGGGCTTCAGCAGCCCCGGCAATCCGCCGGCGAAGCCGCCGTAGGGGTAGTCCCAGTACTGCGGGAGCTGGGGCCACGGGTAGCCGGCCACGTACAGCCCGATGTCCTCCCACGCCGCCGGCCCGATGCCGCTGGCGAAGTAGAGCGTGTCGGCCGGCAGCTCGACGCCGCCGCAACCCAGGATCGAGCTGCGCCCGCCGTCCACCTGCGCCGGGTGATCGAAGGGCGACGGGCAGTTGCCCGGCACCGCGATGTTGAACGGGATCGGGTAGCTGGAGAGCAGGTTGCCCTGGTTGCCGATCGAGTTGGCGTGGACGATCCCCGCGGCCAGCTCGACGTCGCACATCTGGCGGTGCATGTGGTAGTCGGGCTTGGGCACGAAGGCCCACTTGTAGCTGTAGCTCGAGGTGATGCAGTCCACGCCCGCGGCGAGGCAGTACTGCTGCGCGGACCAGTACTGGGCCTCGGTGTTCACCTCGCACACCAGCAGCGTGGCGCCCGGAGCCATGCCGGTGAGCTTGACCCCGCTGCTGCCGTCGCCGCACACGATGCCCGCGGTGTTGGTGCCATGCGGGTCGGCGCTGGTCACGTCGGCGTTGTTGCCGATGAAGTCCCAGCCGTGCAGGTCGTCCACCTTGCCGTTGCCGTCGTCGTCCACGGCGTTGCCGGGCACCTCGCCGGGGTTCGTCCAGATGCGGTTCACGAGGTCCGGGTGCGTGATCCACGTGCCGCTGTCGATGGTGCCGATGAGCACGCCGCTGCCATTGATGTCGAGGTCCCACAGGTCCGTGGCCTGCAGCGCCACCAGGTTGGGCTCGGGCGCCGGCGGCGCCGGCACGCCCACGCCCGGCGCGATCTCGATGTCATCGAAGGCGAAGCCGTCGGTGGGGATGGCGAAGTCGTCGCGCCACTGGAAGCGCACGCGGAAGCCGGGGCCGTACACGAGACCGGCGGCGGCCACGATCGGGTCGAGCTCCACCGAGTGGGTGACGTAGCTTGACGACCCGCCGTTGAGCGACAGGGCCTGCACCCAGTTGACGCCGTCGTCGGACAGGAAGACGCCGTCCTCGGGGTGATCCTCGTCGCTGAACTCCTTGTGCTTGAAGCGCAGGCCCACGCCGCTCTGGCCCGAGAGGTCGAGCTCGACCGTGACGCTGGCCGTGCTGTCGACTCCGTTGGCCGCGCTGTCCAGCTCGAGATGGAAGCTGCCCACCGGGCCGTCGGCGCCCGTCACGGTGGCCGTGCCGGAGCCGCTGGTCTCGACCGTCCACGCCGGCTGGAGCACGCCGGACTCGAAGTCGTCGGCGAAGGGATAGCTGCCCGGGCCGGGCGCCGCGTCCTGATAGGCCGCGGCGCCGTGATCCACGATCAGCCGGATGCGATCGACGCCCGGCAGCGCGGCGAGCGCATCGATGACCGGCGCCTCGGCCTCGAAGAGCAGGGCGTTGCCCATCCACAGCACCTCGACGGCGCCGGCCCGGCCGGCGGCCACGGCCGCGTCGAGCAGCGCGCGCGCCTCGCGCTGGCTCGCCTGACCGTGCGCGGCGAGCCGCTGCGCCACGGCCGCGCGTCGCGGCCGGCCGTGCAGGCCGACCACCTGCTGCTGCAGGGTCGCGAGCGGGATCTGGTCGGACATGACCGCGTAGGCCGGGAGCCGCGCGCCCGGCGCCGCCGCCGCCATGGCCGCGCGCAACTCGCTGGCCACGACGTCGCGGCCGGCCGCGGGGGCGGCCAGATGGACGAGGGCGGCGAGGATCAGCAAGGGTGTCGGGCGCACCATGCCGGGCCAGGTCGTTGGGGATGCGGGCGAGGAATCGGGAAGGAAGTCAATGGCCCGGGAACTCGCGTCCCCGGGCCATCGCGGGGGGCCTCCGCCCCTCATGGAAGCGCCCTTGCGGGGCGCCGTCTCGACAGAGTCTACATCGGTTATCGGACCGCGGGGAGTCGCGTCCGAAGCTTCTCAGGGCTGCAGGGTGATCGCTTCCGGCACCGACAGGAACACGCCCGGGGACCAGCCCGGGAGGTGGTTGGCCGACCCGAACTGCAGCCAGGCCGTCACGCCGGCCAGCAGCGGGTCGGACGGCAGCTGCACCGGGGAGCCGAAGTGCCCGGTCTCGTCCAATGGCAGGATCCCGAAGAAGAAGGAGGGATCGTCGAGGTTCCAGCTGGTGGACGCGTCGTCGTGGATGCCCGCCGAGAAGAAGGCGTAGACCGGCTCGCTCGGGGGGCCGAAGACGTCGAGCGTGATGGTCTCGCCCAGCTCCGGCGACTGCGTGTCGAAACGGCCGAGGACGACCAGCCGCTTGCCCGCCTGCGAGCAGCGCAGCTTGCCGGCGCCGTAGGTGTTGTCCTTGCCCGCCGTGCCCTTGTCGAGCGCGGTCAGCTCCAGCGCCGCCGCCACGTGGCGCGGCGCGGCGTTCGGCTGCACGTCGAGCATCAGGGCCAGCGCGCCGCCGAGGTGCGGCGTGGCCGCGGACGTGCCCCCGAAGAGGATGTAGCCGGAGCCGGGCGAGTTGGTGGTCTGCACGTCGGTGTAGGTCATGAGGTCCGGCTTCACCAGCCCCGGCCCGCTCCCGGCGAAGCCGCCGTACGGATAGTCCCAGTACGACGGCAGCTGTGCCCACGGGTAGCCGGCCACGTACAGGCCGATGTCGTCCCACGCGGCGGGGCCCTTGCCGCTGCTCGTGTACAGCGTGTCGCCCGTCAGGTTGAGTCCGCCGCACCCCAGCACCGAGCTGCGCCCGCCGCCGATGCCGTCGGGGTAGTCGAAGGGCGACGGGCAGTTGCCCGGCGTCGCGATGTTGAACGGGATGGGGTACGAGCTGAGCAGCAGTCCCTGGTTGCCGATCGAGTTGGAATGGATGATCTCGGCCGCGAGCTCCATGTCGCACAGCTGCCGGTCCATGTGGTAGTCGGGCTTGGGCACGAAGGCCCACTTGAAGCTGTTGCTGGACGTGAGGCAGTCCACGCCCACGACGAGCGCGTACTGCTGCCCCAGCCAGTAGTTGGTCTCGGTGCTCATCTGGCACACCACCATGGTCACGCCGGGAGCCATGCCCGTGAGCTTGACCCCGCTGCTGCCGTCGCCGCACACGATGCCGGCCGTGTTCGTGCCGTGCGGATCGAAGTTGGTGACGTCGTTGTTGTTGTTGACGAAGTCCCAGCCGTGGATGTCGTCGATCCAGCCGTTGGCGTCGTCGTCGACGCCGTTGTCCGCGATCTCGCCCGGGTTGATCCAGATGCGGTTCACGAGGTCCGGGTGCGTGATGCTCGTGCCGGTGTCGAGGTTGCAGATGAGCACGCCGCTGCCGTCGAAGCCGAGGCTCCACAGCGTCGGCGCCTGGAGCGCCGTGATGTTCGGCTCGGGCACGAGGCCCGCCGCCTGCCCGCCCGGTCCCGGCGCCGGCGCCGCGTCCGCGTGCGGACCGGTGGGTCCGCCGTCGTGGATGGCCGCCAGGTCCGTCGGTGGCTGCAGCCGCACCCGGTCCACGCCCGGCAGCGCCGCCAGGGCGTCGATGACCTGCGCCCGCGCCTCGAACAGCACGGCGTTGCCCATCCAGAGCAGCTGCACGTGGGCGGCGGCGCCCTCTTCGACCGCCTGCTGGAGGAGCGCCCGAACCTGCGACTGGCTCTGCGTCGCGTGCGCCTGCAGCAGCCCGGCCACCGCCGCGCGCAGCGGACGGCCGTGCAGGCCGCGCGTCGGCGCCTGCACCTGAGGCAGCGTGAGCTGATCGCTCATGACCAGGTAGGCCGCCACCTTCTCGCCCGGCGCAGCGGCGTCGAGCGCCGCGCGCAGCTCGGGCGCGACGACGTCGTGGGTGGAGGCCTGGGAGGCGAGCAGCAGGACACACGCGAGGGCGATGCGGAGCATGAGTCGGCTCTCCGAGCGGAAAGGGGGAATGGAGTGGCCCGTCGCCGTGCGCCCGCTCCCGCTGCAACGCGTGACCAGCTTGCCCGAAGGCCGCGCGCGCGGGGCCGCAGCCCCGGGAGACGTCCCGATCGGGGGCACGGACGCGGCCCAGCCTAACCGTTGTGCGCGCCGCCGTGTTCAGGCTGGCGCGCCCGATTTCCGGAGCCCTGGCGGTCGCGCCCCCCTCAGCGGCCCGCGACCAGCTCCCGCAGGGTCCGCTCGAAGGCGGCCGGATCCACCGCCCCGTGTCCGCCGGCCAGGTAGCCGCCCTGCGCATCCGTGAACATCACGAAGGGCAGCATGGTGGCATCGGCCAGGTGCTGCATGGCCAGGTCCAGCACCGGCTCCTCGGGGTCATCGGCGTCCGACGCCAGTCCCACGAAGTGCTGCCTGAGCAGCGCCGCGACCGCCGGCCGGGGCACGATCGACTGGACCAGCGTGCGACAGTTGCCGCACGCCTCGCGCCCCATCTCGATGAACACCAGTTTCCTCCCCGCCCGCGCCGCCGCGAGCGCCTCGCCATACCGTGCATGCCACTCGAGCGTCCCCCGATCATCGAAGTGCGGATGTCGCGGCATGACGGTTCCTCGAAGGGGACCGGGCGCGCGGGGAACTCTCGCGCGGACACGGACCTGCAAGCATGTTCCCGAACTCGGACACACGAGGGCAACGGGAGTCGGGTGCCGGAGTCGGGGCGAGCGTCGGGCTGATCAGCCCGACGCGATCCGATCGATGCGTGCGGCGAGGATGAAGTCGGACTCCGCAAGCCCGCCGATGTCGTGGGTGGTGAGCGTCACTTCCACGCGGCCCCAGCCGAGGGACAGGTCCGGGTGATGCCCCTGCGACTCGGCCTCGGCGCCGACGGCGTTCACGAAGGCCAGCGCCGTCGCGAAGTCGGGGAAGCGGAAGGCGCGCCGGATACGGCGGTCCTGCTCGACCGTCCAGCACGGCACCTCGGCGGCCAGCGGCGCGAGCTGCGCGGCATCCAGCGGCGGCGTGCCCCTTGCGGCGGGCCGGCAGCGGCGGTCGGCGAGGCTCATTCGCCGGACGTCCAGCTGCGCAGCGCCCCGTCGGCCGCGCCCGAGACCAGCCGCCGGCCGTCGCCGCTCATCGCCAGCGCGGTCACCGGCGCGTCGTGGCCCGTGAGCAGCACCAGCAGGTCGCCGGTGTGCGCGTCCCACACGCGGATGGCGCTCTCGCGGCCGGACGTGGTCAGCACGCGCGTGCCGTCGGGCGCGAGCAGCAGCGCGCCCACGCCCGTGCCGTGACCCGTCAGCAGGCACAGGAGCTCGCCGGTGTCGGCGTTCCAGACGGAGGCGGCGTCGGAGTGGATCGAGGCCGAGGCCACGCGCCGGCCGTCCGCGGAGAGCGTGACGAGCGCGTCCTCGTACCAGCCCGCCGCGGTGAGCACGCGGCCCTGGCCAGTGGCCAGGTTCCACAGCCGCATCGTGCCGTCCACCGAGGCCGACGCCGCGCGCTGGCCGTCCGCCGACAGCGCCACCGAGGACACGAGGCTCTCGTGGCCCACCAGCGTGCGAAGTAGCTCTCCGTCGGGCAGCGACCAGACGTAGAGGCGGCCGTCCTGCGCGGAAGCCAGCAGCGTGGAGCCGTCGGCGGACAGCGCGAGCCCGGTGATGCCGCCGCCCGGACCCGTGAGTCGCGCGCGCACGGCTCCAGTGGCCACGTCCAGCACGCGCACGACCGTCTCCTGGAGCGAGGCCAGCGCCGCGATCGTGCCGGCGCCGTCGAGCGCGACGGCGCTCGGCGGTCCGCCCGGCGCGTCCAGGGCCGGGCCCTCGCGCCCGTCGCGCAGGTCCACGAGCCGGTGGCCCGCGGGTCCGAGCGCGGCCGCGAGCAGGTGCTCGCCGCGTGCGTCGCACGCCAGCGCGAGCACCGGCCCCGCCAGCCGCGGCAGCTCGGGCTCGGTGGGCGCGGTCGAGCGCAGCCAGAGCCACGCGCTGCCGGTCGAGCCGCCGGCCACCACGCGCTCGCCCGCCGCGTCCGTGGCCAGTGCGAGCAGCCGGCCCTCGTGGCCCGCGCGAGCGGGGAGCGGCTGGGCGTCGGCCGCGTTCCACGAGCGCACGTCACCTCCGGCCGACAGCGTGATGATCCGCAGGCCGTCGCGGCTCCAGGCCACGCGGCCGATGGCCTTGTCGTGCGCCTTGACCGCCTGGAGCACCTCGCCGTCCGAGGCGGCGATGATGCGCAGCGTGCCGTCGGCGCCGCCGGTGGCCACGCGCGTGCCATCGGGCGCGATGGCCAGCGGCACGTCGGGCGCCTCGTAGAGCACGAGCCGCGCGCGATAGGCGCCCGTCGTGGTGTCCCACAGCTCCACCGTGCCGTAGCGCGTGCCCGTCGCGAGCAGCGCGCCGTCGGGCGTGAGCGCCACGCTGGACACGGGCGAGGTCAGCGGAGGCTCGATGACCCGCGGCGTGACGTCGGGCAGGTGCCACAGCCACGCCTTGCTGTCCTCGCATCCGGCGACGATGAACGTGCCCGACGCATCGGCTGCCACGGAGAGGACGGCCGCTTCCAGCGGCGGCAGCTCGAGCAGTGGGCGGCCGTGCTCGATGTCCCACACGCGCACGCTGCCGTCCGCGCCACCGGACACGGCGCGCGCGCCGTCGTCGGCGAGCGCCACGGCGTTCACGGCGCCCTCGTGGCCGCGCAGCACGCCGGAGCGCGCGCCGCTCTCGCCGTCCCACACGTGCAGCGTGCCGTCGGCGCAGCCGGTCACGAGGCGGCGGCCGTCGGGCGTCATGGCCACGGAGAGCACCGGGCCGCCGCCCGCGTCGAGCCGCAGCAGCGTGGCTTGGCTGCGCTGCTCGAGGTGGCGCCACTCCCAGCCGCGGTGCTCCTCGGCGCACTCGGCCAGCAGGCGCTGCGCCTCGGCCCACGCGCCCTGCGCCAGCGCGCCATCGGCAGCCCGCAGGTTGGCCAGGTAGCTCTGCCGGCGTGCCTCGGCCGCGCGGCGGTCGGCCAGCGCCGCGGCCTCGCCGGCTTGCGTGGCGTGCAGGCCCGCCTCGTCGCGCGCCTGCTGCGCGTCCCGGCGCAGGTCGATCTCGCGCAGCAGCAGCGCCGAGATGACCAGCAGCGCCGCCGCGCCGAGCAGCAGGCTGGCCGACCAGGCCGGGTGGCGCAGCGACCACTTCCACGTGAGCGAGAAGGTCGACTCGGTCTCGGCCTGGACCGGCTCGTTGCGCAGGAAGCGCCGCAGGTCGTCGGCCAGCTCGCGCAGCGTGGCGTAGCGCTGCTCGCGCGCCTTGCGCAAGGCCTTGGCGCAGATGGCGGCCAGGTCGCGCGGCACGCGCGGCCGCAGGCGGCGCGGGTCGGGCACCTCCTCGTGCAGCACGCGGTCCAGCACCGTGTGCGCCGTGTCGCCGTCGAAGGCGCGGCGCAGCGTGAGTGCTTCCCACAGCACCGCGCCCAGCGAGAACACGTCGCTGCGGCGGTCGATCTCGATGTCGCGGCCGGCGGCCTGCTCGGGGCTCATGTAGGCCAGCGTGCCCACGAGGCCGGGGCGCGCGATGTCCTCCGCGATCTCGTGCGCCAGGCCGAAGTCCGTGACGCGCGGCCGGTCCTCGTCGTCGATGAGGATGTTCTGGGGCTTGAGGTCGCGGTGCAGCACGCCGGCCTCGTGCGCGGCGTGCACGGCGTCGGCCACGTCGGCCACCAGACGCGCGACGCGCCGGTCGTAGTCGGGCGGCGGGCGGTCGAGGCGCCGCACGCGGTCGAGGAAGTCCGCCAGCGTGAAGCCGTCGCCCACGAGCTGCTGCGCGACGAAAGTGACGCCGCCGGCCTCGCCCAGGGCGTGCACGGGCACGAGGCCGGGGTGGTCGAGGCGGCCCGCGACGCGCGCCTCGCGCACCAGCAGCTTCGGCGCGCCGCGGCCCGGGCGCAGCAGCTTGAGCGCCACGCGCCGCCGCAGCGAGAGCTGCTCGGCCTCCCACACCGAGCCCATGCCGCCCTGGCCCAGCGGGCGCAGCAGCCGGAAGTCGCCGAGCACGCGGCCGGCGGCGGGCGGGGGGGCGGAGCCGGCGGCCGGCGCGACCGGCTCGCGGAAGAAGGACTCGGTGGGCAGCGGGCCGGGCAGCGCCGACTCGAGGTCCGTCTGCAGCCCCTGCCAGCGGCGGTGCAGCTCGCGCAGGGCGGCGCCGTGCTCGGGATGCTCGCGGATCACGCCCTCGAAGTCCGGTTCCTCGCCCGCCTCGATGCGGTCGAGCCAGGTGTCGAAGATGGCGCTGGCGTCCTGCGGCATGGCACGCGTCCCGACGGACCGGCGCGCCCGGCCCCGACGCGTCAGGCACGCGGGACCGGGGGTCCCGGGGGCGAGTGTATAGTCGGCCCCGCTCCGCGCCTATCACGCGCCCGCTCCTTCCGGGATCACCGCGTTGCCCGAATCCAGCCACCACGAGGAAGCCGCGCCGCCCGAGGTGCGGCCGCTGCACGAGAGCCTGCCACCGCAGGAGCTGCCCGACCTGACCGAGTCCATGCGCCTCGTGCAGGCCGCGCAGGCCGGCAGCCGCGAAGCGCTCGAGCAGCTCCTCGCGCGCTACCAGGACCGCGTGCTGCGCATCGTGCGCATCCGCATCTCCAACAAGGTGCGCCGGCACGTCGAGTCCATGGACGTGGTGCAGGAGACCCTGCGCAAGGCGGCCGACGGCCTCGCCGAGATGGAGCTGCGCAGCCAGTCCAGCATCCTGCAGTGGCTGGCCAAGATCGCCGAGAACCAG
>Ga0075421_100002260_pt1 | contig 22909 bp, 23 predicted proteins | sample SoiMetdeltSBSDD5_FD_75292 | JGI IMG/M metagenome (GOLD analysis project Ga0075421, IMG submission 75292) | Bulk soil microbial communities from a Populus tree surrounding site in Tennessee, USA - Soil MetaG P. deltoides SBSDD5 | ecosystem: Environmental > Terrestrial > Soil > Tree plantation...
TGTCAGTTCCGTTATGTGACGGCCGGCTGACGGTCGATTTCCACCCATGATTCCGACGACTTTCCTCGGTGTACCCCTGGCATGGATGTTGCGATTCCGACCGGGGCGGCGGCCCGGTGACACGGGCGCGTCCGTTCGATCACCGCCAGAGCGAAAGGGTTCATGAGCTACGACGTCGACCGGGAAGTGGCCTTCGTCGGCCAGCGGGTCAAGCAGAAGATCTGCGTGGCCCTGACCGTCACCGCCGTCATTCCCCTCCTCATCCTGACCTACGCGATCTACGCCCACGTCCTGCCCCTCCTGGACCCCGCCACCGCGGCGCGCGATCTCATCTGGTTCGAGGCGCTCGTCATCTTCACGGGCCTGCTCATGGCCGCCGGCGGGTTCGTGGTGTGGGACCTCGCGGCGGCGGTGGCCCGCACCGCGGAGATGGTCACAGAGGCGCGGCGGGCGGAAGGCTTTGCCGCGTTCCGCCACGACGAGGTCGGCACCCTGATGAACTCGTTCTCGCGGATGCTGGCCACCATCGAGGACCAGGCGACGGAGATCAACCAGTTCGCGCAGCGGCTCGAGGGCGCCTACAAGGAGCTCGAGTTCACGAACTCGCGCCTGAAGGAGTTCTCGTTCAAGGACGATGTGACCGGGCTCTACAACCGGCGCTTCTTCTCGATCCGTCTCGAGGAGGAAGTGTCCCGGTTCCGCCGATTCAACCACCCGGTCTCGATCGTGCTCCTCGACCTCGACGGTTTCAAGGCCATCAACGACGAGCTCGGCCACGGCGCGGGCGACGACACCCTCCGCGTGATGGCGGACATCCTGCTCAAGTACTCGCGCGGCATCAACGTGATCTCGCGCTGGGGCGGCGACGAGTTCGCGGTGCTGCTGGTCGAGACCACGAAGGCGGGCGCCCGGCTCTACGCGGAGCGCATCCGTCAGGTCCTCGGCGAGTATCCCTTCGCGCATGGCCGCGGCATCACCGCCAGCTTCGGCATCGCCGCGCTCCCCGAGGACGTGGCGCCCACCGCGGAGAGCCTGCTCCAGGCGGGCGACGAGGCTCTCTACTCGGCCAAGCGCGGCGGCAAGAACCGCGTGTGCGTCTACGAGGACATCACGACGGCGAGGCGGGTGGAGCCGGAAGTGGAGCGCGTGTGAGCCAGCCCGCGTCGGGCCAAGCCGGCGTTCTCATCGTCGACGACGACCGCCACATCCGTGACATCCTCCGGGAGCTGTTCCTCTCCAGCGGCTATCAGGCGCAGGTCGCCGCGGACGGGCGCGAGGCGCTCGAACGCTTCGACGCCGAGCGCCCCCCGCTCACCGTCACCGACGTCCACATGCCGGTCATGGACGGGGTGGAGCTCCTCAAGAAGGCCCGGGCCATCGATCCCGACGCCGCGTTCCTCGTCCTCACCGGCGTGGCCAACGTGCAGACCGCCGTCGAGAGCCTCAAGTTCGGCGCCTACGACTTCATCATGAAGCCGGTACACATGGACGAGCTGCTCATCGCCGCCGAGCGCGCGCTCGAGCACCGGAGCCTCCTCATCGAGCGTCGCGAGCACCAGGTCGTCCTCGAGCGCCGCGTGGAGGAGGCGACCCGCGAGCTGGGCTCGACGCTGCGCGAGCTCGAGAGCACGTACCGGACGACCCTGGAGGCGCTCGGCTCGGCCATCGACACTCGCGATCTGGGCACCCATGCCCACTCGCGCCGCGTCCGCGGCTACTCGCTCGCCATCGCGCGCGCCTACGGGATGTCCGAGATCGACCTGCGCGACCTCGAGCACGGGGTGCTCCTGCACGACATCGGCAAGATCGGGATCCCCGACGCCATCCTGCTCAAGCCGGGCCCGCTCACCCCCGCAGAGTGGAAGATCATGCGGACGCACCCGGAGATCGGCCGGCAGCTCGTCGAGCAGATCCCCTTTCTCCGCGGCGCCGTGCCCATCGTCTACCACCACCACGAGCGCTGGGACGGCACCGGGTATCCGCTCGGCCTCAAGGGCGAGCGGATTCCCCTCGGCGCGCGCATCTTCGCGGTGGCGGACGCCTTCGACGCCATGACGTTCGACCGCCCCTATTCGCGTGCGATCTCGCTGGAGGCGGCGCGCCGGGAGATCGAGCGCTCGGCGAGCAGCCACTTCGACCCGCGGGTGGTCCAGACGTTCCTGGGCTTGCCCCTCGAAGTGTTCGAGACGATCCGGCGACAGTCGGTCGAATAGCCCCGCCCATCCCCGATCCTTGTGGACTCCCTACAATCGCCTGCGATAGTATGCGCGCATGCCGCGGTACCTGTTCATCGTGGCGCGCGATCATCCCGAGCTTTCTTCCCATCTCGAGCGCGAGTTCATGAGCGAGCAAGGGGTCGAGGTCCTGCTCGATCGACGCCGGGCGGAGCGCCGGCGCGTCAGCGCGCCGCCGCCCGACGGCGACCGCCGTCGGATGGATCGGCGGACCCATCCGCCCATCCAGCAGGAGCTGAACACGCTCAACTTCGCCCTCGTTCGCGCGGAGTGAGGCGCGGCGGACGCGGGCCGCGACGGCCCGCCGCCGTGGAGGACTGAACCGGTGCGGCCGATCGACGCCATTCTCGACACCGCGATCACCCTGAATGCCACCGACGTCCACCTGCAGGCGGGGGCGCCGCCCGTCTACCGGGTGCAGCGGCGCCTCATCCAGAAGGGCGGCGACAAGCTCGGGCCCCAGGAGATCGAGGATCTCGTCTTCTCGCTGATGACCGACCACCAAAAGCGCATCTTCCGCGAGAAGCTGGACCACGACTTCTCGTGCAGCGTGCCGGGGCGGGCCCGCTTCCGCGTCAACGCCTTTCGCCAGCGCGACTCGGTGGCGGCGGCGCTGCGGCGCATCCCGTTCGACATCCCCACCTTCGAGAGCCTGGGGCTCAGCGGGAGCGTCCTCGAGCTCACCCGGCTCAGGCGCGGCCTCGTCCTCATCACCGGCGCGACCGGGCACGGGAAGTCGACGACCCTCGCCACCCTCATCGACCGCATGAACCAGGAGCGGGCGCTGCACATCGTGACGATCGAGGACCCCATCGAGTACCTCTTCCGCCACAAGCAGAGCCTGGTGGTGCAGCGCGAGCTCGGCACCGACGTGGTGAGCTTCGCGGGGGGGCTCCGCGCGGCGCTCCGGGAAGACCCCGACGTCATCTTCGTGGGCGAGATGCGCGACTTCCAGACCATCGAGGCCGCCCTCACCGCCGCGGAGACCGGCCACCTCGTGTTCTCGACGCTGCACACCAAGACGCCCGCGCAGGGCATCGACCGCATCGTGGACGTGTTCCCGCCGCACCAGCAGCAGCAGGTTCGCGTGCAGCTCGCGAACGTGCTCCACTCGATCGTGACCCAGCAGCTGCTCGTCCGGAAGGACGGCGACGGCCTCGTGGTGGCGCTGGAGCAGCTCGTGGCGAGTCCGGCGGTGCGCAATCTCATTCGCGAGGGCAAGACGTTCCAGCTGCAGTCGGTGCTCCAGACTGGTGCCGCCGCGGGCATGGTGACGATGGAGCAGTCGCTCAAGTCCCTCCACGACCGGGGCCTCATCAGCTACGACGACGCCCTCGAGCACGCCTTCGATCCGCGGGAGCTCAACCGGCTGATGGGTCGAGGCTAGTCTGCGGGCGCCGCTGCTGCCCCTCTGCGCGGGGGCGCTCGCGCTGCTGCCGTTTCTCCCCGCCCTCGACGCCGGCTTCGTCAACTGGGACGACGCCGCCATGCTCCTCGCCGAGACCGGCTACCGGGGCTTCGGCGCGGGCCACCTGCGCTGGATGCTCACCGCCACCGTGCTGGGCCACTGGAGCCCGCTTGCCTGGCTGTCGTTCGCCCTCGATCACGCCGTGGGCGGGCTCGACCCACGCGTCTACCACGCCACCAACCTCGCGCTCCACGCGGCGAACGCCGCCCTCGTCTGCGTGGTCGCACGGCACCTGCTGCGCCCGGCCCTGGCGCCCCGGGGGGGCGAGGGAGCGGTGGGCGCGGGCGCCCTCGCGGCCGCCGTGCTCTTCGCCGTGCATCCGCTGCGCGCGGAGACGGTGGCGTGGGTGTCGGACCGCCGCGATCTCCTCTGCGCGGCATTTCTCCTCACCGCGGTCTTGGGGTATCTACGCGGTGTCAGCCCGGATCGTCCGCTCGCCGGCGGGTGGCGGGCCGTCTCCCTGGCGGCCTTCGCAGCGGCGCTGGCCTCCAAGGGCCTCGCCGTCGTGCTGCCGTTGCTCTTGCTCGTCCTGGACCGCTATCCGCTGGGACGGGCGGGGCGGGGCTGGCTCGCCCTCGCGCGGGAGAAGATCCCGTACGCGGCCCTGGCGCTCGCGGGCGCCGGGCTCATCTGGGCGGCGGTTCGCGCCTCCGCGACGGTCGCTGGCTACCACGAATACGGGCCTTTCGCTCGCCTCGGCCTCGCTGGATACAGCCTCTGGATCCATCCCGCGCGATTCGTCTGGCCGGTCGATCTCTCGCCGCTCTACGAGCTGCCGCCCGCGGGTTCCCTCCTCGCCCCCCGATTCGTGCTCCCGGCACTCGGCGCGCTCGCCGCCTCGGTCGCGCTGGTCCAGCTCCGTGACCGGTGGCCGGCCGGCCTCGCCGCCTGGGCGGCCTCGCTTGTTGTCCTGGCTCCCGTGAGTGGCATCGTCCTGGTCGGGCGGCAGCTGGCCGCCGATCGTTATACCTATATGTCTGGATTGGGGCTCACCATGCTCGTCGCGGGCGGGGTGGTCTGGATCCTCGCTCCCCGGCGTCTTCCGACGCGCCTCGCCGCGGGCGCGGGGGCGCTCCTGCTCCTGCTGGCCCTCGGGGGACTGGCCTGGCAGCAGACGCGGATCTGGCGCGACTCGGAAGCGCTCTGGCGACACGCCGTCGCGGTGCAGGAGGATTGCGTCACGTGTCTGAACAACCTGGCGCGCGCCCTGATGCGGGGGGACGGCCAGAGCCAGGGCCGGCTCACCCGGCTCGCCGAGGCAGAGAACCTGTTGCGGCGGGCGGTCGCCCTTCGACCCGATCAGCCGGGCCCCTATCGCAATCTGGGGGCGCTCCTGATCATGGCGGCCCGCTGGAGCGAGGCCGAGGCCGTCTTCGCCGAGTACCTCCGCCGCTGGCCCATCAGCGCGGATGGGCCCGCCGGTCTCGCTGCCGCCCGCGAGGGCCGCGGAGACACGGAGGGGGCGGTGGCGCTCCTTCGGCTCGCCCTGGCGCTCGAGCCGGGCTTCAGCGGGGCTCGGGGAGAGCTGAGCCGCCTCGAGCGCGCGCTGGACCGCCCGGCCGCCGGGGGGCCTGGACGCTAGGCTCCCGTTTGCCACCCGCGGGCCGGCTGGGGCGCCGTGCCGGCCCCAGGCCCCTTGTGTTCGTCCCGGTTTGCTGGTAGGGAAGTGCCAGACCGAGGGCGATGCCAGCCCTGCCGGACCCTGCAGAGCACAACTCCAAGCCCGGGCACGCCCGAACGCAAGGAGACCAATCCATGGCTCAGGTGAAGCAGATCACGGTAACGGCCGAGTCCAAGCCTGGGGTTCTCGCCAAGGTCTGCAGCGCGCTCGCCGGCGCCGGCGTGAACATCCTCGCCATCTGCGCGGCGGACGCGGGCGGCCGCGGCAAGCTCCGCATGGTCGTGTCCGACCCGACACGCGCCAAGCAGGCGCTCGCCGATGCGAAGATCCGCGCCGGCGAGGAGCCCGCCCTCATGCTGACCCTCGACGATCGGCCGGGCAGCCTGGGGCGGGTGGCCGAGCGGCTGGCTGCCGCGAAGATCAACATCAAGTGTACCTATGCCAGTACCGGCGCCACCGGCGGCAACGCGCAGGTGATCCTCGTCGTGCCCAATCCCGAGAAGGCCGAGCGGGCCCTCGCCTGAGCGCGTGCGAATCAAGCGCGAGGACGTCGAGCGAATGATGGCGGAGCGGCCAGCGGGCACCGCCCTCGAGGAGGCCCTCGAGGTCTACGAGGTCTTCGCCAGCGGGGCGCTGGCCGACGAGGTTTACATCCTCGACGACGTCAGTGGCAAGCGAATCGCCATCGCGCCGGCGGCGCTGAAGGCGAAGTACAGAAAGGAGTGACCCATGGCCATCATCGTCATCTCGCATGAGATCGGGGCGGGCGGCCCGGAGATCGGGCAGGCCCTGGGTGAGCGACTCGCCTACCGGTGCGTGGGGCAGGACCTCATCGTGGACGTCGCGCGCCGCTACGGCCTCCTCGAGGAGAAGCTCTCCCACCTGGACGAGGCGAAGCCGTCCCTCTTCGAGCGCTTCGACGCGGAGACGCGGCGCTACATCACCGTGATCCAGACCGCCCTCTACGAGTTCGCCGAGCACGACAACGTGATCCTGCTCGGGCGGGGCGGACAGTGGCTCCTGCGCGGCATCCCCCACGTGCTCCGGGTGCGCGTGATGGCGCCGTTCGACCTGCGCCAGAAGCGGCTCGCCAAGAAGATGGCCGGGCAGATGGGCGAGCAGACCAACCAGCGCACGGTCACGGACATGGTGCGCCGCGACGACATGGAAAAGATCGGACGGATGCGCTACCTCTACGAGGTCGACATCCGCGATCCCGCGCTCTATGACATCGTCATCAATACCGAGAAGCTGTCGGTGGAGGCGGCGGTGGAAGTGATCGCCGCGCTGGTGCGGCGACCCGAGCTCGCCACTACGGACGCGGGCAACCGGCTCGTCGCCGACCGCGCGCTCGCGTCGCGCGTGCAGGTGGCCCTGGCCACCCACCCGGAGACGCGCAAGTACCGCACCACCGTCGAGGCCAAGGACGGCGTCGTGACCCTCGAGGGCACCGCCGCGCTCGAAGAGGCGGTGGAGGTGTCCCGCGGCGTCAGCGGCGTGCTCGAGGTCCGCACGCAGCAGGTCGAGATCCCGCCGATCCCGCCGTTCGTCGCGTAGCTTCGCGCGGGGCCGAGCGTCGGCGCGGGCGGGGCCGCAGGGGCGCCGTCACGCCACCACGGCGCACGCGTGCGCTTCTGCCCGTAGCGGCTGGGCTCCGCCTGGGCACGCTTGGATCGAACTGCCGTCGCAGGGAAACGGGTTCTGTGACGGTGCCCCTGCGGCCCCGCCCGCGCCGGCGCGTCGGCCTGCGCGCTGCTAGTTGACTTTGGGGGGGCGGTCGGGGCGGGCGGTCTTGTCTTCGGGGACCTCGGCGACCGTGGTGGTGACCTGGATCTTCTGCTTCTTGCGCCAGACGTCGAGGGCGACCGTCTTGCCGACCTTGGTCTCGGCCACGAGACGCTGGAGATGGTGGGAGTCCTCGACGGCCGTCTTGTCGTAGGTGAGCACCACGTCGCCCTGCTGTAGCCCGGCTTTCGCCGCCGGACTGCCCGGAATGGTCGAGGCGACGAGGGCGCCCTCGCTACTGGGCAGCCCGAGCGTCTGCACGAGCTCCTTCGACAGCGGCTGCAGGGCGACGCCGAGCCAGCCGCGGACGACCTTGCCCTTCTCCACGAGCTGGTCGACGACGCGCTTGACCATGTTGATCGGGATCGCGAAGCCGATGCCCTGCCCGGCGGCGACGATCGCGGTGTTGACGCCCACGACCTCGCCCTTGAGGTTGATGAGCGGACCGCCCGAGTTGCCGGGATTGATGGATGCGTCCGTCTGGATGAAGTTCTCGTAGGTCGCCACTCCTACGTCGGAGCGGCCGGTGGCGCTGATGACGCCCACGGTGACGGTCTGATCGAGGCCGAACGGATTGCCGATCGCGATGGCCCACTCGCCGACGCGGAGCGCATCGGAGTCGCCCAGGGCGGCGACCCGCACCTCCACGGGGGGCTCGAAGCGCACCACGGCCAGGTCGGTCTTGGGATCGACGCCCATGACCTTGCCGCGGTACTCGCGCTTGTCCGAGAGGCGCACGAGGATCTCGTCGGCGCCCTTGATCACGTGGAAGTTGGTCAGGATGAGCCCGCGCTTGTCGATGATGACGCCGGACCCCATGCTGGGCAGGCGAAACTCGGGCCGCTGGCTCGGGGCGTCCGAACCGAAGAATTGCTTGAAGAAGTCCTGGAAGAACGGATCGTCGGCGCCGGGCGGCGGAGCGGTGGGCCGACGCGAGCGCGAACGGTGCACCGTGCCGATGTTGACGACGGCGGGCCGGAGCTGCTGCGCCACGCCCACGAAGGCGGCCTGCAAGGTGTCGGGCAGAGCCGCGGCGCCCGCAATGCGCGGGGCCGCCACCGGCGCTGGGGGCGTGGCGCCGAGCCGGTCGCGTACCAGATAGCCGGTGCCCGCCGACAACAATACGAGGGCGAAGCCGGCGAGGGCACCGAGGAGGGTACGGTTCATGAGCATGTGTGCGATGTTGCGGGCCAGCGGATCATCTCAGCCGAGGTTCGGGGTGTCAAGCCATGCCCCCCTCGCGGGGTTTTGTAGGCCCTCTCCCGAAATTGTCGTTTTAGCCCGCGTCCGGGCCCTCTCCATGCCCCACAAACCATTGAATTTATATGGGCTTGTGGGGCACAAATCACTGCCGTCTCGGGCATGTGACTTGCTAGCATCGAGGTCAGCAGTGGTCGGTGGGCGCGAGGCGCCCCCAACCGAACTTATAAACCTATCGATTGGGAGGGTACGGAGATGTTCACCTCAATGATGAATGCGGTTCGCGGGAAGGAGCGCGAGCAGGGCTTCACCCTGGTCGAGCTTCTGATCGTGATCCTCATCGTCGGCATCCTGGCGGCGGTGGCGATCCCGCTGTACCTGGGTTACACGAAGGACGCCAAGCTGGCCGAGGGCAAGGCCCTGCTGGGTTCCGTGATGACGGCCCTTCAGGGTTGCGTCCAGGCCAAGGGTTCGGGGCAGAGCTGCGTGGTGAGCGAGATCGTGAACCGCGTGGGCATCAGCACTGCCGGCGCCACGGGCGACGGGCGCTGGACGGTGACGACCTCGGGCAGCCTCACGGTGTCCGCGACGTCGCCGCCCACCTTCAGCGGCACGATTCAGGCCTTCGGGAGCGGATCCGATACGACGGCGCTCTCACTGTCGATGTTCCCGACCTCGAGCGGTGTCTTCCTTCGTTGCAACACGGCGAGCAGCACGCCTCCGGCCAGCACCAGCGCCGGCGAGCCCTGCTAGCCCGATCCACGCCGATCCCGCGGGGGTGACGGGATGACCCGTCACCCCCGCTTGCATTTCCGCGCGCCCAGCTCGGCCGATGCGGTCCTCGTCTTTGCTCTCGTCCTCATCGCGTTCCTCCCCGGTCTCTTCGGCGGCTTCCTCAACTGGGACGACGATCAGAACTTCCTCGAGAACCCCGCCTATCGCGGCCTGGGTCCGCGCCAGCTCGGCTGGATGCTGTCGACATTTCACATGGGCCACTGGAAGCCTCTTACCTGGCTGACCCACGGCGTCGACTGGACCCTGTGGGGCATGCGGCCGATGGGCTACAAGGCGATGAGCCTCGGGATCCACGCGGCCGCCGCGGTGGCGTTCCTCTTCCTCGCGCGCCGGCTCCTCACTTTGGCGCTCGCCCGTCCCCTCGATGGCCCCGCGCGGGTCGGCGCCCTCGCCGCCGCGCTCCTCTTCGCGCTGCATCCCCTGCGCGTCGAGCCGGTGGCGTGGCTGTCGGCGCGTAGCGATCTCGTCGCCGGCCTCTTCGCCTTCCTCACCGTCCTGGCCTATCTGCGAGCGCAAACTCGTCCGTCTCCCTCGGTGTCCTGGCTCGTGGTCTCGGTCGTATTGTTCGCGCTGGCCCTCTCCGGCAAGGCCATGGTCGTCACGCTTCCCGTCGTGCTCCTCATCCTCGACGTCTATCCGTTGGGGCGCCTCGGCCCCGGGGGCGCGGGCTGGCTCGGGCCCGCCGCTCGCCGGGTGTACGTCGAAAAGGCGCCCTACTTCCTCCTGTCGCTGCTGGCCGGCATCCTCGCCGTTCGGGCGCGGGTGGAGTTCGGCAGCCTGGTCGAGATCGCCGAGGTGGGCTGGCCGATCCGCCTGGCCGCTACCGTCTACGCCCTCGCCTTCTATCTCGGCAAGACCGTCCTGCCGCTCGACCTCGCGCCGCTCTACGATCTCCGCGCGGCCATCGCGCGCGGGCCCTGGCCCTTCGTGGCGAGCGGCGCCGCCGTGCTCGCCCTCTCCGTGCTCGCCGCCGCGCGGGCGCGTCGCTGGCCCGCCTTCGCCGCCGTCTGGGCCGGCTACGTCGTCATGCTGCTACCCGTCGCTGGGGCCGCGCAGAACGGCTCCCAGATCGCGGCGGATCGGTATGCCTATCTGGCCTGCGCGGGATGGGCCCTGCTCGCGGGCGGGGGATTGACCTGGTGCGCCGCGCAAGTGGCCGGGCAGCGCCCGCGCCGGCTCTTCGGCCGTTCCGTGCTCGCGCTCGCCACCGCGGCGACCGTGCTCTTCGTGAGCCTGAGCGCCTGGCAAATCCTCATCTGGCAGGAATCGATCGCCCTCTGGTCGCGTGCGGTCACCGTCGAGCCGGGCGCCGCGCTCGCGCATGCCGGCCTGGCCAATGCCCTCCTGGCCGACGGCCGCGCGGCCGAAGCGCAGGCGCACTATCAGCAAGCGCTGGCGATCTTCCCCAAGCTCGCCGAAGCCGAGATGGGTCTGGCGTTGATCCTGGGCGTGCAGGGCCGCTACGACGAGGCCATTGCCGTCGGCACGCCGGCGCTCGCTCGCCAGCCCCGCCGCGCCGGCTTCCGCCTGGTGATGGCGGAGATCCTGTGGGCCGCCGGCCGGCGCGAGGAGTCTCTGGCCGCCATGCAAGAAGCCCGGCGTCTCGCTCCGGGGGCGTCGATCTTCGCGTACGCCACCGCCGTGGAGCTGGCCCGGATGGGTCGGGCCGCGGAGGCCCTCGCCACGCTGGAGGAAGGCCACCGGCTGCATCGCGCCGCCGATCTGCCCGCCCCGGACGCCGACCGATACACCGCGCTCGTGTACGAGTCCATCGACGCGGAGAAGGCCAAGGCTGCGTGGCAGCGTTACGTGCTCGCGCTGAGCCGGATCGCCCGTCCCACTGCCCGCGAGGTCAGCCAGCTGGGCGCGGGGCTGGCTGCCCTCGACGCGCTCGCCAGGCGCGGCGCTCGGCCGTCTACTCCTCGGTAGGACACCCCGCGGTGGCCTCGACCGGCACTTCCATGCGTTCGCCGATGCGCCGCACGCCCGCGCACGCCTCCGGCTGACCCGGCGCCGCGGCGAGCACGTCCCGGTAGTACGCGAGCGCCCCGACGTCGTTGTCGTCGTCCTCGAGCAGGCGGCCGATCAGCACGTAGAAGACCGGCTTGTTCCGGAAGCGGCGCGCCGCCTCCTCGTACTGGGCGACCGCCTCCGCGATCATTCCCTCGTCGGCGTAGGCGCGGCCGAGATAGGCGTGGGCGGTGCGGCTCTCCGGGTCCACGGTGAGCGCGTGCTGCCAGAGGGCGACCGAATCGTGCCAGATGGCCGCCTGCCGCCACGTGAGAAAGGTGAAGGCGACGATCGCGACGACCGCCACCGTGCGAAGCCCCGTCGCCAGCGCGCGCGCGCGGACCGACCCCGGACGCCAGGCCACCGCCGCGCCCGCCCAGAGTGCCCACGGTAGGCAGGCGAGATAGGAGTAACGGTCCGCGACCGACTGCGGCCCGTTGTGAAAGAGGCCCGAGATGGGCACGAGGGTGACCATGTAGACCGCCCACGACGCGGTGAAGGCGGGGAGACGGCGCCACAGGACGAGGGCGAGGATGGTGCCGCCGATGGCGAGCGCGAAGTGATAGTAGGTCACCGTCAGGGGGAAGGTGTAGAGCGGACTCAGCTCCGTCGGCCACACCGTCTTCCACAAGTAGAAGGCCACGCTGTAGAGGGCGAGGACCACGCGCAGCAGCGGGCTCATGAAGGCGAGCGAGCGCATGTTGCCAAGCGGGGCGTTGGCGAGGAACGCGAGCGCGGACGCAGCGATCCCCAGCACGAGGAACGGCAGCTTCTCGGCCCAGACGTGCCAGCGCGCCCATCCCCTCCCGCCGCCCAAGCGGCCCAGGGGATAGATGTCGAGGACGACGAGGACCGCGGGCAGGGTGGCGGTGATGGACTTGGAGAGCAGCGCCGCCACGAAGAGGGCCACTGCCGTCCAGTACAGATCCACCCGCCGCTTGCCGTCCTCGACCGCCTTCACGTAGGCGAGGACGGCGCCCACGTAAAAGAGGCCGGACAGCACGTCGCGCCGCTCCGTGACCCATGCCACCGACTCGGCGCGAAGGGGATGCGCAGCGAAGACGATGGCGGCGACGGCGGCGCCGAGGTGTAGCTGGAGAGGCCCCGTCGCCGCCCCCAGCGCGAGCCGGAGCAGACGAAGGCTCAGGAAGTAGAACGTGAGCGCAGTGGCGGCATGGAGCAGCAAGTTCGTCAGCCGGTAGCCCCACGCCGACATGCCCCAGACCGCGTAGTCCCAGCCGAGGGTGAGCCAGGTGAGCGGCATGTAGTGGCCCATGTGGACGGTCGTGAACATCCACGTGAGCTGCCGTGGTCCGAGACCGCGGTAGTGCGTGTTCTCGATGAAGTTGTCCGGATCGTCCCAGTTGACGAACTCCGCCGAAAGGGCCGGCAGGAAGACCCCGACGGCGGCGGCGATCACGACGGCGCCGAGCACGGCGCTGATCCAGCGGAGGGGAACGCGGCTCAGCACGCTAGCTTCGCTCCGGCCCGCAGCCGTCCAGCTCGAGGGGGCGGGTACCGAGGGCGGCGGCGGCGCGCAGGGCATTGGCGCAGGCGCCGCGTTCGCCGGGGCGCAAGCGGAGCGCGTGAACGAACGCGTCGAGGGCGTCGGTGTAGCGGCCGCGGGAGGCATAGGTCACGCCGAGGTTGTTCCAGGCGGCGGCATACTCCGGCGCGAGCCGCACCGCGAGACGGTAGTGCTCCTCCGCCTCCCCGTGGGCGCTGTACTCCTGGAGCGCCACGCCGAGGGCGAAGGCGAGGCGGGCCCGCGCCGGGCCGCTCGTCTCCGGCACCGTGGCCGCCGCGGCTCGCAGCTCCCACACCTGATACCGCGGCCAGACCGTCACCCGGTCGGCGGCCTCGCTCCAGGCCTGCTCGGCGGCGTCAGCGTCGCCGCGCGCCCACCGCGCGGTACCGAGCCGCATCCAGGCCACCGGGTGGTCTCCGTCGAGCGCCAGGACTTCGCCCAGCCGGCGCTCGTACTCGGCTGGCCGGCCCGCCTGCGCCTCGACCAGCGCGACGTGCAGGACCACCTGGGCGCGGAGCGCCGGAAGACTCGTGGGCACGCGGCCGAGGGCACCCTCGAAGTGCGCGCGGGCGTCGTCGAAGCGCCCGGCGTCGGCAAGCGCCCAGCCGAGGTAGAAGATGGGCAGGTCGCTCGCGGGATCCGCCCACGCGGCATGCCGCCACAGCGTCACCGAGTCGCGCCACACCGTGATCTGCCGCTCGGTCAGGGCGGTGAGACCGGCCAGGAGCACCAGCGTCGCCGCCACGGCGGCGCCGGCGAAGGGCGCGGCGAGGCGGCCCTGCCGCCAGGCCCTCCATGCCCACGGCACCGCGGCCCCGGCCAGCACGGCCCAGGCGACCCCCGGTAGATAGGAGTAGCGGTCGGCCGCGAGCTGCGGCCCGTTGGGGAAGACGCCGGAGGCGGGCAGGAGCGTGACTACGTAGACGACCCAGGCGGTGAGCGCGGCGGGCCAGCGGCGCCTGAGCGCCCAGCATGCCACCGTGAGCGCCCCCGCCACGGCGGCGGCGGTTAGATAGCGGGCGGCCAACGGATCCAGCGGCCGGTAGAGCGTGTAGAGCGGCGACAGGGGCCAGGGCCAGATCGTCTTGCCCAGGTAGAAGACCAAGCTGTGGGCGGTGAGGGCGATCCGCTCGGGGAAGCTCTCCGCGGCGAGAGGCGCGAGGATGCCCCAGCGAAAGCCGATCGCCAGCATCGCGCCGGCGGCGAGCGCTGCGATCCCGATGAAGGGCAGCTTCTCGACGATGGCGAGGCGAAGGGTTCGCCGCCACCAGTCCGCCTGACGGAGCGACCCCGGCGCGAAGGTGAGACGGCGCAAGGGATACACGTCCAGCACCACGAGGGCCAGCGGCAGCCCGACCACGATCGACTTCGCGAAGGCGGCGAGCAGAAAGGCCGCCGCGGATACCCAGTAGAGGCCCGTGTGGAGTCGGCCGCCGGAGCCCCCACGCTGCGCAGCCGCGAGATAGGTCAGCACGGTGATCAGGGCGAAGCACCCACTCACGACGTCGCGCCGCTCCGTGATCCACGCGACCGACTCGACCCGCAGCGGGTGAAGCGCCCAGAAGAGCGCGGCCAGCCCCGCGCCCAGGCGAATCGGCAAACCCGCCTCACCGAGGGCGAGCGTGAGGAGGCGCAGGGCGACGAAATACACGAGGACGGCGTTGGCCGCGTGGAAGACGGTGGAGGTGAGGTGGTAGCCGGCGGGATCCATGCCCCAGACGGCATGGTCGAGGGCGAAGGTGAGCCACGTGACGGGGATGTAGTGGCCCATGTGCACGGCGGTGAAGATCCACCGCAGCTCGGCGGGGCCGAGGCCCCGGTAGTGCGGGTTGGCGACGAGATTCTCGACGTCGTCCCAGTTGAGGAACGCCCCCCCGACGGCGGGGAGAAACGCCGCGAAGGCCGCCGTGAAGACCAGCGCGGGAAGGCTTCTCGCAAGCGCGCTCACGACACGTTCATATTAACTGTGTTGACCGTATCCGGCGCCGGGCGTTAAGATCCTTGAAGGTCATCATGAGCACGGGCAAAGTCCTCGTGGTGGACGACGAGCCGGAAGTACGGCTCGTGCTCTCCGAATTTCTCGAGAGTCGCGGGTTCGAAGTCGCCACCGCGGAGAGCGGGGCGAAGGCGCTCGCCATCGTGGATGAGGTGTCGCCCCAGGTGGTGCTCCTCGACGTGACCATGCCCGAGATGGACGGCGTGGAGACGCTCAAGCGGCTCACCGCGCTCAAGCCAGGGCTTCCCATCATCATGGTGACGGCCAACGCCGACGTCGATGTCACCTCCAAGCTGCTGGCTCTGGGCGCCGCCGACTACATCCCTAAGCCGTTCGACCTCGACTATCTCGGCCAGGCCGTGAGCATTCAGGTCTCGGCCGCGCTCGAGCCCTGAGGCCCCGCGCGCTCGCCGCCGCCGCGCTGCTCGCGCTGGCGGGGTGCTCGACGATGGGCGAGGTGCCCGTCCAGCGCGCCACGGTGGGCCCCAGCGCGGATGAGATCTTCTACGCGCGCTTCCTCCGCGGCTACGCGCGCGAGCCCACCTTCGAGGAGAACACCAAGTTTCGCGACGACCTCGATCGCCGGGTCGACGAGTACCTCGGCGAGAACCCGCAACTGGCGACCTCGCCCCGGGCCAGCCAGTTTCGCTTCCAGCGCCGCGTGGACGTTGGCATGACGAAGGAAGAGGTCACCCTCCTCCTGGGGCAGCCCGACAGGACGAGCCAGGATCCAGTGCTCATGGGCGACACCGCGAAGACGTTCTGGACCGAGATCGGGAAGCGCGCGAAGGAGATGTGGCGGTACCCCTCGGGCTGGGCCCTCTATTTCGACGACGATCGCCTCGTCGACCTCACCGTGGCGCGGAAGCCACCGATGGAGTAGTCGCGGCCCCGTCGTCGAGCACGTGATGGGCGCGCCCGCGAGCAGGGTCTCGAGCACGCCCGCGTGGATCTCCACGCCCGGCATGTTTCCCCGCGGCGCGAAGGGCGTGGCGAAGAGATCGTGCAGCGTGGGGGTCGTCGCCCCGACGAGGACGATCTTGCCCGCGAAGGTGTCGGGCGCGACCTCGCCGGCCACGACGCGGTGGTAGGAGACGGTGGGAAACGTTCGCCCGCCCCCGCGATAGTTGCCGGCAGCGGACGGGGCGGGACGAGGCCGCTCCGCGCGGCCTGCTCGAGCTGCCGAGCTTCAGCCTGCTGCTCCTCGGGTCTCCGGCACCTCGAAGTCGGGCTCCGAGCATTCTTGGAGGCGGACCGGGGGGCGCGCTAGAGTGGGGACGTGAAGTTCGGCACGTTCATCCGCGTCGTGGTTTTCGTTGCCGTGTTCGGGTGGGCCGGCTACACGGCGGCCATACTCGCGCTCGACTACTTCAACACGTCGGGGATGGTGGGGCAGTTCGTGGTGGATGCGGTCACCAAGCGAAAGGCCGCGGTCGGCGCGGGGGGCTCGGGCGCCGCTACGCAGGAGATCGCCAACGACGTGCGGAACATGATCCTGCGCGAATCCCGGCGCTCGGGCCTCGTTGTGGACGAGACCTCGCTCAAGGTCACCCCCGCGCCGTACGCCGTGCAGGTGGAGATGGAGTGGAAGCATCCCATCATGCTCTACGGCGAGACCCGCCTCTTCGACGTCACGCTCTGGATGGCTCGCACCTTCGACACGGGTTTCTAGCACCGCTCGAGCCGTCGGCCGCGCGCAGAACTTTCTGCGCGGAAAGAAACTCGACGACAGTGCCGCGATAAGTCCTTGATTGAATTGACGGCCATCGTCGTCGCGCTCCGAGGCCCGGAATCACGTGGCTCTGCCGGATTGGCTCTGGTCGCGCCTATCGCCAATTGAAACCGAACTTTCTCCACCAGTAGCGCGCCCGCGCAAAGTCAGCGCGGTCGCCCACTTTTACACCCCCCTCATCGGTACCGGTACGGCTCTGCTAAAGTGCTGTCGCACATCACATTTGGCATGTGGCATATCTCGTGCTGTGTCCTGGTGCAGGAGGAGCAATCGAACATGACCAAGTCCATCAAGCGCATCATCGGCCGGGCGTTCGTCGCCGCCCTCACCGGATGCCTGGCGATCTCACCGGCGGCAGCCGCCACCGTCCTCACTTTCGAAGGGATCGGCGATCTCGAGCCCGTGGGTGGGTTCTACAACGGCGAGCAGGCCAACGGGGGGATCGGGAGCGGGCCCGGCCCCAACTTCGGGATCACGTTCTCGACCAATGCGCTCGCGATCATCGACGCCGACGCGGGTGGAAGCGGCAGCATCGGCGGCGAGCCGTCTCCCAGCACCGTCCTCTTCTTCCTGGACGGCGCCGCGGCCACGATGAACGTGGCGGCCGGCTTCGACACGGGGTTCTCGCTCTACTACTCGTCGATCACCGTCCCCGGTGTCATCGATGTGTGGGACGGTCTCAACGGCACAGGAACTTTGCTGGCGAGCCTCGTCCTGCCGATCACGGAGCACACTGGCGCACCCGACCCCACCGGAAACTTCAGCCCCTTGGTGGCCATCGGAGTGCCATTCGACGGCATCGCCCGGTCGGTGGACTTCGGCGGGACGATCAACCAGATCGTGTTTGACGACATCACGCTGGGCTCGGTGACCCCCGAAAGCGAGACCCGCGTCCCCCTGCCCGGTAGCCTGATCCTCCTCACTGGGGGTGCCCTCGTCGTGGCGCTCGTCCGGCGACGGCCTGGGGCGCGGAAGTAGTAAGCGTAACCATCTGATTATCAAGATGATAACGGGCGCCGAACCCCTATCGGCGCCCGTAGTGGTTTGGGCACTCTGTTTGCTAGACTCTTGATCATGAAGGGGATTTATCGGCTCGGTCAGGACAGCCGCGGGATCTCGATCGTGGAGGTCCTGATCGCGGCTCTTCTGCTCGGCATCGCCTCCGCCGGGGTTGCCTTGATGTTTGGCAGCGGCCAGGCCTTGATCGTCGGCGAGGGAGATAACCGGGTGGCGCTGGCCCTGGCCCGCCAAGCGGTGGAGCAGGTGCGCGCCTCCGGCTTCGGGCCGACCACCGGATCCGACCCCCGCCAGGAGCTGACGTTCAACGCGACCGCCTATGGGACGACGCATCCGGGCTACGAGCGCACCATCGCGATTACCTCGGTGTGCGCCAACAACTTCCTGCCCGCCTGCGCGCCGCCCACGCCCATCGAGGCCAAGCTCATCACGGTGACGGTGCGCGCGACGGGGGGTGTGAAGGGGACGGACGTCGCCGCCTCGCCGGTCATTCTCCGGTCGGTCATGGTCGCGAAGTGAGGGTGCGCGCCGCGGCCGCCGCGCTCGACGGTCGCGGGATCACGCTCGTCGAGGCCCTCGTGGCCACCGCCATCTTCGCCATCGTGGCCGTGGCCATCGGCTCCTTCTACGTGTCGACGCAGCGGGCGTTCGACTATGGAAGCGCCCAGGCCTTCGCCCAGCGCCAGGGCACTCTCCTCCAGGAAGAGCTCCAGCGACGCCTGCAGCGCGCGGTGGACTTCTCGGTCACGGGCTGCGGCTCCGGCACGGCAACCGCGTCGGTGCGCTACGCGCTTCCCGACGGCACGCAGTGGTGCCTACACCAGGACCAGAAGGTCGGCGACACCTTTCCCCAGCTCTACGTGTGCTCCATCGACGGAGGAATCCCGCTGGTCACCGGTGGCTTCGCCTGCGACGCGGGCTCGGCGCGCAGCCTCACCGCCCAGTCGCAGAACATCAACGAGACGGCGGCAAGGCTGGGCACCCAGCTCCGCGTGGCCAGCACTACCTTCACCACGGTCTCCACCGTCAGCGGCACGCCCATCGCCGGCCGTGCGCTCGACGTGCGGTTCGACCTCTACGACGGCGCCATGTACCGCGTGAGTACCGCCTACACGGGCATGCGCTTCGGCTTCACCACCACGCTGAGGAACTGATGTCTCGATCGGCCCGGCTCCTCCCGGCAGTGGCGCGTGACGAGCGTGGCAGCGTGATCCTGATGAGCATCGTCCTCGTCTTCGTCATGACGCTCCTCGGACTCGCCCTCTTCGATCTGGGCGCCATCGAGAACCGCATGTCGCTCGCCACCCAGGCGGACCTCCGCGCGTTCGAGGTGGCGCAGGCGGGCATCGAGCGCGCTCTGCGCGAGCTCCAGGACGGGTTCATCGGCGACGCGGCGGGAACCGAGAGCTGGGCGGACAATGACGGCGTGCGAGCGCCCATCTGCGTGCCCTCGTGCGTGACCAACGCGTACCGCCCCATGACGCTGGCCAACACGAATTTCCCGGGCGGTGGCAGCTACGCCGTCGAGGTCCTGCTGGTGACCCGCGCTCAGTCCAACGCGACCTCGCCGTACCCCATCGGGCTCAACTGCTTCCGGAACGCGGCGGACGTGTGCACCAACCTCGTCTTCGTCCGCAGCACCGGAACGGTGACGGACAGCACCGCGGGAGGCGCGACGTCGCCCGCGCCCGCCGGCTACACCGCCAGCAAGACGATCCAGGTGCTGGCCCGCGCCTATGCGCCGTCGGTGCTCGCCAACGGCCTTGTGGCCGGCACGCCCGGCGCGCTGCAGCCCGTCAATGGCAACGTGCTGATCGCCGGGTCGGTGCAGATCCTCGGGGCCGCTGTCGGAGGGCCTGTCCCCGCCATCAGCTGGAACGGAGCCGCGGCAGGCATCCGAAACAACCTGAGCAGCCTCACCGCCGAGGCGCCCAACCAGATCCTGCGGCGGCTGCCCGCCCAGCAGGCGGTCTGTCCCCCCACCGCGACGCCGTGCGCCGCTCCGAACGCCTACTCGCTGGGGGCCGAGGTTCAGGTGGCCAGGCCCACCGCGGTCGCCCCCGTCGCCCTCGCGGGCAGCGCCGCCATCGGCGGAGCCGCCGGCGCGGCCTATCAGACCGGCGGCAGCAGCGCCGGTAACCAGGCCGGCAAGGGGCCGCTCGACGCCATCTTCATCGCGGATGGCTGCCAGAACAGCACCTGCAGCGATAGCTATGCCATCACCGCGCCGTCGCAGTTCCCCATCGTGGACATGGGCGCGATCGGGCGCGCGTATGTCGAGAACCCCGTCTCGCCCTTCCCGGCGCTGCTGGCGAGCACGGTGCAGATCGGCGGGTACTCCGGAACCGTCGCGAACTACTTCGCGACCCGCGCGGCGGTCATGACGGCGAGCCTGGCGGCCCCCGGGCTGCCGGGAAGCGTGGCCGGACTCACGTCCGATACTCCCGCCATCGACATCCAAGGATCGTTCACCGCCAGTGGCGGCACTCCGCGCCGGGGATGCATTCGGTGGCGACCTACCACAGCGCTCGCCGGCACGCTGCAATTCCGGGTGCTGAACGCGGCGAGTGGAAATGCGTGTACCGGTGCTGGCAGCATCGTGGCAACGGCGGCGAACCCGCTTCTGGTTTACAACAATGGCCCCTGGCGAATCGCGAGGGGCGCAGCAACTCACGCTGCCGGCAATTGCCCCGGTTCCGGGCTGGCCAACACCGAGATCTGCTACGACGGGGTGGCGATCGTCTACAACACGGGGGCGGTGACGATCGAAGAGACAGTCAACAGCTACTGCACCGGAACGGGGACCTGCGGGGGCAACAAGTTCCCCACCCAGGACCTCCTGGTGCTGCTGACGCCGGGGAACGTGACGGTGGGGGCGACGGCCGGCAGCGTGGCGCGGGTCATGGCCCTGCTCTACGCGGGCACCGATTTCATCTCGCGCACGGCGGGAGGGACTCCCACGCGAATCGTCGGAGGCGTCGCGGCCAACCGCTTCTGTTTCGGCGGGGGCGGGGCCTGCCCAGGGGGCACCACCAATGGCCCCGAGTTCTATCAGGTTCCCCTGAATGGCTCCTCGGCGAACGGCGCCACGGCCACCACCCCCTATGATGCCCGGGCCCTCCCGGAGGAGGTTTTGGCGCTAGCCCCATCCCCAAATGGCCAGGCCCCCCGCCACTGGCGGGTGGAGAGTGTGCCCCGCCTCTGGCTGGAATGCCGCCCCATCGCCCCCGCCGCGACCTTGCCGAGCACCCCAACGGGAGTCTGTAGTTACTAGCTCAGTCGCCTGACCTCCGGTTTTTGTCGCTTCTGCCCGGTTTTCCTTGGGTGCCAGGGACTTACGTTGCTAACATCGAGCACCGTGGTGTGTCCATTCGGGGCATGAATCTCAACTTTCTCCGGCGGCAGCGGGTGGTAGGTCTGGATGTTGGCCGGGGCTCCGTCAAGGCGCTGGTCCTGGAGCGGCGCGGCTCGGAAGACGTCGTCGTCGGCCGAGGGGTGAGTCGGATCGAAGCCACCCTGGACAACCGCCAGACCCCCCAGGCCATCCACACCGCGCTGGCCGCCGCCGGCGCCACGGGGGAGCCCGTGATCGCGGCAGTGGGCGGCCCCGACATCGTCATCCGACTGGTGTCGCTGCCACCCCTGCCTGCCGCGAAGATCATCCCGGCGCTGGAGATCCAGCACCGCGAACTCGGCCTGCTGCCACCCGGCGACTCGGTGATGGACGCCCAGGTGCTGCGCAAGTCCAAGGACGGCACCAGTAATGACGTCCTGTCGATCAGCGCCCCCAAGGCGCTCGTGGAAGAGCGGACGCGGGTGCTCCAGGCGGCGTCGGTCACCGTCCAGACGCTCGACGTCGAGCCCCTCGCGCTCCTGAACGCGGCTCTCTACATCACGGGCCTCGAGGCCGGTGAGCTGCTGGTGCTCCTCAACGTGGGCCGGCAGTCCTCGACCTTGTGTCTCTTCAGCGAGCAGGGGCCGGTGGTGGCGCGCTATCTCGACGTCGGCGCCGAGTCCTTTTCCGAGCAGCTGCGCGTGGCCTTCGGGACGTCGCCGCCCTCCACCGAGTCGTTCCTCCGCGGGATTCCCGCAAGCGACCTGCCGCGGGCCCAGCGCGCGTGCCGCGACCTCGTGGAGCGCATCGCCGAGGACATACGCTTGTCGTTGACCTTCTATCGGACGGAGTACGATCGGGAGAGCCTCCCGCGGTACGCCATCGGCGGATGGAGCGATCTCGCGCCCCTCGGCCGGTGGCTCTCCGAGCGGATCGGCCTCACCGCGCCCCTCGAGCTGATGGACCCCTTCAAGGCCGTCGACCTCAAGCTCAAGCCGACCGTTCCCGCCCCGGAGGTCGCCGAGGCGGGCCCCCAGTACCTGCAGGCCTTCGGGCTCGCGCTGCGCGGCTTATGACCCGGCGCTTCAGCGTCGACCTTCTGCACCCGGGTCAGCTCGCGCTGACCTGGCAGGAGTGGTTCATCGGCGCGCAGGGGCAGCGGCACCTCGCGCTGGTGGCGCTGGCGGGGATCTCGCTCCTCGTCCTCATCCTCGTCGGCGGGATCTTCCCCGTCTACTGGCGGCTCTCGACGGACCTCCAGGACGTGCCGCGGCTGGAGCGTGACCTCGCCGCGGCGGACGGCGACCTCAATCTCCTGCGCGCCAATCTCCAGGCGCTGACGGTGGAGGCGCGGCATCAGGTGCGCTGGGCGGAGCTGCTGCGCGCCCTCGGCCAGCACATCCCGCCGACCCTGCGGCTCCTGGCGGTCGAGGCCTCCCGCCCGACAGCGCCGGCGCCGGGCGCGCCCACCCCCACAGGCGCCAAGGCGGAGGGCATGCTCCGCATCGACGCGGCCACGCCGGTACGGCCGGGCAGCGCGCCGCTGCTTGACACGGCTCAGTTCATGGCGGGCCTCATGCGCGACCCTGCCGTCAACAAGCGCTTCCACCTCAAGAGCTGGGAGATCAAGCCGCCCGCCGGCACCTCCGGCGACGACGAGGGGCTGCTCGGCATCAGCATCCAGCTTTCGGAGCGCGCGCCGTGAGGGGACGACCGCTCGCCGTGCTCTGGATCGTGGTCATGGGGGCGCTCGTCCTTCTCATCGTGGTGTCCTTCGTGCAGTGGCGCTCGCTCGCCGCCCGTGGCCAGCGCGCGACCGCCCAGCGGGTGGCGCTCGGCAACGAGATCCGCGCGAAGGAGGGGGAGATCGTCGCGCTCATGCGCGCCAACGCGGGGCTCCTCCAGGAGATGCAGTGGACGTCCTCGGGCGGCGATCCCTCCGCGTTCCTTACCCGGCTCGGCGAGCTCGCTCGTGAGAAGCGCATGAAGGTGATCGGCATCGGGCCCCTCGAGCGGTCGGCCACCGCGCAGTTCACCAAGTCGTGGCACACCATCCAGGTGGTGGCCCCGTACCGTGAGCTGCGCGAGCTCGCCGCGCGGGTGGAGGCGGAGAAGGGAATCCTCGAGGACGTCAGCGTCACCACGCCTCAGGGGGCCGGCCGCCCCGGCGGCCCGCGGACGGACGAGGT
>Ga0075421_100002261_pt1 | contig 22909 bp, 16 predicted proteins | sample SoiMetdeltSBSDD5_FD_75292 | JGI IMG/M metagenome (GOLD analysis project Ga0075421, IMG submission 75292) | Bulk soil microbial communities from a Populus tree surrounding site in Tennessee, USA - Soil MetaG P. deltoides SBSDD5 | ecosystem: Environmental > Terrestrial > Soil > Tree plantation...
TGTTCTTTGGCGACGTCCCATTTGAGCTGGCGGCCGGTGCGGTAGGCGATGTTGGCCATATGGCAAAGGGCTGCCGACGATGCGCCGATTTCGATCTCGGCGGTGAGGTCCTTGTGGTTACGGCTCTTCACGGCATTGAGGAAGTTCGTCATATGGAGTCCGGTTGTGTTCTCGTCGCCGCCGGAGTTGCGTTCGCGCTTCTTTTGGATGGTCGCGACGCGGTCCTCACCTTTGTAGACTCTGTAGCCTGAGTCGTCCACTTCGAGGATGCCGTCACTTCCAAGGAAGAGGTTGCCAACGACGTTGCCCTTGCCCGTCATGCCGCTCTCACCGTTGGTGAGGATGCCGCGGACCTCAAAGACGATCTGTTTGTCGCCGTAGTCGAAGGTCGCCAGTTGCGTGTTGGGGGTTTCCTGGTCGTCGACGTAGGCGAACTTGCCGCCGGTGCAGTAGATGGTCTTGAGTCCCTCGTGGCGGGCGTCGGGGAGGCCGAGGCCCCAGCGGGCGATGTCCATCTCATGGACGCCCTGGTTGCCGATGTCGCCGTTGCCGGTGTCCCAGAACCAGTGCCAGTTGTACTTGAATCGATTCTTCGTGAACGGGCGCATGGGGGCGGGTCCGAGGAAGATGTCCCAGTTGACGCCGGCGGGGACCGGCTCAGCAGGCGTCACGCCGATGGACTTACGGCGCTTGAAGCAGAGCGCTTTTGCGAGGTAGATCTTGCCGATTGCCCCGTCGTGGAGCAGCTTCATCGCCTCCATCTTGAGCGGCGTGGAGCGGCTTTGCGAGCCGACCTGCATCATCCGCTTGTGCTTGCGCGCGGCGGCGATCATCTGATGGCCCTCGAAGATGTTGTGGCTGGCGGGCTTCTCGACGTAGACGTCCTTGCCTGCCTGCACGGCCCAGATGGCCGACAGGGCATGCCAGTGGTTCGGCGTGGCGATGGAGACGGCGTCGACGTTCTTGTCGTCGAAGAGCTTGCGCATGTCCTCGTACTCAGCGGCCTTGTCCTGGCCCGCCTTGGCGACGGCGGCTTGCGCGACTTCACGGGCGGCCTGATTCACATCGCACAGGCCGGTGATGCGGGCGGTGGGGAGCCCAAGATAAGTGCGGAGATGAAAGCTGCCGCGTCCGCCGATGCCGACGACAGCGACGTTGACGCGGTCGTTGGCGCCGAGAATGGGATGGGCCTGGGTGGCGATGGCGGCGGCGGAGGCGAACTTGACGAAGCTGCGGCGGTCGGGTGCTGGCATTGGGGTTCCTTTCGTGGTCACCCTTATAATAATGGGAAACGTATGCGACTGCTGAAAGTACTCTTGCCGCTGGCGGCGGTCGTGTGCCTGGGCGCGACTTTGGACAAAGACGATGCCTGGGTTGCGCCGCGGAAGAACTACTGGGCGTTTCAAAAACCCGTGCGGCCAGAAGTGCCAGGATTGAAGGGCGCGTGGATAAAGACGCCCGTGGACGCGTTCGTTTTGGAAGCGCTGCGGGCGAAGGGATTGGAGCCATCGAAGCCGCTGGACAAGACGCAGTTATTGCGGCGCGTGACGCTCGATCTGACGGGGTTGCCGCCTACGCCCGAGGAACTGAGTGCGTTCCTGAAAGACGAATCGGCGGGTGCCTATGAGAACGTCGTGGAGCGGCTGCTTGCCTCGCCGCACTATGCGGAGCGGTGGGCGCAGAAGTGGCTGGACATTGTACGTTACGGCGACACCAACGGCTATGAACTCGACGCCGAGCGCACCCATGCGTGGCGGTATCGCGACTATGTGATCCGCGCGTTTCAGAAGGACAAGCCATACGACCGGTTTGTGATGGAGCAGATTGCGGGCGATGAGTTATGGCCGGGCGACAAGGGCGCGCTGATTGCGACCGGGTTTCACCGCGCCGGACCGATTCACCTGGTGGGCGGAAATCAAGATGAGGACATGAACCGTCAGGAGGTGCTGACGGAGATGACGGGCGCGCTGGGCAGCGTGTTCATGGGAATGACGGTCGGTTGCGCGCGCTGCCATAACCACAAGTTCGATCCCATTCCGCAAGCCGATTACTACAAACTGCAGGCGGTGCTGGCGGCCACCGAATTCGACGACATCAGCATTTCGACGAAGGAAGAGCACGAGCGTCATAAAGCGGCGGTGAAGGAGTACAAATCGAAGGAATCCGTGATCACCGATGCGATCAAGGCGATTGAGAAGCCGTATCGGGACAGGATGAAGGAAGAGAAGCGCAAGAAGCTGGCGCCGGAGTTTGCGGCGGCGATGGCCATTCCCAAAGCCAAGCGCACGGAGGACCAAAGGCGGCTGGCCGGTGAAGCGGAGGCGCAGTTGAAGGTGAGCTGGGACGAGGTACTGGCGGTGTTGACGCCCGCCGATACGGCCAAGCGCACGGCGTTGCGGAAGAAACTGCACGCGCTGGAACGGGAAGCGCCGGAAGAGCCTGCGCATGCCTATGCTGTGAAGAATGCGGCAATGGCGCCGGTGTCGTTTGTGCTGAAGGTCGGCGACTACAAGATGAAGCAGCAGACGGTGCTGCCGGGATTTCTGCGCGTGCTGAACGACGAGGTTGCGCCCGTGGAGCCGGAGGGCCGGCGTTCCGCGCTGGCGAAGTGGCTGGCGAACGCGGAGAATCCGCTGACGGCGCGGGTGATGGTGAATCGCATCTGGCAGGCGCGCATGGGCGTGGGCATCGTGGCGACGCCGAACGATTTTGGAGTACTGGGGCAGAGGCCGACCAATCAGAAGCTGCTGGACTGGTTGGCGACGGAGTTCGTGGCGAAGGAGTGGAGCGTCCGTTCAATGGACCGTCTGATTGTGACATCGAGCGTGTACAAGCAGGCGGCGGAGCACGATGCGAAGAAGGCGGAAGTGGACCCGCAGAACAAGCTTTATTGGCGGATGAACCGGCGGCGGTTGGATGGGGAGTTCCTTCGCGATGGGGCGCTGGCGGTGGCGGGCGTATTGAACACGAAGATGTTCGGCAGGCCGATGAAGGTGCCGATCGAAAGGGAAGTTTACGATCTGATTTTTACCGAGGGCGAGCCGGACAACTTGTGGCCCGTGGAGCTAGACGAGCGCGATCACTACCGGCGGAGCTTGTATTTGTTGAATAAACGCACGGTGCGGTTGCCGATGCTGGCGAACTTCGATCAACCGGACGCGATGACGTCGTGCCCGGTGCGTCCTGTGAGTACACATTCGCTGCAGGCGCTGTCGCTATTGAACAGCGACATGATGCGCGGCGCAGCCAGGAAGTTTGCGGCGCGATTGGAGAAGGAATGTACGGGCGACGCGGCATGCAGGATCAAGAGGGCCTACATGCTGGCGCTGGCACGGGAGCCGGAAGCCGCGGAACTGTCGCAGGCGCGTGAGTTCGTTGCGGGCGGCGGGCCGTGGGAAGATTTCGCGCTGGCGATGTTGAACCGGAACGAGTTTGTCTATGTGCCCTAAACAGGATCGGACGCGGCGGGATATTCTGCGCACGGCAGCGCATGGTTTCGGAGCGATTGCTCTGGAATCGCTGCTTGCGCGCGAAGGTTTCGGCGCGGCGAAGGGCAACCCGCTGGCGGCGAAGGAGCCGCATCTGCCGACGAAGGTAAAGTCGGTCATCTTCCTATTTATGGTCGGCGCGCCGAGCCAGATCGACACGTTCGACCCGAAGCCGCAGTTGAAAAAATTTGAAGGCCAGCGGCTGCCGGAGAGTTACGGGAAAATCGGCAGCCAGTTCACCGACGGCACGACGCCGATTCTTGCTTCGCCGTGGGAGTTCAAACAGCACGGGCAGAGTGGCGCATGGGTGAGCACGCTGATGCCGCACCTGGCCAAGTGCGTGGACGACATCTGCTTCGTTCGCAACTTCTACACCGAGAGTGTCGTGCATGCGCCCGCGATGTACCAGGTGATGTCGGGCCGCATACTGATGGGCTATCCGAGCGTGGGCTCGTGGGTGACGTATGGATTAGGCTCGCCGAGTGAGAACTTGCCAGCGTACGTTGTGATGCCGCAGCCGGAGGGCACACCCGAAGGCGGCACGCCGATGTGGGGGGCGGGGTTTCTGCCGGCTGTTTATCAGGGTACGCTTTTCCGTCCGGGCGCGAATCCCATCTTGCATTTGAGGTCGCCCGAAGGGGTGACGGTGGAGCGGCAGCGGAAGACGCTCGACTTGATCCAGAAGATGAACGAGCGCGACACGCCGGAGCAGGACGAGGAGATGGCCGCGCGCATCGCGAGCTACGAGTTGGCGTTCCGCATGCAGGCGCACGCACCGGAGGCGGTCGACCTTACGAAAGAGAGCGAAGCGACGCGTAAGATGTACGGTCTCGACGAGAAGCGCACGAGTGAGTTCGGCACGCGATGCTTGCTGGCGCGGAGGCTTGTGGAGCGCGGCGTGCGGTTCGTGCAACTGTACTCGGGTGGCGGTCCGGTGAGCATTCAGTGGGATGCGCACAGCCACATTGTGGAAAACCACGAGAAGATGTGCGGTCTTACCGATCAGCCGATCGCGGCGCTGCTGCAGGATCTGAAGTCGCGCGGATTGCTCGATACGACCCTGGTGATTTGGGGCAGCGAGTTTGGGCGCCTGCCGATGTCACAGAGCGGCAACGGGCGCGACCACAATCCGCACGGATTCACGATGTGGTTCGCGGGCGGCGGGATCAAGGGCGGGCAGACGATTGGGGCAACCGATGATTTTGGGTTGCGCGCGATCGACGGGTATCACATGCGCGACTTCCACGCGACGATTTTGCAGGCGTGCGGACTGGAACAGAACCGCTTGTGGTATCTGCACAATGGGCGGCAGGAGAAGCTGACCGACTTCGGCGGCAAGGTGATCAAAGAAGTATTCGGGTGATTGTTCATGCTGGCATTGTTTCTGCTGGCGGCGACGTTCACGGGCGAGATGTGGGAGCGGGGACGTCCAGTGTATGAAAAAACACTGGAACATCCTTTTTTGAAGGGCCTCTCCGACGGCAGTCTTCCTCGCGACAAATTTCAGTTTTATCTCGAACAGGACGCGCAATACCTGCGCGTGTTCGGCCAGGCGCTCAGTGTGTTGGCATCGAAAGCGCCGCGAGAGAATTGGGCACGGACGTTGAACCGCCACGCCGTGGACGCGGTGGAGGTGGAGCGCGCATTGCATGAAACCATCCTGGGGAAATTCGGCGTCCAACCTAATCAGGCGTCGCGCGCGCGAATGGCTCCGGTGAACGTTGCCTACACGAATCATCTTCTGGTGGCCGTGGAGCGTGGGACGTTCGCCGAAGGACTTGCGGCGATGCTGCCCTGCTACTGGATTTATTGGGAAGCGGGGAAGGTGCTGGTGAAGCGTGGGTCGAAGAACCGCGAGTATCAGCAGTGGATTGACCAATACGCAAGCGAGGACTACGGTAAAAGTGTCCGAGAGGTTCTGGCGATGATGGATGCGGTCGCGCCCGAGTTGACGGCGGCGCAACGAGAGCGCTGCCTGGCGCTGTTCGAGCGCGGCGCGCGGTACGAATGGATGTTCTGGGACATGGCATGGCGAAAGGAGTCGTGGCCGCCGCAATGAAGATGTTGTGCGGAGTGGTGATGGCGCTGAGCCTGACGGCGCAGACCGAGCAAGAGGCGCCACCGAAGCTGAAGCGCGGCATTCCCAAGCAGGGCCGGAGCGAGACGAGCTCGACCGCGCAGCCCGAGATGAAGCCATCAACGGGGCCTGCTCCCGTCTACAAAGAAATCGTCACTGACGCCGAGGGGCGGGTGGTGGAAGAGAAGGCGGGACCGGCCGGGCCGAAACTCGATCCGGTGATCGAGAAGGCGCGCGAGGTAGCGTTTAACTGGATCGATTCGCTCCCGAACTTTCTCTGTCAGCAGATCACCTACCGCAATCAGAGCGACACGAAGCCGGCGGACTTCAGGATGAAGGATCGTGTGACAGCGGAACTGGCGCACGAGGGGGCGAAGGACGAGTTCCGCAATCTGGAGATCAACGGAAAGAAGCTGAAGAAGGGGTCGCCGGAGCAGTCGGGTACGTGGTCGGTGGGCGAATTTGGAGCAATGGCGGCTGACGTTCTGAATCCGGCCACGCAGACGAAGTTCGAGAAGCGAGGCTCGGAGACGGTCGGTTCGCGCATGGCCAAGTGGTACGACTACACGGTGGAGCAGCCGAACTCGCACTGGCGCGTAACGTTCGAAGGGAAGACGATTTACCCGGCGTACAAGGGCTCGATTTGGATCGACGAGGAGACGCACCGGGTGACCAGGCTGGAGATGGTGGCGCGGCAGATTCCGGAAGACTATCCGATGGATAAGGTGGAGATGATGGTGGAGAACGGGAAGGTCAAAATTGGAACGACCGATTATCTGATGCCGGTTAAGAGCGGGAGCCTGGCCTGCAAGCGAGGCACGGTGACGTGCGTGAGCAACGAAACTGAGTATCGGAACTACAGGAAGTTTTCGAGCGAATCGCAGATCATGACGACGGAGTCGACGGTGACGTTCGAGGGGACGGAGGAGGCGAAGCCGGCCGAGGAGCCAAAGGCGGGAGCGAAGTCCGGAGCGAAGAAGGGGAAGAAATAGGGAGATAGACAATCAGGTAGAGTGTTCTTCGCCCTCACTGCCAGGGATCCTGAAATGGGCTTGAAAGTTCTTGAGAATGTCATCAGTCATTCCACTTACTTCCGAGACCATCTTCATTGTGACTTGATCCGACGCACATGTGCGCTCCAAGCGATCCGCCAATTGGTGGTTAACGCCCAGCGCCTCCATAAAAACCTCCTGGACCATTTGCTCAACTTTGCGGAGAGTAACGGGGATAATCATAGGTTGCGACTCGGCTGATGGTATCTCACTAGGCAGTGCATCACGGATCCTCGATCGTCTTCCTGCTGAATGTGCCGCAGCCTCGAGGATCCGCGGAACGTAATTGCGGATCAGCGGCCAGTTGTTGGCAGAGAGCGTGATGATGGCGAGCCTGCGGCCATCGAGATTCTGTTCGTGAACAAGCGTGCTATCGCCTGTCACGAACACATCAATGCCGGATTCTTCCGCCACCCGAAGTAGCTCACCATTCGTGAGGTGGCCCCAACCCATGAATGATGCCGTGACTATCTCATGTGGGCACAGTGGTACAAGGACGGTTCGCAAGTTGTGGGGCAGATTGTGATCGACAAGAACCTTCACCGCTCGCGTTGTCCACGTTGCGAATGAGCGAATGAGATCAACCGTTCAATCGTGGCGATAGAAAGGTCGGGGTAGTTCTGTTGGATCTCTTGCAGCGGCGATCCAAGTTCAGCGTCCTGCACAATCGTGTCAGCGAGAATGCGGGTTCCGCGAACCGTGGGGCGGCCGGAAACTTTTCCGGGCACACGTTCCACCACCTCACAGCCGGTCCAATCGATGTAGCTGTCGACCTTTGTGTGGAGACTGCCCATAGTGCTCTCTCGCTTCAATCCTATCAGCTTGAAATTTAGGGAGGGCGGCCCTCTTAGGATTTGGGCAGACTGGCCAGATGGATCGGCTCCACGCCCCGATCCCATTTTGCGCTAGTGTGAGGGCGTGGAAAGCGCATTCCAAACGCGTGCTCCGGAGGAGTTGACGCACGCGCGGCTCCGGCGGCTGGGCGAAGGGATCGGCAGAATTGTGTATGCCTCCGAGCACTGGGTCGTGAAGCGGCAGCGGACGCCAGGGGAATTGGTTGCGCTGATTGTGTTGTGGCGCGTGGTTCGCAAAGGGGAGCGATATCTGCCGGGCCGAACAGGGGAACGGCTGCTGGCGAAGCCATCACGGCAGATCCGGTTTCTGCGCGTGATGATCCAATCGCTGATGCGAGTGCTGCCGATGAGCGTGTGGCTGACGACGCACGTGCGGGAGGCATGGAAGGTGTACCGGTCGCGCTCGAAGCGCGGGGAGAAGCTGGCGGTGGAGTATCTGGCGGGAACTGACCTGATGCCGCGCACAATTCACTTCCCGCCGGTGCGTGTGAAGGTGAGCGGGTGGCCGGGTGAGTTAACCGTGACGGAGGCGACCGAGCGCGTGGAGGCGACGCTGCACCAACGGCTGGCCGAACTGGCGGCCGCAGGGCGCTTTGAGGAAGTGGAGCATTGGTTGGAGAGATTCCTGCAGCTTCGGCAGGCTGGTTGGAAGCGCGGCGTATTCTCGCTCGATGCGCACCTGAAGAACTTCGGCGTCAGCGGCGGACGGATTGTGCTGCTGGATGCGGGCGGTCTCACCGACCGTTGGGAAGATGTGGAGGGGCGGCTGGAGTTTGAAGAGGTCGTGGCGCAGCCGCACATTCAACTGGGGTTGGGCGATGTGCTGGGCGGCCGGCCGGACATTGCAAGACGCTTTGACAAGCAGTGGAAGGCGATTGTGTGCCGCACGGGGGTAGAGCGGCATTGGCCCGTGGCGTAATTGGGGTTCCCGTTACTTTTTCTCTTTAGGCGGGCTGATCATGATGTGCGCGCCGGCGGTGCCGGGGTACATCAACCAAGGGGCGTTGCCGGCTGTTGTAGAAAGACCGGTGGATTCGGGCGTTGCGTAGGGCGAGTAGATGACCCAGCGCAAATAGGAGTCGAGAATTTCACCTTTGGCGGAATCGAAGCTGGTGCCGGTGAGGACATAGAGCATGCGCGGTTCGCGGGGCATCTTGACCTTGCCTTCGTCGACTTCCTTCCAACGCTGCTCGTGGCGTTCCTTGCCCTTATACTGCGCGGCCAGTTCGCGGCCGCGGGCCATGAACGGTTCGAGGTCCTTGTGGTAGCAGGCAACGCTGAGGCCTTTCACAGCGGGGTCGTCGGCGAGGCAAATCAGGTCGTTGGTCCCCTTGCGAAGCGTGACTACCTCATTCTTGCCGTTGTAGCCCAGGACAGTAGCGGCGGCGCGGCGTTCCTTGGGCGCGGCGAGGATGGAGGAGGCGATCTGATCCTCAGGCGAGGCCACCTGGGCGGCGAGGAAGGCTGTGAATGCAAACGGGGCAGCAATGAGGAGTGCGACGTGGGGCTTCATGGAGTAATCTCTACGCCAGTATATACACAACCGCCCGAATCCCCGCAGGGACCCGGGCGGTTGGCTCGTTTACACAGGGAGAAGGCCGATGGTTACCCTTCGGCCGGTACAACCACGAAGAGGTTGGACCCTTCGCGATTGATCTGGAGCAGCACGTCTTCCTTCGCGCCGGAACGGTTCAATTCCGCTTGCAGACCGGCCACGTTAGAGACGGGCTTACGATTGACCTGGCGAATTACGTCGCCTTCCCGAAGGCCGGCTTCCGCGGCCCTGCTGGAGGGATCAACGCCAGTGATGACGACACCTTCGGAGCCAGCCGGCAATTCAAGTTGACGGCGAAGGCGCGGCGTGAGGTCGGACACTTCAACCCCTTCGAGCGCTTCTTCGGTTTCGCTCGAGCCGGGCCGCGCTCCGGCAACCTTTTTGTCGGTTAGCTCGCCGAGCGTGACAGGGATCGTCTGTTGCTTACCCTCACGCACCACGGTGAACTTTGTCGTGGCGCCTGGCGCCGAATTACCGACCATGAGCTTGAGTTGGACCGAGTCGATCACCTTCCTGCCATCCATGGCGATAATCACGTCGCCACTCCGCAGGCCGGCCCGGCCCGCGGGGCTGTCGGCGGTGACGTCGGAAACTACGGCGCCGTGATTGCCTTCCACCTTCATGGCGGCGGCGAGATCAGGCGTGAGCGGTTGCAGCATGACTCCGAGGAAGGCGCGGGTGACCTTACCATGCTCGATCAACTGGTTCATGACGTGGCGGGCGAGGTTCGACGGGATGGCGAAGCCGACGCCATTGTTGCCGCCCGTAGACGAGAGAATGGCTGTGTTGATGCCAATCAACTCGCCGTTGGCGTTAACGAGCGCGCCGCCGGAGTTGCCAGGGTTGATGGCGGCGTCGGTTTGAATGAAATCCTCATACTCCTCAATGCCGAGTCCGCCCCGGGCGGTAGCGCTGACGATGCCCATGGTGACGGTTTGGCCGACGCCGAAGGGATTGCCGATGGCGAGCGAGTAGTCGCCCACGCGGACCTTCGAGCTATCGGAAAAGGTTACGCTGGGCAGGTTGGTTGCTTCGATCTTGAGAACGGCGACATCGGTCTTTTCGTCCTCACCAATGAGCTTCGCGGTGAACTCCCGGCGGTCGCTCAGTAATACCTTGACCTGACTGGCTTTGTTGACGACATGGCTGTTCGTCAGGATGTAGCCGTCAGGCGAGACAATGACGCCGGAGCCCGCGCCGCGCGATTTGCGAGGCTGCTGTGGGCCGCGGAAATTGGGACCGAAGAACGGCGCAAATTCCGGCGGAATCATCTGGCCTTCATTGGCGGTCTTGCTGATTTTGGTCATCGTGATGCTGACGACGGCGGGCAGGTTGCGCTCGACAACATCTCCGAAACCAGCCCTCGGAGGGGGTGCCTGCGACAGCTTCACTTCGACGCTCGGCTTGGGCCCGGTCGCGTTCAGCGCAAAGCCGCCCAAGCCTCCCAATGCGAGCAAAGATGTGCCGAACACGGCTAGTTTCCAATCACGAAACGTACGTATCCTCATGGTGTTTTTACTCTCCCAGTGTGTGGCCCGGTTGGGCCGAAAATGTTTGTGACACTACACCCGGAGAAGTCAGCCGACGGCAGCCTTTGCCTGGGCCTACCCGGTCTGCTTCTCAGGTTCTAATTTATATGACGCACGAAAACGAATTTCGGTACATCGGAGTTCGCAGTGGCCGGGCAGCGGCGCTAGCCTACTCGCTGCGAAGGGTTTGCGCGGGGTCGATGCGGATGGCGCGGACGAGGGGAGGCACCGCGGCGGCTATGGCTGTCGCGAACAGGACGGTAATTGGCGCCAGGACTGCGCTGGGATCGGTCGCCTTGATCTCAAAAAGAAGCGCTTCGATGAACCGCGCGCACGCGATTCCAGCGGCGATGCCGAGTGTGGCGCCAACGGCAACCATGCTGAAAGCCTCCACGGTGACGGGCCGCGCAACATGCGCGGGGCGGGCGCCGAGGGCCATACGGATACCGATTTCGCGGCGCTGCTGGACGACAGAGTAGTTGAGTACGCCGTACAGCCCGACGCCGGCGAGAACGAGCGCGACGATGGCGAAGAACAGCGAGAGAGTTGCGAGAAGGCGCTCGCGAACGAGGTGGCTGAGCGTGAGACCGGTTTGCGTTTCAGCATCGCGGAGGAGGAAGGAAGCGTTGAAATTGGAGACGGACTGGCGCAGGGTGGGAACGAGGGCGAGCGGATCTCCGGCGGCGCGGACGAGCAGGCTGCCCGAATTGCGCTTAGCCAGGGGCAGATAGAGTGTGGGGCGAATCGGCTCTCGAAGATTCCCGTAGGCGGCATCGTGGACGAGGCCGACGATCTCGAAGGGAGCGTTCACATTACCTCCTGCAATGAGTATCGCGGCGCGGCCGACCGGGTTCTGTCCGTTGAAGTAGGTGCGTGCGAATGCCTCATTGACGATGCCCACGCCGGTCACGGGTTTCTTGTCGCCGGTGACGTGTGGTTGCACGTCGCCGGGACGGAAGTCGCGCCCATCGAGGCGGGCGATGCGCATGGTATCGAAGAAGCCGGGCGAGACATCGAGCAGATAGGGTGGGCGCGCCTCTGGCTCGCGGCCGGGGAGTGTCACCGCACCCGTCCAGCGATTGCCCGTGAGCAGCGCCCATCCGGCGAACGACGCGGCTTCCACGCCAGGCGTATGGCGAAGGTGATCAGTGAGTTGCATCCAGGTTTCGGGCGTGATGTTTTTGGAGCGGTTGGCAGCCTCCATGATGAGCACTCGTTCGTGCGAGAAACCGAGGGGGCGGCTCTGCAGACGTTGGAAGGTGGCGGCGAAGAGACCAGCGACGAAGAGCACGAGCACGCAGAAGGCGACTTGCGCCGAGACCAGAGTGTGGATGAGGAGGCGGCGCGAATGCGGGCTCTCGCTATCCTTGAGCGCGTTAACCGGTTTGACGAATGAGGCACGGAGCGCGGGGGCGAGTCCGAACAGGACCGTGACAGCGAAGGTGAGCGCGACGCTGAAGGCGAGGGCACGCCAACCGATGTCGAGGATGAGGCGAACGGGCCTTTCGGCGGGAGCGAGCATGGAGACAACAAACGGCGCCGACCACCATGCGAAGAGTGTGCCCGCGAGCGAGGCGATGACGGCGAGCAGTGCGCTTTCGATGCCGACCAGTTGGATGAGGCGCCAGCGTCCGCCGCCGATGGAGACTCGGATGGCCATTTCACGGACGCGGGCGGTGGCTTGGGCGGTGAGGAGGTTGGCAACGTTGGTGCAGGCGATGAGCAGGACGAGTAAAACGAGAACGGCGAGGATGAACAAGGGGCGGCGGTAGTTCGTCTTGAGGTCCGATGCGCCGGAAGCGGCCGGATGGAGGACGAAGGCTTCACTGAGGTAGGTGTCGATGTACTGCTTGGGAGTGCTCGGCGGGAAGCTCTTGGCGCGCTCCTGGTGTTCGAGTAACAAAGCCGCTTGCAGGGGCTGGCGGACCTGCTCCGGCGTGACACCGGGCTTCGGGCGCGCCCAGATGCGGAACCACGACCAGCCGGGGCTATTGATGGCGGCGGCGTTCATCATGGCAGGGATGTAGAGGTCGGTGATCACGCCGGGCTCAGTGCCGGTGAAGCCTTGCGGGGCGACGCCGACGATCTGATAGGTGTTGGGGCCTAGGCGGAAGGTTTTCGAGGTGACATTGGGGTCGCCGCCGAAGCGGCTGGTCCAGAAGTCGTGGCTGATGACGGCGACGGGGTGCCCGCCTGGCGTGACATCGTCGTGGGGCGTGAGCAGGCGGCCGAGTGCGGGCCGGAGTCCGAGAATGCCGAACACATTGCCGGAGACGTATTGACGGTATGCCTTGCCTTTTTCGCCGGCGTTGGCGCCAATGGAGATGTCCTGGCGCGCGGCCAGGCCGACGACCATGAGTTCGGCTTTGCCTTCCACGGTTTTGCGGTACTTGACGAAGCTCGGGTAGTCGAAGTCGTCGCGCTCGTCGGGGCGGCCTTCGCGGTCGATGTAAGTGGTGGCGAGAGAAAAGAGCCGCTCGGGTTCGGCGACGGGCAGTGGGCGGAAGAGAAGGGCATCGACGAGGCGGAAGGCGGAGGTGGTCGCGCCGGTGGCCAGGGCGAGCGAGAGAATGGCGGCGGCGCTGACGGTGCTGTGCTTACGGATCTGACGCCAACCGAAGACGATGTCGGAGAGGAGGACATCGAGCCAAGGGAACAGGCGGACATCGCGGCTTTGCTCGCGGTGAAGGAGCGGGCTGCCGAGCGCGCGGCGGGCTTCCTCGGGCGAGCGGCCCGCGGCGATGGCGTCGTCGAGGTGCGAGGCGAGTTCTTCGTCGAGTTCGCGGTTGAGGCGTTCGCGGCGGAAGTGGCGAAGGAGGCGGTTGAGGAAGGACATGGGCGCTCCGGGTTATGGTGATACTAAGACATCTTACTATAGAGAGGGCTGGGTATGGAGTGATGGTGGGTGTGCTTGTTCGCCTGGTTCCGCGCGCGTGTGGACGAAGCGGTCGGGGGGGAATTATCAGACGCTGATTAACGACACCTTACGACGTGCGATTCAGGGAAAGCAGGAGCCGCTGGAGGCGACGTTGAGGTGCGTGATTCGGGGTGAGCTGAAGTGTGCCGGGTGAGCTCCAGTTACGCCCTAGCTATCAGCTCTTCGCGCAGCCCAAGCTGCTTCAGGCTGCGGTCGATCCACATGCGGGTGAGTTTTTCCTGGAGGCCGTTTTGGCCGAGGCGTTCGTTGAGGCAGGCGAAGTCGACGGCGTCGAGCGGCTGGTCCTGATTGAAGCAGGAGAAGACGACGCGTTCCTTGCCGGTGATCGGGTCCTTATGCTTCTGCAGGCACTGGGCGCAGATCTCTTTCATCATGCACTGCATGGGCGAGTTGATGGAGGCAATGGCGACGTGCGTGCCAGGGAGCAGGTCCTTGAGCACGGTGTGGCGGGCCTGGCCGACGGCGGCCATCATTCGGTCCGAGCCGATGGCGATAAGGCGCTGTACCTCGTGCAGCGGAATGGGTGCGTTCACTTCGGTGCCGTACCACTTGATCGCCTCAACAATGTTGCCGACAAAGCCGTGATCGCCGGGGCGGAAACGCTGGAAACCAGGGGCTTCGTCGCAGCACCAGACGATGCAGTCGGCCGCGCGTTCAATTTCTTCGACCTTGTAGCGGTCGATCATCTTTTTGTAGCCGGCGAAGTAGATTACGCGCGAGCCGCGGGCGCGCAGCGCCTGGCCGATGGAGAAGAGTACGGCGTTGCCGAGGCCGCCGCCGACGAGCATCACCGTTTCACCGGTGGGCGTTTCCGTGGGCGCTCCGGTGGGTCCCATGAGGACGACGGGTTCGCCCGGTTCGAGCATGGCGCAGAGGTCGGAGGACCCGCCCATCTCCAGCACAATGGTGGAGAGCAGGCCTTTCTCGCGGTCAACTTGCGCGCCGGTGAGGGCGAGGCCTTCCATGGCAAGCAGGGTGCCGTTGACGTGCTTGGCGTACGTTTCGAAATTCTGCAACCGATAGAACTGGCCGGGTTGGAAGGCGCGGGCGGCGATGGGCGCTTCGACGACGACTTCAATGATGTTGGGCGTGAGGCGGATGACCTCCTTCACGCGCGGGCGGAGGTCGCGGTTCAGTTGGTTGAGGAGACCGGCGGGCGAGGGGCCCGCGGGAGCGCGCGATTTGAGGCGGCGATCGACGATGGGCGCGCCCATCTTGGCGCTGGCCATGGCCTTCACGACGTTACCTGCAAAAGACGGATGCAGGTCGCCGAAGAACGAAATGGCACGGCCATCACTGGTGACCGACGTAAGTATCCCCGGCTTTGCGGGCTTAGTATTCAATTCCGGCTTGAGGGGCGTGCCGTCTTCGTCGAGGGCTTGGAAGAATTTGCCGTCGAGCGTGAATGAACCGCGGTCCTCGCGCTGGGCGACGGTGTTGGGCTGCGTTCCGGCGGCGACGAGGATGGAGCGGGCGGCGAGTGTAACGTGTTCGCCTGTAGCGCGTAGTTTGCCGGCGGCTTCGTCCCAGGCCTGCTTCTCGCATGTAAGTGTGGCGGCATGGCCGAAGCGGTCGACTCCAATACCCGCGGGCGAAAGGCCTTCACTGAACCAGATGCCTTCTTCCAGGGCGAGCTTCACTTCCTCGTGGTTCAGCGTGTAGCTGGGCGAGTCGATCAAGCGGCGGCGATAGGCGATCGTCACCCCGCCCCAGGAATGCAGTAGCGGCAGGTAGTTCGGCTCGCGGCCTTCCTGGCGGGCGAGCGTGTCTTCGTCGTGCAAGAGGTGCGCGTGTTTGAGGAATTCGCCGGCGATCTCGCGGTCCTCTTCGCTCCAGTAGCGGCGGACCTCTTCTTCGCCGCGCTCGCGCACGAGGACCTCGTAGCGGGCGGCGAACTTCTTCACCTGGCGCGGATAGTAGGCGAGCGATTCGGTGGCGGTGTCGATGGCGGTGAGGCCGCCGCCGATAACCACCACGGGCATGCGCATCTGTAGGTTGGCGATCGAGGCCGATTTTGCGGCGCCAGTGAGTTGCAGCGCCATAAGGAAGTCCGAGGCCTGACGCACGCCGCGCGCGAGGCCGTTCTCCATGTCGACAAACGTGGGGCGTCCGGCGCCGGCGCAGAGCGCGATGTGGTCGAAGCCGAGATTAAAGGCGGTTTCAGCGGTGAGCGTGCCGCCAAAGCGCACGCCGCCGAACATTGCAAACTCAGGGCGGCGCTCCAGAAGCAGGCGGATGATTTTTAAGAAGTTCTTGTCCCAACGGACAGTGATGCCGTACTCGGCAACGCCACCGAAACCTGCCATGACGCGATCGTCGAGATCCTCGTAGAGCTGATCGAGGCTGTAAATGGGTTGGAAGGGAACGCGCTGGCCGCTGCTGTCTACGCCGGAGATATGCGAGGGCAGCGGCTCGATCTTGAGGCCGTCGACGGCGGCGATCGTGTGGCCTTCCTGCATGAGTTGATGGGCAAGCGTGTAGCCTGCCGGGCCGAGGCCCACGACGAGAACCTTGTAGCCGGAGGTGGGCGCGGGCATCCAACACTCGAAATTGAGAGGATTCCAACGCGTGAGCAGTGAATAGATTTCGAAGCCCCACGGCAGCGCGAGAACATTCTTGAGGGCACGCGTTTCGGCTTGCGGAATGTTGACCGGTTCCTGCTTCTGAAAGATGCAGGCCTTCATGCAGTCGTTGCAGATGCGGTGGCCGGTACCGGCGGCGAGCGGGTTGTCGATGGTAATGATGCCGACCGCGCCCAGCGGCTGGCCATGCAACATGGCTTCGTGCATCTCGGAGATCTTTTCGTCGAGGGGACACCCGGCCAGTGTGACGCCGAAGACGCTCTCCTTGAACTCGCCGGTCTTTTCCTTGAGGCCGGTGCGGCAGGAGTCCTTCGCCTGGTTGTGGCAGTGGATGCAGTAGTGGGCTTCGTCCAAGGCGCCCGCGGTCGAGGCGCCCTGGTCGGTGAGATGGAATGCTTCGCGGCGGCGCCATTCGTGTTCCGGAAGCTGGAATTTATCGACACAACCGGACGCGGCCGCGGTCGTGATGGTCTCGATGGGGATCAGGTGAAACGGGTCGATCTTCTCGGACTTCTTGAACAGCACGCCGCGTTTGTGCTCATGCTTGCCTTCGGAGGTGAGAGAGGACCAGGCAGCGTACTGGGCGGCAGCGGTAAGTTCGGCCGAGTGGGACTGTTCGTCGGCAAGCCAGCGGTCGACGGCGCGGGCATATGAGAGTTCCGTGATGGGTTCGCCAAGGAAGCGCTCGAGGGTCGATTCAAGGGAGTCAATGTCGTAGTTGGCGGCTTCCTCGGGCTTGATGGCGAGGACGGTCTTGCTGCGCTGGACGAACTTGCGCTTCACGGCATAGAGCGGAGCGAGGGCGTTGTATTCGGCGCGCAGAGCATTAAGCTCGGAATCGATACCGAACAACTCAGCCACGAAATCTTCAAATACTGGGCTGAGGTCGAGAATCAGGTGGGAGCGGTCTTTCAGCGAGACACCAGCCGGGGCGGTGCGAGCGGCTTGGAGGCGGCTGGCGAGCGAACTGTCGGCGGCGTGAAGCCAAGCCAGAAACGCCGAATCGAGGCGGGCGAGGCCTGCCTGGGAGTATAAGTCTTCCAGTTTCAGATCGAACGAGAGCGCGAGTGCAGGTTGAACGGACATGCCAAGTGATAGATCGGTCTACTGCGTGCGAAAGGCTAGTAGTCCCTCAATATTTCAGGATGGCATAAAGCGCCAGGGGGTTACGTGGGCAGGTGTGAAACCTTCTGGTAGAATCGCCCGCATGTCGTTTGACGTAGGGCGGAGAGAGCTTCTCGCGGCTTCTTTTCTGCTGGGAGGCTGTTCACAAGAGGAACAGGAGTCTAAGAGTACCGAGAAAAACTCCGCGTGGAGGGCCGAGCTGGCCGCCCTTGAGAGGCGCATTCCCGCCGCGATGGAGGAATTCAAGATCCCGGGGCTGGCCATGGCCGTAGTCAAGGATGCCAAGACGGTTTGGCGCAAGGAGTTCGGCGTCAAGGATCGGGAGTCAAATGTCCCCGTAGACGACGGCACAATGTTTGAAGCGGCATCGATGAGCAAGCCCGTGTTCGCCTACGCGGTGATGAAGCTGGTGGAGAAAGGAGTGCTGGATCTCGATGCCCCGCTGACGAAGTATACGCCGGAGAAGTTTTTGAAAGGCGATGCGAGGCTGGAGCAGATTACCGCGCGCCGGGTGCTGTCGCACACGTCGGGATTTCAGAACTGGAGGTCCGAAAAGGAGCCCTTAAAGATTCACTTTCCGCCGGGTGAGAAGTGGGCATATTCGGGTGAAGGCTACAGCTATTTGCAGTCGGTAGTGGAGCGGCTCTCGGGTCAGCCGATCGAGCCGTATATGAAAGCGAACTTGTTTGCGCCATTCGGAATGGTGTCGAGTGGCTATGTCTGGAATCAGGAATTTGAAAAGCGCATGGCGCGGCCACACGATTCCATGGGGAAGCCAACGGACAACAAGAAATCCACTGTGGCCGATGCGGCGCGATATGGGTCGTCGGGTGCGCTTCTCACCACGCCAGCGGAATACGCGAAGTTCCTGGTCGAGGTAATCGACCCCAAGCCGGCCGATGCGTTCAGACTGAACCCAACGAGTTTGAAGGAGATGGTGCGGCCGCATGTGAAGGTGAACGCCTATTTGTTCCCCAGCTCCTGGGCACTTGGTTGGCAGATCCGGCATGCGGCTTATGGCGACGTAATTTGCCATGGCGGCGACAACGAGGGATTCCACTCGATGTGCGGGGCCTCCGTGGCTAGGAAATCCGGCTTTGTTGTCATGACGAATGGCGAAAACGGGTACCAGTTGATCAAACAAAAGCTGTTTGAGGATCTTGTCCTGCGAGTCCTTTAGCGCAGCGGCGGAGTGTGGCTAAATTCGGTTGGCCGGGCGATTGCAATGGACCTAGCAGGAAAGGAATTACGAGATGAAATACGGAATCGCATGGCTGCTGGGAGTTCCTACTGGCTTAATTGTGCTTTGGTTCTTTGCCAACCAAGTGGGGTGTTAATAACAAGGGCAAAAATGTTCCGCGAAGCGGAACTTATGTGGCACTGCGGAACGTAAGATTGATGCGAAGCGGGCCGAGCAGAGGATGTTCCGCGGGTTTGAGCGGCATGACACCGTGATAACGAAGGCGGTCAGGTCCACCCCATACGACGACGTCGCCGTGCAACAGTTGAATGCGGCGCGTTTTGTCGCTCCGCGCGAGGCCGCCGAAGAGGAACACCGCCGGGATACCAAGTGAAACCGAGACGATCGGCTGCGAGAAATCTTCCTCATCGGCGTCCCGGTGGAGGGAAAGTTTTGCCCCTGGTTCATATCGATTGATCAGGCAGGCATCGGGCGAGAAGGCGGGAAAGCCAGACTCAGCGGCGGCGCTGAGGGCCAGTTTTGAGAATGCTTCAGGCATGGGCGGCCACGGCTGGCCGCTGAGCGGATCGGTGGGCGAGTAGCGGTAGCCCGAGCGGTCGCTCACCCATCCCAAAGGCCCGCAATTGGTCATCGCCACCGACATGCGATAACCGCCGGGTGTGATCAGGTGGCGGAACGGCGACCGTGCGGCGATCGCTTCGACACCCGACAAAAGGGCTGTTTCATAGGGCAGGGCGAATTGGCGCAGTATTTGCGCCCCGGCGGCGAGGGATTCGCGCGGAGGTTGGGGAGCGTCGAGCGGTGCAAAGAGATCCAGGTTCATTGCGCGTCGTGGAAGATGATACCGAGGGTATGGCGACGGCCCGAGCGCACCAGGCTGACACCGTGGCGCATGTTCACGCGGTAAATGCCGCGCGAGCCTTGAACGGGGCGGTGATGGACGGCGAAGACGACAGCGTCGCCCTGGCGCAGGGGCACAACAGTGGGACGCGATTGCATGCGAGGACGTTGCTCGGTTAAGACAAATTCGCCGCCCGTGAAATCATTGCCGGGAGTTGAGAGGAGGATGGCCAGTTGGAGCGGGAAGACATGCTCGCCATAGAGATCCTGGTGGAGGCAGTTGTAGTCGTCGGGGCCGTATTGCAGTAAGAGGGGAGTTGGCCTGATTTGACCGGCGGCGTGACAGCGGGCGAGGAACTCTTCGTGTGTGGCGGGATATTGCACGGGAATGCGAAGCGCTTCGTTCCAACGGTTGGAGATTGGGGCAAGGTGCGGATAGGATGAGGCGCGAAGCGAGGCGATGAGCGGCGGAAGCGGGTAGTTGAAATATTTGTACTCACCGCGGCCGAATCCATGCTTCGCCATCACGACGCGGCTTCGGAAGAGATCGTCCTGAGGATACAGGGCGGCGAGCGCGGCGCATTCGGCGGGCGAGAGCAGCCCATCCAAAACTGCATTGCCTTGGGCGTCGAGATCATGCGAGGCGCGAGGCCAATCGATGCGGGTGAAGCGTTCCATGCGCGGATCGTGCGGCACGACTAAAAGGTAGCAGCGTGTGCGGGCGCGGGGCACTCCGGTTCTTGCGGTGGAATTCCCGGAAGGGGGGCGGAGGCAGCCTACTCGGAAGCGTGGCGCTGATTGGTACTTCCGAGTAGAATGCAGAGTAATGGATCTTGTGAATCTGCTCAGCCAGCGGGAAGGCAAGATGCTGGAGTTCAAGCGCGATTTATCTTCGCCGGAAGGAGTGTTGAAGGCTCTAGTAGCGTTTGCAAACACTTCGGGCGGCACGGTGTTGATTGGTGTGGAGGACGGCACGAGGGTGGTGAGAGGTGTGCCGAACGTGATGGCCATGGAGGAGCGGCTTGCCAATCTGATCGCCGATAGCATTACGCCGAAACTTGTTCCGTCGATGGAAGCCGTTCCGTGGAGGAAGACGCACGTGCTGGCCGTGGAAGCGCATCCGAGTCCGAATCGCCCGCACTATCTGAACAGGCTGGGTCCGGAGCAGGGTGTGCTGGTGCGCGTGGGCTCCACGAACCGCCGGGCCGATGCGTCCTCGATCGAGGAGATGCGCCGCTACGGGAGGGCAACGTCGTTTGATGAAGAGCCGATGCCGGATTTGAACTCGGAAGCGATCGACTTCCGAGTAGCTTCCGAGTACTTTGCGCCGATGCGGAAGCTGACGCCACAGGGATTGCAGAACTTGAAGATTACGGTGGCGTATCAGAGAAAGATTGTGCCGACTGTCGGCGGCATGCTGCTCTTTGGCAGGAACCGCCTCGATCATTTTCCGGACGCATGGGTGCAGGCGGGCCGGTTCGCGGGGGGCGACAAACGCCGGATGATCGATTCGGCCGCAATTCGCACTTGCCTTCCGGGAGTGGCGGAAGAAACGATTGCATTCCTACAAAAACACATGATGCGCGAGGCAGTGATTGGGGCCGTGAAGCGGACCGATGTATGGACGCTGCCCGTGGTGGCGATTCGCGAAGCGCTGATGAACGCCATCGTTCACGCCGATTACGGGCAGCAAGGAGCGCCTATTCGAGTGGCTTTGTTCGACGACCGGCTAGAGATTGACAATCCCGGACTACTCCCGTTCGGACTCACGATTGAGGACATCCAGAAGGGAATATCCAAATTACGGAATCGCGTTCTAGGCCGGGTGTTTCAAGAGTTGGGCCAAGTCGAGCAGTGGGGAAGCGGCGTTCAGAGAATGACGGCAGCCTGTCTGGACCGCGGGTTGCCCGCTCCTCACTTTGAAGAAATCGGGACGCACTTTCGCGTGACGCTGTCTACCGTGCGCAGAAGAGCCGCCGTGCGGGATAAACAGGACCAGACCATTCTGACCGCACTGGCGGCTCATGCCGCGAAGGGCTTGTCGACGTCGATGATCGCGAAGCGGGTGAAACTCTCTCCACGCGCCACGCGGACGCGGATGGCAGCGCTGGTGGAGCGCGGACTGGTAGCCGAGATCGGCACCGGGCCAAAGGATCCGCACCGCCGTTACTACCTGGTGGCCGAGGTGGGATCGAGCGGATAAGCGTGGATCGGATCGCCAGTGTTTGCGGCCAGGGCAGTGACGCAAAGCGGCGGCAATGGACCGTAGTTTGCGAAAGGATCGTTAAGGGGCACGCATGGACCATCTATTTCGATTTGAAATGTCGCCTGTGGAGTTGATTGTCCGGGGGACTCTGATTTATTGGTTCCTGTTTTTGTTGTTCCGGTTCGTGCTGCGCCGGGATGCCGGCTCGCTGGGGCTGGCCGACGTGCTGCTGGTTGTCGTGATTGCCGACGCTTCGCAGAGCGGTATGGCTGGTGAGTACAAGTCGGTCAGCGAGGCAGTTGTGCTCATCAGCACGATTGCCGGCTGGAACTACTTCATCGACTGGATGTCGTACCGCTACGCCTGGTTCGCGCGTTTTGCCGAGCCTCGGGCGGTGCCTCTCATCCGTCACGGGACGATAGTGAAAGCGAATTTGAGGCGGGAAATGCTAACCGAGGAGGAATTGGAGAGTAAGCTTCGTGAGAGCGGAGTGGAGGACGTAGCTCACGTGAAGCACGCCGCGCTCGAGCCCGACGGAATGATCAGCGTGATCCTTTATTCGGGACAGAATACGCGGGGGGCGAAGAATGAGAAGAGCCACTGAAGTCGATTGTGGTGGGAGGCTCAGCCCCAACGCCGGGCCGGTGTGGCGATCACCGCCGGAAGGGAAAGCGGGCTGGCCGGTTTCGCTAGCGCTTCACTCCGCCCCCTGCTTTCGCTTCGTTGATGGAATCCACGATGGTGTTATTGGAAGCGTCGGTGGGGATGAAGTTGTAGTTGCGGCCGTTTGTGAGTTCGATGTGGAAGGCGCGGCGGCCCTGGATGGGCAGGCGGTTGGGGCGAACTTCGCGGAGGGACGAAAGCGGCACGCGGAAGTTATCGGACCGGTCCGAACGGGAAAGGAAGCTGACGCCATCGCGGTTGAGGGTGAGCGTGCCTTCGCAGGCCGACCAAGCCTGGTTCACCATAAATTTGCTGGTGTGGTCGTGAATGACATTCCAGGTTTCGCCGGCAGACTCCGTGGTGGGGCCGGGCGATGGTGGAGGCGTGGGCGCAGGCGCGGGCGGCGGCTGTTCCACGGAAAGCGTTGCCGTCCCCGAGGCCGAACCGGCGGGGCCGGAGGCGCTGAGCTTTGCATAGGTGGAACGCGTGGGGCGAAGGGTGCGCTCGCCTTGTGGCTCGACGGAACCGAGTCCTTCAATGTTCACCTGCGTCGCTCCGGTGACAGACCATTTCAGCGTCGCCTGCTGGCCCTGGCGGATGGAGGGCGGTTCAAATAGGAAATAGGCAACCTCAATGTGAGGGGGTGGCGTGGGTGCGAGCGGCGGGCCGGGATCTGGAGTGGCGCGAGAAGACCGACCCGGGCCCGGGGTGGAGCGAGAAGCCGAAGCCGGTGGCGGGGCTTGACGTGCAACAGGGCCGGGGGCCGGACCTACAACAGGGCCAGGGATCGGGACGTCGG
>Ga0075421_100002262_pt1 | contig 22899 bp, 13 predicted proteins | sample SoiMetdeltSBSDD5_FD_75292 | JGI IMG/M metagenome (GOLD analysis project Ga0075421, IMG submission 75292) | Bulk soil microbial communities from a Populus tree surrounding site in Tennessee, USA - Soil MetaG P. deltoides SBSDD5 | ecosystem: Environmental > Terrestrial > Soil > Tree plantation...
CGCGCGGCGACGAGCTTCAATCCATCTTCCAGGCTGAAGACACCCGCCAAACAGGCCGCGACGTATTCACCTAAGCTGTGTCCGAGCAGCGCAACCGGCTTGAGTCCCCAACTTTGCCACAGTTGCGCGAGCGCATATTCGACGACGAAGAGCGCGACTTGCGCGTTGGCGGTTTGGGTTAAGGGTTCAGCCTCAGCATCTTCCGTTGGGGTGGATGAGTCATTCCCGCGCAGGCGGGCATCCAGGTCTTGGGCACTGGATGCCCGCCTGCGCGGGAATGACGGCTCGACTGGATTTGGATAGAGCAATTCCCGGATATCCCGCCCCAAGTGCGGTTTCAAAAGTTCGGCGCAACGATCCACCTGCTCACGAAAGAGTGGCTCCGTCTCATACAAGCCCTGGCTCATGTTCGGATACTGCGTCCCCTGCCCGCTCAACAAGAAGGCGACCGGACGCTGGCGCGCTTCTTGGCGTTCGCTGAAGACGTGCTGAGGGTCGCTGCCCTCAAGCGCGGTAGCGGCGTCTTCCGCCGCTTGGCAGACGACGACGCGCCGGTAAGTGAAAGCGCGCCGCCCGACTTGCAAGGTGTAAGCCATGTCCGCTAGATTCAGTTCCGGGCGTTGGCGCAGGTGTTGCGCCAAATTCACAGTCGCGTTATCTAAGGCGGCCGTACTTTTAGCGGAGAGCAGAAGTACCTGCCACGGGCGCGAAGGGCCGGCGCCCTCAACCATTGGCGCTTCTTCCAAGATAGCGTGCGCGTTGGTTCCACCCATTCCCAGCGAGGTAACTCCAGCGCGGCGGGGGTGACCATTGGTTTTCCAGTCGGTGAGTTGGGTGTTGACGTAGAATGGGCTGTTGTCGAAATCAATCTGCGGATTCGGGCGCTCGAAGTGTAGGCTGGCCGGAATCTGCTTGTGATGCAGCGCGAGCACCGTTTTGATTAATCCGGCGACGCCCGCCGCCGAATCCAAGTGACCGATATTCGTTTTGACCGAGCCGATCGCGCAGAAATTTCTCTTATCCGTATTGGCCCGGAAAGCTTTGGTCAGCGCCGCAACTTCAATCGGGTCACCCAAAGCGGTGGCGGTACCGTGCGCTTCCACGTAGCTGATCGTCTCGGCTTCCACACCGGCCAGCGCTTGAGCGAGCGCGACGACTTCCACCTGCCCCTCCACACTCGGCGCCATGTAACTCACTTTCAGCGAACCATCATTGTTCATCGCCGAGCCACGAATCACGGCGTAAATGCGGTCGCCGTCGGCCAGCGCATCGGCGAGGCGCTTGAGGACCACAATCCCCGCGCCATGTCCACTTACAAAGCCTTGCGCTTGGGCGTCAAAAGCCCGGCAATGTCCATCCAAAGAAGTCGGCCCGCCATCGTGATGCAGGTAGCCGGCCTTTTCAGGAAAGTGGATGGAGACACCGCCGGCCAGCGCCATGTCGCATTCGTAATTCAACACGCTTTGGCAAGCGACATGTACTGCCGATAAAGAGGTAGAGGACGAGGTTTGAACGGTGACACCCGGCCCGCGCAGGTTCAAGCGGTACGAGGCCTCGGTCGTCAGGCTGTCTTTGTCGTTCCCAATCGCCGCCTGTAAGCCCTCGGCGGAGGCGACCAGATTGAGATGCGAATAGAGATTCACCAACAAGTAGGTATTCATGCTCTCGCCGGCGTACACCCCGATCCGGCCCGCGTATCTTTCCGAGTCATAGCCCGCGTCTTCCAACGCTTCCCAGGCACACTCGAGGAACAGGCGATGCTGCGGATCCATTAGCTCCGCCACTTTCGGACTGAAGCCAAAAAAGGCAGCGTCAAATAAATCGGCGTCGCCGAGGATGCCGCGCGCCTTCACGTAATTCGGATCGGCGAGCAATGCCGGAGAAACGCCGGAGGCCAGCAGTTCCTCATCCGAGAAAAGTGAAATGGTCTCACGTCCGGTGGCGAGGTTCTGCCAAAACTCGTCAATGTTCCGAGCGCCAGGAAAACGTCCGGCCAAGCCGATGACGGCAATCCCATCCACCAGATTCTGATTGTCCGAATTGTTCATGATTTTTCTTTCAGCAACTGCCGGCGGCGATTCCGAAATTCCTTTTGCTTGTCCGCGCGGGTTTGCATTTCCTGAAACGACGCCTGGTCGGTATCTCGGTGCGCCTGGCTCAAGTACCCGGCCAACGTGCTGACGGTCGGATATCGGAACAGGTCCACCAACACCAAGGATTGATGGAGGACTTCCTGCAACCGGCTGTGAACTTTGACGAGGAGCAGCGAATGACCGCCCAACTCAAAGAAGTTGTCTTGTATGCCGACTTTCTCGACCTTCAGCACTTCCTGCCAAACGGCGGCGATGGTGCGTTCCATTTCGCTGCGCGGCGCGAGATACGTGGCCCGCAGTTCAGGGCGCAGCCCATCCGGCGCGAACCCTTCGGCTACGCTCAGGGCTTTGAGGTCTACTTTGCCATGTGACGTGAGCGGCAGCGTGGCGAGGATGACGAAAGCCGATGGAACCATGTAGTCCGGCAGCGTTCGCGCTAACCAACGGCGTAGTTCGTCGGCGTCGCAGGTCTGCGCCGGGCGAGGCGTGACGTAAGCGACAAGGCGTTTATCTCCGTCAGCTTCTGCGCGCGCCACAACCACCCCCTCGCGCACTGCCGGATGCCGCCCCAGCCGCGACTCGATCTCACCCAATTCAATTCGGAAGCCGCGAATTTTCACCTGCTGATCATCACGGCCCAAGAATTCGATATTGCCATTGGGCAAGTAACGAGCGAGGTCACCGGTCTTATAAAGGCGGAAGGATGAAGGATGAAGGATGAAAGGAGTCCTGCTCTTTTTTTCATCCTTCATCCTTCCTAATTCATCCTTTTCAAGGAATGGATTAGGAATGAATCGCTCCGCCGTCAACTCCGGTCGCCCCACATACCCGCGCGCTAACCCCTCGCCCGCGATGTAGAGTTCTCCCAGACAGCCCAGCGGCATCTGATTCAAATGCTTGTCCAGGACATAAATTTGATTGTTGATGAGGGGCTTACCAATCGGGAGCGGGGAAGTTGAATCGAGGTCAGATGTTTCTAAAATATGATACGTAGAGCAGATCGTTGTTTCTGTCAGGCCGTAGCCATTGACGACCGTGGCCGAGCCGAGCAACTGATTCACTTCATTCGCCAGCAGCGCCTCGCCGCCGCTAAGAATTAATCGCAAGCGCGGCAAATCGCTCGCGATAGAATTTAAACCGGCGATGAGCGAGGGGACGGTGCTGAGGATGGTGATCGCTTGTTCGGAGATCAAGGTGAGCAGTTTGGCAAAATCTAAAAACTCCGCTTTGTCCGGCAGCACGACCGCCCCACCCGCGCACAGAATGGGCAAGACCTCGCCGACAAAACTGGCGGAGGCGACGGAGGTCAGCGGCAAAATCCGGTCGCCGGTTCCGGGCTGATACGACTGAATAAATGATTGGACGAGATTGACGAGGCTGCCATTCTGGATCAGCACGCCCTTCGGTTCGCCGGTGGAGCCGGAGGTATAAATAATGCAGGTCAAGTTATTAGAAGAGGTTGTAAATTGTGGATTGCTGATTGCTGATTGAGAATCAGAAAGCCAATCGGCATCCAGATAAATGGTTCTTAGCTCTCCGTCTTCCGTCCCGCGAAGCGGTCCTTCGTCCTTCGTCCATAATTGAGACTGCGTTATTAACACTGACGCTTGCGCATCTTCCAGTATGAACGCCAGACGTTCCTCAGGATACGCAGGATCTAACGGCACATACGCGCCGCCGGCTTTGAGGACGCCGAGAATGGCGACGATCATTTCCACTGAGCGCTCCAGGCACAGACCAACGCACACCTCCGGCCCGACTCCCAACTTTTTCAAGTGATGCGCCAGTTGATTCGCCCGCTGATTGAGTTCCGCATAATTTATTTGTTGCAACCCTCGGTCGGCGGTGGCGGGCAAAATCACGGCTAAGGCTTCGGGCGTTTGTCGGGCTTGCCGCTCAAACAACTCACGGAGGGAAAGTTCCGGGAGAGCATCGGTGCGTGTCTCATTCCAAGTCGCCAAACACTCTTGCTCTACGTCAGTCAAAAGCGGCAAGTCCGAAAGTTTTTGCCGGGGATCGGCGACAATGCCCTCCAATAAAGTTTCAAAATGCTCCGCGAGACGAGCGATCGTCTCGGCTTCAAACAGATCGGTGTTGTATTCAAAATTTCCGGTCAAGCCGCTGGGGGTCTCACCGACACTGAGCGTCAGATCAAATTGCGCGATCCGCTGCTCCAGCGCGAGGGACTCCAACTCCAGCCCGCCCAATTCCATCCGCGCGCCGGCGCCACCAAGCGCAAACGCGTTCAACGCCGGGTTTGCGTCTGCGAGCAGCGGCGCTTTTTGCAAGACGAACATGACCTGGAAAACAGGTGACCGGCTGGGATCGCGCGCAGGCTGCAAGCGTTCAATCAACAAAGCGAGGGGATAGTCCTGATGCTCAAACGCCCCCAATACCGCTTGCCGCACCCGGCCCAGCAAACTCTCAAAGGTCGGGTTCTGCGAAAGATCAGCGCGGATCACAATCGGATTCACAAAGTAGCCGATCAGCCCCGCCAGTTCAGCCTCGCTTCGACCCGCGGTCGGCGAGCCGACGAGCAAATCTTCTTGCCCGGTGTAACGATGAAGCAAGGTTTGGAAGGCCGCCAACAAAACCATGTAGAGAGTCGCGCCCTGTGCCTGACCGAGTGTCTTAAGGGCTTGGCTCAGTTCTGGTCGTATGTTGAAAAGCCGGAGCGCGCCGCGATCCGTTTGGATCGGTGGGCGCGGATGATCGGTGGGCAAGTCCAAGATGGGCAGTTCGCCCGCCAGTGTCTTTTGCCAATAGGTCCAATGTGCCTCACCCTCGGCGCCGGCCAACCTCTCCGCCTGCCACCGAACATAGTCGGTGTAATGGAGGGTTGGTGGCTCAAAGATTGGGGCGTCGGTGGTTTCCATTAAGTACAACGCACCGACGTCGCGCATGAGGACGGCTAGCGACCACAAATCGGAGATGATGTGGTGCATCACTAACAGGACAATCGCCCCTTCGACTGCACGCGATTGGGTGAAGAGATAAACCTTGAACAGCGGGCCGCGCTCCAAATCAAAGGGGCGATGCGCGGCCTCCACCAAGCGATCATTCAAAAAAGACTCTGTCCAATCAGAAGCATCCTCCACACTGAAAAAGTCCTCGGCCTGAGCGTGAATTTCTTGAATCGGCTCACCCTGGCGAAGGACAAAAGTTGTTCGCAACGCGGGGTGGCGTTGAGCCAGCGCTTGAAATGCGCGCTGTAAGGCCAAGACATCTAAAGCCGACCGAACACGAACCGCGCTGGCAATGTTGTAAGCCGCGCTCTCCGGCGCGAGTTGATAGAGGAACCACAGCGCGCGTTGGCCGTAAGCGAGGGGATGTTCAGTTATTATTTGCTCGACGGGAGCCGGCGTGATCGGGGGAGTTCCGGTTGGCGCGGTGAATTGATTAAGCACTTCGGTCGCCAGTTCGGAAAGACTCGGGGCTTCCAGGAAGCTAGCCATCGAGACCTTAACGCCCAAGGATGACTCGAGGTTATGCTGCAACTCAACCGCCATGAGCGAGTCCAGCCCCAGACTACTTAATGGTTGCTGCGGATCAATCTGCGCGGCGGCGACGCGCAGCGTGCGAGCGACTTCCGTTTGCAAATACGACCCGATCAACGCGAGACGATCTTCCGGCGCACCTTCGGCCAGCAGTGCCTCGCGGGTCAAGGCTTCCGTTGCAGCTTCATCACTTTCATTTATCGCTGTATCGTCCAGAACGCTGCTTCCCACTACTTCTAGCGTTCCGTCTAAGAACCCGGCCCGGCAGGCATGGCGTTGAATTTTTCCACTGGAGGTCCGAGGAATATGCCCGGTCTTAATCAGCACAACCGCATAGACTTGGAGTTCATGTTGATCGGCCACGGCCTGACGGATCGTCCGGGCCACTTCTTCAACTTCCACGTTGCGAGCGTGGCGTTCGACTTCCTGCGCGATGACGAGACGTTCTTCGCCACGCCCTTCGGGCGCCTCGACCGAAAACGCGGCGCCCCCGACGGGCTGCAAAGCCAGGTGACTCCGCTCGACGGTTAATTCAATATCTTGAGGATAGTGGTTGCGCCCACGAATGATGATCAGGTCTTTGAGCCGCCCGGTGACAAAGAGTTCGCCATCTTTGAGAAAGCCCAGATCGCCGGTGCGGAGGAAAGGGCCTTCGCCGCTTTCAGCCAAACGCGCGCCGAAAGTCTGCGCGGTCGCCTCGGGCCGGTTCCAATATCCCCCGGCGACACTGGGGCCGGAAACCAAAATCTCGCCGATGCGGTCCGGTGGGCATGCGCGCAGCGACTCCGGATCGGCGATCACAATTTTTTGATCGGCCAACGTTTGACCGCAGCCGACGAAGGACCGGGAGCTAGGGGTTGAGGACTGGGGGTTGGGGATTGGAGATTGATGATTGCTGATTGCTGACTGAAAGTCCCTTTGGGATTGGCCCTTCGTCCTTCGTCCTTCGTCTTTCGTCTTTCGTCCTTCATCCTGAACAGCTACAACCTGATTCTGCTCCAGCGCAGAAGTTTGGAAGCTCCGCACAACCGGCAACGCAGTGCGCGCGCCACCCGAAACAATGAGCGTGCCTTCAGCCAAACCATAACATGGATAAAAAGCTTCTCGCCGAAAACCGCACGGTTCAAACGCCGTTACGAATCGTTCAAGCGTTTCCGGGCGAACCGGCTCCGCGCCGGTGAAGGCGACCTCCCACGAACTCAGATCAAGCGTCGCGCGCTGTTCCGGCGTGATCTTCTCGACACAAAACTCATAAGCAAAGTTCGGCCCGCCGTTGATAGTGGTCTGATAGCGCGAAATGGCTTGCAGCCAACGAAAGGGACTCTGAAGAAACGCGACGGGCGCCATCAACATCGTGAGCGCGCCGCCATATAAAGGTTGCAGCACGCCGCCGATCAAGCCCATATCGTGATACGGCGGCAGCCAACTCACACCTCGACTCTCGGGGACGACGCCGAAACATTTTTGAATCCAGGCTAGATTGTGGAGTAGATTCCCATGACTGACTCTCACACCTTTGGGCGTGGAGGTGGAGCCGGAGGTGTACTGGAGAAACGCCAGCGTCTCCCCGCTCAAAGCGGGTTCTTGCCAGGTCTCAGAAAGACTCTCAGCCAAGTTATCGGTGGTGATCCAATGCAGGCCCGCTAGCTCAGGCAAATGAACAAAGCGCGTCTCCAAGCTGGATAAGATGGAAGACGTCGTGAGGGCCGCGCGCGCTTGCGCATCCGAGACGATGGCTTGGAGGCGAGGCATCGGCCGGTTGAGGCGGGGTGGATAGGCCGGAACCGCAATGCCACCCGCGTATAGACAGCCGAAAAACGCGGCGATGTATTCCAGGCTAGGCGGGTAAAGCAGCAGGATGCGCTCACCGAACAGGCCCAGGCTTTGCAGTTGCGCGCCGATGGCCCGCGCCCGCCGATCTAATTCGGCATAGGTCAGATGCGCTTCTTCTTTTTCGCCGTCCGCCAGGAACGTGTAAACACGCCGGTCAGGCTGATGCAAAGCCCGCCCGCGAAGGAGGTCAACAAGCGTGGAACAATCCAGAGGCGAATAAGTCAAAATTCCGCTCCAAGGCGCAGCTTTAGAACGCTAAACGAGCGTCTGTTTAACGAAAAAGAGCGTTGGCTTTCTATAACGTCAGTGAGTTAAATCCGCAGGCTAAACCACACCGAGTATCCTAATCCGTTGATTCCCCGGGCTTGCCATTCCGTTGCCCCTTTACCGGGGTATCCATTACAACTGAACAGGACACGGTGGATCACCTACAGGGTCATTAAGTTACAAAAAAGTTACATAGTGAATTGTATTACACACCCCCTGACAAATCTAGCATTGCAGCGACCAGTATTCGCACATTTAGAATAAATTAGAATTAAAATTTTTCATTTGGCTCAATACCCTGAAAGGATTATGAGGGTTTATTCTGATTTTGGGGCAGCATTCCGGACGGAGGATGTTTATAACAATTGCTGTAGGATAATCCTTACAGCCTTTCACGCTTTAAATTTTTAGTTCTTCCTAACCCGCAACCCGACTTGGTTAGATGGGGACTTCCATCCGCTGATTTTGTGTTTCAGCCTACTAGACTCGGCAACACTCACTAAGCAATTTAGGTGCGCGAGTCATCCACTCCTATACACATTTTTGCTTGGCCGAGGATGGTGAGAGTTCAGCGCCAGGTTTTTCTATTGAGGCCAGGGTTACTTGTTGCGTGTCAATCGCCACCAGAACAATCCGCCAATCACCATCAGGATCAGACCCACGATAAGCCCCAGGCCGAAGCTTCGCGGGGGCGCTGGAGTAGGAGTAGCACCCGATGGAGTTCCCGATGGTGAGGGAGTGATGGAGGGACTGGGCGAGGGCGAAATGGCCGTTGGCCTGGGAGTCGAGGTCGCCGTGGCGCTGACCGGCGGGGTCACCCGCAGCAGCAATTTTTGTCCTGGGCGGATAATGGAGGTGGGAGTCAATCCGTTCCAGGCCATTAGCTCCGCGAGTGGAATGTCATACCGGACCGCGATCCCCGAGAGCGTTTCGCCGCTTTGGACAATGGAGTAGTAGTTGCCATCTGCCTCCGGCGTGAGCTTTTGTAGGTTACTTAACGTCGGACTGGGAGTGAGGTTGCCCGGGGAGATTGTAAGCTTCTGCCCAATTTGCAGGGGCCACTCCTCCCGCAGGCCATTCAATGTCAATATCTGAGCCACGGAGACGTGATACGCCTCCGCAATGGTGATCAACGCCTGATAAGGCTGCACTTCATGGATGATCCTGCCGTCCGCATCCGGCGTTTGAGGCACGATCAGGCCAAAAGGCGTTGGCGTGGCATAGCCGGCTGTGTTTTCATTTGGGATGAATAAGCGCTGCCCGGCTTGCAGCGGTACCGTGCGCGATAGGCCATTCCAGCCCTCCAGGTCACGGATGGTGATCTGGTAGGCAATCGCGATTGACCAGAAGGATTGACCGGCCTGGACCTCGTGAAAAATCCGGCCGTTGGCATCGGGCGTGGCAATTTTTACCGGTATGCTCAATTGCGATACCGGCCCCGAACCCGCCCCCGGCTGGGAAGCCTCCTCTGAAGTTTGTGACGAAGCGCCGCACGGTTGCCCGGAAACATACGCCGCTTGCAGGATGTAATAGATCCGACCTTCCAAGGTCTGAGCCACACCCGCTCCGACGTGGCAATACGCCGATTCGACCGCAGGGCGCATGTGATCCGGGTCCGCCCAGGCCGCCATAATTTCATCAATCCCCCGGCCCGCCCGGCCCACGGCAAAGTTTTCCGTCGCCCACACGGTATCCCCATTGCCATAGCCGGCGGCCGCCAGCCGACCGCGCACGTTTCCAATATGCCACGACAGATTGCTGGCGGCCATCGTGGCCGCCGTCGCTTGAGCCACGGCATTCACAACTGGATCCTCGATGAGGGCCGGGAGTCCATACGACACGCGCAAGGTATTCATCGCAATGATCAACTCGGAGGCGCTGACCTGGCTGGGTGGGGCCGGGAGGCGGCCATCCGCCAGGGCGGTGGGAAGATAATCGAGTGCTCCTATTCCGAACAGGAGGAGCATCGTCAGTCTGGTCAATCCACCCAGGAAACGATTGCAACGCATCCGATAATTATAATTCTGTAACTGGAATCCACGGAGGGGAATCACTGCGCTTGGAAAGAGATAAAACTTTGATTAGAATTACGCTGCTTAGCAGCCACTAAACAAAACACTTGAAGGCAGCGCTCGGATGACAGAACCACACCGGATACCCCAGACCAAGGCCGAATTAATGTCAGCCATTGAGCGCGAATGGAATCTACTTCTCGATCTGATTGAGAAACTTGATCCCCAAAAGTTGATCCAGGCTGATCTCACCGGTTGGTCCCCTAAAGACAACCTGGCGCATCTGACCGAGTGGATGAAGATCCTGATGGGGTTTTACATGGACCTGCGCCGCGCGCATGAGGTAATGGGGGTGGACCCGGAAGTGACACAGGCTTGGAGTTTTGAAGCCAGGAATCAACTCCTGTTCGAGCGCAACCGTCAGCGCACCAGTGAGGCAGTCCTGGCCGAACTCAAACGGGTCTATACGGAATTGGTTGCTCGCCTGGATGCCATGTCCTTTGATGACCTCCTGAAACCGCAGCATCCCTTTGATCCTGAAAAGCGCCCCCTGCTCCTTTATGTGCTGCGGGCGACCAGCGAGCACTTTGCCGAACACCGCGAGCGAATCCAAACAAACCTCGGACGAGGTTAACACCCATCGTAGCGAAAACGGGCCGCAACAAGGTCTTTCCCGACGGGAACCAGTTATGGTAGACTGTAAAATATCGTTTCCGGAGAAACATGATCTTGTTTAGCGCCTTGATTCATTCGCCTTTCATTCCCACCCTAGCGCCTCTCACGGCGGGCACGCCACCCTTTAGTGTTTGGAGGATAACATGAATGATCTAAATGCCTTGGCGAAGAAGATGAGCAGTGACGCGGCCTTTGTGAAAGAACTGGCGGCCGCTCCGGAAGCCACGCTCCAGAAATACAATTTCGAAGTCTCCGATGAAATCTTGAATACCATGAAAGGAATGGACGCGGAGGAATTGAGTGAAATGGCCTCCAATTACTCCGTGGACAAAGCCGCTTGTTGAGGAGGCGTTGACCACTTCGGTGGCGCCTCTGCGGCTTAGGGCCGCCTCGCAATCCATGCCCGCCCACGTTCCTGTCCTAATCCGGTGGCGTGCCCGCCCTGGGAGACGATCGGAGGGCCGGGTTCAAATAAACTAAACCAGCCTCATGTCGCCTCCATCCGAATTTATATTGCGCTATAGCCAGGGGGATTCAGAGGTCCGGGACTTCCCGATAAACAAAGAGGATGTCCTGATTGGCCGCTCCCCCGAATGCGATATTCAACTGGATGATCAGCAAGTTTCTCGCTTTCACGCCAGCCTGAGAATTTCTGAAGACGGGCTGTGGCTGCTGGATATGGAATCGAGAAATGGGACGTTTATCAACGGCGAACCGATCCCACCCAACCGCCGCATTTCCTTACAACCTGAACAAAGTTTCCGCGTTGGCGCTTACATCTTCAAAGCGGTGATTCCCCGCGCGACAAGCGTGGACGCCACCATCGTCCAGCCGAGTTTGGCGCGAGCCTATACATATGATGTGTCTGCCCTGCGCACCGCAGAATTTCCGCAGATGTTGAACTGGGTTAATCTGGACAATGCGGCCAGCGCCGCGACGCCCCTGCGAACCTTGAACAAGATGAAGCAGGCCTTGGATGAGAAGATCGGCACCAGTGAGTGGCACATTGGGAAATACCCCTTGGAGTTACTGGGGGCCTTCATGGCCTCGGCGGCGAAGTTCGTAAACGCCGAGTCGCCGCAAGAAATCGTCTACGTCGAGGGTTGTTCCGTCGGCTTGAACCTGATCGCCCAAGCGCTGGCCCTTCAGCCGGGTGACAACATTCTCCTATGTGATCTGGAATATCCAGCCAATGTCTATCCCTGGATGAGCCTGCAGCGCGATGGAGTCATCGTCAAGCAAGTCCCCTCCGTCTCAGGCGGCCTGACACTTCCGGCGTTGCGCGCAGCGGTGGATGAGCAGACGCGGGTGGTGGCGGCCAGTGCCCTACAGTTCTTCTCCGGTCACCGCACGGATTTGGCCGCAATCGGAAAATTCTGCCGCGAACGGAACATCCTTTTCGTCGTGGACGCGATCCAGTCGCTCGGCCACATGCTCATGGATGTGCGCCAGATGAACATTGACGTGCTCGTCACCGGGGGACACAAATCGTTAATGACGATGCCGGGCACGGGTTTTATGTACGTCCGCGAGGCCGTCTGTGCAGGGCTAAAGCCGCGGGTCATTGGAGCGCTTTCCACGGCGAGTTGGCTTCACTATCTCAAGTATGATCTGACGCCTCAGCCGGGCGCCATGCGTTTCCTGATCGGAACGCCTAATCTCGTCGGTGTCGCCGGCCTGATCGAGAGTATGGCGCTTCTCACCGAATTGAATCGCGAAGCAATTGATCGCCACACCATCCGCCTGGCGGCCCACACTCTCCGGATGGCTCAAGAGCGCGGCTATGAGTTAACCACCCCTCAGGGAGAGCATGGGTCCATCGCTACCTTTAAGAGCAAACTGGGCAAGGATCAAACGACCGCTTACTTGCAGAAGATTGTTGAAGAGGAAGGAATCGCCATCGGACGCCATTTGGACCGGGAGGGCCACCCGCACCTGCGAATTTCTTTCCATTGCTACAACACCGAGGAAGAGATTGCGCGCGGGTTCGAGGCGTTCGACAAGATGCATTAAAGACAATGCACGCTCCGGAGTTCAAAGCCGCGATGACGACGGGGCTTGGGCGCTTGTTCGACTGCCTGCATCAGGACATGCCGCTCAGTGCGCCTCCGTTACATCAGTGGGCCAAAGGTCTAGCGGGCAGTGAAGAACCTGCCGACTACTTTCTGCATCCGGTGGCCTTTCCGCTGATGTTGCTGCCCTGGTGGGTGGAAAGGCAACTGTGCGGCACGAATGATCCCGACTTTCAATCCGAGTTGATCCGCTCCAATGCAAGTGGCTACTATTACACCCGCCTGGTAGATAATGTGATGGATGGGCATGCCACCGTGGAACCCAAGCTGCTCCCGGCGGCGGGCTATTTCGTCAACCAGTTCCGCAGCGTGTATCAGACCTATTTCAACGCGACCCACGCCTTCTGGAATTTCTTTCAGTCTACCTGGTCTGAATTTTGTGATGTCACCGCCGCGGATGGTCAATTGACGGATATTGATCGGCCAACCTTTGAACAGTTGGTCGCGCACAAGGTGTGCGCCGCTAAGATTGGCGTGGCGGCTGTCTGTTTTCACTATCACTATGAGCAACACCTTCCTCTCTGGAGCGAGTGGATTGACACCCTCGGCTGCTGGCATCTCTTCCGCGAAGATTTATTCGATTGGCAGCAAGACCTCGAGTTGGGCGCCGCCACTTACTTTCTCTGCGAGGCTAAAAGAATGAAACGGGCGGATGAACCGGAGGTGGTCTGGATCGCGCGCGAAGGCCTGGAGTGGGGTCTGGAGCAATTGAATGGTTGGATGCAGCGTTTGCATCAAATGACCTTTGCGCCGCCGGAGGCCGCGCTCTATCTCACCGAGCGGGAACAGGAGCTTTTCGCCCGCCGCGACTCCCTGCGCCCCACCCTGAACTTCATTCACAAACTCTCGCTGAGTGTCCACCATGAGTGACGAAAATGTTGCGCGCGCCGAGAGCGCGGAAGAAAAGGGATTTGAGCAGCTCTTTGAGACTGCCCAGAGTTATTTCCAGGAATTCATCCATGTGCTCCGCGCCCACGGGATTACCCCGGACCCGAACATGAAACTCCACCGGTCCCGCGGCCTGAACAGTTACTATTACCTGACGGACGGCCAGATCTATCTGGCGCTGCCCGGCTTGAAGGGCGGCAGCGCAAAATTCTATTTGTTGTTCATGAAATCCCTGCTGGGGATTGAGTCCAATGCCGAGTTTCTAGAAATATTGAATATCCTGCTGCCCCGCCTGGTGGCGCATGAAATGGGACATTCGCTGCGCCATCGCTACAACCAGTTTCAGCGCGATAACATGTGGCTGGAAGAGCAGGCCGCCAATCAGTTGGCCATGGCCCTGATCAAGCGGCGTATGTCGCCTGAGCAAAAACGCAAAATGCGGAGTGTGTTATCCGCGGCCATCGCCCGCATGGGTGAAAAGATGGAGTCCAAGGATGTCGCCATCGATTCCTACCGGAACGTGATTCAGGCGCTGAATGTAACCCAACAGATCGGCGATAGCACGCTCGATAACATCGAACTCCTGAGCAGTGTCTTTTCGGTGGACACAGAGGAACTCCTGCGCGCCAGCGGTCAATTGCCGGAGCAAGTGATGGACCGCCTCGAAAAGCGGGAAGCGGTGATTGAGGATATGAATGAACAGTACACCAAAGACTCGGCCCGATACCTCTACTATCACTTGGGCTGGATGTATTTTGACCTGCTCAGCAAGCAGTCGGATTACGTGGATGAATTTGCCGTCACCCGGCTGGGATTGAAATACAAGCTGCTGCCGGAAATTGAAACCGCCCAAGTCTGGGATCGGATTGAGATTCAGGCGCTCTACCGGGCTTATGAAAGTGTGAAGGACCGCTCTGAGCTAGGGCGGCGTTTTTTCTACAAACGCTTTCGCACCTCCTTGCTCAATCGCCTGGAAGTAACAAAATTGAATGTCCCGGCCGGTCAAGTTAAGAACGATCTGAGCGAGCTGATGGAAATCTGGGCCGAAGATCAAGCGGACCCCCTGGACCTGCTGGAACTGATTTGTCCGCCGGAAATCCGGAAATTGTTCCCGAAACACCTGGCTCAGGATGCAGATACGATCACGCTGCTGCCAGCCAAGTTCTTGCCCACGGAGACGGATAAGCGCCTCTGGAACTATTTTATGACCGGCGAATCGGATGAAGAAGTTGCCAACACCGTGGAACGCCTGGAGACGTTGGATCGCATCCCCATGTTGCGGCCGCTCTCGGCGGAGCTGCAACTCAACCTGATTCATCGCATGTACGTCTTGCGCGTGGATAGCAATGAACCGGTGTTATGGCGCGGGGAAAGAAATAGCGACATTTTTATTCTGGTGGACGGGTTGCTGGAGACGCTGCTGGACGGCGAAGGCGCCAAGGCCAAACACATTGGCCTGATCAAGCCGGGCAGCCTGTTCGGCGAATACTCGTTTATCGCCAATGACGCGGCCACGGCCACCATCCGCGCCGTGCGCCCCTCCAAATGCTATGTGTTCAAGGGGGACGACCTTAAACCCCTGACCTTCAGACATCCGGCCGTGCTCGTCCAGATGGCGCGGAGTCTGGCCGAAAAACTCGGCCGGATGAATCAACTCGCGGTCGGGCAGAATACGGATCAGACGGTGTTCATCGGGCGTTCGCCGACCGTCACCTAATTCTCAACTATTCACAATGAAATTTGTGCTCCAGCGACGAAGCCATCTCAAGCCAAACTGAACGAGGCGTCTATGTCGAAGGAATACGATGTCATCATCATGGGCGGCGGGCCGGCGGGCGCAACCCTCGGCGCTATCTTGGCCCGACGCTCTTCCCTTAAAGTTGGTCTCTTCGAAAAAGAATTCTTTCCGCGCGAACGCATCGGGGAAAGCATGAGCTCCACCATCATCCCCGTGCTCGCTTATAGCGGCGTCCTGCCCAAGCTCTTTCAAAGCGATTGCTATTCCGGCCCCAAACCCGGCGGCTACTATGCCTGGGACCCGGGGCATGAAGACCCGTGGTGTTTTGTGCTGAATGAAATCATGTATGACCAAACGGGAGTGTTGAACTTCTCAATCCATGTGAATCGTTCGGAGTTCGATAAGCTGCTCTTAGACCATGCCCGCGAGATGGGCGTCGAGGTTCATGAGGGACTGCCTGTGACCGGCGTCGAAAGACTGGCGAACGGGCTGCGGGTCTGCTTCGACGATGGCAGCGAGGCCACCTGCAAAATCTTCGTGGAAGCCTCGGGTCGCAAAACTAGCATCATGGGAATCAAAAAGCAATTTTTATCGGACTATAAGAACATCGCGATCTGGAATCACTTCCTCGGCGCCCGGCCGGCGCAGGAGGCCTCGGGCGATTGGAATATCTACCGTTTAAAACAATCGCGCATTCCCGGCCTCAAAGGAGAGGCCTGGGTTCCGATCGCAAACTTCGCCTGCGAGGATGGCTGGTTCTGGTATATCCCCGTCCCCAAAATGGTCATGGGCCGGCGGGCGCTCACCCATTCCGTGGGCCTCGTCACCGACCCCAATATCCTTTCAACCTCGCCGGATAAGCGCTACACGGATATGAGTGTGTTTCTGGAGCGAGTCAGGCAAATTCCCATCCTGGGCGAGCTGATGGCCGAGGCGCAACCCATTTCAGACAAAGTGCTGACCGCCACGAACTATTCCATGATCAGCGACACGATCTGCAGTTACGATGAGGGATGGATTTTGCTTGGGGACGCTGCCTTTTTCGTTGATCCACTCTTTTCCACCGGCGTGGGCTTTGCTATTACGAGCGCGGCCACGGTCTCCTTCCTAATCACCACCACGCTTGAGACTAACTTGCCGGAACAATCCAAGCGCGATTTGTGGTATGACTATCAACAGCGCACCCGCACCATGGCGCTGACGATGAGCATTTGCGTGGATCAGTGGTATCACGGGATTGCGAGAAAGAATCGCGATTCGATCTTTTGGCAAAGCCGCCGCGGAGCGATGCCGGACGCCGATTTACGGCACAAGACTTTCTTTTATGCGGGCAATGCGGAGATCATCGGCTTGGTGGAATATGATTACACAGGCGATAGGCAGCGGTGGGTTGACGCGCTTAAAGACCTCTGGCCGTGGCTGCAAACTCGGCAGCACTTCATTAAACAGTTTTGGGCCTCGCGCTTCTCGGCCGAGTCACAATTGCGGTTGAGGGACCCGCTGGATGGATTGAAAGCCTCCGATCCGCGTCGGGACCGACTGAAACTTAAGGACAAGCACGGAAACGAATTGGCCTCGGAAACCACGCTGACCCTCGATCCCAACGTCGCCCTGCGGTCAAGCTTTCTATTGGGCCAGTTTCTGGTGAGAGACATGATGCCGGCAGAGTATTGGGCGGACCCATTGGCGCACGCCCAACTGGTTGATACGGTTCCACCTTACTATGCCTGCCAACGGTTCTACTTCAAAGATCGGCCGGATGAGATTCAAGTTCCATTCCTGGAAGACTATGAGCAGGGAACCGAGGTCTACACCTTATTGCGAGATGGCCCTCATTCCTACGACGAACTGAAACAGCTTGTTTCTTCTAAACAGCGATCCTTGGTCGGGCGGCTGCATAACGCCGGGATGCTCGTAAGCAGCCCCTCCGCTTGAAGCCATTCTCGGAAACTGGTCGAACGCGATGAAATTCGCCATTTCCTTATTCCAATCCCGAACCGCCGGACAATCGCCGCGCGCGATTTATTGCGAATCGCTAGAGCAAACAAAGCTGGCGGAAGCTCTCGGTTTTCATGCAGTCTGGCTCACTGAGCAACACTTCAACGACTTTGGGGTTTGCCCTGATCCGCTCACCTTCGCCACGCATTTGGCCGGCGCGACCAAAACTATCCGGCTCGGCACAGCGGTGGTGCTGCTCTCCATCCACAATCCGATCGTGTTGGCGGAACGTGCCGCGCTCGTAGACCAACTCTCGCAGGGGCGTTTGGATTTAGGAATTGGGAAAGGTCATTCCAAGTTGAATTACAGCGCCTTCGGGACAGACGGCGCTGAGGATGAGGCGCGGTTCTACGAGGCCCATGACCTGCTGAGAGCCGCCTGGGCCGAGGAAGAATTCAGTTATCACGGGAAATTTTTTAACGTGGAGAAAATCCGCCTCGTCCCGCATCCCTTTCAAGCCCCGCATCCCCCCCTGTGGGTCGCCTCCTTCGGAAATCCGGCCAGCATCAGTTTCGCCGCGCGCTATGGTTATCCCCTACTCCACAGCTTTAGCGGGGACGGCTTTAGAAAGAATATTGATTTGTATCGCAACGAGTACACCGGAACCGCCCCGCCGCTCATCACCGTCGCGCGCGCGGTTCATCTGCAGCCGAATGGCGATCAGGCGCGCCGCGAAATGCTTGAACCTGTGCGCTGGTTCATTGATAATAATCCCAGCCGTCCGGCTCACATCCTGAGTTACGAGTTGGCGACGGCTGAATTTATGAAGAACATCGGACTTATCGGCTCGGTGGAGGAATGTATTGAGAAAATTAAAATTCTTCAGCAGGATTATCAGGTAGAGTATCTGGCCTGTATCTTCGGGCAAGGCGGGCTTGAGCACGAGAAGATCATGGCAGCCATGCGCCTGTTTGCGGAGAAGGTCATGCCGCATTTCGCAGATTGAGCAAATTCCAGATCAGCTTACGGAATAGACATTATCGGAAATAAATGGGACGCAGATTTTCGCGGATCAAAAACCAAAAATCAGCGTTCATCTGCGCCGAAGGTCTGCGTCCCAATCTTTCGCGTCATGACGAACCAGGAGGTTTTCCATGGAAAAAGTTAACGCCATCGGATTTGATCGCTCAACTCGGTCTTGGGTAACAAACGGCTCAACGGGGTCGGCGGTGAAGTTGCCAAAACTTGACGGCGTCTTTCGCATTGACGAGGCCGCGCTCAACGCGGCGGCCGATGACTTCGGGCACGTGCGCCATCTCAAGCCGATTGCGGTCCTCGAACCGGCCTCCAATGAAGATATCGTCAAAATTGTGGGCTTTGCCCGGGAGCACGGGATTAAGGTGGCCCCGCGAGGTAAGGGACATGCAACCTTTGGGCACTCACAGGTCGAAGGTGGCATCCAGATTCAGATGATCGCGTATAAACCTAAGCCCATCTTCGCGGATGGCGTGATCGAGGTCGGCGCCGGCCTGAGCTGGATTCAAGTCCTGGCGGCCACCCTCAAACATGGCCTGAGGCCGCCGGTGGTGACGCACAGTCCAGAACTCTCGGTGGGCGGCACGCTCTCGGTCGCCGGCATTGATGGAGGCAGTTACCGTTACGGCGCCCAGATAGACAATGTGCTGGAGTTGAAGGTCGTCACTGGTGAAGGGCAATTGGTGACGTGTTCGGAGACCGAGCAGCCCGAACTCTTCAACGCGATCCTCGCGGGCATGGGTCAATGCGGAATCATCCTGAGCGCCAAACTGCGCCTGATGCCCGCGGACAGTCACGCGCGCGTCTTCCGTCTCTATTATCCAAATCTCACTACAATGTTGCATGACGAACGCTTGCTCATCAATGAAGGACGATTTGATCGCGTTCAAGGCCGCATCGCCCCCACCCCCAGCGGGGAGTGGTGCTATTTCCTGGTAGGCGGCAAGAATTACAACGCGCCGCTCACGCCCGATAATGCGAATCTGCTGAAGGGCTTGAATTTCATCCAGGACTCCCTCCAGACGCATGACTCCTCCTATTTCCGCTACGTGGATCGCAGCTTGCAGTTCGCCGCCGCCATCGCGAGCGGAAAATTTGCCCAACCCCAGCCCTGGTTTCAGTCCATCGTTCCGGATTCAACCAGCGATCAGTTCCTATCCGAGATTTTGGCCCAATTGACTCTGGCTGAGATTCAAGATGACCTGCCGGTCGAAATTTTTGCGCTCAAGCGCGAGAAGTTTACCCGGCCCTTGTGCCGCATCCCCGACGAGCCGCTGATCTTTGGGTTTGGTTGCCCCAGCCGCGCGCCCGATCTGGAGACTGCCCAGCAGATGGTCGAGCGCAATTACCGCTTTTATCAGCGAGCGCGGGAATTGGGCTGCAAGCTCTATACGATCGGCTCGTTGAATCTCACGCCGCAAGAATGGCAGGAGCACTATCATCCCTATTGGGAGCAATTTTCAAAGGCCAAGCGGCGCTACGATCCGGACAACATTCTGACCCCTGGTCCGGGAATTTTCCAGTAACCGCTTAAAGACCTATTCCGCCCAATCCTTGGCGATCAACTCGGCTTGCTCCAGTACTGTTGAATCAAGACGGCAGCGGTATAAAATAATTTGAGCGTTAACCGCTCAGTCACCTCCCGCCGTTCCAAGGCGAAAGGGATAGCTTACAACTATGCAATTGCTCTTATACGTGCCATGTTCATGCTATAATGTCGGCCATGTTATACATGATCCACAACGCACAGGCGACTCTCTGTCTCGGGATGCGCGGCTATCTCCAGGGATCTCCTTATCGGATTCCGCCTGCTGCCCGGTTCACGTAGACGCTTTTATGTGATTGATTGTTGAGTAAGACGCCGCAGGCCACCCTGCGGCGTTTTTGTTTTCGGAGCTAAGTCATGATCGCCATCAGCCTTGCCAATGTCAGTCTCATCCTGGGCGCGCGGCCCATCTTTCGCGGCCTCACCTGGGAAATCCAGCATGACCAGCGCGTCGGCCTCGTCGGCCCGAACGGCGCGGGCAAATCCTCCTTGCTCAAACTCGTCGTTGGGGAATACACCCCGGAGCCGGGCGGTCAGGTCATCCGCGCGCGTGGGATGACTGTCGGCTACCTGGCTCAGGCGCCCAGCCTGGATCCGGCGCAGACCGCCTTCGAGGCTGCCCGAGCCGGCAACCCTCGGATTGCCGAACTAGAGGCAGAATTGGCCCAAATCGAAGCGCAGCTAGGTGAACCGGCCGTCTACAGCGACGAGCGCGCCCTCACCCGCGCCCTGGAGCGCCAGCAAAAATCTCTGGATGAATTCACCTCGCTCGGCGGCGAGCACTACGCGGCGCAGGTGCGTGAGGTGCTGAGCGGCCTGGGACTTTCGGAGGCTGACTGCGCGCGGCCAACCGGCCTGCTCAGCGGCGGCCAGAAGAAGCTGGTGGGGCTAGCCCAACTGCTCTTGCTGCGCCCGGATGTGCTGCTGCTAGATGAGCCTGACAACCACCTGGACTTGGCCGGCAAGGCTTACCTGGAACGCCTTATCGGGGCTTACGATGGCGCGGTGGTCATCATCTCGCATGACCGGTACCTGTTGGACGCCGTTGTGACGCACATCACCGAGATCGAGGACGGCCACCTGACAACGTTCGCCGGCGACTATTCAGCCTTCATCATGGATAAAGAAGAGCGGCTGGCACGCCAAGCCGAACTGTACCGGGTGCAGCAGCGCGAGATCGCCCGCATCGAGGCCGCCATCAAACGCTATGCGATCTGGGCCAAGGTGTATGACAACGAGAAGTTCGCCAAACGTGCCGCCTCCACCCAGAAGCGCCTAGACAAGATGGACAAGATCGAGCGCCCCACTCTGGAACGTAAGCGTATGGACCTGGCCCTGAGTGGCTGGCGCGGGTCGAACAAGGTGCTGGAACTCGTGCGGGTGCAACAACGCTTTGGGGAGACCGTGCCCCTGCGGCAGGTGGACTTGCTACTGCGGCACGGTGAACGCGTCGGTCTGATCGGCGCCAACGGCGCGGGCAAGTCGGTGCTGCTGCGGCTCATCACCGGCCAGCACGCGCCCGATGTGGGCGAGGTCAAAATCGGGCCGAGTGTGCAAATGGGCTATTACGCCCAGGAGCACGAGACGCTCGACCCGGAGCAGACGCCGCTGGAGGCGGTACGCAAAGCCACGCTCATCTCCGAAGAGGGCGCGGTGGCGTTCCTGAAGCGCTACCTGTTCTCGTACCAGCAGGTGTCGCAGCGCATCGGAGCGCTCTCCGGCGGCGAGCGCAGCCGGCTGCAATTGGCCTTGCTGGTGCTCTCCGACGCCAACTTTCTGCTGCTCGACGAGCCGACCAACAACCTGGACATCGCCTCGGCGGAGGTGCTTGAATATGCCTTGGACGAGTTCGAAGGCACCGTGCTGGTGGTCTCGCACGACCGCTATTTCCTCGACCGCACCGTGAACCGCATCGTGGAGTTGGCAGGTGGCAGCCTCAACGAATACATCGGGAACTATGCCGACTATCTCGAAGCGCGGAGCCGCGCGGAGGTGGCGACACCTTCCGCCCCCATAGCTAGATCTGCCCGGCCCCGGTAGCACAGAGGAGAAAGCAAACAATAGGGACGACATAGCTCACTACAAGGCGATGCAATTGCCCTGGGTTGCCTCCTAACCAACTCCATTGGTCAGAAGCCTGCTTGATTCCTTCGGCGGATGATCGTCAAGCCGTGGATCGCGTCGTGAAGCGTTTCTTGGAATTACGAGGCGAGTTCCCCACGCGGCGGCCCAGGCTCACGATCAGGATCCACAATATGGCCTTATTGATGGGCCGCCCGAACTTGCCCATGAACAGCGGCGCCAAGGGACTCTCACCGTCCTCGCGGCCAGCCAAGTAACGCCAGAGTTGCCGACGAGCCACTTTGCCCAGATAGAGCGATTAAGTTAAGGGATTCGATGAGCGCCAGGTCCCACCACAACTGGGAACGTTGGCTAAAGACCACGCCGATGTCCCGCGCGTTGGGGACCCGCTGCCGATGGGGATCGCGTCCCAAGACGCGGATTTGTCCGCCGGACGGCACCAGGATGCCAGTGAGCATTTTGATGGTGGCGGACTTGCCCGCGCCGTTGACGCCGATGTAGCCCACCACTTCGCCTGGCTCGACGGTGAAGTTGATCCCATCTACGGCGACTTTGTCTTGATAACGTGGGCGGAACAGCGCCTTGATCGCCCCGCCCAGCCCAGGGTCCTTCTGGCTAATGCGGAAGACTTTGGAGATGTTTTCGACTTGAATGATTGGCATAGATTCGTCTTTTTGCATTGCGCCGCTGTGCTTCAGATCTCAATGCTGGTAAACACACCCTATGTCTATTGGTGATCCACTCGGTGGTAGCAGTTTTCTCTCGGCGATGACAACCTAAGCCGTGTCCCCGCTCAACGCGCAACCACAGTCTTCAAACGCCGGAGCACTTCCAGATAGTTTTGGGCCAGCATTTCAACTGTCTTAGAACAATACAACCTTGAGCTATAGGTCCATTCCATTTGGAGTTCCGCACCAAACACTTGCGCCGCCAGATAGAGGCGAAAAGGTAAGTTATTCTGCCCACTGCTCAGGCCTCCCAAGGATTCCCGGGCCAGGGTTAAGCTGGCTTGGCCCGGAGGCAAAACCATGTGCCCCACATAGTTAAATAGAATCTCCGGCTGGGGCAAGGCACTCAGTTGAGCAGTTACTTCCACATCGGAGGCTAGTGGTTTGTAAACTAAATTCTGCAACAAATGATTTGTCTGGCTTGATAGACTGTGATAGCGTTACTCATCTGCTAAAACACCCTCAAGAGGTGAGTCATGCCTGGTCGAAAGCCCG
>Ga0075421_100002264_pt1 | contig 22897 bp, 12 predicted proteins | sample SoiMetdeltSBSDD5_FD_75292 | JGI IMG/M metagenome (GOLD analysis project Ga0075421, IMG submission 75292) | Bulk soil microbial communities from a Populus tree surrounding site in Tennessee, USA - Soil MetaG P. deltoides SBSDD5 | ecosystem: Environmental > Terrestrial > Soil > Tree plantation...
CGGAAGTAAAACTGCGGGCGGTAGCCGGTGAAAAACGGCGTGTGACGGCCGCCCTCCTCCTTCGTCAGGATGTACACCTCGCCCTTGAACTTCGTGTGCGGCGTGATCGACCCCGGCTTCGCCAGCACCTGACCACGCTCCACGTCGTCCTTCTTCGTGCCGCGCAGCAGGATCCCGACGTTGTCGCCCGCCTGCCCCTGATCGAGGATCTTGCGGAACATCTCCACGCCCGTCACCGTCGTCCTGGTGGTCGGACGGATCCCCACGATCTCGATCTCGTCGCCCACCCTGACGATCCCGCGCTCGATGCGCCCGGTCACCACCGTGCCGCGACCCGAGATCGTGAAGATGTCCTCGATCGGCATCAGGAAGTCCTTGTCGATCGCACGCTCCGGCATCGGAATGTTGTTGTCGACGGCGTCCATCAGCTCGATGATCTTCGAGCCCCACTCCGACGCCGGGTCGCCGCTCTCCAGCGCCTTCAGCGCCGAACCGCGGATCACCGGCAGGTCGTCGCCAGGAAAGTCGTACGCCGACAGCAACTCCCGCACCTCGAGCTCGACGAGGTCCAGAAGCTCAGCGTCGTCCACCATGTCGCACTTGTTCATGAACACCACCAGGTACGGCACTCCCACCTGACGCGCCAGCAGGATGTGCTCGCGCGTCTGCGGCATCGGACCGTCGGCGGCCGACACCACCAGGATCGCACCGTCCATCTGCGCCGCTCCCGTGATCATGTTCTTCACGTAGTCGGCGTGACCCGGGCAGTCCACGTGCGCGTAGTGCCGCTTCTCCGTCGAATACTCCACGTGCGCCGTCGCGATCGTGATCCCACGCTCGCGCTCCTCCGGTGCCTTGTCGATCTGGTCGAACGCCACGAAGCTCGCCAGGCCCTTCGACGCCAAGACCTTCGTGATCGCCGCCGTCAACGTCGTCTTCCCATGGTCCACGTGACCGATGGTCCCGATGTTCACGTGCGGCTTGTTGCGTTCGAACTTCTCCTTGGCCATTCCCTGTCAGTCCTCTTCTGCTATGGGTCTTTGGATATGAGGTGCGCCGCGAGACTGCTTCGTGTCGATCGATCCTGGGTGCGTTGCTATCGTGTAGGTGGAGCCCACGACCGGATTTGAACCGGTGACCCCTTCCTTACCAAGGAAGTGCTCTACCCCTGAGCCACGTGGGCAGCTGGATTTCCCGCACTGGACAACGATCTGCAACCACGCAGTGCGGGCGGTCGGAAAGCCGCGGAATCTTATGCGCCGCTCCGGACGGTGTAAACCCCCGGAGGACGCCATCGCCCCCGCCCCGCGGCCTCGCCCCCGAACCGGCCGCCGGACCGCTGATTCTCGCAGGCATGTGCCAAATTGTCCAGATCGGTCCGGAGGTGGATGGAGCGGCCGCGGAAACCAACCCTCCGAACCCCACTGGAAACCGGTTCCCTGGGGGCCCGGAGCTTGGTACGATACACCAATGGTAAAACGATTGAGCCAGCGATCGATGTCAGCGGTTGTCGTCCTCGCCGGGGCCCTGGCGGCAGCTTGCGCGAGCACCCCCGCCCCTTCGCCCGGAGTGGGCGCCGGCGCCCCGTCGGCGCGCTCCACCGGAACCTGTTTCGATCCCGCCTCGGCGCCGACCCTGACGGCACCAGGCCAACCCGCCTGCGACAACGAAAAGCTGCTCGGCTACGACGGCCTTCTCGTCATCGGCCCCCACCCGGACGACGAGGCCCTCGGGTTCGGAGGCCTCGCCAGCTCGTTCCACAGTCTCGGCAAGCCAGTGCAGGTCGTGGTCACCACGGATGGCGACGCCTATTGCGACGCCTGTCGGCTCTGGAAGGGCAGCTCTGTCCGCGCTGGCACCTGCAGCGCACTCGACCTGTCGAACCTCGCGACCCCCGAGGTCGACAGCTTCGGCGAGATTCGCAGAGGCGAGAGCTCCGCCGCAGCGTCCGCCCTCGGCCTCCCACCACCCACCTTCCTCGGCTACCCCGATACCGGCCTCGCAGCGGCCTGGCGCAATCTCGAAGCGGGCGAGCTGGAACGACCCCTTCGGCGGTCCGACTTCTCCCACTGCACGGACTGTGAGACCTGCCGCGGTGGTTACGGCGAAGGGCCGGCCACCGAGCTCACCACCGCCACCCTCATCGCCGCCATCCGCGAGCGCATCGCGGCCACCTCCCCGCACACCTTGCTGGCCACCACCCACTGGCTCGACGGTCACGGCGACCATGCCGGCCTGGGTCGCCTGGTGCGCAAGATCAACGCCGAGATGCCGCAGCCCCGAGCGGTCGCCTACGCGGTGATCCACGCCCACACTCCAAAGGATGCCGTGCATCCCGACTGCTGGTATCCGGCACCGCGGGCCCTCGCGTGCCCCTGCGCCGGCGAGGAGTCGTGCGCAACCTCCGACCCGACCTGGGTGGCGAGGCTGGCCAACTACCGGTTCCGTCCCGACTGGCCGGCTGCCCTGCCCGACGACGCCGACTACGGCAAGGAGAGGCAGCTCTGCCTCGCGGCACCGCTCTGGCAGGGCGAGTCCGCCACCAAGCTCGCCGCCGTGCGCTCCTACGCCTCGCAGCGCGGCAACCTGGCCCGCCGCGGGAGCCACCCGCCGGGGCTCGACCTGATCATGGACTGCAACGGCTATCTCACCTCGTTCGTGCGGCGGACGGAGGCTTTCGTGCTCGTCGAACCGGACGCCAACCCGTGATCTGACTGCGTTTTCAGGCCCGGAACGCCGAATAGCCTCCAATTGTCAGCGCGCGAGGGTTAGAGTGGCGCTCAGAGGGATACCTCATGAGAGTCGCCTTTCTCAACCCTGCCGACGCCACCGACGCCTTTTTCGGAACCATGGTTGCATTCATGGAGCGCGCGGCCGACGGCCTGAAGATCGAGCTCGAGGTCGTCGAGTCCGGCCGCAGCCCGGCGAAGCTCCGAGAGCAAGCCAGGGCCCTGGTGGCGCGTCCTTCGCCGCCCGAATACCTCCTGTTGACCAACGAGGAGGGGTTGGCGGTCGAGGTGCTCCCGCGAGCGGACGCCCGCGGCATCAAGACCCTGCTCCTCAACGAGGGCCTCATGGTGCCGGACCGGCAGGTCCTGGGCAACCCCGGCGAGCGCTATGCGAGCTGGCTCGGAGAGCTCGTTCCCGACGATCGCGCCGCCGGCTACCTGCTGGCGAAGAGCCTGATCTCGGCGGCTCGGGGCGGAGGCAACGCCGCGGTCACCATGGCTGCCCTCGGCGGCTCCTTCACCTCGTCCTCCCTCTTGCGCATCAACGGCCTACGGCAGGCGGTCGCCGAGAGCGAAGGCGTCGCGCTGCGCGAGGTCGTGGCGGCGAACTGGGAGATCGACCGCGCTCGCGACGAGACGGCCAAGCTGCTCCAGCGCCACCCCGACCTCAGGGTGATCTGGTCGGCCAGCGATCACATGGCCATCGGCGCCGTCGATGCACTCTCCGCCGCGGGCAAGGTCGCAGGCACCGACGTCTTCGTGGGCGGCATCGACTGGGCGCCGTTCGTCTTCGAGAAGCTCCGGCGCGGAGTCTTCACGGCGTCGGTGGGAGGTCACTTCCTCGACGGCGCGTGGGCGCTCGTCCTGCTCCATGACCATCACCACCGCCCGGGCCCGCCGAGCCAGGTGAAGTCCCAGCTCGCACTGGCGACGCGGGACAACGCGGACCGCTTCGAGCGCGTGCTGACGCGCCGGCCGGTGATCGACTTCCGCAAGTTCTCCAAGGTCGAGAACCCGAGCGTCGAGAAGTACAACTTCACCGTCGACGCGGTGCTCTAGGGGCCCTCCCCCGCGCGCGGAGCGCGCTGCCGCCCCCCACACCCGACCCCCTTCCCTGGGTTGGTCTGCCACCCCTCACTCCCCAACCCTCTCTCCCCTCGCCGGGGAGAGAGGGGCTCAGAGGGTCCGGAGGCTAGGTCCGTCCGTTGTCCGCTGACCCTTCCCGCCGCCTCCCCGGCGGCGGGAAGGCTAGGCCCTGTCGCTGGCCTGACGGCCGCGGCGCGAGATGGCGTCCACGGTCACCGCCACCAGAAGGACGGCCGCGGTGATCATGTATTGCGCGTCGGCGCGCAGGTTGAGCAGCAGGATGCCCGACTGGATGGAGCCGGTAACGAAGATGCCGAGCAACGCGGCAGCCGCCGGTCGAGGGGGTCGGCACGCCGGGCGCCGCGCCTCAAGCTAGGAGCGTCAGTAGCAGCAAGCAGGGGGGCCGGGCAAACGGCACGGGAAAGCCGATCTTTACGCGGCCCTCCGGGCCCGATCCGAAGGCCGGCCAACATCTGGCAGAATGGCCCCCAAAAATCGGGAGGAGGAGTCATGCGCATCGCGAACCGTTCCTCGGTCGTCCTGATCTCTGCCCTGAGCCTCGCCGCCTGCGTCAACCCCCCCGAAAAGGCCACGACGCCGACGAGCGGCACAGCCTCCGGCGACCACCCGATCCGCATCGGCTTCTCCATGGACACGCTCAAGGAAGAGCGCTGGCAGCGCGACAAGATGCTCGTGGAGAAGCGGGCCGCGGACGTCGGCGCGGTGCTCGACGTTCAGGTGGCGAACAGCGACGACGCCGTGCAGACGCGCCAGGCGGACAACCTCTTGATCAAGGGCGTCGATGTCCTGATCGTGGCTCCGCACAACGGCGAGATCGCCGCATCGATCGTCGAGGCCGCGCACCGGCGCGGCGTTCCAGTGATCGCGTATGACCGGATGATCCGCAACTCCGACGTCGACCTGTACATCTCGCACCAGATGGAAAGGATCGGAGAGATGCAGGCGGAGTACGCGCTCAAGCGGCGGCCGAAGGGGAACTACGTCCTGATCGGCGGCTCCCCGACCGACTACAACGCGATCCTCCTCCGCCGCGGGCAGGACAGAGTGTTGAAACCCGCCGTCGACAGGGGCGACGTCACGATCGTCTCCCAGCAGTTCGCGAAAGATTGGAAGGCGGAGGAGGCGCTGCGGATCACCGAAGATGCGCTGACGCGGACGGGGAACAAGATCGACGCGATCGTGGCCTCGAACGACGGCACCGCCAGCGGCGCGGTCTCCGCGCTCGAGGCGGTTGGGCTGGCCGGGAAGGTGATCGTCACCGGTCAGGACGCGCAGAAGGATGCGGTGCAGCGGATCGTGCAGGGAACGCAGACGATGACTATCTGGAAGCCGATCGAGCCGCTCGCCTACGGCGCGGTCGACGCGGCGATCAAGCTGGCGCGCAAGGAGCCGGTGACGACTTCGGAAACGATCAACAATGGGAAGATCGACGTTCCGTCCGTCCTGATCGAGCCGGTCGTGGTCGACAAGACGAACGTCGACGAGACGGTCATCAAGGCGGGATATCACTCGCGCGCAGACATCTACCCGCAATGACGAAGCTCGGGATGGTGGAGACCAGTACGGCGGCGGCGCCCCATCCCCTGATGGAGATGCACGACATCTCCAAGTCCTTTCCCGGCGTTCGCGCGCTCGACCACGTCTCCTTCGATCTGCGTCCCGGCGAGGTTCACGCGCTCTGCGGCGAGAACGGCGCGGGCAAGTCGACGCTCATGAAGGTGCTCGCCGCGGTCTATCCGACCGGCACCTACGAGGGGGAGATCCGCGTCGGGGGCGTGCCGCAACATTTCGCCGGCATTCGCGACGCGGAGGAGGCCGGCATCGCGGTCGTCCACCAGGAACTGTCGCTGGTCACCGACATGACCATCGGCGAGAACATCTTCCTCGGCCGCGAGCCGCGCCGCTTCGGCGTGATCCAGTGGGAAGCGCTCTACAGCGACGCGCAGAAGGTGCTCGACGCGCTGCATCTCCGTCTCAACCCCACCACGCCCGCCGGCCACCTTGGCATCGGGCAGCAGCATCTCGTCGAGATCGCGAAGGCGCTCTCTCGCGATGCGCGCATCCTCATCCTCGACGAGCCGACGGCGGCGCTCACCGACTCTGAGGCGGAGATCCTGTTCGCGATCCTCGAGCGGCTGCGCGCTCGCGGTGTCGGCATGGTCTACATCTCCCACAAGCTCGACGAAGTGTTCCGGCTCGCCGATCGCATCACCGTGCTGCGCGACGGGCGCACGGTCGGCACCGATTCGAAGTCGGATCTCGACAAATCGCGCGTCATCGCCCGCATGGTCGGCCGTGAAGTGACGGACCTCTTCCCCACGGTGACGCGTGCTCCGGGGGAGGTCGTCTTCGAGGCGCGCGGCGTGACCGTCGGCGACCCGAACGTTCCGGGCAAGCTCCTCGTCGACGACGTCGGCTTCCACGTTCGCCGCGGCGAGGTCCTCGGCATCGCCGGGCTCGTGGGGGCGGGACGGAGCGAGCTGCTGATGGGCCTCTTCGGCGCGCACCCGGGGCTGCAGCGCGCGGAGATCCTCATCGAGGGGAAACCGCTCGACGTTCGCCATCCGTCGGACGCCATCGCGAACGGCGTGGCCTTCGTCACCGAGGACCGCAAGCGCTTCGGGCTCCTCCTCGACCAGTCGCTGGTCATGAACATGACCCTGGCGATGCTCCACCTCTCGGGGAAGCTCCTGGTCGACGTCGACGGCGAGACCGCGGCCTCCGAGCGCGCGCAGCGCGAGCTCCGCATCAGGGCACCGTCCGTCTTCGTCGACGCGATGACGCTCTCGGGCGGCAACCAGCAGAAGGTCGTGCTGGCCAAGTGGCTGCTGACGAACCCGAAGGTGCTGTTTCTCGACGAGCCGACGCGTGGCATCGACGTCGGCGCGAAGCAGGAGATCTATGCGGAGATCAATCGCCTCGCGGCGCGGGGGCTGGCGATCGTGCTGGTGTCCTCGGAGCTGCCGGAAGTGCTCGCGCTGTCGGATCGCATCCTGGTCCTCCACGAGGGCCGCCTGACCGGCGAGCTCACGCGCGAAGAAGCGACGCCGGAAAAGGTGATGAGCTGCGCAACGGGGCACGAATTGACGGCCCCCGGGAGGGGTCGGTGAGCGCACAGAATCCCGAAACGACGACGACCAGCGACAAGGCGCGGGTCACGATGACCGCGCTCCGCACGTACACGATGTTCTTCGCGCTCATCGTCATCTGGATCTTCTTCCAGTGGAAGACCAGGAGCGACCTCTATCCGCTAGGGCTCTTCCTTCATCCGTTGAACTTCGCCAATCTGCTCAAGCAGATGTCGGTCACGGGCGTGCTGGCGGTGGGAATGCTGCTGGTGATCGTGGCGCGGCAGATCGATCTTTCGATCGGATCGCTGCTCGGCCTCGCGGGAGGAGTCGCGGCGATGACGCAGGGCTTCGGCCTGGCGCCGTCCCTCGCGAGCGCCGTCGTCATCGGCGTCGTCGTGGGCGCGATGCAGGGCAGCCTCGTGGCGCGGGCGAACATCCCGGCCTTCATCGTCACGCTCGGCGGACTGCTGGCGTGGCGCGGCGTGATCCTCTACCTCAGCAAAGGCGAGACGATCCCGATCCGGTTGCCGGTCTTCCGTGGGATCGGTGTGTCCCTCGTGCATCCCACGGTGGGCCTCGCGCTCGGCGCCGTGGCGATCGTCGCGGTGGTGTGGCTCACGCTGCGGCGCAATGCCACCCGGAAGCTGCATGGGCTCTCGCCCTCGTCGATGCCGGCGACGATCGCACGCATCGTCGTGCCGTCGGCGCTGATCGTCCTGTTCGTCTATCACATGAACCTGCAGGGCGGGCTGCCGCTCCCGGTGCTGGTCATGGTGGTGGTGGCGCTCATCGGCTCGTTCGTGACGCGCAGCACGACGTTCGGCCGCTATCTGTACGCGATTGGCAGCAACCCCGAGGCGGCAAGGCTCTCGGGCATCAGCATCGGTCGCCACATCCTCGGCGCGTTTTGCTTCCTCGGCGCGCTCGTCGGCGTCGCAGCGATCCTGCACACCGGCCGCGTCGGCAGCTCTTCCCCCGACGCCGGATCCCTGATGGAGCTCGACGCGATCGCGGCGTGCGTCATCGGCGGAACGAGCCTGATGGGTGGACGCGGCACCGTCCCGGGCGCACTCCTCGGCGCCCTGATCATGGCGAGCCTCGACAACGGAATGTCACTGCTGAGCGTAGAGAACGCGACCCAGTACATCATCAAGGGAGCAGTGCTCGTCGCGGCCGTGGGATTCGACATGGCCGGACGCCGGAAGGGATAACTCCGGACGTAGGGGCGGGGTTCATCCCCGCCCTTTTGGATCCCCCAAAGGGAGGATCTCTCCCCCCAGGAGAGGGGGCCACCCACGTCGGGAATTGGCAGCCACGCCGAGTCTGCGAACGATCAGAAGCCTTGGCGGCCCGAACTCGGAACGGCCCCTGTTGCCGTGCTCGCAGCTTGCGCGTGATCTCCGGGGGCCGCTCAGTAGGGGACCCCCGCGGCAAAGTGGCGTCACAGGGGACACCTCGCTGGTGCCGGGCTACGCGAATGCGAACTGACTGTGGCGAAGATGGACTGGCTAGCGCTCAGCTAGTGAGCGCGAGGCAAGGACCGGGCGGCCGGCGCGTCGCTTGGCGGCCGTCTCGCCGCCACCGGGCGCCTTGCCGCATCCGGTCGCCACGACCACGGCAGCGCGAGTACAGCCGCAAGCGCCACCGACCCACAAAATCGTGCGTTGCATTGCGCTAGTCAAAGGCCTAGGACGTGTGAGATGTCAAGCCGAGCCTGCCGTCTGCTTCCGTGCGACCCAATCTCACCTCCCAGCGGGGGCGCTGGCTGCCAGCTCGAGGCGCCCCTTGAGGCCCCCGATCAAGATGGCAAAGGCCCCAGGCTCGACCGTCGGCCGGTTGTCGCGACCGATGAACGAAAATGCGTCCCGACCGAGGGAGAAGCTCAGCTCTCGGCTTTCGCCCGCTGCCAGCCAGACCTTGGCGAAACGGCGCAGCCTCTTGACCGGCGGCGTCACGCTAGCGACCTCGTCGGTCACGTAGAGCTGCACCACCTCGGCACCCGCCCGCGGTCCGCTGTTACGCACGGTCACCGAGGCCACCACTTCTCCGCCGAGGCCAGCGACCGCCGGCTGCACGGACAGTCCCGAGTACTCGAACGTCGAGTAGCCGAGCCCGGAGCCGAACTCGAACTGCGGCGAGAACGCCGTCAAGCCGAAGCTCTGGTCTTGCTCCTCGAACGCCTTGTGGTCGTACGTGCGCAGCGCGTGGGCCCAGCGCGGATACGTGATCGGCAACCTGCCGCTGGGATTCACGTCACCGGCCAGCACCTCGGCGATGGCGCGCCCCCCCTCCTGGCCCGGGTTCAGCGCCAGGACCACAGCCGCCGCGAGGTCGACGATCGGCCGCACGATGCGCGGGCGCCCCTCGACGAGCACCAACACCATCGGCTTTCCGGCCTCGGCGACGGCGCGCGCGAGGCGCAGCTGCGCTTCGGGGAGGGCCAGGTCGTCGATGTTCCCCGGCGTCTCGGCGTAGGCCATTTCGCCGAGGCAGACGATGGCGATGTCCGCCTCGCGCGCGGCAGCGACGGCTGCCGCGACGTCCTGCTCCGTGTCGTACGTCGCCCCCGCGACGTACCTGACGCGGTCGGCTCCGAAGCGCTCCACCAGGGCGCCTCTCACGGTCGGTGAATCGGTCGGATAGAGGTCCTCACGGTTGCCCTGCCAGACGATCGACCACCCGTTGTTGAGCGCCACGCGCGAGTCTGCGGTCGGCCCGGTGACGAGGAGGCGAGGGCCTGCACCGCTCGCCGCCGCGGCCTTCAGCGGCAGCACGCCCTTTGCGTTCGCCAGCAGCACGATCGACTCGCGGGCGGAGGCGAGGGCCACGGCACGCGCGGCGGGCCCTCCGACCTCGCCGCCATCCGACGCGCCGCGCAACGGGTCGTCGAAGAGTCCGAGCCGCTCCTTCAGGGTCAGAACACGGCGCACCGACTCGTCGATGCGCGCAACGGGCACAGCTCCCTCCTCGACGAGCGCCAGCAGGTGGTCCGCGAAGGTGGTGTCGAGCGGCACCATGCTCATGTCGATGCCGGCGAGCATCGCCTGCCGCGTCGCCTCCTTGTTACTGCCCGCCACCCGGTGGATGGTGACGAGCTTCTTGATGTCCTCCCAGTCGGAGACGACGAGGCCGTCGAATCCGAGCTCGCCGCGGAGCACGTCCTCGAGCAGGAAGCGATTGACGTGGCCGGGCACGCCATTGACCTCGCCGGAGTTGACCATCACCGACGCCGCCCCGGCGCGCACCGCGACGGCGAACGTCGGCAGGAAGTGCTCGCGGAGCGTGGTCTCGGGGATCAACGCGGGAGTGCGGTCGTGCCCGGTGGTCGGCAGGCTGTAGCCCACGTAGTGCTTGAGCGTCGCCGCCACGCTGCGCGGCGAAGCGAGATCGTCGCCCTGGTAGCCGCGGACGGTCGCGACGCCCATCACCGACGCGAGGTAGGTGTCCTCGCCGAAGGTCTCGTAGAGCCGTGGCCACAGCGGCTGGCGGCCGACGTCGAGCACCGGCGAGAAGTTCCACGGGATGCCCGCGGCACGGGTCTCCGCCGCGGCCACCTTGCTGCCGGCGAGCATCAGCTCCGGGTTCCAGGTGGCTGCCATGCCGAGAGGCTGCGGGAAGAGCGTCGCACCCTTGACGTAGGTGGCGCCGTGGATGCTGTCGATGCCGTAGAGGACGGGTATCGCGAGGCGCGTGCGGGCCGCCGCGGCCTGGATCTCCCGCAGCAGCTCGTGCCAGCGCGCCACCGGCAGGGCCTGGTCGTGGACGTTGAGGATGGAGCCGACGCCGTAATCGACGACGGCTTGCCGGAGCTCCTCCGGGTCGATGCGAATCTCCTGGTCGACGCCGGTCGTCACCGTCTGGATCGCCAGCTGGGTGAGCTGGCCGACCTTCTCGCGGAGGGTCATCTTCGCCAGCAAGCCGGCCACCCGCGCCGACGGAGCGGCCCGGCTCGCGACGGCCGGCGGGAGCTCGCGGGCCAGGAACTGCTCGCTCGAGACGACGGCCGGTGACTGCGCTGGAGCGGCCCCGCGGGCGATGCCGGCGCCGGCGAGAGCAACGAACGCCGCCGTCGTGGCGCAGAGGCGGAGCGCCGCGCTGCCGCGGCGCCCCGCACCCGGGGAGCGGGCAATCCTCTGCATGGATCTCACCTTGCGAGGAGGGTCTTCTGGTGGGCGGAGGGAGCGGGCTGCGACCGTGGTGGTCGCAGCCCGCGCTGCCGTTACCGACTAGTCGAAGAAGATCTTGATGCCGAGCTGGATCTGCCGCGGGTCGCGAGTCCCCGTGGCCTGGCCGAAGGTGAGCGGGATCTCCTCACCGGTGATCCGGGTCGCCGAGCCGCTCGGCCCGTCGAGGGTCACCGAGATGGGAGCCAGCGTGGTGTTGACGTTGGTGAAGTTCGTCTCGTTGGTGACGTTGAACACCTCGATCCGGAACTGCCCGTCCAGGTGCTTGCCGAAGCGGATGTTCTTGTAGAACGAGAGGTCGACCTCGAAGAAGTCGGGCCCGTCGCACTCGCCGCGTTCGGACATCTGGTTGGTGGTGCCGAGGTTGTAGCCGACCAACGTCCAGCCGCGCGGGTTGAGCCACTGCTCCTTACGGCCACCCTTGGCCTTGCAAGGTTGACCCGCGACGCGGATCGGACGCTGGTTGCCAAGGTAGCCCGTCCCCGCCGGGCCGCCCGCCACTCCCGGCACCTCACCGGTGAAGACGGTGAGCGGTACGCCCGAGGCGTAGAACACGATGCCGCCGATCGACCAGTCGCCGAGGATCGTCCGGAAGACGCTTCCGCGGTTGTCGAAGGCCGGTGCGTGCCAGACGACGCTCGAGTTGAACACGTGCTCGCGGTTCGCCGCCGCTCTGCCACGGTCGAGACCGAGGTTGGAGAGGTCGGTGATGGCGACCGGCTGGATGCTGCCCGCGCTGTCGTTGAGCGGATCGTTGGCGTCGAGCTTCGACCAGGTGTACGAAGCCTGGAACTGCGAGCCACGGCCGAAGCGCGAGTTCAACTGCGTCTGGATCGAGTTGTACTCGGAGTTGCCGTCATTGCGCCAGAAGTTGATCGTGTTGTCGCCGGTGACCACGCCGTAGGGCCGCAGCGCGGCCTGGCAGGCGTCGTCGGCGCCGCAATGCACGTATTCGAGGCGATCGGAGATGCCGTTGCGGTTCACGTCGCCGAAGGGGACCTGGTTGATGTCGCCCCGCCGCATCAGGTGCTTGCCGCGGCTGGCGACGTACGACACCTCGAGGGTGGTCTCCGTGGCCAGGCGCTGCTCCCAGGTCAGGTTGTACTGGAGGTTGTACGGGGTCTGACGGTCGATGTCGTAGCCGTTGAACGGCCTACCGCTGTCGGCCCGGGCCAGGCAGCCCGGGCAGGGCTCGTCGAGGCGGTCGAGGTAACGCAGCCCCGAGATGGACGGGTTGAACACGTTCTGCCCGAAGAGCAGCCAGGGCGAGAGGCGCTCGCGCTGGTAGAACTGGCCGAAGCCCGCGCGCAGGGCGGACTTGCCGTTGCCGAACACGTCCCAGGCGAAGCCGAGCCGTGGAGCGACGTTGTTCTTGTCCTCGTTCACGAGAGAGCGATTCGGGCCGAAGCTGCCACCGGCCAACCCGCGGTCGGTGCAAGCCGTGCTACCGGGCGGGAGCATCAGGCCGTTGCACGGCGAGCTGCCCAGCGCCGGGTTGAAGCGGTCCGGGTTGAAGCTCGCGTATTCGTCGTTCTTCTCGGTCGGGTTCTTGTAATACGAGTAGCGGAGGCCCATGTCGAGGGTCATCCCCTTGCCGATGGACCAGGAGTCACCCACGTACGCCTCGTAGTCGTTCCACTCCTGGTTGACGTCGACATTCTTGGCGTTCTCACCGAAGCCCCACGCCATGTCGCGGAGCAGGAAGTCGGAGAGCACGTTGCCACTGTTCCCGCCCCAGCCGTTGATCCCGGCCGCGCCCCAGAACTGGTCGGTCGCCTCGGCACTGGCGGCGAACCACTCATCCTTGCTGTTGTCGCTGTACAGCACGCCTGCCTTGAGCCAGTGCTTGCCGAACACGCCCTGGTAGTCGTCCTTCAGGACGTAGAGGTCCTGCTGGTTGTGCCAGGGGGCGATGTTCCACAGCGTGCCGTAGCCCTGGCCGCCCCAGAACGTGGGGTGGGGACCCTGAGTGCCGGTGAGACGGCCATCGCCCGGGAAGAAGGTCGGAAGGGCGGCGTTGATCTGGGCGTTGAGGCCGGCGTTGGAGCCGCCGCGAGCGATGTCGATGTTGTTGCCCGAATAGGACAGCGTGACGGTGTTCACCGCGCTGCTGCCGAAGGTCTGGCTCAGCTGGCCGACGATCGACTTGCCGGGCTGGTCCCACGACGAATCGACCGCCGGGAACGGGTCGTCGCCCCACATCCGCTGGGCGTTCGGGTCGCCGTTGACCCAGTTGTCCTGGGTGTAGCGGAACATCACGCGGCTGCTGTTGTTGACGTCGTAGTCCAACCGCACGTTGCGCTGGTCCCAGTCGATCGGGGTGTCGACGGATTGCACCCAGTTGTTGCACGAACCCGAGCGCGGCGTCACGTTGGCGTGCGGGTAGAGCTGCAGGTAGAGCAATCCGGCCGGGCTCAGCCGGTCGGCAGGGATCACGTTGCCAGGGAACGGCGCGCCCGTGAGCGGATCGATGGGCACCGGCCCGCCGCACCCCGCCCGACGCGGCTCACTGAAATCGCCCACGCGCTCGCGGTCCGTCGGCACCAGAGCCTGGCGCACCGTGCCGCGCGTCTCCTCGCTCCACTCCTGCGACGCGAACACGTAGAGCTTGTCGCGCAGCACCGGGCCACCGAGGGTATAGCCGTAATCGGAGAGGCTCAGGTTCTCGATGTCCTGGCCGGACTGCTCGAGGAAGTAGTTCTTCTGGTTCCACGAGTCGGAGCGCTTGAACAGGTAGGCGCTCCCCTTCCAGTCGTTGCTGCCGCTGCGGGTGATCAGGTTGATCTGCCCACCGCTCGCGCCGCCGAACTCGGGGCCGTAGCTGTTGCGGTGGACCTTGAACTCCTCGATCGAGTCCACCGACGGGTAGACGAGGATCGTCCGGTTGGAGCCGACGTCGTTGTTGTTGGCACCGTCGACGGTCCAGAGGTTGCCGGTGAACCCGCCGCCGCTGACCGACATGTCGCTGCCGGTCATCAGGCCCTTGTCCTTGGTGTCGAAGTTCTCGGGAGTGCTGACGCCGGGCATGAGCAACGTCAAGCCCACGAAGTTGCGGCCGTTGAGCGGCAGGTCACGCACCTGCTCTCCGGTCACCAGCCCGGAGACGTCGGCACCGATCGTCTCGACCTCGATGGAGTGCGCGGTGACGGTGAGCTCCTCCTTGAGCTCTCCCGCCGCGAGCTGGACGTCGATCACCCGCGAATCCGCGACGTTGAGCTGGATGCCCGTGACGACGGACGAGTTGTAGCCCTCGTGGGCCACGGTGATCTCGTAACGCCCCGCCGGCGCGTCGGCGAAGGTGTACGTGCCCGACGAGTCGGTGGTGGTGGCACGGGCGTACCCGGTGTCCGCACCCACGAGGCTCACCTCGGCTCCGGCGACCACCTCCCCAGCCGGGTCCCTCACGGAACCTCGGATGTTGGCGGTGGAGCGCTGCGCCGCCAGGGGCACCGCGAACACCAGGAGCATCAGCAGGGAAAGTGGCGCTTTCCGCATGACCTTGATTCCTCCGGCTCGGCCAGTTAAACGATTAAGTAAATCGATAACACAGGGTTTCAGGGGCTGTCAAGAGGCCGAGCGCAAGTAGGCGTCCTGCAAGGGCTTGGAGGAGGGGGGCCGAGGGCCGACGTCCCATTTGTCCGAGCCGGAGGGCCTCCGCCAGGGGCTGGGGAGCTCCCGGAGCCGTCCCGGAGCCGGTCGACGGCACTGCTAACATCCGGCGACTTCGCCGATGGTCCGACACCGGGTTCACGCGCTCCTCGCGGCGTTGCTCGTCCTCGCCAGCTCCCCGGCGTTGGCTGCCGAGGCGGCCCCCGATCCGGCCGCCGCCCTGCGCGGTGCCCTCGCCGAGGCCGACCGTCGACTGCAGGCAGGCGAGCGCGAGAGGGCGGAGAGCAGCTACCGCAACGCGCTGCTCGAGGGGTGGCTGCTGATGGGGACCATGGAGCTCGCGAAGGGCGACCTGCCAGCCGCTCGCGCAGCCCTGTTGAGCGCCAAGGGCTCCGCGGTGGAGACACGTCGCGCGCTGACGGCGCTCGCCGTCGTCTACATGCGGCTCGGCCAGAACGACGAGGCGATCGCCGCCCTCCGCACGGTGGCCGCGAGGCACAAGAGCGATCTCGGCACCCGGCGGATGCTGGCCCAGGCGCTGGTGGCAGCCGGCCAGCCCGAGCAGGCCGTGCAGGAGCTCGAGGAGCTGCGCACCGCTGCGCCCGACGACCCCGAGCTCGCCTTCACCCTCGCGTCCGGCTACCTGCGCGTTGGCAAGCTCGACCAGGCGGAGCAGCTCTACGCGAAGGTCTTCGCCGCGCGGCCGGCTGCTCAGACGCAGATTCTGATCGGCAGGACCTACCGCGACTTCGACCAGCCGCAGAAGGCGGCCGCCGCGTTCGCGCGCGCCCTGCAGATGGATCCGCGCGTGCGCCGCGCTCACTACTACCTCGGGACGCTGGCGCTGCTCGACAAGGACGGCCCGCGTCTCGAGGAGGCGATCCCCGAGTTCCAGCGCGAGCTTGCGACCTACCCCCAGGACGAGGCAGCGCGCCTCTATCTGGGGATGGCCCTCGTCGAGGCGAAGCGTTTCGACGAGGCGCTGCCGAGCCTCGCCGAGTTCGGGCGCAGCGAGCGGCCGCAGGTCGAGGCGCTCTTCTATCTCGGACGGAGTTTTCTCGGCCTGGATCGTCCGGGCGAGGCGGTCGCCCCCCTGCGGCGCGCCCTGGCGCTGGCGCCCGAGCAGAGTGCCGACGAGGCCCGGCTGGAGGGCATCGAATATCAGCTGGCGCTCGCGCTGCGCCGCAGCGGCGCCGAGAGCGAGGCCGCCGAGCACTTCGCCGCCGCCGAGCGCCTCTCCGGCAAGCTCGCCCAGCGTTCCAAGGATCGCCTCGCGCGCTACCTGAGCAACGTTCCGGAGCCCGAAGCGCAAGCGTCGCTGGCCCTCTCGACGTTCGCGGCGACCTCGCTCGATACCCTCTCACCGACGCAACGCGACGAGCTCCGGCAGGAGGTGAAGGTCGCGCTGGCTCGCACCTACATGAACCTCGCCGTGATGCGCCTGCAATCGGGAGAGGTACCGCGAGCGCTCGAGCTCCTCGCGCCGGCCGCGGAGCTCGATCCGGATCTGCCCGGCCTGCAGCGCGCCCTCGGCGTAGCCCAGTTCAACGCCCAGCAGCACGCGGCGGCGCTGGAGCCACTCGCCCGCGCCCTCGAGCGCGAGCCCGGCGACCACGAGCTCACGCGACTGCTCGCTCTCTCCCATCTCCAGACCGGCGGCTTCGCCAAGGCCGCCGAGCTGCTCGCCGCCGATCCGCAGCGGGCGCGCGATCCCGCGTTGCAATACGCCTACGCGCTCTCGCTCGTGCGCAGCGACCAACCGGAAGCCGCCCAGAAGATCTTCACGCAGCTGATGAGCGAGCATGAGGAGTGGCCGGAGCTGCACGTGCTGCTCGGCCAGGCCTATGCCGGCCAGGCGGACTTCGACGCCGCCATCGCGGCGTTGCAGCACGCGCTCAGGCTGTCGCCCACGGTGGCCGAGGCCCAGCTCACGCTCGGCACCATCTACATGCGGCAGGGGAAGCTGCCCGAGGCCGAGAAGGCACTGCGCGCGGAGCTCGTCCACCACCCGCGCGACCTGCAGGCGCGCCATCAGCTCGCCACCGTGCTCGATCTCGCCGGCAGGTCGGACGAAGCCATCCCACTGCTCGAGAGTGTGCTCGCCGACCGTCCCGGCTTCGCCGACGCGCGCTACATGCTCGGCAAGATCTTGCTCGCCAGGGGCGATGCGCGGCACGCCGCCGAAGAGCTGCGCTCGGCGGCAGAGCTGGCGCCGAAAGACGCCAACATCCGCTATCAGCTCGGCCAGGCCTACCAGAAGCTCGGTCAAGCCGAGCTTGCCCGCCAGCAGTTCGACCTCTACCGCGAGCTCAAGCGCGGCGAGCGGGGGGGCGCGTCGTGAGTCTGCGTGTCCTGTACACAGCGCTCGTGATCGCCGCGGTCGCCTCGCCGGGGCAGTCGTCGGTTCCCGCCGCTCCGGCGCCGCAGGGCGACGAGGCCGCGCTGCGCGAGGCCGCGGCGGCTGGCTCGGTCCCGGCGCTCTTGGAGATCGCCGAGCTCCGCTCGCGCCGCGGGGACCTGGGGGGAACCGCCGAGCCGCTGCGGCTTGCCCTCGCCCTCGCCCCGAACTCCGAGCGGGTCCTCGCCGCCTACGCGCAAACCGCGATGGCCGCGCGCGCACCGGGGCAAGCTCTGCTGGCGCTGGAGCCCTTGTCGCGCATGTACCCCTCCGTGGCGCAATACGCGTATCTCCTGGGTGTGGCCTGGATGCAGCTCGGCGACCCGGCGTCGGCGCAGCCGGCTCTCGAACGGGCCCGCGAGCTCGAGCCGCGCCGACCGCTGACGCTCGCCGCCCTGGGCATCGCCCACAACCAGCAGAAACGCTTTGCCGAGGCGAAACAGGTGCTCGAAGAGGCGATCGCGCTGGCGCCCGACGACGCCGAGGTCCTCGGCGTCCTGGCCGAGGCCGAGGAAGGGCTCGGCGATCGCGCGGCAGCGGAGGCACACGCCAAGAGCGCGCTCGAGCGCGCGCCCGGGCAGGCCACGGGGCTGCTCGTGCTCGGGCTCGTTCGCATGCAGGAGCAACGCTACGCGGAGGCGCGCCAGGCGTTCGAGGGCGCGCTCGCCCGGTCGCCCGATACCGCCAAGACGCACTATCAGCTCAGCCTCGCCTGCGCCCGACTCGGGGACCGACAGTGCGCGGCGCGCGAGGTCGAGCGATACCAGAAGGCGCAGCGCGACGTCGCGGCGAACCTCGTCACGCTACGCACGCAGTCGCTCGAGAACCTGCAGACCGGGGAGCCCCTACCATGACGAAGCCACGCTGGACGCTCCTCGGGCTTGGGGCCTTCCTCGTCGCGATGCCGGCGCTCGCCGTCGAGCCGCTTCCAGCCGGGCAGCTCTTCCGCGACGTGACCGGCGCCGCGGGAATCAACTTCCGGCACCGCTCGGCGCCCGAAAAGAAGTACATCGTCGAATCGATGGCGGGAGGAGTTGCGCTCCTCGACTACGACGGCGACGGGCTGCTCGACATCTACCTCGTCAACTCGCTCACCGTCGACACCGCCACGAGCCCGACCACGGCGCCGAGCGCGCTCTACCGCAACCTCGGCGACGGTCGTTTCGTGGACGTCGCGGTCCAGGCGGGTGTGGCCTACCCGGGCTGGGGCATGGGCGCCTGCGTCGCCGACGTCGACGGCGACGGCTTCCAGGACATCTACGTCACCGCGCTGGGCCCCAACCGCCTCTACCGCAACCGGGGAGACGGCACGTTCACCGAGATTGGCGCCGCTTCCGGCGTCGAGGCCGGCGGTTGGTCCACGGGCTGCGGCTTCGCCGACTACGACCGCGACGGCGATCTCGACCTGTTCGTCAGCCGTTACGTGAAGATCGACCTCGCCTCCCTGCCGCAGTTCGGCAGGGACAAGACCTGCCAGTTCCGCGGCGTTGCGGTGCAGTGCGGGCCGCGCGGCCTCCCCGGACTGCCCGACCTCTTCTTTCGCAACGAGGGCGGCGGCCGCTTCGCCGAGGTCGGCGCCAAGATCGGCGTCGCCGACGCCACCGGTCACTACGGGCTCGGCATTGCCTGGATCGACACCGACCTCGACGGCTGGATCGACCTCTTCGTCGCCAACGACGCCGGCCCCAATTTCCTCTACCGCAACAAGCACGACGGCACCTTCTCCGAAGAGGCATTCCCGACCGGAGTGGCGGTCTCCGAGGACGGCGCCGAGCAGGGCTGCATGGGAGTGGCGATCGGCGACTATGACAACAGCGGTCGGCCGAGCATCTTCGTCACCAACTTCGCCGAGGAGTACAACGCCCTCTACCACAACGACGGGGCATATTTCACCGACGTCTCGTTCCGCAGCAAGACCGCGGCGTCGAGCCTCCCCTACGTCGGCTGGGGAACCGCGTTCTTCGACTACGACAACGACGGCTGGCTCGACATCATCGTCGTCAACGGCCATGTCTACCCCCAGCTCGACCAGGCGCGCCTGGGCGCCTCGGCCCCCTACCGCCAGCGCAAGCTGCTCTACCGCAACCGGGGCGACGGGACCTTCGACGAGGTTGCCGCACAGCTGGCGCCGATGCTCATGGAGGACCGCGTGAGCCGCGGGCTGGCGCAAGGCGACTTCGACCTCGACGGACGGCTCGATCTCGTCATCAACGACCTCGATGGCAGCGCCCAGCTGCTGCACAACGAGCTGAAGGCGACGGGCAACTGGCTCCTGGCGGCGCTGCCGGGGCCGGGGAGCACGAGAGACGTCCTGGGCGCGATCGTCACCGCGCGCAGCAAGGGCCTCGCGCAGACGCGCAACGTTCGCAGCGGCACCAGCTACATCTCGCAGGACGACATGGCGCAGCACTTCGGCCTGGCGGCCGCCACCACCGTCGATGCGCTCGAGGTGCGGTGGCCCGACGGCAAGCGCACGCTCGTGCGTGAGCTACCCGCGAATCGCGTGATCGTGGTGCCGGCCCCGGTGGCCGCGCCCGCGCGCTGACGCCTTCCAGCCGGCGCCTACGACGCCATCAACCCCGCGAGCGGCCGCCAGATCCGCTCAGGCGTGGAGCTTGCCGTTTCGCGCCGGTCCGGTGGAGCCGCGGACGATGAGCTGCGGGGCGACCGTGACGAAAGCCTTGTGCTCCTCCTCCTCGCCGGCGATGCGCCGCAGGAGGAGCTTCGTGGCAAGCTCCCCCATCTCGCGCAACGGCTGCCGCACGGTGGTGAGCGACGGATTGTGGTAGGCGGCGCTCTGGATGTCGTCGAAGCCGACGACCGAGATGTCGTCCGGCACGCGCAGGCCGGCGTCGAGGAAGGCGCGGATCGAGCCGATGGCGGCCACGTCGTCGAAGGCGAAGAGAGCGGTGAAATCCGCGCCGCGATCGAGAAGGATGCGCGCGAACGCGTAGCCCTCTTCGTAGCCGTCCGCGGGTGAGAAGGTGGCCAGAGCCGCCTCGCCCGACAGCTGGACCGTCAGCTCGGGATGCACGGTCAACCCGAGGCTCGTGGCGGCATCCTGGATCGCGCGCCAGCGGTCCTCGGTGTCCGAGCTGCCCGGCTGCCCCTTGAAGAAGGCCACGCGCTCGTGTCCCAGCTCCTTCAGATGCCCCAACGTGAGCAACGCGGCGAGGTCGTGGTCGAGGACCACGTTGGTTACGCCGGCCAGCGCCACGTGCCCGGAGACGACCACCGCAGGCAGCGAGGGCTCCTCGTGCAGCTCGCTGGCGACGAGGATCAGTCCCTCGACGGCGCGATCGCGCATGAGACCGAGGTATTCGTGCAGGAGGCTCACGTTCGAGCGACGGTGGCTGGCGACGAGGTAGTGGTAATTCGTCTCGAGGAGATGGTGCTCGATGCCGCTCATCACCTCGCCGGCATAGGGCTCGCTGATCTCGGGCACCAGCACGCCGACCGAATAGGTACGCCTGCTGCGCAAGGAGCGCGCAAGGTAGTTGGGCCGATAGTCGAGCTCTCGCGCGGCCGCGAAGATGCGCTCCTGGGTGTCGGCCGGGATGGACGCAGCCGTCGGCGCCCGGTTGAGCACCAGCGATACCGTGGCGGGGGACAGCCCGACGTGTGCAGCGAGCTGTCGCAAGGTCACCGAGGCGGTACGCTCCAGCCGGCCCGTCGACCGGCCCCGTTCCCCGTTGCCCTTTGGCATGTCCCGCACCTCCCTGCGCCACGGCATCGCCCGTTTGAAGCCGGCTGCGACACCCCGGTTACGGGCGGCTTCAAATTCTTGACAGCGTCAGCGGCGGCATGGTATCACCACTGAAACGATTTAGCCACCGCGCCACCAGGGCGGGACCAGAGCGCGACCAGAAGCGCGATCAGAGTGCTTCCAAGGGTGCACGGGAGGAGGCGGGAACAGCTTGACAGCTGCAGGAGACCGGGGCGGACGAGAGCTGGATGGAGCCCTTCCGGGGGCCTCGTCGCTCCCCCAGCCGCCGGCCGCGGCCGGCACATCGTGGAAGGCAACCCCTGCCGACAGGCTCGCGACGACGACGCCTGGGAGCGGTGCGATCCTCGGCGTCGACCTGGGTGGCACCCAGGTCCGTGTGGGCAAGGTGCGCGGCTCGGCGCTCGAGCGCTCGACGGCGGCGCCGATCTCCCGCCTGGCGCGGGCCGAGGTGGTCGCCGGTGAGGTGTATCGCGCCATCGACGCCGTCTTCGACGACGAGGTCACCGGCATCGGCTGCGGTGTGCCGAGCGTCGTCGACGTCGAGCGCGGCGTCGTCTACGGTGTCGAGAACATCCCTTCCTGGCGCGAGGTCCCGCTGCGGGACGATCTCGAGCGTCGCTACGGCGTGCCCGCCTACATCAACAACGACGCCAACGCCTTCGCGGTCGGCGAGCTGTATTTCGGTGCCGGCCGAGGCTGCCGCCATCTCGTTGCCATCTCGCTCGGTACCGGCCTCGGGTCCGGCATCGTCGTCGACGGCAAGCTCTACAGCGGAGCCAACTGCGGGGCCGGTGAGATCGGCGCGGTCCCCTACCGCGACCACACGATCGAGTACTACTGCGCCGGCGGCTTCTTCCAGCGCGAGGCCGGCGTGCGCGGCGAAGAGGTCTTTCGTCGTGCCCACGAAGGGGATCCCGCGGCGATCAAGCTGCTCGGCGACTACGGCTTCGAGCTCGGCCACGCGATCCTGATCGCGCTGCTCGCCTACGATCCGCAGCTAGTCGTCCTCGGCGGCTCGATCAGCGCAGCGCTCCCCTTCTTCGAGGCCCGCATGCGCGAGCGCCTGAGCGAGTACCCCTGGCAGCACGTCATCGAGAACCTGCGAATCGTCCGCAGCGAGGTCGAAAACGTGGCCATCCGCGGCGCAGCCGCCCTGTACCTCGACGCCCGCAACGGCGCCGTCGCCTGACCCGGCCGGACCCAGGGCACACCAAGTGGCCGCCGCCCAGAGCGGCGGAACGACCGACTGCGCGCGGGCATCGCGGCCAGCCGGGGAAGCCATGTCTGATGGAGCGGGAGACGGGATTCGAACCCGCGACCAACGGCTTGGAAGGCCGTGACTCTACCCCTGAGTTACTCCCGCCCGGAGCCCCGCCAGTCTAGCGGCCACGCCGAACGTCCGCAAACGACGGCCCGCCAAGAACCCTCGACGGCGAACGGGGCCGAGCCCGAGCCACCGCCGCGACCCCACGCTGCCCGTTTCGAGCAAAGCGAGAAAACGCCGCCCCAGCCACTCAAGGGGCGACAGGCCACTCAGGGCTCGGCAACGGCGAACGCCGTCGCCGAGCCGAACCTGGGGTAGCGAACAGCGTTCGCCGTTTCGAGCGAGCGAGAAACGCCGCCACAGCCACTCAAGGAGCGACGGGCCACTCAGGGCTCGGCAACGGCGAACGCCGTCGCCGAGCCGAACCCGGGCTAGCGAAAAGTGTTCGCCGTTTCGAGCGAAGCGAGAAACGCCGCCCCAGCCACTTAGGGCTCGGCAACGGCGAACGCCGTCGCCGAGCCGAACCTGGGCTAGCGAACAGCGTTCGCCGTTTCGAGCGAAGCGAGAAACGCCGCCACAGCCACTCAAAGGGCGACGGGCCACTCAGGCTCGGCAACGGCGAACGCCGTCGCCGAGCCGAACCCGGGCTAGCGAACAGCGTTCGCCGTTTCGAGCGCAGCGAGAAACGCCGCCCCAGCCACTCAAAGGGCGACGGGCCACTCAGGGCTCGGCAACGGCGAACGCCGTCGCCGAGCCGAACCTGGGCTAGCGAACAGCGTTCGCCGTTTCGAGCGAAGCGAGAAACGCG
>Ga0075421_100002265_pt1 | contig 22883 bp, 19 predicted proteins | sample SoiMetdeltSBSDD5_FD_75292 | JGI IMG/M metagenome (GOLD analysis project Ga0075421, IMG submission 75292) | Bulk soil microbial communities from a Populus tree surrounding site in Tennessee, USA - Soil MetaG P. deltoides SBSDD5 | ecosystem: Environmental > Terrestrial > Soil > Tree plantation...
ATCACGTGACCCTTTTTGGTCTCGTAGTCGTGCGGGTCGATCTTGGGACGCAGCTTCTGTTCCTTGACGACGGTCTGCTGCTGGTTCTTGCGAGACTCGCGTGCCTTCTGAGCCGTCTCGTACTTGTACTTGCCGTAGTCCATGATCTTGCAGACCGGGGGTCTGGCGTTCGGGGCAACTTCGACAAGGTCGAGATCGGCATCCGCGGCGACGCGGAGGGCGTCTTCGATGCGCACAATGCCTACCTGCTCGCCACCTGGTCCGATTAAGCGGACTTCAGGGACTCGAATGCGCTCGTTGACGCGGGTCTCAGTGCTGATGGGGCCTCCTATGTTGTCCTCTAGGAGCCCCACACCATCAGCGAAAAGGCCCTGCTCAAAGCAGGGCCCAAAGCCGACCAGGACAGGCATCGGATGCCTGTGACCGGACCGCTGCACCGGTATGGTCAGCGGTGGGAGTGGGACTCCACTTGCTGTCCCTGGCGTACGCCGGGACGGTCGCGCATGCCAGTCTAGCAGGCATGACCGAGGTTCCTGACATCCGTGAGCTGGCCGAAATTCCCGCGGTCGAGGTGATCACCCGCGCGGCTGTGATGCTGATGAGCGCCGCTGCGGAGAAGCTCGGGCTGTCAGCGGAAGATCCGGACGAAAGCCCACAACGCGATCTCGACGAGGCGCGCCGTCTGATCACCGCACTGGCCGGGTTGGTCACCGCCTCCGCCGAATATCTCGGTCCGCACGCCGGGCCGGTGCGCGACGGGTTGAAGACACTGCAGTTGGCGTTCCGCGAATCGAGTGTCGTCCCGGACGAACCGGGCCAGGGCCCGGGCGAGAAGTACACCGGGCCCGTCTGGTAGCACTCCCACCCATTTCACCGGTTTAGCGCATATTCTCGCGGCCTATGACCGCCACGTTGACCCGCCCGACTTCTCGGTACTCATGGGTGCCTGCGGCGGCCGGCTGGACCGTCGGCATCATCGCCACGCTGTCCCTCGTTGCCAGCGTCTCGCCCGGCATCCGCTGGATCATCAAGGAGCCGCGCGAGTTCGTCAACGACTACATCTTCAACTTCCCCGATACCAGCTTCGCGTGGGCCTTTGTGTTGGCGCTGTTGGCCGCGGCGCTCGCGGCCCGCAAGCGCATCGCGTGGTGGATTCTGGTGGGCTACATGGTCGCGGCGATCGGCTGGAACGTCGGCGATCTCGTGACCGGCGACGAATCGGTCATCCGAGACATGGGCGAGGTGATCGGTCTCGGTTTCCATGTCGCGGCGATCTTGTTCCTGCTGCTGGCCCGCAAGGAGTTCTGGGCGAAGGTCCGTCGCGGTGCACTGTTGAAGGCGGCCGCCGCCCTTGTCGCCGCCATGGCGATTGGCACGCTCATCGGGTGGGCCCTGCTCGAGTTCTCTCCCGGCTCGCTGGCCCGTGAGGACCGGTTCTGGTACGCGCTGAACCGAGTCAGCGCGTTCGCCGGCGCCGATTCTTCGAACTTCTCCGGACACCCGCACGTCTTCGTCAACGCGCTCCTCGGCCTGTTCGGCGCGCTCGCACTCATGGTGGCGGCGATCGTGCTGTTCCAGTCGCAGCGCGCCGACAACGCCCTTACGGGTGAGGACGAGTCCGCGATCCGGGGTCTGCTCGAACTGTTCGGCAAGAACGACTCACTGGGCTACTTCGCCACCCGCCGGGACAAGGCGGTGGTGTTCGCACCGAATGGCCGTGCGGCCATCACCTACCGCGTGGAGGTCGGCGTCTGCCTGGCCAGCGGCGACCCGGTCGGCGATCCGAAGTCCTGGCCGCAGGCAATCGAGGCGTGGCTGGGGCGGTGCCAGACCTACGGCTGGGCACCCGGCGTGATGGGCGCCAGTTCAACCGCGGCAGAAGCCTTCCGGCAGGCCGGCCTCAACGCACTTCAACTGGGCGACGAGGCGATCCTGCACCCGGACAACTTCCGACTCTCGGGTCCGGACATGCGTGCCGTGCGCCAGGCCGTGACCCGGGCGCGGCGGGCAGGCGCCAGTGTTCGAATCCGGCGACATCGCGACCTCGGCAGCGAGGAGATGGCCCAGGTGATCAAGCGGGCAGATGCCTGGCGGGACACCGAAACCGAACGTGGCTTCTCGATGGCACTGGGCCGGATCGGTGACCCCGCCGACGGCGACTGCGTGCTGGTCGAGGCCATCCAACACGAGACCGTCGTAGCGATGCTGTCGCTGGTCCCGTGGGGCACCAACGGCGTGTCGCTCGACGTGATGCGCCGGTCCCCCAAGTCACCCAACGGCACCATCGAATTGATGGTCAGCGAGCTGTGCATGCAGTCCGAAGACATTGGGGTGACCCGAATCTCGCTGAACTTCGCGATGTTCCGATCGGCGTTCGAACAGGGCGCCCAGCTCGGCGCGGGGCCCGTGGCGCGACTCTGGCGCGGCCTGCTCGTGTTCTTCTCCCGCTGGTGGCAACTCGAGACGCTGTACCGGTCGAACATGAAGTACCAACCCGAGTGGGTGCCGCGCTACGCGTGCTACGAGGACGCCCGGCTGATCCCCCGCGTCGGTGTGGCGTCTGTGATCGCCGAAGGCTTTCTCGTGCTGCCGTTTTCGCGGCGCAACGAACAGCCCCACACCGGCCAACACATCTCGGCGCCCGAAAATCTGGTGGCCACCGGCTTGTTGCACCACGACGGCAGCGCACCCGATCTCGGTGACCTCGAGGTCGACCTGCCCGCAGCAGACGAGGGACCGCGGCTGCCCGAACAGGTCCGCGTGCGAATGGCCAAGCTCAAGTCGCTGCAGTCAGACGGGGTCGACGCCTATCCCGTCGGCGAGGCACCGAGCCACACCATCGCGCAGGCCGTCGATTCCGAGGGCGCCGGCACGGTGACCGTGGCCGGCCGTGTGCTGCGCATTCGCGACTACGGTGGCGTACTGTTCGCCCAGCTGCGCGACTGGTCCGGCGAAGTCCAACTGCTGCTTGATAATTCGATGCTCGACACGGGCCCGACAGCCGACTTCACCGGCGCCATCGACCTCGGTGATCTGATCCAGGTGTCCGGCACGATGGGTTACAGCAAGAAGGGCACCCGCTCACTGGTGGTGCTCAGTTGGCGGCTGATCGGAAAATGCCTGCGTCCATTGCCCGACAAGTGGAAGGGATTGACCGACCAGGAAGCGCGGGTACGCGCCCGCTACGTCGACCTGGCGATCAACACCGAGGCCCGCGATCTCATCAGGGCACGCAGCGCCGTCCTGCACGCGATCCGCGAAACACTGGTCGGCAAGGGGTTTTTGGAAGTCGAGACGCCGATCCTGCAGCAGATCCACGGCGGTGCCAACGCGCGGCCGTTCCTCACCCACATCAACGCCTATGACCTCGACCTGTACCTGCGCATCGCGCCCGAGCTGTACCTCAAGCGGCTGTGCGTCGGCGGTGTTGAGCGCGTCTTCGAGCTTGGTCGCGCATTCCGCAACGAGGGCGTGGACTTCAGTCACAACCCCGAGTTCACCCTGCTCGAGGCCTACCAGGCGCATGCGGACTACAACGTGTGGATCGACGGCTGCCGCGAGCTGATCCAAAACGCCGCGCAGGCCGCCAACGGCGCGCAGGTGTTCATGCGTCCGCGCGACGACGGCGCCCTGGAACCCATCGACATCTCCGGTGCCTGGACGGTGAAGACGGTGCACGGCGCAGTTTCGGAGGCGCTGGGCGAGCAGATCGCCCCCGACACCAGCCTCACCACGCTGCGCAAGCTGTGCGACGCAGCGGGCATTCCCTACCTGACCCACTGGGACGCCGGCGCGGTGGTGCTCGAACTCTACGAGCGGCTCGTCGAGGACCGCACCGAAGAGCCCACGTTCTACAAGGACTTCCCGACCTCGGTATCGCCGCTGACCCGGCCCCATCGCAGCATCCCCGGGGTGGCCGAGCGCTGGGACCTGGTGGCGTGGGGCGTCGAGTTGGGCACTGCCTACAGCGAGCTGACGGATCCCGTCGAGCAGCGCAGGCGGCTGCAGGAGCAGTCGCTGCTGGCCGCGGGCGGCGACCCCGAAGCGATGGAACTCGACGAGGACTTCCTGCAGGCGATGGAGTATGCGATGCCGCCGACGGGCGGGCTCGGCATGGGCGTGGACCGCGTCGTCATGCTGATCACCGGTCGCAGCATCCGGGAGACCCTGCCGTTCCCGTTAGCCAAACCGCGTTAGCAGCTCGTTCACAGGGGATCTCAAGGAAACGCGTCCACGATTGTTGCCGTGACGTTACCCGAGCCGTTGCGCCACCACCTTTCGCTGATGCACGGATGGCTGCCGATATTGGTGCAAGTCATCGCCGGCACCCTACTTGTCGCCGCGATCGGCTGGCGCAACCGGCGTTGGCGCCTGGTGTGGCTGCCATGGACCGCACTGCTCGGTATCGCGCTCGCGATGGCGGCGTACTGGTATATCGCCTCGCAGGGGCTGGGCGACGACATCAACCCGGCGCCGCCGTCACTCTGGATCTGGATCGGCCTCACCGGCGTCGCGGCCGGCGTGCTCATCGCGGGCTGGCGCGGCGTCAGTTGGTGGCGGCGCAGCGCGTCGGCACTGGCGCTGCCACTGTGTCTGCTGTGCGCCGGACTCGCGCTGAACCTGTGGGTCGGCTACTTCCCCACAGTGCAGACCGCGTGGAACCAGCTGATGGCGGGACCGCTGCCCGATCAGACGGACACCGGCACCGTGGTCGCGATGCAGAAGCGGCATGCGATCCCGCCCAAGGGCACGGTGGTGCCGGTCAGCATCCCCAACACTGCGTCGGGTTTCAAACACCGCGGTGAGCTGGTCTACCTTCCGCCGGCCTGGTACGCCACCGATCCCCCGCCGCCGCTGCCGACGGTGATGATGATCGGCGGCGAGTTCAACACTCCCGCCGACTGGATGCGAGCAGGTAACGCCGTCAAGACAATTGACGACTTCGCGACCGCGCACGGTGGAAACGCGCCGGTGTTCGTTTTCGTCGACTCAGGCGGCGCGTTCAACAACGACACGGAATGCGTCAATGGCACGCGCGGAAATGCCGCCGATCACCTGACCAAAGATGTTGTGCCCTTCATGGTTTCGAACTACCGCGTGTCGCCGGACCGGGCCAGGTGGGGCGTCGTCGGGTGGTCGATGGGAGGCACGTGCGCGGTCGACCTGACGGTGATGCATCCCGATATGTTCAGTGCGTTCGAGGACATCGCGGGTGACCTGACGCCGAACTCGGGCAACAAGACCCAGACCATCCAGCGGCTGTTTGGCGGCAGTGCTGCCGCCTATGCCGCGTTCGATCCGACTACCGTCATCACCCGCCACGGCCCCTATGCCGGAGTGGCGGGCTGGTTCGACATCAACGGCCCGGCATCGACGTCGCCGCCGCGCAACGTTGTCGTGGACGCGGCAGCCCGCCCCAACGACCAAACCGCGGCGGCAAACTCGCTGTGCGCGACGGGCAGCGTCAACGGGATCAAATGTGCGGTCGTGTCGCAGCCGGGCAAGCACGACTGGCCGTTCGCGGCGCACGCGTTCGCGGTCGGGCTGCCGTGGCTCGCGAGTCAGCTGGGCACGCCCGGCGCGCCGGTGATCCCGCTACCGGCCTCGCCCCCCGCGGGGTCGCCGTCGCCTCCGCCCGCCCCGCCGAAATCCGGTCCGCATTTGCAGGCGGCGGCGAAGTAGGCCGGTAGCGTAAGTGGCATGCCGGACGAATCCACTCCCGAACCGGAACCCGACGCTGAGGCCAAGCCCGCCGAGTCGGTGCCGGTGCCCGAGGCCGCGCCTGCTCCCGCCGAGCCGGTTGACACCGGCTACACACCGGGCGGCGTGCCGACGTTCGAATCGGTACGCGAGAAGATCGAAACGCGCTACGGCACCGCGATCGGCGCTTCAGAACTGGCTGCTGAGACACCGGAGGGTCGCACCGTCGAGGAGCAGTACGACGCGCGTCAGCGCGCCGCCGCCGAACGACTCGCCGAGATCCGCAAGTCGATGCACCCCGAAGAGGGCAACGGTCAGTAGTCCGACTCGGCGGCCAGCACTTCCGCAAGGAACGCGTCGCCGGCGGGCTCGCGTAGCCGCGCCCGCGCGAAGTCTCTGATCCGCTCGCGCGTCTGCGGCAATTCTTCGACCCCAGCTCCGACGGTCACCGCGGTGGACCGCCAATCGTGATCCCACGCAACCGATTCGGTGACGGGCTGCTTCTTTTCGTCCACCACCGCGAATGTCGCAACGCCGTCGGCGTCGAGCATACTCGCGCCACCGAGAGTGCCGGACTGCAGCCGCACAGCGATCCCTGCGGCCAGTCCGGGACCCGATAAGTCCACGCGCACAGCGGCTTTCGCAACGCCATCGGCCGCATCGACCCGCCAGGCGATGGTGTTCTCCGCCGCGTCGAAGATCCTGGGCGGGACGCCAGCCCAGTTGACTGAATCAGTGCCTGTGGCGATCGCACCCGAACCGCTCCCGACCGGATCGGCGCCTGCGGCCAGCGCGTAGTCGTCGCGGCGACGGGGCACGCTCTCGGCTTCGCCGAGGGCAATGCCGACATCGTCGGCGAGGTCGGCGCAGGCCCGCACCAACTCGCCTACTCGCGGATCGCCGTCCTGCAGGTGTGCGCTCAGCGCACCCGCATGGGGGCGGAGCAACCCGGCCACGTCGGAGTCGAACGTGTCTTCGGCGAAGAAGTCCTCGACGCGCGCCGTGAGCACCGCGATCTCGGCGTCGAGAAGCGCGCCGTCGAGGGCCGCGATGCCGTCGCGCCGGCTTGCCGGCCACCAGCGACGCAGCCAATGCCCAAGCGCGAGCCGGCGCAGCGGTTCGAGCGATCCGGGCACTACGTCGACGCCCGCGAGTTCGACGGCCGCGTCGCGCGGGCGCTCGTTCAGTGCCGCGGCGAGCGCGCTGTGCCCGGACTCGCCGAGGACACGCCACAGCCAATCCGCCCGGGCCGGATCTGTGAACGTGATCTGAGCGAGGTGCGACGGGTAGTCGATCGGCCACGACAGTACGGCACCGATGACTTCCAGCACGGCAACAAGTGGTGGCTGCACGGCTTGTCGACCCGTGCTCCACAACCCGGAATCGGCGACGAGTCTCATCCGGCCACCTGCAGTTCGAGCATGGCCTTGATCCGCTGCCGGTGGTCGAGGCTCACCGACCTCGCCACCCCCTCGAGCAGCGCGCGGACGTCGTCGACGTCATCGCATGGTTCCTGCCAGACGTCGCGTCCATGCAGACGCGCCCATAACCGGCTCAAATAGGGGCGGGCGAACGCGGCGAGATCGTCGATCACATGCTTTTGCCGCGGATGGATGGGCCCGCCGTCGGCGAGATACCGACGCGCATGCAGCACATAGGCTTCCTTGCGCAGCCGGGCCTGTATCTGGTTGGCCAAGTCATACGGCGACGTTGCGGACTCCGTTAGCGGTGCCAGAGACACGCCGATTTCGATGCCAGCGATAAGCGTGGCCTGCTTGTCTTCCGCCAACAGACCCCACGGCGCGCACGACCGGTCGACTTCCTCCGCGCACAGCAGCGGAATGTCCGGCAGTTCATCTCGGTCCATCGCCCGCCGCAGCGTGGCACGCACCCGGTCGACGACGCTCCGGTTCAGCGGACGATCGCTGTCGTGCCCGCCCACGATCGCGGGTGGGGCTTGCGGCTCAATCGAACTCAGGCCCAACGCGACAATTGACCACGGTAGCTCGACCACGGCGGTGTGCGCGTTGGCACCGAGGTTGTAGGGAGCGGCATCGGCGATCAATGCCGTCCACACCCGCTGCCGCGCCGTCGCGGCATTATGCCCCTCCGCGTGGCCAAGCACCGTGGTCAGGCCCGCCAGGAACGGACCGGTGATTTCCGAGCCGGCCCGTACGTCGCTCCAGCTGCGGCCGAGCTGATCGGTCAGCCGCGCGACCGCCTCGGGATCAGCCACGTACTGGTTGAGCACTTCGATTCCAGTGCGGTCGCGGTCACCGTGAATTTCGCGTAGCACCGCTTCCGCCGAATCATCTTGAGCGGGTGCACCTTTCGTCACCGCCAACTCGAAGCAGACCGGGAAGTACAGCTCCTGGGCGTTGCCCGTGGTGATGCGCAGCCGGCGTCGTTCCCGTTTGAGCAGCTCGAACCACGCTGCGGCGGCACGTAACTGGGCGCCGTGCCCGACGATCAGGTCGTGCATCGCCACGGCGGTGGCGGCATCGACGAACGGCGCCGAGTACTGAGGATTCGCCCGCAGCCGCAGCACCAGGGGGTCGAGGATCCGCTTGACGGTGCGACGCAGCGGTCCGCCGTCGTCGCCGCTGAGCACTTCGACGCCGGGCCCGATGGCACGCCATCCGCGGTCGATCACGGCACGGCGCGGCTGACTGACGGCCATCGCCGTCGCCGCCACCTCATACCCCGCGCTCATCGGTCCAGCATAAAGTTGGGTTCGGTAGCCAGCGCAAGGGCAGACCCTGATGGCATGTCCACCGAAATGTTGCTCGGCGTCGCCGCCGCCGAGATGATCGCCGTCATTTTCGTTTTCGTCGTCCTCGCCGATGCTGCGGCGACGCGGGATGCGCCGGATCCGGTCGAACCGGAGCCCAGTGAGTCCGACGAACGCCTGCTCACGGCCGCCGAGATGAACGCCGTTCGCGCCACATTCGACCAGATGCTCGTCCGAAAAGGCCTGGTCACCCTCCACCAGCTCGACCTGATCCGGCACGGGACCAAATCACGCGGAGTGGTCACCGGAATGCGTGCCACCGGAACCCGTCGTGAGGACCATCGCGAGGTCGAACTCGACGTGATGGTGAAAAAGCCGGGAGGCGGCCAATTTCCCGCCCATGAGACGGCTTTGATTCCGGCGTCATCGCTGGCATGGGTATCCCCCGGCAGCATCATCGACACGTACTTCCGTTCGGACGACGAGTCGGCTGTGGCGGTATGCGTACCGCCCCGCTGAGGGCTCACCGCGCACCGTCCACCGCGAATGTGGCCAGCGCCGCCCAATAGACAGGGCTGGCGCCGGCATCGCCGTCTCGCCATTGCCGCATCTGCTGGCGCTGCCAACTGTTCACCGCACGCCCCGCGTCCGATTCTTGGTGTGCCCGGTCGACGCCGATGATCGCCTCGGCCATCGGGTCGTGATCGCCTGTGGCGGGCGCGAACTGGCGGTACCCCGCTGTGGTCGGTAGCGACCACAATGTGGCGGTCACCAGCTGTGCTCCGCCGAGGATCATCGCGGCCACCAAACCCGTCGCCTCGTCGAATTGGTAGTCACCGCCGGATGCGCAGGCGATCATGGCGATTCGAGGTGGCATCGGCAGTTTCGCCGACATCAGGTCCGCGGCGGTCAGCGGGTTTTCGTCGGCGAGATGCAGCGCGGCCCGGTCGGCGTGGCCAACGTCGCCGTCGGCTGCGGTCGCGTGGCCGACGTACAGCAGCCGGCTCGGTTCCCGGTCGAGCAGGCGCGCCAGCCAGGGCCGGTCGGCGTCCGTGCGGCGGAACAGCTCGACCGCGCTGGAGACGTCCGGCAGCACAGTCCGGTGCTCCATGAGTTCTGCAAAGTGTTGTGCGAGCGAGGTTTCCGGTGACGGTCGACCGAGAACCGAGCCGAGGTCCGAGTCGGGGCGCTGGCCGGGTACCCGCGGGTCGAGCACCAACAGCGGTGGGCGGTCGCCGCTATCGTTCCAGCACTTCGGTGTGCGCGCGGAGTTCACGATGTTCGACGGCGCCGCCATCAGCACGTCCACGAGTTCCATGAGGCGAAACTTGTCGTCACCTGGCAGAGCGAGCAAGCCCCACGGCACCCGCGCCAGCCGGGCGCTGGGTGAGACGAACAGCGTGGCGCGCGGAGATGCGACACATTCGAGTAGCAGCTGCCACGCCGCTGGCGCCACGAGTGACAGACCCAAGGTCCGGGCGATCGCCAGTTCCGTGTCGGGCGTTGCGAACGGCCCCGTGGCGATGGCGCGCTCAACGGCGTCACGCCGTGTCTCGGAGGCGCGTGGGTCCGGCAGCGCTGTCGACAGTTGGTCAAGCGCCGCAACCAGTTCCGGTTCCTGCAATCCCCATGTGACCGTGCGCGCCGGCTCGCCAACCACCCGGAGGCTGGCATAGGTCGCGACGCCGACGTCGGCGAAGCGGAGGATGAGGGTTACGGCCACGTCGACCAGGCCGCCTCGTCGGCGGTGACATCGCACCCGTAGCGCTCGAACGCCAGCGCACGATACCGGGTCAGGATCGGCGCGGTGGTGGGGTCCATCTGTAGCGGCGGCAGCGGCCCGAGCCGGGTCAGGGCCACGACTCCCGACAGCGGCGAGCCTGCGGCGACGAGAGCGTAGTCGTCGACGGTGTCGACCGGTACCGCGGCCGTCGCGGTCTCGGTCCAGTCGGCGGCTTGCTCGTGCGGTTCGGTGCTGAAACTTCCTCGTGCACTGTGATATTCAACGAGCTCACTGACGAGCTCGGTGTTGTCCCACTCCCACGCAACAGCGAACGCGCCCGCCAGGATTCTGGCGGAGACATGCGTCGCCCACCGCATCCGCGCGTCGGCGTCGGTCATGGCGTGCCGCACCGAGTCGACGGCGAGCGCTGCAGGGACCTTTAGCTCAGCGGCCTGCTCGAACTTGGTTTCCGCGTTGACCGGGTCGGCCAGCGCCTCGGCCCGCAGGATGGTGCCAAGATGGTCGTCGAGCCTGGCGTACTGCAGCCAGCTGTGCCGGGGCCACGAATCGAGCAGCTCGCGGGCTTCGGTGACGCGTGCCCGCGCTGCGGCGAAATCCTTGCGGAAGACGTCGACCCAGCTGCGCTGCAACAGAATCCGGTGGATGTGCAGCGGCTTCTCCACCTCACGCCAGTGGCGTTCGGCATGCCCGAAGCGTTCGTCGGCGTCGTCCAGCGCCTCGATGGACAGACTGAGCAGGCCGAAGTACAGCCAGCACCGGGACACGTCATGCGCGCGGTAGCCCTCGGCGATCGCAGGATAGGCCTCGTGCGCCAGGCGTTGGCACTCTGCGCGATCGCCCTCCGACCACCTCGCGGTGGCGCGCTCGAATTGTGTTCTGGCCGTCGCTAATTTCCAGTCATGCTTCTGGGCGCGCGCCCCGGCGCGCTGAAGCCACGGTTCGGCTTCGGTCAATCGCCCGGTCTCGACGCAGAACCGGCCGTAGCCGGTGGCACCGACGACAAGCAAAAAGTCGTCGAACTCGCCATCGCCACAGGGGTTTTCGATGGTGTCGATCACCTGCTCCCATAGTGGGACCGACTGCACGTGCAGGTCGTCGTCGCATAGCGCCGTCGCGCACAGGATCCGCGCATACATGACAAGGAACCTGTGTTCCTCCGCGAGGTCGGGGAACGCCGTCGAAGTGTCGTCTGTCAGCACCAGCAGCCCGGCCTCCGCGGCCTCGTGGTCACCGTGCGCCGCCGCGGCCAGTCCCGTCCGGAGGAACTGTGCGCGGCGCGAATACCGGCACATCATGCGGTCGACGTCGGCGTCGGCCATCGTCACCTGTGCGGCAGACTCGGGACTGGTGCCAGCCTGGATCGACTGGTAGATGCCCAGACAATCGGTGATCCGGCGGAGGCACTCCTCGACACCGTCGTAGGCGGTGCGGACAAGGTAGATCTCACCGAGTAGTGCGTAGACCTCGAGCATCAGATCGTCCCGATCGGCGGCCTCGATCGGGTCCCCCAGAGACAGCAGCAATTCCTTCGCCGCCAGCTCGTCGGCGGCGAATATCAGCCGACGCGCGCGCTCGAGGTCGCTGACGATTGTCATGGCTGAATGATAGGAAGCGGCGGGCGCAGGAGGCACGCCCGCCGCTCTGGGAGCGGGACCGATCAGCTGCACGTCACCTTCACGGTGAACGGCTTGGTGATCATCCCTGCCATCGGGTTCTTGATGTCGGCACCCGAAGCTTCGCCGGTGATGGTGTAGGTGCTTCCGTCGACCTTGACCTCGGCCGAGCCGACCTTCGCGCCCATCGTGTTGGTCACCGCGAGGGCATTGCCGTCGACCGTCATGCCCAGCGAGTCGACGGTCGGGGGGCTCGCGTCGCTCATCACGACGGCGAGGCCCGCCTGGCCGTTGACCGCAGCGCTGGCCACGTTGATCTTGCCGCCCTGCTTGACGCAGGTCACCGAGTTCAGATCGAGGCCGGAGAGGTCCTTGCCGTCGACCTTCACCTCGGTGCTGCCGCCCGTGCTGACCTGTGAGCCACCCGCGGCCGTGGCCGAAGCGGGCCCACTCTTATCGTCACTGCAGCCCACCAGCACAGTTGCGGCGGCGGCCAGTCCGACCACACCCACGACAACTCGATTCATCGATCTTTCCCTTCGTCGTACGTCGCCCCGATGGCGTCCGTCGTGAGGACAGTCAAGATCGGCCGGATGGCTACCGATCCCAAACTTTGTCGGTCGCCGCAGGTACGGTTCGCAGGCGATGCGGTCATTCACGGTCGAGGAACGACGGGCGCGGCTGGCGCGGAGGCATTTCCTGTCTGAGCCGGCGGATTCGATCGACACAGTGGTGGCGAATCTTGTCGGGCTGCACGCCACCGATCCGGCCACGCCGTATCTATCGCTGTGGGCGCGGCTGCCCGGCTTCACCGTCGCCGATCTGGACGCCGACGTCTATGACCGACGCACGCTGGTCAAGCACCTCGCGATGCGCCGCACGCTGTGGACAGTGCGTGCGGTTGATCTGCCGTGGGTGCAGTCGGGGGCGAGCGACCGGGTGGCCGACAACGAGCGCCGTCGACTGGTGGCGGACGCACAGAAGGCGGGTATTGCGGCGGACGGCGAGACGTGGCTGGATACCGCGTGCGCAGCGGTGTTGCGGCACCTCGCCGAACACGGGGCGGCGAGCGCGAAAGAGTTACGGGAGGCACTGCCCGAGCTGGCGGGCCGCTACGACTATGCGCCGGGTAAGCGCTGGGGCGGCGAGACACCCTTGGCGCCAAGGGTTTTGACGGTGCTATCGGTGCGCGGCGATATCGTCCGGGGACTCAACGACGGCGCGTGGACGATATCGCGGCCCCGCTGGACGCTGATGTCCGACTGGTTGGGTGTCACGGTCGACGCCACCGAACCGGACGTGTCCCGCACCGAACTCGTGCGCAGATGGCTGCGCGCCTTTGGGCCTGCCACCGTCACCGACGTCAAATGGTGGTTCGGCAACACGCTGACGTGGGCGCGACATGCACTGCGTGACATCGAGGCGGTCGAAGTCGACATCGACGGCGTCGCAGGTTTCGTGTTGCCCGACGATCTGGAGGTTGAGCCGGACGTCGAGCCGTGGTGTGCACTGTTGCCCGGGCTGGATATCACGACGATGGGCTGGTACGGCCGGGATTGGTATGTCGGCGACCACCGCGGCCAGGTGTTCGATAGCAACGGCAACGGCGGGACGACCGCATGGTGGAACGGCCGGATCGTCGGTGGCTGGGGTCAGGACGCGGACGGCCGGATCGAGGTGCGACTGCTCGACGATGTCGGCCGGGACGCGAAGCGGGCCTTAACCAGGTGGGCCGACGAGCTCACGGCGTGGCTGGACGGTGTACGGGTCAGCCCCCGCTTCCCGTCGCCGCTTTCGAAACTGCGGTGAGATCGCGAAATCCTGCCGGATCGCGATCTGGCTGGGCCCACGCGAAGCCGGGAACAGTTTCGGCGACAGGGCTAGGCGCTGACCTTGCGGCCGTTGCGACGCTTGGGCTTGGGCCGTGGCACGTCGAGTATCTCCGCGAGGAAGTGGCCCGTGTAGCTGTCCGGGTTCGCGGCGACGTCCTCCGGCGTTCCGTCCGCGACAACGGTGCCGCCGCCGCCCCCGCCCTCCGGACCCATGTCGACGATCCAGTCCGATGTCTTGATCACGTCCAGGTTGTGCTCGATGACGATGACCGTATTGCCCTTGTCCACAAGGCCGTTGATGACACCGAGCAACTTGCGAATGTCCTCGAAATGCAGCCCGGTGGTCGGCTCGTCGAGGATGTACACCGTGCGACCCGTCGACCGCTTCTGCAGTTCGGACGCCAGCTTCACGCGCTGCGCCTCGCCGCCGGAAAGTGTCGGCGCCGGTTGCCCCAGCCGCACGTAGCCCAGCCCGACGTCGACCAGCGTCTGCAAATACCGGTGAATCGAGGTGATCGGCTTGAAGAACTCCGCCGCGTCCTCGATCGACATGTCGAGCACCTCGGCGACGGTCTTGCCCTTGTAGTGCACCTCGAGCGTTTCGCGGTTGTACCGGGCGCCCTGGCAGACCTCGCATGGGACGTACACGTCGGGCAGGAAGTTCATCTCGATCTTGATGGTGCCGTCGCCGGAGCATGCCTCGCAGCGACCGCCCTTGACGTTGAACGAGAATCGGCCCGGCTGATAGCCGCGCACCTTCGCCTCGGTCGTTGCGGCGAACAGCGTGCGGATCTTGTCGAAGACGCCGGTATAGGTCGCCGGATTCGACCGCGGGGTGCGGCCGATCGGCGACTGGTCGACCCGAACCAGCTTGTCCACTTTGTCCAGCCCGGTCACGCGGGTGTGCCGGCCCGGCACCTGACGGGCGCCGTTGAGCTTGTTCGCCAGCACCGACGCCAGGATGTCGTTGACCAGTGTCGACTTGCCCGAACCCGAGACACCCGTCACCGACGTGAGCACGCCCAGCGGGAACGACACGTCGATCTCACGCAGGTTGTGTTCGCGCGCACCTACCACCGTGAGCTGACGCTTGCGGTCAGCCGGCCGCCGGATCGCGGGGACCTCGATCTGCTCCTTGCCCGAAAGATACGCCCCGGTAAGCGAATCCGGGTTGGTCAGTAGCTCGTCGTAGGGGCCGCTGTGCACGATGCGGCCGCCGTGCTCGCCCGCAAAGGGGCCGATGTCGACCACCCAGTCCGCGTGGGCGATGGTGTCAAGGTCGTGTTCGACGACGATCAGCGTGTTGCCCAAATCCCTGAGCCGGATCAGGGTTTCGATCAGTCTCCGGTTGTCGCGCTGATGCAGACCGATCGATGGCTCGTCGAGCACGTAGAGCACACCGACGAGTCCGGAGCCGATCTGGGTGGCCAACCGAATGCGTTGCGCCTCACCGCCGGACAGCGTGGCGGCCGCTCGCGACAGCGACAGGTACTCGAGCCCGACGTCGAGCAGGAACCCCAGCCGCGACTGAATCTCCTTGAGCACCTGCCCCGCGATCGCCTGCTCGCGCGTCCCGAGGGTCAGCCCGTTGAGGAACTCGGCGCATTCGGCGATCGACAGCTCAGCGACCTCCGCGATCGACTTGTGGTCCCGGTCGGCCGCCAGCGTGACGGCCAGGATCTCCGGCTTCAGCCTGGTGCCTTCGCATTCCGGACACGGCACATCGCGCATGAAGCCCTCGTAGCGTTCCTTCATCTGCTCGGAGTCCGTCTGCTCCATCTTGCGCTGCAGGAACGCCATCACGCCTTCGAAATCGGCGTAGTACGAACGGGTTCGGCCGTAGCGGTTGCGGTACCGCACGTGCACCTGCTCGTCACAGCCCTCGAGAATTGCCTTGCGCGCCTTGGCCGGAAGCTTCTTCCACGGGGTGTCCACATCGAACCCGAGCTGATCGCCGAGACCCGACAGCATCCGGGTGAAGTACTCGGCCGTCTGCCCCATCGACCACGGCGCAATGGCGCCCTCAGCGAGCGTCAGGTCGGGGTCGGGGACCACGAGGTCGGGGTCGACCTCCTTCTTGATGCCAAGACCCGTGCATTCCTGGCAGGCGCCGTACGGCGAGTTGAACGAGAACGACCGCGGCTCAAGGTCATCGACGGCCAGCGGGTGGCCGTTCGGGCAGGCCAGCTTCTCCGAGAACCGCTGCTCGCGGTGCGGGTGGTGGTCCTCGCGGTCGACGAACTCCAACACCACGATGCCGTCGGCAAGATTCAGCGCCGTCTCCACGGAGTCGGTCAACCGCTGCTTGGAGCTGGCCTTGACCGTCAACCGGTCGACGACGACCTCGATGTCGTGCTTTTCCTGCTTCTTCAGCGTTGGCGGGTCGGTCAGCGAGTGCACCACCCCGTCGACGCGCACCCGGCTGTAGCCCTGGGAGTTCAATTTGTCGAAGAGGTCGACGAACTCGCCCTTACGTGTACGCACCACCGGTGCCAGCACCTGGAACCGCAGGCCCTCCTCCATGGCGAGCACCTGGTCGACGATCTGCTGCGGGGTCTGGCGGGCGATCCGCTCTCCGCACACCGGGCAGTGCGGGGTGCCGGCCCGCGCATACAGCAGACGCAGGTAGTCGTACACCTCGGTGATGGTGCCGACGGTCGACCGCGGGTTGCGGTTGGTGGACTTCTGATCGATGGACACCGCGGGCGACAGGCCCTCGATGAAGTCGACGTCGGGCTTGTCCATCTGACCGAGGAACTGCCGGGCATACGCCGACAGCGATTCGACGTAGCGCCGCTGCCCCTCGGCGAAGATCGTGTCGAACGCCAGCGACGACTTACCCGAACCGGACAATCCGGTGAACACGATCAGCGCATCGCGCGGTAAGTCAAGGTCGATGCTTCGCAGGTTGTGCTCACGCGCACCCTTGATGATCAGGCGGTCAGCCAACTGTGTCTCTTCCTGTCCGTCCCGCAGCACAGAGTTCATGCCCATGCTATGTCCACCCACCGACAACTTCGCGGGCGCTGTGGAGCCGTTCGATAACGTGAGCACCATGACCGTCGTCGACGACAACTACACCGGCCACGTCGAACCCCGGACCGCGGCCCGGCGCACCCTCGCGGGCGCGTCGATCGTCAAGGTCTCGGTGGGCCCGATGGACAACAACGCCTACCTGGTCACGTGTTCCCAAACAGGCGAAACGCTACTCATCGACGCCGCCAACGACGCCGAGATCCTGCTCGAACTGATCGAGCGGTACGCCCCGAAGCTGTCGCTGATCGTCACCAGCCATCAGCACCAGGACCATTGGCTGGCGCTTGACCGGGTCGCCAAGGCCACCGGGGTGCCGACAGCCGCGCATCAGCTCGACTCCGGACCGCTGCCGGTCAAGCCAGACCGCACGCTGGCCCACGGCGACACCGTCAAGATCGGCGAGCTGTCCTTCGACGTCATCCATCTGCAGGGCCACACACCAGGATCCGTCGCGCTGGCACTGGATGGGGCCGACGAAGCAACCCACCTGTTCACCGGCGACTGCCTGTTCCCGGGCGGTCTTGGGCGGACAACAAAATCGGCGGAGTTCGACTCGCTCTTCAACGACGTCACCACCCGGGTGTTCGACGTCTACTCCGACGCCACAGTGGTCTACCCCGGGCACGGTGACGACACGACGCTGGGTGCGGAGCGTCCCCACCTCGAAGAGTGGCGCGAACGACGGTGGTGAGCGACGCGGAGTGACCACCGCGCTGCTGCCCGGCGACCTCGCGGTCTTGGCGGCGACCTCGCGAAAGATCGTCGGCAACGGCACGATGATTGAGGCCAGGTATGCCGACATCGTGGATCGCTACCGAAGGATCGCCCCGGACCACTCGCTGCTCTCGTCAGGGGCCGCCCCGCTGAACAGGCGATCAAGGATCGAACGCTCCGGCGATCAAACCGCCCGTTCATCGGTCCGCTGAAAAGTATTGTGGCCCAGCCATTCCGACACATCGGACCAGCGGTAGAGCACCCGGCTGCCGTGCTTGATGAACTTCGGGTCAGTCCCCCGGTAACGATCCTGTGCGAGAGCAGCGGTCGTGGTACGCAGATATTCAGCCGCCTCTGCAGGTGGAGCCAGCGCCGGGAGTTGGTCGGACACGAGCGACGATCCTACGAATCCAGACGGAGGTTGGCGCTCAGCGTTGCCGATCTGGCTTCCTTGCGGCACACGGCGGCGTCCCTGGCTGCTATCTGTAGCTGCAGGCAGATTGTGGACACAGGGGCAGCTCCAACTTCTCGGGCTGATGGCGGGCAAACGCACCTCGCCAGCCTGTGCGGTGACGCCGGGATTCCGGTTCGCCAGGTTGTTGAATTCATGGGGCACGCGAACCCGACGACAAACTGAGCACATCTACACGCACGTCTATAAGAAGGCTGACCACGCAGACGAGATGTGCAAGCTCGGCGCAATGAGTCGGCCAGCCGCTCGGCTCGGCAACATCATTCCATTGCGGGGTTAAAACAGCGGGCGCTCAACGCCTCTGCTATCGCCAACGTCACGCACCGCGTGCTCCCGCCACCGGCCATATTTCAGGAAAAACGCCAACAGCGGATCTTCGATGTACGCAACCTCATCCCGGTAGCTAAACAAGGGGTCCGCGCCACCCTTGTTCTGCTCTGCGACGGCCGCCATGCCCCGGAGCGCAGCAACAACCCGTTCTTTCGCAATCGACTCTCGAGTAAGGTCACTGACGGCTTGGCGAATTGCCTTGAACCGCTGAATGATCGGAGGAATCAAGCCCCTAATAGCCAGGAGCGTGATTCCATAACTATCGGTGATGCCGTTGTCCTTCAACCGAATGTCCTTACGGCCCTCGCCTTTAGTGTTGCGCCCGGCCAGAATCGCCCGGAATGCGAACGGCTCGGATTCGGTAGCCGTGTCCTCCACGATCTGTTCGAAATTGCTTGGAATCCAAGCAATCTTGGATTTCACCGTTTCATGTACATCCAGCCCCTTTGAGAGGAGCGCATAGCACAGCTCCTGCATGATGTGAGGCGAACCAAAGCTGTAGTTTGCCAGAAGTTTTGACAACTCGTTCTTTGGATCGGTTACGTTTAGTTGGCGAAGTCCCCTTTCTCCGATGGCGGTTAGTTCGTCCACCGTCCAGTCGGGGATCTTGAACTGCGTCATTCTCCCGCCGATGTCTGCAACTGTTCTTGCCGGATCGAACGAGTGGGACGGGATCGCGACCAACACGATAAACGTCTTCCGCAGCAGCGGCTTGATCGCCTTCGCGATGGCAGCGCGAAGCGCCGGGTCGACGTGGTGGAAATCGTCAAGAACGATTGGCCTGTGATCTGCTGTCAGCGCGTCCTCGACCTGCGTCAACGGTGTCGCCGTCGACCACCTTCAACACGGTTGCCGTCGTGGCTACCGGATCGGCATGCGCTACGGAGCTGGCGATGACCGAACACGCGGGCATCACAGCGGCTGTCACCACCGCGGCGACAAATCGGGTCAGGGTTCGCATGCTTGGAATATGCGCTACGACAAAGCGGCGGATGGCACGTTCGCAGACCTGATAGCCAGTTCAACGACACACCCGGTCGGGTTTGCGCCGATGTGTTCGAACTAGCCAAGACCGACTACGACATCCCCGATAAACACGACTTCATGCAGGGATGCCGCGACGGTCCTGGTGGTCTGGCGCAGGTAGGCGTCCTCGCTCGTCGTGTGCGACTTGGTCGGCAACATATCCAACAGCGATATCGCCACCTGGCGCAGCGCGACGGGAACTTCGGTGAACGTCTAGACGACAACCGTTGCACCGCTGGGTGCCAGTGCCTTGACGCCGTGCTCGCCTCCGAGCATCTTGCTGGCCACATTGGCGGCCCATGCCTTTGAAGGAAAGTCGCCGGGACTTGTCCCCGGAATGCGATGAGGCCGAATCGTCTTCAGTGCGGGAATATCGCGGCCCACACTGGCCTTCTGGTCACCACTTTTCAGGTCGAAGTAGCTAGTAAATGAGGCAAGCCCACGCTCCATTAATGAAACGTCAGTAACGTGATGACGAGCATCGTCAAGAAAGTCACGGGCCAATACAAAACCCTGACCCACATATTGTCATGGTGGCGAAACAGTATGAAGTTCGGCCGCCCGACCAGCAGCACCGAGTTGATGGCGACGCCGAGAATGATGAAATACGTGACGACGTACAAGGTTTCGATATAGACTAAACCAGATGCTTTCACTTCGTCACGTAGCGAAATTTGCGCGATAAGGACGGCAAAGAAGAATGCCGCGCCAGTAAAAATGACCTCAGCCGGGCGTACGCCGAAATTCTCTCGTCGTTTGGTCCCTCTGCCGATCATCAAGACGACGAGGAACAGATTAATGAGGATCACGATAGGCACGATCGTTCGCGAAATCAGAGGGCTCAAAAGGTACCGTTTGACAGCGATGCTGTAGTACAGCTCGGGATGCAGTTGATCCGCGTCGTAGCCCGGAATGCCAAACTGCGTATTGTAGCGGTGGCTGCGATAGCTAAAAAAGCTCTGTTGAATATCCCAGTCTTCCAGAACGAGGTCCGTATCCACCCCGGGCAACGCAGCAGGCACAAGCGAGGTATACGCTCCTAAGTCCGGCGTAAGGTAAACATTGCGTTCATAGTCCGGGTGCCACATCCGGAGCCAAATCTGGTGGCGGCCTAGCGGATACTTCCTATAATCAAATTGCTCGCGCAGCGTCGTGTGAAACGACCAGCCGATGAGTTCGTCGTTGCCCCGCCGCACCCGGTACACCTCTGTGAGCGTTGGCTGTTCCTTGGCTTCGGGGAGGAGGACGCCTTTGGTAAGGTCTTGGGGCAATTGGTTCGCGTACCGCTGCCAGATATTCCCAGACACCTCCACGGTATAGGGTCCACTGAATTCGATGGACTCGATATACAACCCCGTGGGGATAAAAACCGGCGGCTCGGCACCACGCTGCGGGGGTGGAACATGCGCATCCAGGAAACGTGTCACCTCGTCGGGGGTGGTCACGACTGTATCGGCAGGATCTGGCGTTGTCGGCGCGGTATACACGCCAACCAATATGCTGCCCACTGCGATCAGGAACGCAAGTGAAATGAGTACAGACCCAATCCAAAGCTGTCGCTCTAGTCGGGAAACACCGTCAGGTTGTTTTTGATCGTCGGCCTCCTCAGCCGTTTCCGCCTCGGCAAGGTCTTTCAGGAGTTTTGCCGCCCCGATGACGCTGGTCCTCTCGATGGGTGTGAGCGCATGAAAGTCCTCCGGCAAGTTAGGATCTGCGTCCAAATCCCGCCCCTGTATGTCCTCGAAGACAGCGCGAGCGGCGGGGGTCATCCCCGCCACCGCATCCTCAAGCTCCGCCCGGAGCAACGCGCTGCGTTGCATCCCTCTCTCCTGTCTCTGCGGCTAGATTAGACAGCAAAGGGCTGGGGTATTACGTCCCAGCCCTCCTCTAGCCCGGGCTTTCACAGAAAGTCGTTGTGGCGGTGAGTCGTTCGTAAAGAAAGGTGCTCTCGCGCAGCGGAGTCCTCGAAGGTCATCTCCAGGGCCTCCTCGTCACGGTCATTACCGATCAGGCCCAGCAGGTCGTTCTCGAAGCTTCTCGAAGCGAGCCTGCATCTCGTCCTCGGTGAACAGTTTGTGGGTGTCGGGGTCGCGGTAGAAGGTCATGACTGTTGCTCCTTGTTTGCCTCCTCTGGGCGCGAGCCTTGGCGTCCTTGAAGAACCTTTAACAGCGCCGAGGTCGCAGACGCTGTAGCCCACTGAGACCACGGCCCGATACCCGTTCTAACGCGTCAAGCCGACGGCCACAAGGTCGTTCACGAACTGCTGCTCACCCTGAGCCAGCCCGGCATCGGGGTCAGCGTGCCCGACCGCGCCGCCGGATACCTTCGGTGCGGCTAGCCCTCCGCGGGCCAGTCGCCTTGCGGGTCTAGGCCATCCCAGTCGTCCCAGGTGTCGTTGCGTCTGTCGTGGGGTGCGATGATGCGGCGTCGCCCGGCGGCATCCGCTGGGCCATGCCGACTTGCTCACCGACGGCGGTGTATCCGAACGGCCCCGAACCGATCTCACCGGCGATTACCTGGCCCGAGTTCAGGCCCACCCGCAACTGCAGCTCCACACCGTTCCGCTCTCGGACGTCGGAGGCAAGCCGCTTCGCCTCCTCTTGTATGCCCGACGCCGCCAGGCAGGCGCGGACAGCGTGGTCCTCCAGCGTGATTGGTGCGCCGAACACCGCCATGATCTCGTCGCCGGTGAAGCTGCCGACCGTGCCGCCAAAGTGCTGCACCACCACGGCAGCCCGATCAACCAGCTCGGCCATGATGTCGCGCAGCCGCTCCGCACCGACCGCCGCTGCGATGTCCATCGAATGAACAACATCGGCGAACAGCACCGTCACCTGCTTGTACTCCGCCGCCGTCGCGGCTGGCGTGATCGGCGCGCCGCACCTGTTGCAGAACCTTGAGTCCGGAGGCAGCTCCGTGCCGCACGACCCACACAACAGTCGGCTGGCATGCGGCCAATGACATCGACCAGAGTTTCGCGCGCAGGCTCGCCGCGTAGTTCGAAATCGTCGAGCGCGGCGCGCAGCTCGAACAGGGTCGCGCCCTGGCGGCGGGCGAGTGCGAGAGCGGCCCCGACGTCTGCTCGGCGAGCGTCCGGGTCGGTGTGGGTGTAGGCGCGAAGCCGCAACAGTTCGGCGTCGTAGAAGCACATCCCGGTGTCCTGAGCCAGCTGCAGTGTGGTGTCCAGGCTGCAGCGGGCCCGCTCGGGTTGGCCTGCGCCGATCAAAAGCTGCCCGAGGACGGCGTGGTAGGAGGGGATGAAGATGTTCAGCTCGAGCGTGTGGCTGGTATCGAGGAGCGGTGTCATGGTCGCGATGTGGGCCGCCAGCGCGGTCGGGTCGAGTTTGTCGGCGCGGAGTGCGGCCAGGGCGCCGACAGTGGCCTGCTGGGTCGCCCCCCACAGCCGCCATAGGTCGAAGCCGTACCGCTCGGCCTGCTCGATCAGGTCGGCGGCGAGTACCGCGGCACGGTCCAGCTGGCCAGCTTCGGTGCGCATCCAGATCTCCCCGAAACGCGTGTAGGCGAGGCTGAACGGGCCCTCCGGAAAGCTGAGCTGTTCGGCCCGGCGTGCCGCCTGGGCCAGCTCGGCCTCGGCGCCGGTGAGATCGCCGCGCACGCCGCGCGTCAAGGCCAGGTAGAGGTGCGCCGACACGATCGGCTCGGTAGGTTGCAACCACACCGCGT
>Ga0075421_100002267_pt1 | contig 22881 bp, 21 predicted proteins | sample SoiMetdeltSBSDD5_FD_75292 | JGI IMG/M metagenome (GOLD analysis project Ga0075421, IMG submission 75292) | Bulk soil microbial communities from a Populus tree surrounding site in Tennessee, USA - Soil MetaG P. deltoides SBSDD5 | ecosystem: Environmental > Terrestrial > Soil > Tree plantation...
ACCGAAATATGTCCGGGCCGGTGCGGGTTCGTATGCACCGATGGCGCAAATCCGTCTTCGAGAATGACCGCTTTGCCGCTGGCGTCGTGACCGGTGATGACGCGCCGTATCTTTCCTTCCATGGGACTTTCCTTTCTGCCATTCGGCCTTCGACGAGCTCAGGCCAAACGCGTGTGGATCTGCTTGAAACCATAGGTGCCGAGAGCTTGTCGAAGCACGAACTCCAGCGAGCTCGATCTATTCGGGCTCTACACCCGCCAGCTTCACCATCTCCGCAAACCGCTTCACCTGCTCGTTCAGAAAAGCCTGGAACTCAGCCGGCGTGTTCCCCACCGGTTCGAGCTGCAGACCCGCCAGGCGCTCACGGACCTGCGGTGCTTTCAGAGCCGTCTGTGCCTCGTTATTCAATCGCGTGACGATTGCCTGCGACGTTTTCGCAGGTGCAAGCATCCCGTACCAGCTCATCGCGTCGAGCGTCATGCTCGGCAGTCCCGCTTCAGCCATGGTCGGAACGTTCGGCAGGAACGAAGCGCGGCGCGGGCCCGTATAAGCGAGCGGCTTCAACTTGCCGGACTGAATGTGCGGCAGCCCGAGCGGTGTGGTGAGCATCATCATCGAGACTTCGCCGCCGAGCAGCGCCGTGATCGCCTGGCCGGCACCCTTGTAAGGCACATGCACGATCTGGGTCCCGGCGCGCGCGTTGAAGAGCGACGCTGCGAGATGCTGCGTGTTGCCGATGCCGGGCGTGCCGTACGAGAGCTTCGAACCGGGTTTTTTAGCGAGCGCGATGAGCTCTTTCAGCGAGCTCACGGGCACCGAAGGATTCACGCTCAGGATGTAGCCGCCGCCATTCGCGAGGTTCGTGATGGGCGCGAAATCCCTGCGGACGTCGAAAGGCAGCTTCCTGTAGATGCTCGGGTTCACCGCGAAGGATGCGGACGTAATAAGCAGTGTGTAACCGTCTGGCGTCGCTTTCGCCACCAGATCCGCGCCAATGAGGCCGTTCGCGCCGGGCCTGTTGTCCACCACCATCTGATGCCCGAGCTGCGTCGAAAGCTGCTGCGCGATGAGCCGCGCGACAGTGTCCGGCGCGCCCGGGCCGAAGCCGACGATGACGCGGACGGGCTTGGTCGGGTAGCTGTGTTCCGGGGATCTGGAAGGATTCTGAGCGGAAGCTGCGACTGAAAATGCGGCAGCGAAAACAGCGATGAGTAACTCGAGACGTAACATTGGTTGGACCTGGAAGAGGGCGAGGATTCTAACAAACCGCCCATCCGAGGGGGGTGGTCTACTCGGGCACGAGCCATTCCACCACGGATTCACCGCGGCGGGTTACCGCGAGCTTTGTTTGCAGCCAGCTGAGGATCGCACGCGCCTCTTCGTCGAAATGCCATGGCGGATTCACGAGGAGCATTCCGCAGCCGGGGATGAACTCGCTCTCGTCCGGCTCACGTACGACGAGCTCGAGCCGCAGCACCTTGCGGATGCCGGACCGTTGCATGCTCGCCAGAAAGTCGCGCATCGCGCGCGGCTCCATCAGCGGGTACCAGATTGCGTACGTGCCGGTCGCCCATCGGCCGTACGCTTCCTTCATTGCTTTAACGATGCGATCGAATTCGCGCGCGCGATCGAATGAGGAATCGACCAGAGCGAGCCCGCGACGCTCCGCGGGCGGCAGGTAAGCCCGCAAAGACTGATAGGCGTCCATCACCTGCACCGCCACGCCGCGCTCGCGGGCGAAGACCGACTGAAGCTCCGCATGGTCGGTTTTGTTCAGCTCGACGAGCACCATGCGATCGTGTTCTCGCATGAAGCGCTTCGCGATGAGCGGCGAACCGGGGTAGTAACGGAGCTCCCCGTCGGGGTTGTGCGCGCGAACCGCTTCCATGTATGGCTCGAGCAGGTCCGGAATGTCGGAAGCTTGCCATATCCGGCCGATGCCGTTCCCGTACTCGCGCGCTTTCTGCGCCCACGGGTGCCTGAGATCGTAGTGTGCGATGCCGGCGTGCGTGTCGAGGTAAAAGTACGGCTTGTCCTTCGCCGAGAGCGCAATCAGCAGCCGCGAGAGCAGCGCGTGCTTGAAAACGTCGGCGAAATTACCGGCGTGGAAATGATGACGATACGAGAGCACCGGTTTCTTTCAGAAACGCGTCCCACGCGGGCAGCGGCGGGATGTGTGTCGTCAGGAAATCGACGAGCGCCTGAACGCGGGGCGACAGGTGCCGACGCTCGAGGTACACCACCCAGACGGGTGGGCCCGCTGATTCGTATTCCCGGAGAATCGGCTGTAGCAAGCCTGCCCGTATCGAATCGAACGCCGTGAACGTCGGAATGTTCGCAATGCCCGCGCCGGCGATCGCTGCGTGGAGCAGAGCGTGGGCATTGTTGATGTTGAGTGTGGCAGGTGGCGACTTGATGAACGGCACGCCATTCACGGCGAATTCCCAGCCGCGGTAGCGATGCGTTTGGGGAATGTAAATCATGAGACAGCGATGGTGATCGAGATCGTCCGGCATTTTCGGCTCACCGTGGTGCTCCAGATACTCGGGCGACGCGACGGTTACGAAGCGAAGATCGCACAGCCGCCGCGCGATGAGGCGACTGTCGGCGAGCTCTCCGATGCGGACGGCGGCATCGAGCCCTTCGTCGGCGAGATCAGGCACCCGGTCGCTCAACTCGACGTCGATGACGAGCTCGGGATTGAACGCGGCGAACTGTGCCATGAGTGGAGCGAGGATGCGCTGTCCAAAAGCAACCGGCATGAGAACCCGCAGACGGCCGTGCGGTTTGGCGCGTGCGCGCGTAACCGCCGATTCGGCGTCCTCCAACTCACCGAGGATCTGGCGGCAGCGCTCGTAGAAAGCGTTGCCGTCGTCGGTCAGCCCCACACTGCGTGTCGTCCGGTGGACGAGACGTACACCGAGCTTGTCTTCGAGTCTGGCAACCGCTTTGCTTGCGCCTGACGTCGAAATCCCCAGCTTTCTCGCCGCGCCGGTAAAGCTGCGCGCTTCGGCGACACGCACGAACACCGTGATGCCCTGGAGTGAGTCCGCAGGCATTTATTGTGGACAGCTGGTCATGAATGTTTTTCCCAGCAGCACGTTTATTGACGCCGATGGCCATAATAGCATGCAGAAACTGGCCGGCGGCTGGAGCTGTCGCCGCGCACAAGAAGCACACCGCGGCAGCGTGCCGTATCAGCTCCAGCAGGAGGGGAAATGTCCAGCTGCGCGATACGCGACGCGGTTGAGCGCTCCGCGGCCGTATGCGCGCTGGCCGTGGCACTTGCGGCGACTTTCGCGGAGGCGCAAAGCTACCCGGCAAAGCCGGTGCGCCTCATTGTGCCTACCTCTCCGGGCGGCGGTACCGACTTTTCCGCGCGCACCATCGCACCCAAGCTTTCGGAGCTTCTCGGCCAGTCGATCGTCGTTGAAAACCGCGCGGGCGGCGGCACCATAATCGGCAACGAGCTGGTCGCTCGCGCGGCGCCCAACGGCTACACGCTGCTCATGGGGATCAGCTCGATCGCGAGCATTCCGCACCTCTATGCGAGCCTGCCTTACGACGTTGCAAAGGACCTCGCGCCCATCTCGCAAGTGGTGACGGTCCCGCATGTCCTCGTCGCACATCCTTCTCTGCCTGCGCGTTCGGTAAAGGAGTTGATCGAGTTCGCAAAAGCGCGGCCGGGGCAAATCAACTATGCCGCGGGCAGCGCAGGCAGCAACCCACATCTCGCGATGGAGCTCTTCCTTTCGACGACGGGGTTGAAGATGGTCCACGTGCCGTTCAAAGGGCAGGGTCCCGCGTTGAGCGATCTCCTCGGCGGTCATACGTCGCTCATGATGGCTAACGTTCTCAGTGCATTGCCGCACGCGAAGAGCGGCAGGCTGCGCGCATTGGGCGTAAGCAGCGCAAAGCGCGCAACCGTCGCGCCCGATCTTCCGACGATCGCCGAAGCGGGCGTGCGCGGTTACGAGGTCGTTCAGTGGTTCGGCTTGCTCGCGCCTGCGAATACGCCCCACGAGATCATCACCCGGCTTCACGGGGCCGTAGTGCGGGCGCTGCAGGACGCCGTCGTCCGGGAGCGCTTCGTTCGCGACGGCGCGGAGCCCATCGGCGGTACGCCTGAAGAGTTCGCGGCGGTGCTCCGAGCGGACCTGCGAAAATGGGAGAAAGTCATCAAGAACGCGGGCATCAAACTGGAGGGAGGCGCTTGATGGTGCCATTCACGATTGCGGAGCCGCGCAGCCTGCGCGAAGCCGTCAGTCTTCTGGACCCCGAGGATCACACGGTCCGCGCGATCGCCGGTGGAACCGCGCTCACGCTCATGATGAAGTCCGGCGTGTTTCAGCCGACTCGTCTCGTCAGTCTGCGTCGTGTCGAACCGGCGTTCTCGCAGATCGTGGTACGGGACGACGGAGAGCTGCGCATCGGCGCGCTGACACCGCTTTCCACGGTGGAATATTCGCCGTCGGTACTGAACACTGCTCCGGTCATCACGCGCACGCTGCGCACGCTCTCGAACGTTCGGGTTCGCAACGTCGCGACCGTAGGCGGCCATCTGGCTCACGCCGATCCACATATGGACCTCCCGCCGGTGCTGATCGCACTCGGCGCTCGCGTTCGCGTCATGGGTCCGTCGCATGAGCGTGAAGTTGCCGTGGAACGCCTGTTCGTGGGCTATTACGAAACCGCGCTCGCGCGTAACGAGCTCATCGCCGAGCTCATCGTGCCGGCACAGCGCGGCACGCGTGCAGCGTACTTGAAATGCACGACGCGCTCAGCGGACGACTGGCCGGCGCTGGGTATTGCGGCCGCGCTCGATATCAAAGGCGGCGCTATTCGCGACGCGAAGATCGTGGCGAGCGCAGCCACGCCGCAGCCGACGCGGCTCAGGACAGCGGAAGCGATCCTGCTGGAAGGATCGTCGGATGCGATACTGCACCGCGCAGCAGATGCTGCCGCAGAACAAGCGGAAGTCATGTCCGACCACCACGGCAGCGCCGCATACAAGAAGCGGCTCGTGCGCATCTATGTCGAGCGCGCGATTCGCGAGGTGCTCCGCGCGGTCGACGGGAGCGGCAAATGAAAAGAGCGACGACGGAAATGCACCAGGTCGGCCGCTCCATTCCCCGCCTCGAAGCTCGCGAGAAAGTGAGCGGGCGCGCCGAATACATCCACAACCTGCGGCTGCCCGGGATGCTTTACGGAAAGGTGTTCCGCAGTACCGTGGCGCATGGCCGCATCAAATCGATCGATGTCTCCTCCGCTGCCGCCGTGAACGGCGTGCATCGCGTCGTTACGGCAGAGGACGTGAAGAGCGTCATCCCGAATCTCTACTACGGTCCCATCTTCCACGATCAACCGATTCTGGCCACCGACAAAGTGCGTCATGTGGGTGAGTCGGTTGCCGTCGTGCTCGCCGCCGATCCGCATATCGCGGAACGTGCGGCGCAGCTGATCGAGGTCGAATACGAGGAGCTTCCCGCCGTATACGACGAAGTCGAGGCCATGAAGAGCTCGTCGCCCGTCGTGCACGAAGTGCTCAAGCCCGCGGGCATGTTCCCGGATTTCCAGGACCTCGCCGGCCGCAGGGACACGAACCTGCATCTGCACTTCAAATTGCGCCGCGGCGACGTGGAGGCGGCATTCGCGAAAGCCGATCACGTCTTCGAGCACACGTTTCACACGACGCAGATCATGCACACGCCGCTCGAGCCGATCGTGACGGTAGCCGAAGCGACCGACTCGACGCTCACTCTGCATACGGCCTCGCAAATGGTGTCGGTCGTGAGGACGGAAATCGCGCGGCTGCTCGGCTGGCCGGAGAACCGGGTGCGGGTCAAAACCGCTTTTCTGGGAGGCGGCTTCGGCGCGAAGACTTACATCAAAGTCGAAGCGATCGCGGCAGCGTGCGCGCTGCTTACGCGTCTGCCGGTGAAAATCGCGCTCAGTATGGAAGAGCAGTTCTATACGATAAACAAGCACGCCAACACGCTGAGGCTCAAAAGCGCCGTCACCAGAGACGGTCGTGTGACCGCGCGCCTGTGCGAAGTATGGTGGAACGGCGGTGCCTACGCGGATATCGGCCCGCGCCTTACGCAGAAATCGGGCTTCACTGCCGCGGGACCGTACGACATAGAGAACGTCCACATCGATTCGTATGCCGTCTACACGCACCTGCCGCCGGCCGCGGGGCTTCGCGGCTTCGGCATTCCGACGCTCACGTTTGCCTACGAAAGTCACACGGATCTGATCGCGCGCGAGCTTGGCATCGACCCGGTCGAGTTCCGGCGCAAGAACCTGCTGCGCGAAGGCCGTCCTCAGGCTACCGGAACGGTGATGAAGGACGCGGCGACCGAAGCCGTGCTGGAACGGCTCGCCGAGCGCATGAGCTGGAAAGTGCCATTTGACAATGGAGTCGGAACGGTACGCCGTGGACGCGGCCTCGCGATCGGTTTCAAGGCGTCGATCTCGAATACCACGTCGGTCGCCATCGTGAACGTGTACGGCGACGGCAGTTGCAGCGTGTATTGCAATACGGTGGACATGGGTCAGGGCTCGGACACCGCCCTGGCGCAGATCGCGGGCGAGGTGCTCGACATTCCCGCCGAGGAGATCCGTATCGTGCATCCCGATACGCACGTGACTCCATACGACATGGGCACGCTCGGATCCCGCTCCACGTTTCATATGGGCCAGGCGGTGAAGCTCGCGGCGGACGATGCGCGTGACAAGTTGCTCGCGCTTGCGAAAGAGCTGGGGGTCTCCCCGGAAACGACGCCGATCCGAGATCTGTTCAGGAAGCGCTACGGCATGCAGGCGGGGAACATCGTCGGCATCGGGACCTTCAATCCGAAGTCCAGGCAGCCGGACCATTCAACGGGGCTCGCAGAGAACATCACACCGAACTGGATGATCGGCGGCACGGGCGCGGAGGTGGAGGTCGATACCGAAACGGGTCATGTGCGGGTGACAAAGCTCGTCAATGTCGCCGATTGCGGCACGCCGCTCAATCCGAAAATCGTCGATTCGCAACTATCGGGCGCGGCGACGATGCAATTCGGCTGCACGATGTCGGAAGGCATTCGATTCGACGCAGGACAGGCGACGAACGCATCACTTGCGGATTACAAGATTCCCGGCATCCGCGACATCCCTGCGGTGTTCGTGAACGAAATCGTCGAGGCGCGCCAGGAGAGCGGCCCGTTCGGTGCGAAAGGCGTCGGTGAAACAGGAACGTTCGGTGTGTCGGCGGCGATTACGAACGCGATACAGGATGCCGTCGGCGTGCGCATCACGCGCTTGCCCGTGACGCCGGAAGCCGTATACCGCGCGATTTGCGCGGAGCGTAACCAGCCGCTCGACGATATATAGAAGCGCAGCCCAGGCTTTTTTGAGAAGCTCTCAAGGTCAATGATGAAACTCGTTGCCGACCAGCAAACAATCCGTTTCACGCTCAATGGAAAACCCGTCGAAGCGAATATCGCGCCTCACCATAACGTAGTGGAGGTGCTTCAGAACTTCGGTCTGTTCGGCGCTCGCGAAAGCTGTGGCCAGGGCCTATGTGGCTGCTGCACGGTCATTGTCAACGGTAAAGCGGTGTCCGGCTGTCTCTACCTGGCGGTTTTCATCGACGGCACTGAAGTGTCCACCGTCGAGGGTCTGGCGCCGGGTGGCCGTTTGAGCGATGTGCAGGAATCGTTTATCGAAAACGGCGCATTCCAATGCGGATTCTGTACGCCCGGTTTCGTGCTCATGGTGCACCAGCTGCTGGAGCGGCATCCGGATCCGAGTGAAGAGGAGATCCGGCATTACCTCTCCGGGAATCTATGCCGTTGCGCAACGTATCCGCAGATCATTGAAGCGGTGAGAAGCGTTGCGGAAAAGCGAAAGGCCAGCGCAGCGGCATGAGCTGGTGTCACATACACGTGGGGGGGACATGCCATACGCCGATTTCCGCCAGTTCCTCGAAAAGCTCCGTCAGCATGGCGAGCTGATCGACATCGACCGGCCGGTCGCGCTGAACGATGTCGGCAAGGTGATGAAGCACAGTTATCGCCGGGAAGGCCCGGCTGTGTCGTTCAACCAGAATGGAACCGCGTACCCGCTCGTCTGCGGCGTCTATTCGACGCGCAGAAAGGCTTTGCTCGCGTTCGAAACGGACGAGAAAGGCATCGTGCCGAAGGTGCTGGCGGGCCTCGGCAACCGTATTCCGCCGACGCTCGCGGGCCGCGGCGCATGCCAGGAGGTCGTCATCACCGGCCGCGATATCGATATCACGAGTTTTCCGATTCCCAAGTACAGCCCCAAGGACGGCGGCCCTTATATAACGGCCGGTATCGTGGTCTCGAAAGACCCGGAGAACGGCATACCGGATGTCGGGCACTATCGTTTCATGATACTGGGCAAGGACACCTTCTCGTTTTCCGCACAGCCTTTTCATCGGTTCGGCAAGAATCTCGCCAAATGCCAGAAATTGGGCATCACACCCAAAGCCGCGCTGGTGATCGGCGTCGATCCGGTTATTGCGTATACGTGCCAGGTTCAGGTTACCGATACCACCAACGATTGGGAGATTGCAGGCGGATTGCGAGGCGCCCCGGTCGAGCTCACGCGGTGCAAGACCTGCGATCTGGAGGTACCCGCGACAGCCGAAGTCGTGATCGAATTCGAAGTGGATTTGAACCAGACCGTCATGGAAGGCCCGCTTGGCGAATACACCGGTTATTACACGCCGGCCACGGCGAAGCCGCTTGCGCGCATCACGGCGATCACGCATCGGCGCAAGCCGATTTTTCAGGGCTTGCTCACCGGCAAGCCGGTCACGGAAAACCATATTCTCAAGCAGATTCCGTTCGAAGCTTCCGTGCTGAAGATGCTCAAAGAGCAGTTTCCCAGCATCGAAAGCGTTTCCGTTCGTCCATCGGCCGGCGTGTCTTTCTACGTCGTCATCTCGATGACCCAGCGCTTCGCCGGCGAGGCGCGACAAGTCATCCTTGCCGCGATGTCGAGCAACATTCGTCCCAAATGGACGATCGTGGTCGATCCGGACATCGACGTTCACAGCTCAACAGAGGTGGAATGGGCGCTCGCGTTTCGCGTTCAGCCGCAACGCGATGTGATCATCGTCGATCAGATCCCGGCGGGCCCGTCAGATCCTTCGATGGACGATTACCCCGCGAGACCGCGGCCCTTTCGCACCGCGTCGGCGATCGGGATCGATGCAACGTGTCCGTTCGGAAAGCCGTTTTCCGAAGTGTCGGATGTGCCGGGATGGGAAGACTTCGAAGTACCTGAGTTGGATCGTTATTAGCGATACATCTTGCGGAATACATGATGCGAGTGGAAAAGCACCAGGAAATCATTGCGCCTTTCGCATGGAGGGGCATCGATCTGCAGCATTCGACCGAATGGATCCGACCCTTTCGGCCTGAAGAGTTGAAAGAGCTCGACAGCGCGCTTCGTGCGGTGAAGCAGCGTGGACTGGAATGGGCCGACATCACGCGCGAGGATTTTCCGCTTCCACGCTTCGCACGTGAGCTTGCCCGAATTGCGCAGGAGCTCGAGACAGGCCGCGGCATGATCCTGCTGCGCGGATTGCCGCTCGAATATTCGCCTGACGATCTGCGGACGGTCTACTGGGGCATCGGGACCTATCTCGGCACTGCGGTGTCGCAGGGCGGACGCGGCGAGCTGCTCGGGCTCGTCGAGGATGAAGGCAGGCAGGTCGAGCGCACGAAGTATCGCGGTTCGAAAACGGCGGATGCGCTGCCCTTTCACGCGGACCGCTGCGATGTCGTCGGGCTCCTTTGTGTGCGCGAGGCGAAGTCCGGCGGGTACAGCCGTGTGGTGAGCGCCGCGCAGATACACAACGAGGTGTTGCGACGCCGCCGCGATCTCATCGAGATCTTCTATGCCGACTGGTACAACAGCCGGCAAGGCGATGAGACGGCCGGCGAGTCGCGCGCTTACCCGAAGCCCATCTTCGGCTTTCGTGACGGGCATTTCACGGGCCTTTTTTCGCCGGCCTATATCCGCACGGCCCAGGAATTCCCCGAGGTGCCGCGGCTCACGAGACTGCAGCAAGAAGCGCTCGAGCTCTTCGGTCAACTCGGGAACGAGCTCGCGCTCAACATGACTTTCGAGGCCGGCGATATCCAGCTTCTCAACAACCACCTGATGTATCACGCGCGTACGGATTACGAGGATTATCCCGAGAAGGAGAAGAAGCGCCTCCTGTTACGGTTGTGGCTTTCAGTCCCGGGCAGTCGTCCGTTGCCTAAAGGCTACGAGCTCCTCTTTGGAAACATCGAAGCCGGTGCGCTGCGCGGGGGCGTGCCGTCCCGGGAAGGCTGGCGTTTCGTGACGGAGTGGCGTGCGCGCAAGCGAGCCGGCATGCAGTCGACCACGCGCGCGGGATAGCAGCGAAGAGCGTGAGGAGGTCAGACCATGAGAATGGATCAGCACATCGTCCGCTCTTTCGCAGTGATCATGGCTGCGATTTTCACATGCGTGCCGGCTTCGGCTCAGGAATATCCGAACCGGCCGATTCGTCTGGTCGTGCCGTTTGCTGCGGGCGGGGCGACCGACCTCCTCGCGCGCGAGCTCGGGCAACGCTTGAGCGAGCGGTTGGGACGCCCGGTCGTGATCGACAACCGTGCGGGGGCGGGCGGCGTCATCGGGCTCGACGCCGCGGCGAAAGCGGCACCGGATGGCTATACGCTCGTGATGTGCTCGTCGAGCACACTGATTCTCGGTCCTGCGTTGGGCACGAAGCTCCCATATGATCCGGTGAAGAGCTTCACGCCGCTTACCGAGGCGGCGGACATTCCGGTGGTGCTCGTCTCACATCCGTCGTTTCCGGCGCATACGCTTCCCGAGCTCATCAGAGTCGCCAAAGCGAAGCCGGGGCAGTATTCGTACGCTTCGAATGGCACTGGAACGACCACGCATGTCGCCGGCGAGCTTCTGAAACGTGTCGCAGGCATCGATCTCGTGCACGTTCCATACAAAGGCGGCGGTGCGGCGATCACGGATGCGATTGGTGGCCAGGTTCCGCTTCTGCTCGGCGCCGTGTCCACGCCCATGCCGCATATCCGGTCGGGGAAATTGCGAGCGATCGGCGTAACGAGCCCGAAACGCCTGCGCGAGCTGCCGGACGTGCCGACTTTCGGGGAAGCGTTGCCGGGCTTCGAGGTAAGGCAGTGGTTTGGCGTCTGTGCCCCGGCGGGGCTGCCGAAGCCGCTCGTATCCAAACTGAGTGGTGAGCTGATGAGCGTCGTTGGCACGCTTGCGTCCAACGAGCGCGTGCTGCGCGCCGGGCTCGAACCGATGAGCTCGACTCCGGAGAAGTTCGCCGCCTATATCAGGAGCGAGCTCGCGCGCTGGACGCAGCTGCTCAGGGAAATGAACATTCAGCCGGAATAGCGCAGGCGCCGACGAGCGGCGGGGGACAATGAACCGAAAGCCGATCTTATTTCTTGCAGTGGCGTTGGCATTTACCGTGTCCGGTACAGCGCGCGCCCAAAGTTACCCGACAAAACCCATTCGGCTCGTGGTGGGCTTCCCGCCCGGCGGCTCGAACGACATCGTCGCCCGCCAGCTTGCGCCGAAGCTGACGCAGCTGCTCGGCGTTCAGGTGATCGTCGATAATCGCCCGGGCGCGAACGCCACCATCGGCACGGATTACGTCGCAAAGTCTCCGCCCGATGGATACACGCTGACATTGGGCAGCGCGAGCCCGCTTGCGATCAGTCCCTTCACGTACCCGAACATCCCATACGACACGCTGAGAGATCTCGCGCCGGTCACGACCGTCGCCAGCACGCCGGAAATGATTGCGACGCATCCCTCGCTTCCGGCGCGCAGTCTGAAGGAACTGGTGGCACTGGCAAAACAACAGCCGGGCAAGCTCAATTTCGCGTCGTCGGGCAACGGCGGCCTTCCGCATCTGGCGATCGAGCTCTTCCGTAAGCTCGGCAATGTCGACATCGTGCACGTTCCATTCAAGGGGGCCGGTCCCGCCTTGACCGATCTCATGGGCGGTCACGTGCATGCGATGATCGTCGATGTTCCGGTGCTCGCGCCCGGCGTGAAAAGCGGCAAATTGAGAGGCATCGCGGTCACCGCGGAGAAGCGCACGCCGCTTCTGCCCGATCTCAGCACGGCTCCGGAGCAGGGTATGCCGGGGCTCATCGCGGTGAACTGGTTTGCGATTATGGCGCCGGCAAAGACGCCGAAGGCTGTCGTCGACAAGCTGCATGAGGCAATCGTCAAAGCCGCGACGGCTCCGGAGCTTAAGCAGCAGTTCGATACCATCGGTGTAGAAGCATTCGTGCAGCCGTCTCCCGAAGCGTTCGCTGATTTCCTGCGCAAGGATCTCGTCCGTTGGGGCAGGGTCGCGAAGGAGTCAGGCGCTCGCGCCGATTAGAAAAGAATGGATATGCTGCTGATCAAGTCGGGCCGCATCGGACCGCTTCGTATCAGGAACCGTGTCGTGATGGCCCCGATGGGAACGAACTACAGCACGACGGACGGGCTCTCGACAGAACGGGACAAACTCTATTACGCCGAGCGCGCACGCGGCGGCGTGGGCATGATCATGACCGAAGCCATGGTCGTGACGGAACACGCCCGTCCTCACCACAATTCGCTTTGCTGTTACCACGATCGATTCATTCCCGGGCTCGCGACGATCGTCGAAGCGATCAAGCGGCACGGCGCCCTTGTCAGCGGTCAGCTCAATCACCGCGGTGCGCTGCTCCGCCGCTCGGTGCTCAACATGGAGCCGGTCGGACCTTCGCCCTGGAAAAACCCGAACACCGGCGACGCAGTGCGCCCGCTCACGGTGCCGGAGCTCATCGAAATCCAGAAGCTTTTCGTCGATTCGGCGCGACGGCTGCAACAAGCCGGCTACGATGCCGTCGAGATTCACGCCGGCAATGGCTACCTCTTTCAGCAGTTCTTCACGCCACGCATCAACAAGCGAACCGACGCGTATGGCGGGTCGTTCGACAATCGCGCGCGGCTCCTGCTCGAAACGATCGCCCGATTGAAAGACGAGCTGCCCGATTTCCCGCTCATCGTTCGTCTTTCCGCGAGCGAGTTCACGGAGGGGAGTTATACCGAGGAAGAAATCATCGAGCTCGCGCGGCGGCTGGAGGCTGCGGGTGTGGTGGCACTCGACATCTCGGGCGGCACGAACGAAAGCCCCCAGCTTTCGAAGTACTGCATACAACCGCCGTCGTTTCCGCGCGCATGTCTGGCGCCCTATTCGAAACCGATCCGGGAAGCCGTTTCGATCCCTGTCTTCGTTGCCGGCCGTATCGTCGATCCTGAGGATGCGGAGGCTGTGCTCACGACAGGCTGCGCGGATTTCGTTTCCGTAGGACGGGCGCTTTACGCGGACCCTCATTGGTGTCTCAAGGCGTTCGGAAAAATGAAGGCGCCGATCCGAAAGTGCATCGCCTGTAACGTCTGCTTCGAGCGCCTGACACTCGAGAAGGACGTCGCGTGCGTGCACAACCCGGTCATCGGGACGGAATTCGAAGCGCTCGAATACGCCGAGCCGCAACTCGCGCCGGATGCGCGTACCTCTACCCCGGCGCGGGTGCTGGTGCTGGGTGCCGGCGTGAGCGGAATCGAGGCTGCACGCGTGCTCGCCGGTCGCGGCCATCGCGTCGAAGTGTGGGAAAAAGCCGCGCGCGTGGGCGGCCAGATGCATCTTGCGATCGCAGCACCCGACAAGCGCGAAGTCGAGCCGGTGTGGAGCTACCGCTGGGAAGAAGTACAGAGCCTCGACGTGCCTGTGAAAACCGGCGTGACCGCGACGGCGGAATCGATCCGCGCTTACGGGCCGGACGCCGTGATCGTCGCAACCGGTGCGCGTGCCCGGCCATGTCCGTTCGATACCTCGCGGCTGGATAGTCGTATCACCGTCGCGCACGCCTGGAATATCCTCCCTGAACCGGAGCGCGTTCCGCCCGGCAGCCTGGCCACCATCATCGGCGGCGGCATGGTGGGCATGGAAACAGCCGATCTCCTGAGCGGGCACGGCGTGCAGTGCACCGTCGTCGAAGCCCTGGACACGGTGGCTCTTGGCATGGCCCGCAACAATCGCTTCGAGCTGATCGAGCGTGTCGCGGCTCGTGGGACGCGCATTATCACGGGTGCCAGCGTCGTCAGTGCGCTCGACACCTGTCTCGAGCTGCAACAAGCGCCCGATGGTGCAACGACGACACTCGAAATCGGCGATTTCCTGATCGTGGCGATCGGACCCGCTGCCGATCAGGAAGCCAGCCGTATGTGCGATGCTGCCGGCGTACCTTATTCGGTCATCGGCGACGCGTACAAGCCCGGCGATTTTCTCTCGTGCCTGCGCGACGCGTGGATGACCGCGCTCAGCATCGATCACCGCTTCCGCAACTCGAAACCAACCTCCCGTTCGTATTGAGCCCTTCGACTCCGCCCAACGGCTACGCTCAGGATAGACTTCACGTAGCGGAGTCGAAATACGAACGCTAACTTGTGAGCCTTCCATGACCCTACCCACATACGAAGTCTTCGCAATCAAATACGCCGAGCGCGACGCGCGGCGCACGAATCACTTCCTCGGCGGCGATCCGCACGACGCGCCGATGCCGATGGATTATTTCGTGTGGCTCATCCGGAACGACCAGCGAACGATCGTCCTGGACGTGGGCTTCACCGCGCAGGTAGCGGAGCGGCGCAAGCGCGTGCATCTACGCCCGCCGGCGGCCGGTCTCGCGAAGCTCGGCGTGAACGCGTCGACCGTGCGCGAAGTGATCGTGAGCCACATGCATTACGATCACATCGGCACGTTCCACGACTTTCCACAGGCGCGATTCCATTTGCAGGATGACGAGCTCGCTTTCGTTACCGGACGCCCGATGTGCCATCACCATATGCGCCACAGCTATGAAGTGGAAGACGTGGTCGGCGTCATCCGTATGCTCTACGAGGACCGCGTGCAGTTTCACCACGGCGACGACGAGCTTGCGCCCGGCGTGACGCTCCACCGCATCGGCGGCCATACAATCGGGCTCCAGTCGGTCCGTGTACACACCAAGAGAGGGTGGGTGGTGCTCGCATCCGATGCGAGCCACTACTACGAGCACTTCGAAAAAGGCCGCGTGTTCCCGACGGTGTACAACGTGGCAGAGACACTCGAGGGTTATGACAAATTGCGGCGGCTCGCCGAGTCGCCGCAGCACATCGTGCCGGGGCACGATCCGCTGGTGATGTCGCGCTATCCGGCGGTGTCGCGGGAGCTGGAGGGGATCGCGGTGCGGCTTGATGCCATGCCCGAGCACGACACGTAATCGGTGAGCGGAGGGCCTCGGAGAGGCGTCCGCCGCGAACGTAACCTTCGGGCGCCGATTAGTATTCACATCCGATACTGCGAGGGTCGCGGAGACGGACAGGGGGGCGCCACTGGCGCACCCCGGAAAACAAAGGAGGAATGATGTTCGGGAGAATTTTGTGTGGGCTTGCGGCGGTCACCGCTGCTTTTGCGTCCGCCGTCGCGTACGCACAGACATACCCAGCCAAACCCGTCCGCATGCTCGTCGCCTTTCCGACGGGCGGCAGCGCCGACATCGTCGCCCGTCTGCTGGCGCAGCGATTGTCCGAGCAGGCCGGAGTGAACTTCTTCGTGGAGAACCGGCCTGGCGCCGGTGGCAATCTCGCTTTCGGTGCGCTTGCGAAAGCCGATCCGGACGGCTACACGATCCTGAACAGCACGCCGGGCATCGTCATCAATCCGCACCTGTACCGCAAAGTCGACTTCAGGGTCGAGGATTTCGTCGCGATCTCGCACGTCGGCGCCGCGCCGCTGCTCGTCATGGCGCATCCGTCGTTTCCGGCGAGCTCGCTTGCAGGGCTCGTGAAGCTCGCCAAAGCGAAGCCGGGCATGATCCGGTACGCAAGCGCCGGCAACGGGAGCTCTTCGCATCTCGCGAGCGAAGTGATGCGCATGATGGCCGGCATCGACCTTCTGCACGTGCCGTACAAAGGCGGCGGGCCCGCTTTTCAGGACGTGATCGGCGGACAGGTGGAGCTCACCACGCTTCCAATCGCGGAAAGCCTTCCGAACGTCAAAGCGAAGCGCGTGAAGGCGCTTGCCCAGACGGGCAGCACCCGATCGCATATGGCGCCGGACGTGCCGACGCTCGCGGAATCCGGGTTGAAAGGCTACGAGGTGACGACGTGGTATGTCGTTTTTGCGCCGGTGAAAACGCCGAAAGAGATCGTCTCGCGCTTACACGGCGAAATCGACAAGGCGCTCAGAACGCCCGAGCTGCAGGAAAGGCTCAAGGGCGTGGGGGTGACGATCGTCAACAGCGGGCCTGCGGAAGCGGCAGGATTCGTGCGGAAAGAGTACGAGAAGTGGGCGAAGGTGATACAGCAGTCGGGGGCGAAACTGGATTGATCTTCACGCGCGTCCCAACCTTCGCCTGGGCTATAACTTGTCGTACTTCGTCGCGCGCCCACGCGCTTTCGAAACCGGATACCTTCCGGCGTTGATCGCGAGCTTACGCTCGGCCGCCGCGCCGAGGTCGATGTCCAGTTTGTCGCAGAGCCGCAGCAGAAAAAGCAGGATGTCGGCCGCTTCGAGCGCCACCTCCTCGCGCGCCGCGGCCGGCAGATTCGCGGCTTCCTCGAACGTGAGCCACTGGAAATGCTCGACGAGCTCGCCGACTTCGCCCGAGACGGCCATCGCGAGGTTCTTCGGGTTGTGGAATTGATCCCAGTCGCGCTCTGCGGCGAAGCTCGCGAGACGCGCGCTCAGGGATTTCAGGCTGTCATTGCGTGTCGGCATGCTGGTCGCTTCCGGCGTGATCAACGTGGGATTTTAATGCCTGATGAGCACACGCACCCTCGAGCCGTACACGACTGACATCCCTGCCCGGCTCGATCGCCTGCCATGGAGCCGCTTTCACTGGCTCGTGGTGCTCGCGCTCGGCGCGAGCTGGGCGATCGACGGCCTGGAAGTGACGCTGAAAGGCGCCGTCAGCGCCGTGCTGCAGGATCCCCGCTCGCTCGCGCTTACGAGCACTGAAATCGGCTTCGCCGCTTCGGCCTATCTTGCCGGTGCGGTGATCGGTGCGCTGTGTTGCGGTCACCTTACAGACCGCTACGGACGCGCACGGCTTTTCTTCATCACGATGGCGATCTATCTCGGCGGAACGATGCTCACGGCGTTCTCGTGGGATTTTGTGAGCCTGTGTGTCTTCCGCGCCGTCACCGGCTTCGGAATCGGCGGCGAATATGCCGCAATCAACTCCGCCATCGACGAGCTCATTCCGGCACGGGTGCGCGGCCGCGTGAATCTCATCATCAATGGCAGCTTCTGGCTGGGCGCAATCGTGGGCTCCGCGGCAACGGTCCTGTTACTGGATCCTTCGGTGTTTCCGGTCGATGTCGGGTGGCGCGTTGGTTTTGCGATCGGCGCATCGCTCGGCCTTCTCGTGCTTTTCGCACGGCGATTCATCCCCGAAAGCCCACGGTGGCTCGCGATCCACGGATACCGTGAACGGGCCGAGAGCGCGGTCGCCGAGATCGAAGCGCGTGTCGAGGCTGCGACGGGCACGAAGCTCCCACCGATGGGAGACACGCTTTCCATTCGGCCGCGCGCGCGTACGGGACTCGCGCTGGTTTTCGAGACCATGTTCGCCCATTACCGCCGCCGTTCGCTGCTTTGCTTCGTGCTCATTACATCCCAGGCTTTCCTCTACAACGCGATCTTCTTTACATACGCTCTGGTGCTCACCCGCTTCTACGACGTGCCGTCGGAGCATACGGGCCTCTACCTGCTGCCGTTCGCGCTCGGGAATTTTCTCGGGCCGCTCGTGCTGGGGCATCTTTTCGATACGATCGGCCGCCGCGTGATGATCTCCGCCACCTATACGCTTTCGGCCGTCCTGCTGCTCGTCACGGGAGCGCTTTTTGTCGGCGGCACGCTGAGCGCCTACGCGCAGACAGCACTGTGGAGCGTGATTTTCTTTTTCGCTTCCGCGGCCGCGAGCTCGGCGTATCTCACCGCGAGCGAAATTTTTCCGCTGGAATTGCGCGCGCTCGCGATCGCGGTGTTCTATGCGTTGGGAACGGCAGCCGGCGGCATTGCGGCACCCTGGTTATTCGGTGCGCTGATCGGAACCGGCGAGCGGCTTGCCGTATTCTGGGGATACGGCCTCGGTGCCGCGCTCATGCTGATCGCAGCAGGGGTCGAATGGCGTCTGGGCGTCAATGCGGAGCGCGTGTCGCTCGAAGGTGTGGCCGCGCCCCTCTCGCTCGACGCCGGCTCGCGGAACTTGCAGGCACCCACGGTGCACTAACTCACGATGTTCAAAGCCATCAAGAAGCTCTTCGAAGAGAGCGGCTCCGGCAGCTTCGAGCACCTCGAAACCACCCACCTGGAAACCGCTGTTGCATGTCTGCTGCACGAGTCGAAACGGGTGGATCTCGGGGAAGACCGGAAGGAACACGTCGCGGCCCGGAACGCTCTCGTGCAGATGTTCGGGGTCACCGAAACGGACAGTGAGCGGCTGCTGCAGGACGGTGCGGAGAGAGCGCGGCGTCTCACTTCCTATTACGCGCCCGTCGCGGTCATCAAGCGCGACTTTTCTCTCGAGCAGCGCATCGCGTTGATCGAGCATCTGTGGCGTATCGCGTACGCAGACGGCAGGCTCGATCGGGACGAGGACCACTACGTACGCAAGATCGCGCACCTGCTCTATGTGCCCAACACTCAGACGATGCTCGCGCGCTCGCGGGCGCGCGATGCTCACGCCGATGGGTCGGCCATCGGATAGGTGAATGCGGGCGCGCGGCGTGGCACCGCGGCGGCTTCCGCGACTCTCGAGTCGCCTGCAGAAGTGCCGGCCGCGGGCAGCGGCGCGGGCGCGTAGGCGATGGTGAAGCGAAACACCGTATTGCCCGGCGTACTCGTGACCGCGATCGTGCTGCCGTGCAACTCGATGATGCGCTTGACGATCGCGAGACCGAGTCCCGAATGGCCTGCCGCGGTCTCGCGGTTTTTCTCGACGCGATAGAACCGTTCGAAAATGCGCGGCAGGTCCTCGGCGGGAATGCCGACCCCCGTATCCGAGACTTCTACCACTGCATGCATTCCTGCCGGCCGCGCGGAAATCGCAACGGTGCCACCCCTTTGGGTATAGCGGAGCGCGTTATCGATGAGGTTACGCAGTACGCGCTCGATCAAACCGATGTCGCCGAGCACGAGCGGGAGATCCGGGCGGATCGAAGTCTTGAGCTCGATCTGTCTTCCGGCCGCCGAAAGCTCGAAATCCTGCGCCACATCCTGCACGAGGTCGCCGAGCGCGAAAGGCTCCGGTGTGACGGCGATCTGGCCTGAATCGAGCTTTGCGAGATGGAAAAGGCGCGCGACGAGCCCGCTCAACTGCTCCGTCTGTTTGAGCGCAACTTCAAGATAGCTCCGCTGCTCTTCGGGGGTGAGCTCGGGCCGCTTCAGAAGGAGCGTCTCGAGATAGCCCTGAAGACACGCGAGCGGCGTGCGCAGGTCGTGGGATATGTTCGCGACGAACTCGCGCCGCATCGCATCGGTCCGCTGCAGCGCAGCCATCTGATGAATGATGCGATCGGCCATGCGGTGGAACGTATCGGTGAGGGTGCCGATCTCGTCCCGACGCCGAGCCGCCCCCTGCTGGGGCTGCTCGCCGAAGCCGCTCCGCCGGAACTTGTCCATGATCGTCGTGAGCTGCCTCAGCGGCCGGGTCATGAGCGTGATGATCAGCACGCTCGCGAGGAGCGCGACCGCCAGTCCGCATCCGATGAGCCATAGCGTCTCGCGCAGCACGTAGCTTTGCTTGATTCGCTGCACGAGCGTATCGCCGCTGAAGCCGCGAAGGATGAGATAGAGATAGCCGGTCGCGTCGTCGGCGATGGGCACGGGCGCTACGGAGAACACGCGCCTTCTGCCCTCGTCGGACGGATCGTCCCCGAGGATGGGAAACTTGGCGCTCTCATCGAGAAACCGGCGCACCGGCTCGAGATCGATCGTGCTTCGCTTGAGGCCGTTTTCCACCGACGCAGCGACGACGTGCCCGCCTTTGTCGATGAGGTACACGTCGATGCGCGGATTCACGACCCGGATGCGGTCGAAAACTTTCTGCACTGCACTCGGATCCGCCGAGTCGCGCTCGGAAAGGATCTGCTCGTCGATGAGTCGCGCGGCGAGATTACGGTAAAGGTTCTGGTTGATTTCCTGGTTGCGCGCAACGTCCGAATGCCTGATCACGACGAGGAATATGATGGCCATGATCACGCTCAAGCCCACCAGCACCGCAAGGAGCTTCGCGTATAGCGTCTTCAGCACGTCAGCTCTCCAGGTGAGGCTGCGGCGCGTCACCAAGGCGATAGCCCACCCCGCGCACAGTCACGATGTATTGCGGATGCGCCTGGTCTTTTTCGATTTTCGCGCGCAGCCGGTTGATATGGCAGTTCACGTTGTGCTCGTAACCGTCGTAGCCGTAGCCCCATACGGCATCGAGGAGCTGGACGCGTGTGTAGACGCGGCCCGGATTGCGCATGAAGTGCAGCAGGAGATCGAACTCCTTGTTGGTGAGATTGACCGGTACGTCGTCGCGCCGCACCTCTCGCCGGGCGACGTCTACATTCAGATCGCCGAGCTCGAGGGTCTCGTCTGCCTGTGTGGCCGGCGGATTTTCCAGACGCTCGATGCGCCTGAAGAGCGCTTTCACCCGTGCGACGAGCTCTCGTATGCTGAAAGGCTTCGTCAGGTAATCGTCGGCGCCAAGCTCGAGTCCGAGCACGCGGTCGACTTCCGCGGCTTTCGCCGTGACCATCATGATGGGTGTGTAAAGCGGCCGCGCCCGCAGCTTGCGGCAGACTTCGAGGCCGTCGATGCCCGGCAGCATGAGGTCGAGCACGACGAGATCGAACGGTTTCTTCTCGGCAGCGGCAAGGCCGGCGTGGCCGTCGAACGCGAGCTCGACATTGCACGGCACATCCGCCAGATGCAACCGCATGAGATTCGCGATGTCCTGCTGATCCTCGATTACGAGCACGTTACGCATTTAAGAGTGCCTAACATAATGAGACGCGCCAGTTTGCGTTTGGAGCGGAAGCGGCTGCCGCGGCCCGGGGACAACCGCGGCGAGCCGGGCTTATGGTTCCTTAGTCGCTCAGGGATACTTCGTAGTCGTAGCTCGGCATCGCGGATTCACTTTCGATTCCGAGACCCGCACAGCCGGACAGCACGCCTGCGACCGCTATCGCGGCCAACACTCTCATTATCCACGCTTTCATAGCCATTCTCCTGGAGGTGAATGCTGCATCGGGATGCATTGACATCCCGCGTGCCTATCCTCCCGGGATAACATCGTCCTTGTATCGCGCGTTCGTCTCTTTTTCGTCTCGACGCGCCTTTCGCGGGCAGCGATGTCAGGGATTCTCCGACGTGGCGCGCCGGTCACTCGAGCCGAACGCCCGCCTCTCTGCCCACCTTGCCCCAGCGATCGATCTCGACCGCGATGTGACGCGCAAGCGCTTCGGGCGTGCTGGGAGCGGCTTCGAGGCCGCGCGTCTCGAGCTGTCTGCGCAGCTGCGCATCGGAGAGGGCAGTTCGAACATCACCATTCAGTCTTGCAACGAGCGATTGCGGTGTTTTCGCGGGCGCGAGCAGCCCCACCCACGCGTTCGCGTCAAAGCCTTTCAGCCCGACTTCGTCGAGTGAGGGCACATCCGGCAGCGTGTCTTTGCGCTTGAGGCTCGTGACGGCAAGCGCTCTCAACTTCCCTGCCTTGACCTGGGGCAGCGCGACCGACACGTTCGAAAAAGTCATTTGCACTTCGCCCGACGCAACCGCAGCCATGGCAGGGCCGCCCCCTTTGTACGGCACGTGCGTGAGCTCGATCCCGGCAACGCGTTTGAACCATTCCGCGACGAGGTGCGCCGAGCTGCCTTCACCGAAAGACGAGAAGTTGAGCTTCGCCGGCTGCGCTTTCGCGAGCTGAATCAAGTCCTGCGCGGTTGCTGCCGGAACGGACGGGTGCACCACGAGCACGTAAGCACCGCTTACCAGCATGCTGATGGCGGCGAAATCACGGCGCAGATCGAACGGCAGCCTGGGGTAGATGCCCGCATTGCTCGCGATGCTCGATGAGACGATGAAGAGCGTGTAGCCGTCCGGATTCGATTTGGCTGCGATATCCGCGCCGATGTTGCCGGCCGCTCCGCCGCGGTTGTCGACGATAACGGGACGCGACCACGTCGTGTGCAGCTGATTCGCGATGAGCCGAGAAGCGATGTCGTTCACGCCGCCGGGCGGAAACGGCACGATGAGGCGAACGGGGCGTTCGGGGAAACGCGATTCGGCGGAGACTGCGACTGCGCTGAAGAGCGCGAGGAGGACGAGTACTGGCTTACGCATCCGCCACGACGTACCCCGACGGCGTCCCCAGCACCGTCGTGCGCTCCATATGCCGCCGCTGCGTCTCGTCGAAATCACCGAGCGCAAGATGCATCGTGCAGCGGTTGTCCCACACGACGATGTCGTTGCTGCGCCACTGGTGCCGGTAAATGAATTCGAAGCGTGTCGCATGCTTGTTCAGATAATCGATCAGCGGCCGGCTTTCCTCTTCGGTCATGCCGTCGAAACGCTTCACCTTGTCGCCGAGGTACAACGCCTTGCGCCCGGTCTCCGGATGCACGCGGACGACCGGCTGCGCGATCGGCGGGTTCAGGCGCCGCTGTTCTTCGGCGCGTGGCACGCCGCTTTCCGGGTTATTGATCTTGCGCGTGCCGGACCTGTGTACGCCATGCAAACCGGCAATCATTTTCTTCATGCCCCCGGAC
>Ga0075421_100002268_pt1 | contig 22877 bp, 21 predicted proteins | sample SoiMetdeltSBSDD5_FD_75292 | JGI IMG/M metagenome (GOLD analysis project Ga0075421, IMG submission 75292) | Bulk soil microbial communities from a Populus tree surrounding site in Tennessee, USA - Soil MetaG P. deltoides SBSDD5 | ecosystem: Environmental > Terrestrial > Soil > Tree plantation...
ACGCTCTACGACCGCTGCGTCACGCGCGGCGTCGTGGGCTCGGTGCTGCGAGTGGTCTACGGCAACGGTAACCGGATCGTGCAGGCTCCCGGGATGGTCGCGATCAGCTACGAAATGATTCATGACACGCGCGTCATGTACACCGATGGCCGTCCGCACATCGCTCCCGGAATCCGCCAGCTGCTCGGCGACTCGCGCGCCCGCTGGGAGGGCGACGTGCTCGTCGTCGAAACGACGAACCTCACGGACAAGACCAGCATCGGCGGCAACGGGAACGGCTTGCGCCACAGCGACAAGATGCGGATCACCGAGCAGTTCAAGCGCGTGGCCGACGACATCATTCAATACCAGTTCACCATCGACGATCCGGTGACGTATACCCAGCCGTTCACGATGTCGATGCCGCTCACGCCGCTCTCCGGCGGCGTGCTGCTGCCGTACGAGTGTCATGAAGGCAACCAGGCCGTGCACAACGCGCTCAGCGCCGAACGAGCCGAGGACAAAGCGCTCGCCGCGGATCTGGCCAAAGGCATCAAGCGTCCGCGGCGCGGTGTGCAGGAGAGCGGCGTTGGTGGCGGAGGCAACCGCGGTCGCGGCGCCGGAGCGGCCGCGCCGGCCGGTGGCGGACGCGGCGGCGATCCCGAAGACGCCAACTAGTTGGTGGTTAGTGGTTGGTGGTTAGTGGTTAGTGGTTAGTGGGTTGGTGGTTAGTGGTTCGTACCCGAAGCGAGGAGCAGGTGATGACGAAGCGTGCACTCATAGCTGTAGGGATCGCGACGGCCATTGCATCCCTGGGAACCGTCTCGATGTCGGGCCAGGGAGCCTCGGCTCCTGCCCTGGTGATCACCGCGTACAACGGCACGACACCGGACAAGCCGTACGTCGCGCCGAAGACGCCATGGGGTGATCCGGATCTGCAGGGTGTCTGGTCGAGCGACGACACCCAGGGCATCCCGATGCAGCGGCCGCAGAACATCGCCGGGCTCTATCAGACGGATGAACAATGGGCGGCGCGGCAGAAGCAGACCCAGCAGGGCATCCAGAACGCCTTGAACGCGATCGGGACCTTCCGCGGCGATTACGCACGGCGCTCGTTCCGGCAGACGTCGCTGATCGTCGATCCGGCGGACGGGAGACAACCAGCGATCACGCCTGCAGCCGAGAAGCGGCGCGCCTCGCGCGATCGTGGAACGTTCGGTGACGGTCCGTTCAACACGCCCGAAGACTTCACGCTCTACGACCGCTGCATCACCCGCGGCATCGTCGGCTCAGTACTGCGCGTCGTCTACGGTAACGGCAACCGCATCGTGCAGGCGCCGGGGATGGTGGCGATCAGCTACGAGATGATCCACGACACGCGCGTGCTCTACACCGACGGACGGCCGCACCTCAATCAATCGATTCGACAGTATCTCGGTGATTCACGCGCGCGCTGGGTGGGCGATGAGCTCGTCGTCGAAACCACGAACCTGACCGACAAGACCAGCATCGGACTGAACGGCAACGGACTTCGCCACAGCGATCAGATGAAGATCACCGAGCGTTTCAAGCGCGTCGCTGCAGACGTGATTCAGTATCAGATCACCATCAACGATCCGGTCACGTATGCGGCGCCGTATACGCTCTCGCTGCCGCTGACGCCGCTCGAGGGCGAGGTGCTGCTGCCGTATGAATGCCACGAAGGCAACCTCGCGCTGATGCAGTCGTTGAGTGCGGAGCGCGCCGAGGATCGCGCGCTCGAAGAGGACCTGAAGAAAGGGATCAAGCGTGCGCGGCGGCCCGTGCAGGACGGCAACCCGCAGGGCGGAGGCGGTCGTGGCCGTGGCGCTGGGGCAGGCGGTGCGGGCGCGCCAGCCGGCGGCCGTGGCAATGCACCTGTCGAAGGCGATCAGGAAAGATAGGCGTGCTACGAGCCCTTTTCCATCCCCTTGGCTTTGAGCGTCGCGGCGACGCTCGGGCCGGACAGACAGGTGATTAACGACTTCCCCGCTTCGCCGTTGGCAGCCTTCACACCGGTTGCCGCGGCGAACGAGACGTAATTCTGGAACTGCATCGGCAGCGGACCCACGAGTTCGACGCCGGGCGCGGGAAGAATCTCGCTGACCAGGGTGATGAGCAGTTCCGCGTCGCCGCTGGCGACTTTGGCCGCTGCCCGTACCGATCCCTGCTCGAGGATCGTCTTCTTCGTCATCGCGTCGGCAATGCCGAGGGTCGTCATCATCCGCTCGATGTGCGGACGGCTGGCGCCATCGCCGGCGTAGGTGATCGACTTCGCCGCGAGCAGCGTCTTCTTGAGCGCGTCGGCGCTGGCGATGTCGGGTTTTCTGGCGCCGGCACGGCTGCCGATGCCGATGCCCGAGCGGCCGAGCGGCGTTCGCGCCGAGATCTTGCCGGCCTTGGCCAGCCCCTCCATCGCTTCAGTCGTCATGATCGCCACGTCGAACGGCTCGCCGGCGTTGACTTTCTCGATGAGCGACGTCGACGTGCCTGACTGAACGGTGACGCTGTGACCAATCGACCTCTCGCACGCCGGCGCGAGCTCGTCGAAGACGGCGCGGAATCCATTTGAGCTGAAGACGCGAACGGCATGTCCCTGTGCGTGCGCCGCCGTCGTGCCAATCAGCACGGCGAGCAGCATGGCGAAGTGTGTGTGGGTTCTCATGGCGTAACAATCGACTGATAGACCGCGTTTTCGAAGTCCTGCCGGAGCGCGCCGCCCGATCCACCCTGAATGAAATAGATCGAGACGATCTGTTCCTCCGGCTCCACCCAGAAGCTGACACCCGTGCCGCCGGCCCAGCCGTAGGCACCCTTCGACACTCGCAGGTTCGCCGCGACCGGATCCTGCACCACCTGCATGCTCAATCCGAACCCCATGCCCCGCGCGGGGCGGCCGAACTGACCGTTGACCATGTCGCCCGTGTGATTGCTCACCATCAGCTGCATGGTGCGCGGACCGAGGAACCGCCGTCCGTTCAGCTGGCCCTCGTTGAGCATCATCTGCGCGAACTGCAGATAGTCCTCCGCCGTGCTCATCAGACCACCGGCCCCCGAGAAATAGACGTTCGATACAGTCTGGCTGCCCGGCCGGAGCCCTTGCGGCGTCAGCTGATAGATCGTGACGAGGCGCGATTCCTTTCCAGGCGCAGGGAAGAACCCGGTGTCTTTCATCCCAAGCGGATCGAACAGGCGCTGCTTGAGGAACACGTCGAACGTCTGACCCGAGACCACTTCGACGACACGGCTCAGGACGTCGAAGCCGGCCAGGCCGCTGTAACGCCACAACGTGCCTGGCTGGAAATCGAGCGGCACCGCGGCGAGCTTCGGGATGTAGGTCGCCAACGTATCCGCCGGTGTGCGCGGTGCGAGACGATTGGCCACCGCCGCACCGGGCCCGCCGCTCACCAGACCCGAGCCGTGCTTGAGCAGATCGGCAATCGTGATTGGACGCGCCGCCGGCACGAGTTCGAGTGCGGCCTCACCGCCTTCGGCCGGTGCCGGCGCTCCGGGTTTGGCGACTGCAACCTTGTCGAGACCCTTGAACTCGGGAATGAACCGCGACACCGGGTCGCTCAGACGAACCTTGCCCTCTTCGACGAGCATCATGACCGCGACGCCGGTGATGGGCTTGGACATCGACGCCAGACGGAACAGCCCGTCCTTCGGCATCGGCTTCTTCGACTCGAGGTCCATCATGCCGCGCGCCTCGAAATGCGCGATGCGGCCTTTGCGCGCGACCAGCGTGACGGCGCCCGATACGCTCCCCGCCTCGATGTGCCGCTGTACGGCCTCACCGATCCGCTTCAGTCGCTCCGAGGAGAGTCCGACCTCTTCCGGTTTGCCAACGGGGATCGATCCCGCGGCGAGTGGCAACACCATGAGTGCGACGATCGCGACGACGGCCAGTGCACGCATTTTCACCTCGTGAGCGCGAGGATCGTCTCACCCCCCTCGAACACCCGTCAATAGAGCCTGCCTCGCCCGACGCGTGGGATTACGGATCCGCCTACGGGAGTTTCAAATCAGAACGGGGTGTGCGTAACGAGCACACCTCCAACATCACCATTTTTTGAAGGGCGGCGGTAACTGCTCACTCGTCGGCTCTTACGGCTGAGCAGGCCCTGCACACGTCTGCATCGAGATGGGCATGCCGCTTGCCCCTCGACTGGTCGCCAGCCAACGCTGGCCGGATGCCTGTGTGGGCACTCGCATGAAGGAGATGAGACGGCAGTGATACGTGCAGCGACGTTGTGGATGATGGCGGTTGCAGCCGTGTGCGCCGCTGGATGTGCCCATGGGAGCAGCGGACCCACCAGTCCGTCTCCGCTTGCCGTCGCGACGCCGTCGGCGCCGTCAACGTGCGAGCTGCCGGGCGCGCCCGACAACCTCTCGGCGGATGTCAGCGGAAGCAGCGTCAGTCTCTCGTGGTCCGAAGTTGGCGAGGCGAGCGACTACGTCGTGCTCGTAGGCTGGACGCCGACGAGCGCGGAGACGCTCCTGACCAACACGGCAAGCTCACGTCACTCGATCGCAAGCCTTCCTTCGGGCACTCACTTCGCGCGCGTTCACGCCCACAACTGGTGCGGCACGAGCGACTCCTCGGGCGCAATCACCTTTACGGTGAAGTAGCGTCAGTGGCAGGTCCCGCTGCCACCATCCGAGGCTGCCCCGGTGGCGGCGGGAATGAATTCCCACTGATAGCGATCTGACGACAAGGTGAGCTTCAGCACACCAAAGGTGCTGATGCGCACTTCGCTGTTCGGATGCAGCGTCACCGGCTGATAGAGAAAGGCCCCGCCGGTGCCGGCGATGAACTGCCGAATCCCACGTGCGTTGTCGGGACGGCCATCCGGATCCTGCGGTGCGAAGCGCTCGTACATGTGCTCGTGCGCATTCATCACGATTTCGACGCCGGCGTCGTAGAGAATCCGCCAGAACTCGCGCAGCGATGGCATGTCGCCGTCCGGTCCCGACGTGAACAACGGATGATGCCAGTAGGCCAGCGTGCACCGGCTGCGGCTCGCCGCGAGATCGTTGCGCAGCCACGCGGCCTGCGACGATGATGCGCCGACCGCGATGTTGCTGTTGAGCGCGATGGCGTGCCAGTCGCCAACCTCGAAGCTATAGAAGCCTTGCCCGGTCGGTCCGGCGGCGAGCTCGCCGAAGTACTCGAAATACGGCACGGCTCCGGGCGACTCGTATTCGTGGTTGCCCGGCACCGGGAACGTCCGCCCTTTGTGCCTTCCCCACGTGCTGTCGTAGAAGTCCCGATACTGCTGGCGCGTGCCCTGGAAATAGGCGTTGTCGCCCAGCGTGAAGACCAGCCCGCCGATCGAGTCGAGCAGCGCCGCAGTCGCCACGGAGTTGCGGTCGCCCATCGCGATATCACCGGCACCAACGAACACTTGTGGGCCGGAGGCCGGCGGCGTCGCTGGCGGCGTCGTCGGTGACGGGCCGGACGTAGGCGCTGTCGGCGACTGGCTGCCGCAATATCCGCAGGCGAGACAGACGAGAACAATCAAGCAGCGGCGCATTGGGGGGATCCTATTAAGTATGGCCCCGGACGGCGGTTTTGTGGGGAGAGAGTTTGCGCACTCGCGAGCACTCGTCTCGCCGAAGCGCTACGGCAAAGGCGGAGCGGAAAACCCGCGGTATTATTTGCCGTCCCTTCGGGACGACACGTGTCCTCCACGACTCTCGATCAGAAACTGCGCCGGCTGGCGCGCGCTCATTTCGAGGATCGGTCCCGGCGGCGCGGCCTGCTGGTCGCCTTCGAGGGGCCCGATGGCTCGGGAAAGACGACGCAGCGGAAGCTGTTCAAGCGGTGGCTCAAGGCCGAAGGCTACGACGTGGTGACCACCAAGTGGAACTCGTCCGAGCTGATCAAGCCCATCATCAAAAGCCGCAAGACGATTCGCGTGCTGAGCCCGCTGGAGTTCTCGCTTCTCCACGCCGCCGATTTCAGACATCGAGTCGAGCGTGTCGTGCTTCCGGCGCTGTGGGAGGGCAAACTGGTCATTGCCGATCGATTCCTCTTCACCGGGCTGGCCCGCGACGTGGCGCGCGGGCTCGACTTCGATCAGGTGTTGAAGCTCTATCAGCCGCTCCTCTGGCCCGACCTCGTCTTCTATTTTTCAGTCTCGGCGCGCACGTCGCGAGAGCGCGTCGTCGCGACGCGCACCCCCAACTTCTACGAGGCCGGCCAGGACGTCACCGACATGGACGAGCCGACCGCCAGCTACGAGCGATTCATCACGCGAGTGATCCGCGAGTACGACTCGCTGGCGCTGATCTTCCGCTTCCTCACCGTGGATGCGGAGCAATCGATTCACGACCAGCACCAGGAGATCCGCCGCCTGTTTCGCGAAGGCGAGCAGCGTCCGTGGTCGGACTGGAATCTCGATGCGGTCGCGGAATGGCTGGCGATGAGAGGCGCGCGCGTGTGACGTCGAACGGGTCGAGGCTGATCTCGATCGACGGTGTCAACGCCCACGCGCTCACGCACGCGGCGCGCGAGCTCGCCGCGGCCAATCGCCGGCATCGCGCCGGCATCAGCCAGTGGGGGGCCTCCGGCATTTTCGACGAGCTGACGTTCGGCGAAGCCGACGCGGGAACGCCGTCACCGCGAACGCTCCTGCTGCTCTATGCAGCCGATCTGGCGTTCCGGCTGCGATGGGAAATCCGTCCGTCGCTCGACGAGGGCCGTCTCGTCATCGCGGCGCCGTATGTCGGCACGGCCATCGCGCTCGGGCAGGCCGCCGGCCTCGATGCCAGGTGGCTCGCCGATCTCTTTCACTTCGCGCCACCCGCGAACGAACTTCACGTCATCGATCCAGCACCGGCCCGGCACGTCGCCGATCGACAGGGCTTCGTCGAGTTCGCGTGGCAGCGTCTCGACAAACGTCTCGGCGGCTTGACGCGATTGCAGCTGATGGATCGCACGCGCCGTCACCTGCGCGCGATCGCTCGGCGTACTGGTCCGTAGGGACCAGGGACAAAGGACGGACCACGGACCAAGGACGGACCAGGGACCAAGGACGGACCACGGACCAAGGACCAAGAACGGACCAAGAACGAAGGACCAAGCACCAAGGACCGAGCTCTACCGCGATCGTGCGACTTCGGCATTGACGAATGGCGTGCGCTCGCGGGCGAACAGGCGGAGCGATTCGACCGCCGCAACGAACTCCTCGTTCGTGTACGGCTTCAACGTATCGGTCAACACCGATGGTGAGATCAGCGCGTTGGCGCGGTCGATCTCGCGCTCGAGCCAGCCGCGAGCATCGCCTGGCAGCGAATCGAACGGCACCTCGCTCGCCGCGCGCCCGGCCTCGACCAGCGTCTCCAGATAGAGGTCGCGCAGGTCGGCGGACTCCATCGCGCGATTCATCAGCCGGTTGCGGTTGGCCTCGGGAACGTCGGTGATGTTGTGCCAGATCGGATAGCCCGCCCCCTGCACGAACGCCTGGCTTTTGTCCCACACGATCAGCCTGAACTGATTCGAGAGCTCGGGGCGATACATGAAGAAATTGTTCATGCCCCACTCGCCGAGCACACCGTCCTGCTCGGCCAGGAACACTTCGGCGGCGACGTGCCTGATGAACTGCGCGATGTCGATGAACTCGGCCACCGCGCCGCGGAACGTCGCGCTGCTCGAGGTATTGATCGCCTGCACCATGTTGGCGATGACCTCGGGGCGGGAGTTGTTCTCGTGCGTCTCGGGCTTGAACGGCAGCGGCACGTAGGCCGCCGCGTCACGGCCGCGGTCCTCGAAGTAGAACGGCGCCGCGTCCGCCGGGTAGTCGTAGTCGAACAGGTAACCGCCGTCCTCGCCGTATTGCCGCGTCAGAAACGATTTATCCACCGATTCGACGATCGTGTAGAGCCCCACGTACTCGTTGTTGACGAACAGACGCGCGAAGGCTTCGCGCGATGCGGGCAGACCGAGCCGCCGGAAGAACAGCATGCTGAGCCACTCGTGCATCTGCGAGGGGTCCTGCGTGTTGTTGCGCAGCACGAACGACTTCAGCCCGAGGAATTTCTGCGTGGACGAATAGCGATCGATATCGACGCGCAGCCCGGGCTTGAACCCGCTGCGGCTGCCGTTGCCCCGCGAGCGGATGCCGACATTCCGGACCGTCGTCGTCTTCCATTGGAGGTCGGCGGGATAGTAGGCGTTCGACAGGAAGTTGGTCTTCAGCGTCTCCCAGTCGCGGCTGTTGATCCACAGCTTCAGATCGTGGAGAACGGTGTCGTCGAAGAACTCCGCGGTTGGATCGCCGACTTGCGTCCGGGCACGTGACGTCGCAGCGATGAACATCAGCGCTGCCAGCGTCACCTGCAGGATGTGCCGCCGCCGAAACATGATCGACTCCTTTGGAGGAGCGCTACACACCGACCTGAAACCGGAAGACCGGACTCCAGAACACCTCGCCCGCCGTCACCGGACTGCGCTCGGGATCCTCAGGGTTCTCGCGAATCGTCTGGAACTGCAGCTTCACCCATCGGTTGATGTACCAGTTTAGTCCGAAGCTCAGCACTTTCTCTCCGCTACGCAGGATGGCATCAGCCCGCGGATTGCGCAGCGCCGGCTCTTCACCGCCGGCGCTGTCGAACCATAGACGCTCGATGCGGGCCACCGCTTCGAGCGCGCCGAATCGCCGCTTCGGCTCGACGGGACGGTCCTTTTCTTCGCCGGTCAGCACCCACGCTCCCGACACGTACCACCCCCGGGCCCGGGCATCCGCAAGGTCCTGATCGGCCAGCCCTTGCTCTTCGCGAGTGTCGAGCACATGGGTGTACTCAGCCCGCGCACCGACCGGGCCGGCGGACCAATCGCCATCAACTTCATAACGTCGGCGCTGCCCTTTCACGAACACCGGCTCGTAGAACACGAACTGCGACATCACGCTGCGCCCGCGCAGGCCATTGGGCAGCACCGACTCGTTGTCGAGCGCGCTGACGGTGAACGCGCCGCCGACCTCCGTCTTCGCCAGTGCCGGGATGGAGCGAAACGGCGCTCCGGTCACGCGCACAGCCACCGTCTCGTCGGCGCCGTCAATTCTCGACGACCGCGCGTTCTCCCCGTCCTGACGGAAGACACCGGCCCAGTAATTCAGCCCGCGATCGAAGAAGCGGCCATGCACCGCCACACCGACGTCCCTCCCCGGCGCGAGATAGTTGGCGCTCAGCGACCGGTACACGAAATCGAGGTTGGCGATGCCGGTGAGCTGCTCCAGTCCGAACGGAACCTTGAACTTGCCCGCGCGCACCTGTACGGCGTCGCTGATGTTGGCGTCCACGTAGACGTCCTTCCACGCCGATTTCTTTCGTTCACCCGGATCGTCGGCTTCGCGCTCGGTCAACTCACGCTCGACGCTGAACTGGACCCGCCTGAAGATCTCCCCTTCGATTCCGATGCGGGCGCGATGGATCTCGTAGGTGTCGAAGTTCGATGGATCGTCACCTGGATGGCGTGCGTCCCACTGAAACTTGGCGATGAAGTCCACGCGGAACAATGGACCCGTGCGCAACTGCGGATGTTCACGCCAGCGGAACTGCAGATCGCCCGCTGGAACTTCCACACCGTGTGGAGGAGGCGGCGGAGGCGCGGGCACTTGTGCGGGCAGCAGCGCCATCAGCCCGGCAAACACGCCATTCAGCATGCGGCGTCTCCCTCCGCCGTGGACGGCGGAATCTTGCCGGCCCCGCTGGCGGCGACGCTCGCGAACAGCTTCGCCACCTCCGCGACGGCCGACGGCTCGGTCACGGTCACCGCAACCTCGCGGCGGAAATCGAGGCTCATCGGATTGAGCGACAGCCCGCCGACGACGGCGAGGCGATCGTCGACGAGCATGATCTTGCCGTGCGATCGCAGGCCGCACAGTCGCTTGGTGTCGTACAGCTCGACCTGCAGTCCGGCGGCTTTCCGCGCCTGCAGCAGTGCCATCAATGCCGGATCGGACGCTTTCCGGTCGATGAGTCGAATGCTTGCCGATGCCTGCTCGATGATCGCCGTGAACTGGCGGCGTGCGCGCTCCGGTCCGACGATGAGCCGCGCCGACAATCCATCGGGCATCGGCCCATTGGCGCAGTCGGCGGTCAGCAGCTCACGAAGACCGCTCACGATGTCAGGATCGTGTGTGATCACGATCGCGTCGATCGTCTTCGCGAAGCACTTCCGTGTGAAGTTCAGCGACGCGACCAGGGCCGGGCCCTCGTCCGCGACCAGATACTTGGCGTGGTACTTGACGACCGGATCGGCGTGCGCATGGAGCGACACGCCGGTCTCTTCGAGCGCGCGCCACAACTTGCGCAGCCGTTTGCGCCCGCCGCCCGATCGCGACGTGACCAGGACGTCCACCTGCACGCCGCGGTCATGCGCCTGCTTCAACTCCTCGAAGATCGCCTTGTCGTTGCACCGGTACAGCGAGAGCGCCAGCCGCTTGCGCGCCTGCCGGATCGCGTGCACCACCACGTCGCGGCGATCGGTGGATGCGGTCACGATTTCATCCGCGGGCGGGCGTGACCGTACCGGTGTCATAGGCGCTTGGGGTGCTCCCAGGACACGGCCGTCAACCCGGACACGTCGCGCATCAGCTGCGCGCTGATGTCGTCGAGCGACGTCCGCGGGTCGAGCCAGGCGTGATACTTCACCGTCACCTCGTCGGACTGCGCGATCTCGCGCGGCTCGAAGACGATGTGATTGCGGGCAAAGACTTCTTCGACGCGGGTCGACGGGAACGTGCGGCTGTCGGCGACGATTTCGACCGACATCAGCCGCGTCTGCTGCTTCGCCATCAGATCGAGGACGACGAGCGTGACGCACAGAAAGGCCGTGCCGAGTCCAGCGACGGCAAAGGCGCCGAGGCCCGCCGACATGCCGAGACCCATCAACAGAAACAGAATGGTCACGTCCTTCGGATCGTCGACCGGTGTCCTGAACCGGATGATGCTCGCTGCGCCGGCGATGCCGAACGCCCGTGCCAGCGAGTTGCCGATGATGATCATCATCAGCGCGCCCGACACGCAGAGGAGCATCTGCGCCTGCTCCATCGATCGGCTGCCGGCACGATCGCGAGTCGAGGGTTGATGGACGGCGGTGACGAGAATACCGATCAGCGCCGCGGCCACCAGCTTGCTCAATTCGATGAAGGGCTGAATCGTCGTGAAGACCGGCGGATCGGGTGTGGCGCCCGTGAGCGCCGTGGTAACGGCTTGCCCGAGCCCTGAGAGCTCGGCCGGCCAGCGGAGACCTGCCCAGACCAGCGCCACGCACAACGCGCTGCCGCCGATGGCGGCCCTGATCGCCTCCCACGGCCACGCGGCGATCTTGGCGGCATCGACCGACTCGTACATCTGGAAGATGCCACCGAGATGCGAGAGCTCGAGCACCTCGGAGACCTTGCGCCGGGCGGCCGCCAGCCGCAACGTGCCTTCCACGCGCCGCGCACTGGTGTGGGCGCGGACCAGCGCCCGGATCCCGGCGCTGTCGATGGCCTGCACGTCGGCAAGATCGACGACGAGGTTGCGATAGCCGGCGCGTATCAGACGCTGCAGCTGCTGCTCGAAGGCTTCTGCCGCTCCACCGCCAACGAGCGGTTCGCGGGGCGACAGCAGGATCCTGGCACCGCCAAGACGAGAGGCAGACATTGGGTGTGTGACGCCAATGTTACCCCCGGTTGGTGGTTAGTGGTTGGTGGTTAGTGGTTGGATGGTTAGTGGCTGGTAATGGGATCGTTAGTGGTCAGCGGGTGATGGCTGGTGTCCGGGCCGAGAGCCCGACCACCAACCACCAACCACCAACCACTAACTCAGAAATCGATCTGCGCGCTCAGCTTGACGAAGCGGGGCGTCATCACCGACTGCGGCGTCAGCCAGGCTCCACCCGGCGCAAACGTCTGGTTGTAGGTCAGCGTGGCATCCGAGTTCAGGATGTTGAAGATGTCCACACCAAGGTGCGTGCGGGTACGGCCGAAGCGGACGACCTTCGCGAAGCGCAGATCGACTTCGTTGACTCGATCGCCCCACACCGCACCAGGCTCGATCAGATCGATCGCGACCGTGCTGCCGGCGCCCTGCGTGGCGCGGCCGAGGATCGCGTCGAGTCCGGCGAAGCCCGCGCTCGGGGCCTTCGTCGCGTTCCAGATGGCGCGAAGCGGTGCGCCCTGATCGCTGCGGAAGGTTCCCGCGATCAGCACGTCGACCTTCGGAATGGTGTACGACGCGAGCCCGGTCACCTTGGTGATGAAACCCGGATCGACATGACAGAACGGATTGGTCGGACCGATGATGGCGCCGAGAGGAACACCGAGCTGAAGCTCGGGCAATTCTCCCCGCACGCCACAATAGTCGTTCACCGTCTTGCCGCTGTTGACGCCGGCTGTCAACGTCAACCCGTTCGCCGCACGCGCCGTCACGTTGACGAGCACGCCGTCGTAGACCTGCGTCTGCCCGCCGAAGTTGTCGGCAAAGGTGACGTTGTTGGCGGCCGGCCTCAGGAATCCGGCGGGCGTCACGTTGAAGAGCCCGTCGACGACATAGCCTCCACCGCCCGGCAGACGTGAATCCGACGGCGCCGTCACGGTGAACGGCGTGTAGTCGGCGATGGACAACGCCGTGTTGTCAGTCGTCGTGTAGTGCGTGAGCCAGCGGTGGAAGTAGCCGGCTTCCATCGACACGCGCGCGAACAACTGCTGCTGCACCGAGGCGCCGATCTGCCAGTCGCCGGGACGGACGTTCCAGCCGTTCATGATCGCTGGATCGATTGCCGCCGTCGTGCGCGTCTCGGTTCCGAATGATGGAGCCGTCCACCCGCCACACTCGCCGTTGGCCAGCGGGCTGTTCAGATCGCACTGAGGAATGAAGTCACCCGGGATGCCGCCCGGCACCGCGGTGACGTCGTTCCACGTCCGGTTGGTCGTGGTCGCGATACGCGCGATCGGATTGGAGATCGAATAGTTGCCGTTCAGGTTGCTGGCCGGCTCGAGATACTTGCCGAAGTTCACCTTCAGCGACGTCCTGCCGGTGCCGAATACGTCGTAGGCGATGCCGCCGCGCGGTGAGATGTCCTTGTAGGCGTTGACGCCCGGCGTCTTGGGGAACGACAGCTGCCTGTTCAGGAAGTTCGTCGGTCCAATGGTCTGTTCGGGCGAATAGCTCCACGCCCGATCGAAGCGCAGCGCGCCTTGCAGCGTGATGCGGCCGAGGGTCCACTGATCCTGTGCGTAGATCGCCGTGTACTTCACGCGATCCATCTGCTTGAACACGCGGAGTGTCTGCGTGATCTGGCTGGGCACGCGATTGTTGAACGTGTAGGCCAGGTTCAGATCGTTGCCGTGATTCTCGATGTCCTCGCGCAGCAGGCCACCGATGTAGCCGAACTTGTAGTTGTGCTGACCGGTGACGTAGGACGCCGATGCACGCCAGGTATTCGGGTTGTCGTAGTTCTCCGGCCAGTTGGCCGACCGGTAATTCAAGTTGGCCGAGAACCCGTCGCGGGCCGCCTGCTCCGTCACGCGAATGAGGCCGCGCGTCGGATTGCCCGGCGGCTCGTTCGGTCCCCACTTCGCGACGTACGAACCGAGACCGGCTTCGAGCAGCAGTCTGTTGGTGACCGGCGACGACCAGGTGAACTGGCGGTTCTGCACGAGCACGTGCAGGTAGCCCGCAGTTTCCGGCGACGCCGTCGCAGTCAGTCCGCCGAGACCGAGCGATCCGACGACCGCGTTGTCACTGGGCTGCGTGCGGCACGCCTCCGCATCGGAAGTCACGGCGGCGCCGTTGCACGGCACCTGCCAGTCCCAGTGAATGTTGAACTTGTTGCGAGGCGTGGCCTGGATTGTGAAGCGCGCGCTGTACAGCTGGAAGCTCTCCGCACCACGGGCTTCCTTGGTGCGGTCGGGCTCGTAGAACCACGAGCGGTTGCCGTCGCCCGGCGTGGGAGCAAGGCCGGCGTTCAGGTTCGGAAAGATGCCCGGGATCGTGCGGTGCTGCCCTTCGTCGCGGGCCGTCACGTAATACCAGATCCGGTCCTTCTTGATCGGACCGCCGATGCCGCCAGTGAAGTCCCACTGCTTGATCAACTCACCGGGCGTCGCCAGGCCAGCGGCCCTGAGCTCGTCGGTATAGTTGCTGCCGACCATTCCGCGCGTCACACCTGAAAGATAGCCCTGACCGGAGATCGTGTTGCCACCGCTCCTTGGAACGATGCTGAGCGTCGGGCCGCCCACTTCGGCTTCGCCCAATCCGCCCGAGGTGGTCGTCACGACTTCGGCCGCGTTCGAGACGTCGGCGACGTAGGTCGAGACACCGCCGCCGTTGAGCGCGGCGCCGGTGTTGAGTCCGTCCACCTGCATGCGGCCTTCGTTGCCTCGCCCACCCATGCCGCCGAACACCGTCATCTGCGGCGTGACCTGGATGTCGGCGCTGGCGCCGGCCTGCGTGATGATGCCCGGAATGAGGACTGCCGTCGCCGCCCACGACCGCGCCGTCGGCGCTGTCGTCAGAATCTCGTGATCGAGCGTCGTCTGACGACGCACGCTCTGTGTATCGACGATGGGCGATTCACCGGTGACGGTGATCGTCTCTTCGACGCCGCCGACGCGCAGGTCGGCGTTGACTGAGGCGTTGAACGAGCCGGTCAGCTCGATGCCCTCTCGCTTGACCGACGTAAACCCTGGCAGGGTGAAAGTAACCGAATAGGTTCCCGGACGAAGGTCGACGATTCGGTACGAACCCGAGTCGTCGGTCACAACGGATCGAACTTTCTCGATGAGTGCGGGGCTTGCTGCTTCCACGGTCACGCCCGGCAGTACGGCCCCGGACGTGTCTTTCACCACTCCCGCAATGGACGCCTGTGCGTACACCGCTGAGGGCACCAGGATCGCCACGAGGATCCCGGTAAGCACGCTGACGAATCTCTGCATCACGTCTGCTCCTGAATACGTGCGTCACCCGCTCAGACGCACACAACGACCGGGACGAGCGCGGCAGTGCCCCGCTACCGGCTCCCCGGCCTCCACTGCTCTGACAAGTAGTGATGGGCAGGTTAAGGGCGCGGATCGTGGAATGTCAAGGAAATCACTGATCCCCGCGCGGATGACTCCGCGGCGCGGATGGTCAGCGGATATAATGCCGAGGCTGCGCATCGGCGCGCCGACTACCTGGGAGATCACTCATCGATGAAGAACAGCAAGTGGATCGCGGTGGCGATCCTCGTCCTCGCCCTTGGTCTGGCTGGCGTGATCTTCGGTTGGAACCTGCTGCCGGATGGGGCCGCCGCCGAGGCCAGAGGGACGTATGCCCCCTGGCTTGGCACCTGGATCATGATCTGGGCGGTGGCCGGAATGGCCGTGACGCTCGCCGGCTATCTGTTCGCCGTCGGCGCAGGAAAGATCCGGTAAGGTGGGCCGCCTCAAGGCGGCCCGCTACCAGGTAAGTAGGGTGGGCCGCCTGAAGGCGGCCCCTGCTAGGTAAATAGTCCGATCAGGCGTGACGGGACGGCCACGCCGCCAATCCACAGCAGGATCGACGCGAGTCCGGTGAGCTTGCTCATCGCCGGCGCGACACGCGATTCGTCCGCCATGGCCACACGCTGCCGGATCGTGAACGTGTAGATGAGCGCGACCGGCAGCACGTACATCTTGATCCAAAAGAAATCGCTGAAGTACTCCCGCATGGCGTTCTGCATGAGTTGCGGGACGCCGGTCACGACCAGCCCGAGGAACCCGAGAATCATCCATGGCCGCGCGTCACGAGCGACTTTCGCGATCGGCTGCTCGCGCATGCCCCAGCCCATGAGACGCAGGTCGACGATCAGCAGCGAGCCGGCAAAGAGCGCGAGAAACAGCAGGTGAATCGCCTGGACCAGCGGATAGATCCAGATTGATTCGCCGATGGCCTTACTGACAGCGAGATCATTCATCCACTGGAAAAACGGCTCGAGCATTGTGGGGTCGTCTCCTGATTAATTCTGGAACCAGTTATACGGAATGAGTCGTCCGGCGATGATCACGAATCCCCATAAGGCCACACCCAGCGCGCCCGCCAGCTTGGCGCCAAGTGGCGGCACCTTGGCGTTGTCCCATGAGTCGACCGTGAAATACGTAATGTAGTGAAACGCCATCGCATTCACGGCGGCGATCACCATCATCAGCATCTTCATCCAGAAGAAGATGTTGCCGTAGAAGCGCATCGGATCGCCGAACACCAGGATCAGCCCGGTGATCGCGGCACCCGTCATCCCCGCCATCTGCCAGGGGAAGAGCCGTCTCTGCAACTGCGAGAAGGGCGTCTGCATGTTGCCGACGCCCAGCAGCCGCAGGTCCATCATCACGATCAGCCCGGCGAAGAGACACATGAAGACCACGTGCACCACTTCGAACAGCGGCCAGATGTACTGAGACTCACGCAGCGCGATGCTGTTCTCCATCTCGGAGACCCAGAAGAACAGGTCGTGGAGCGGTGTGAACAAGTCAGCCATTGATCCCTTGATCCCTTGATTCCTACTTCGCGGCCGCCGCGGCTTGCGGCGTACAACGATCCTTGACGTCCTGCGTGTCGCGGTACTTCTCATGACACGCCGCGCACGCATCGGTCACGGTGCCGCCGGCCTCGAGCATGGCATCCACATTCTTCGATTGCGCGGCTTTGTACGCCACCTTCCCTGCTTCGACCAGACCGGCTGCGGCCTTCTTGTACAGCTCGTCGTTGAGTGGAACCGGTTTTCCGTTCTCGCACATACGACCGGGGATCGTGATGAGATTCGCGGTTTCCTGGAGTGCGAGCGCCGCGTTCTCGACGGCCTGCCATCCGCCATACACGCTGTTGTACTGCGCCGACGCACCGACCCCGGCGTCACCGGGCTTCTTGTCCTTCAGCGCTTCGGGATCGAGACTCTGCGTGTCGAAGATGATGTTCGAATTCGGAAACGGGATCCCGCGCATCACCTGCGCCAGAGTCGCATAGGGCTGAGCAGCCGGAGCCGCCGGTGCCGTTGCCGGCGCGGGCGCTGGACTGCTGCATCCGGCGACGAAGAATGCCATTCCCATCAATCCGTACAGACGTTTCATCGAGTCTCCTCCGCCAAGCTCCTGATAGGTGAAACAGCCGCAAAGTCTATCATGCCTTACACTACCTCCTGTGCAGGACCTCACCTCCGGCTCGCTGACAGGACACCTGCTGAAGACCACGGGCTTCATGCTGGTGAGCATGGTGTTCCAGACCCTGTATGTGCTCATCGATCTCTACTGGGTCGGCCGGTTGGGCACCGACGCCGTCGCCGCCGTCGGCTTGAGCGGCAACCTGATGTTCATCGTGCTCGCGGCGACGCAGATGCTCGGCGTCGGCACGACAACACTCGTCGCGCACGCCACTGGTGGCCGCGATCACGCGCGCGCCAACCTCGTGTTCAATCAGTCGCAGGTACTCTCGCTGGTCGTCGGCGGACTCTTCTTCGCCCTGGCCATGGCGACGCGCGGCATCTATGCCGAATCGCTGAGCGCGGACGCGGCCACACTCCGTCTCACCGCCGAGTATCTCCTCTGGTTCATCCCGGCGCTCGCACTGCAGTTCGGGCTGATCGCGATGGCCTCTGCGCTGCGCGGCACGGGTAATTTCCGTCCCGGCATGGTGGTGCAGACGGCGACCGTGATCATCAACATCGTGCTCGCGCCAGTCCTGATTTTCGGCTGGGGCACGGGCATCGCGCTTGGCGTCGCCGGCGCCGCGCTCTCGACGCTCATCGCGATTGTGGTCGGCGTGGCATGGATGGTGGTCTACTTCCTCCCCGCCGACTCCTATCTGCGGTTCTCATTCCGCGACTGGAAGCCGCGCCTCGATCTGTGGCGCGACATGTTGAAGATCGGTCTCCCCGCCGGCGCCGAATTCGCGTTCATGGCGGTGTATCTGATGCTGGTCTACGCCGTCAGCCGTCCGTTCGGCGCCGCCGCACAAGCCGGGTTCGGTATCGGCATGCGGATCATCCAGGCCTGCTTCCTTCCCGTCGTCGCGCTCGGCTTCGCGGTGAGTCCGGTGGCGGGTCAGAACTTCGGCGCGCGCAAGGCCGACCGCGTACGCCAGACGTTTCGCACCGGCGCGGCGCTGGCCGCGGCCGCGATGCTGGTGCTGGCCATCAGTGTCTGGCTCGCCGCCGAACCAATGGTCGGCGTGTTCTCCTCCGACCCGCAGGTGATTGCCGTTGGCGAGGAGTATCTCCACGTCGTCGCGTTCAACTTCGTGGCCTCCGGCATCGTGTTCGTGAGTTCGAGCATGTTCCAGGCGATGGGCAACACGATGCCGTCGCTCATCACCTCGGGGTCGCGCATCGCGATCATCGCGGTGCCCGTGCTGATGCTCGCGCAGACGCCAGGATTCACGCTGCGATGGATCTGGTATATCTCTGTGGCCGCCGTCGTCGTGCAGCTGGCGATGAATCTCTGGCTGCTGCAGCGCGAGTTCCGGCTGCGTTTGAATTTCGATGCGTCGCGGACACCGCACACGGCGTCATCTCCAGAGTCCGCACCTGTCCTCTCTTCGTGAGCGACTCGCGTACGGAGTCGTAAGAGACTCGCGTCGCACTCACGCTCGCACCTAGGCACAACCGCTGCATGCGGCGAGGTGATGTCTCGGCGTACTTTTACAATCTTTACATTCGCAATACTCGTTACGATCCTCCTCGAATCTCGCGGACTGATCTCTCAGAGTCCTCAATCGACGACGCCGCGCGTGGAGTTGAGCGCGGCGCCGTATCTCCGCTTCACCGGCAGCGTCGACAGCAACAGCCCCGCAGTCTGGCAACGCGTCGACGGTCTCAATCAGCTCGTCGTGTTGACGTCGGTCGGCGGACAACCGAGTCTCGCGACAGGGCCGCAACTCGATCGCCTCAGCGTCGCGCTGCCAATCGTCCTCGATCCGTGGCCCGGAGAAGGCGTCTGGATGGAGGCCACGATTGCCGACACCGACGGGACGCTCTACGGCTACTACCACAACGAGAACGCTGCCACGGTGTGTCCCGGAAGCGGCAAGGTGATCCCGCGCATTGGCGCAGCCAGGTCGAACGATCACGGATTGACGTGGCAGTCGCTCGGCCTGATTCTCGAAGCGCCTCCCGGATCACACGACTGTCAGACGAATGACATGTACTTCGTCGGCGGCGTCGGCGACTTCAGCGTGCAGCTCGATCCCGACTCACGCGACCTCTACATCTTCTTCTCGCAGTACAACCGGCGATCGCAGGGTGTCGGCATCGCGCGACTGGCATGGGCCGACCGCGACAACCCTGCCGGGAAGGTCATGGTCTTCTCCAATGGCGTCTGGCTGCCGGCGAGAGGGTTCCCGTTTCCGAGCGGGAGGATGTTGTGGTTCTACCCGTCGGCGGTTCCGATCTTCCCGACCAAGGAACCCTGGAATGACGAGGACACCGAAGTGGATGCGTTCTGGGGACCGGCCGTGCACTGGAACGTCCATCTCGAACAGTACGTGATGCTGCTCAATCACGCGAAGGACACGAACTGGAAGCAGGAAGGTATCTACGTCTCATTCAACCGTCGTCTCGACAATCCCGCGGGATGGTCACCGCCAGTGAAAATCCTGAGTGGAGGGCGATGGTACCCGCAGGTGATGGGCATCGAGACGGGCGCCGGCACCGACAAGGTCGCCGGACGGTGGGCTCGCTTCTTCATGGGCGGCACATCCGAACATTTGATCCAGTTCATCAAGTAGAATGACGTCATGCCTTTCGTCATCACCGACCCGTGCATCGGCACGAAGGACAGCGCCTGCGTCGACGTCTGCCCCGTGGACTGTATTCATCCGCGGAAGGATGAGCCCGAGTTCGCGCAGACGACGATGCTGTACATTCACCCGGATGAATGCATCGACTGCGGCGCGTGTGTGCCCGCCTGTCCGGTGGCCGCCATCTATGACAGCCCCGACTCGACGCCGGCGTCGCAGAAAACTCTGATCGAGGCCAATTCGGTGTATCGCGCCGGTGATGCCGGCGCGGTCGCGCAGGCAGAAGAGATCGTCAAGTCGCACGTCGCCGCGCACCCGGATCTGATGGCCGTGCCGCCGGCCGAGCGTGCGGTCGCGCACGCCAAGTAGGCAGCGTGCAGTGCACGCCAAGTAGGCAGCGTGCAGTGCACGCCAAGTCGGCAGCGTGCGGTCGCGCACGCCAAGTAGCGTCGCTCCAGCGGTAGGGTGACGGCGACCCGACCGACAAAACGCGCGGGAACCGAAGGACTGGCCTTACGAAAATGGCTCGAGGCTGGGAAAGCAAGTCGGTCGAGGCACAGCAGGACGAGGCCTCGACAAACCGGCGGGCGGCCCAGGGCGGGCGGAATACCGCGCCCAAATCTGCGGACGAGATCCGCGCGCAAACCGAGCGCGCGACATTGATGCTCGCCCGAACGCGAGCACTGAGCGATCTCCAGCATGCGTGCGCCCCGGCGCATCGAGCGATGCTGGAACAGGCCATCGCCGACCTCGATCGGCGACTAAAACTACTCGAAACCTAGCTCGCTCGCCGAAGCTCGGGCGTTGAATCGTCCGCGACGGGCTCGGCGCAACCCTGCGCGAGCAGCACGCCGGCGACCGCTGTCGGAACCGTGTGTACTTCACCCTTGCGGAAGCTGCTCAGTTCCCGGCCCCAGACTCGAACCCTCACGGATTCCTTGAACCGAATGACCATTGCCGTGACCTCCACCAACTGACAGAGCAATCTGCGGGCCAACTCTGAAGTGAGCTGCGTTGGCTGAAATTGACACCTTCCCCGTCGACGGTTCTGTCACCTGGAGGTTTTCAGTGACTATCGACCTTCGACTCATCGCTGGGGTTTGCGGTCTCGCTCTCTTCGTTGGCAACGGGGCCGCGGCAGCTCAGGATCCCGCTGAAAACACTGGCGCTGCTCCGCGATCTCTCGAGCTTGGCATCATCACGTCGGTGATCCCTCCACTGCCCGCGCCGGGCTTTGGTGTACGTGTCGCTATCGTGGGCGACGGACCGGCGGCCTTCGAAGTGGAGGCCGAATGGCTCGATGCCGGCCGGCATTTGTACCTGTCTGACCAGATTGTCTGGCACTACGTGTTTCAAGGCGTGCACCAGTTGCGCGCCGGTGGACACCGGCGCGCGAAGGTCGTCGCGACCTACGGCGCATCCGGCTGGTCAATGCGGAACGCCACTCGAACCGGCTTGCGCACCACGTTCATTCCTCCGTTGATGCCGACCGGCGGTGTGGCTGCGCAGTGGTCCAACGCATCAGGCGCGACGCTGCGCACGGACTTCCAGGTGATCGTGTTCTTCGGCGACGGTGTCGTGATGGCTCCGCGGCTGGCTCTTGGAGCGTCGTTCCCGATCCGGCTCGGGCGCCGATCATCGAGCTAGATACGCATGAGCACGGCGCGCGCCGATCGTCCGGTTGCCGCCGCGATCGCGGCCGCATAGATTCTGACCTGACGCTGATACCGCTCGACAGCGCCGTCCATCTCGCGATCGGTCTTGAAGTCCACGACCACGAAGCCGGACTCGTCGACATACGCGAGGTCGACGAATCCCTCGATGAGTGCGCCAGAGTCAGCGCGCCACGTGACGGGCATCTCGCGATAACACCGTCCGTCGCGGGCCGCTCGCGCCGCGGCTTGCATGACCGGATGAGTCAGTGCGCGAGACACGAGATCCGCTGCCGCGGTGATTTCCTCCTCATCCGCACCAAGCACTCGTCCATGAGCGGAAGCCAGCCGCGTGACGATATCCGTGTCCGCAGGCTCGAGCGGCATGTCGGCGATGAGCGCGTGCACGAGCGAACCGAACCGCTGCCCACCCGGGCGCGTCGATCCGCCGACGAGTTCGATGGCGACATCGATCTCGGTTCCGATCGGCGCGACGTCAGCGCTCGCCGCTGCCGCGGTGGCTGTCATCACGTCGATCGACGGCTGCTGCGCGGTGCCAATCGCGGTGTCACGCTCGGCCTTCCACGCGTGGTAGGTCTCGAGTCCCCGCCTCAGCACCGCCGGCGGGACGTCTTTCACGATCAAGTCGTCGCGGCGCAGGCCGAACGGCGCCTGCGCGCCGAGCGAGAGGACGGCGGGCTCTGGCGACCACCACACGATCGAATAGGGGCCCTGTGGCGGTGAAAAGTCGTGCTGCCCCGGACACATGGTCAACCTCGACGCCGGGTCGCCATCGGGCCGCGAGAGCACGGAGTCCTTGCTCGCAAACGGCGGACACCCGGCGGCGTGCACCTGCCCCCGGCGTGCATCCTCGGGCGGATAGATCGCGGCGTTCAGCGGCGAAACCCATCCCTCGTCATACGGTCCATCGCCCACGGCCGGGATCACCAGCAGATCGCGCGCACGCGTGGCGGCGACGTAGGCAACGCGTTCACCTTCCTTCTCCTCGCGCAAGAGCTCCATCGGCTTGTTGTCGTTCAAATCCTTTGGCGACCAACCGCCGAGTCGCAGCGCACAGCGCTCCCGATCGGCGTCGATAGACCGGCTGGCATCGAAGGGCGTCAGCCGCGCGGTGATGTCGGCGAGAATCACCACCGGGAACTCGAGCCCCTTCGCCTTGTGCACGGTCATCAAGCGAACGCCGTCGCTGCCCTCTTCGAGAATCGGGGCCTCGGCCGCCTGACCGCCGGACGCAGCCTCGCGCAAGGCGTCGACGAACCCGCGGAACGACATGCCGCCGTCGATTTCGTACTGCCGCGCCAGTTCGGCGACGTGCAGCGCGTTGGCGAGCACCTGTTCCCCACCCGGCCGCAGCACGAAGCTCACGTGGGCGCGCGTCGTGCCGAGGACGTCGGAGATCGTCTCGGCGACGGGACGACGGTTGCGGCGCCGGTGCCAGCCGGCCAGACAGGTCAGCGCCTCGCGAATCGG
>Ga0075421_100002269_pt1 | contig 22874 bp, 28 predicted proteins | sample SoiMetdeltSBSDD5_FD_75292 | JGI IMG/M metagenome (GOLD analysis project Ga0075421, IMG submission 75292) | Bulk soil microbial communities from a Populus tree surrounding site in Tennessee, USA - Soil MetaG P. deltoides SBSDD5 | ecosystem: Environmental > Terrestrial > Soil > Tree plantation...
GTAAATACCTCGCTGATCGGAGCATTAATTTCCATACTTTTGTGAATAACAGTCATTGCCGAAGAAGAAAGCTGGTGGACTGAATTTAAAGGTTTTGAAAGACAAAAAAATATGGATCAGGCCAACGGGTTGCCTGAAACTATCTCGTCGAGGCATTGAATAATGTCTTGTTTTGTAACGGGTATTGGGTTATTGTCAAGATGTCCGCGGTCGGGCATGATGTCGTCTGCTGCTTGGTCTAGTGGCTTTTTGAGCTTGATAGGTTCGAACTTGAGCTTTTGGCATATTTTCTTAAAGCGTTCATAGTATACAGATTTGTTGAATTTGTGTGCAACGGTAGTGCAGGAGGACAGAGCATAGCCATGAGGTACCCCCTCATTTGAAAAAGCGTATGATAGTGCGTGTCCAAGTGTGGTCGAAGCATTGCCAAAACCAATCCCGGACAGCATTGCGCCGTAGGGGAGCAGATCATGCTTGTCGTTAATTATTGCGTCTTCAAGTATATCAAATGCTTCTTTGCAGAAAAACTTCGTGAAAGGGTTTGCAAGCTTGCTATCGTATGCCTCAGACGCTTGGGCTGCTGCATCGCAAGCAGAGTTCCTTAAAATGTTGAACGGAGTTCCAGGCAGAAAGTATGGGTCCACAATCGCTGCATCAGCAAGAAAAGCTTCATCTTGAAGGAGTTTTTTCTTGTGGCTAAAGCTAATTACCGCATATGTCGTCATTTCTGCACCTGTTCCAAATGTCGTTGGGATCAATATTTTGGGCTTGCCTGTAAGCTTGCCGAGATATTTGCAGACGTCCATTGAGCTACCTCCACCTAGGCCTATGTAGCATGAGACATTCTTAGCCTCATATTCCTTTTGTATACCCTCGACAATCTCAATTGCGGGGTCGGGTGTTACCTTATCATACACTTCATAGTTCTTGATTCCCATGTATCCCAACCACTTGTTGTATATGTCTGGAGTAGTTGTAGTAATAACAAGCGAGTTATCTGGATAGGTGAACTCCTTTGCAGCATTTTCGCCAAACATGATCTTTTTAGGCATCATTACTTTCCAAGCCATCAAGTACTGGTTTTATCTTCTTGGTGTTTTATGTTTTACTAGAGGAGCATTTTGCTCCATAGTTGATTGATTGTCTGATTTGATTTGTTATTACCTACCTTTGCTCTTTTAGCTGAGCTGTTAGATGATACTTTTCCAGTCTCATAAGGTAAACAATTCCAATGACTGTAAAGACTTCGATAGCTTTGGCTAGAATGCCACCTACCTCGATGCTTTCGGGCTGATTGTTTGGAGAAAGTGGCGGAGGTAAAATGACGGAATACGCATACAGCCCAAGAAGAATCCCGGTCCCAACAAGTCCAAATAGATTGACAGCCATTTTCTTCCGGTAGTAAAGAAATGCAGGCTCTTTTGCACCCTGTCCTGTCAAGGTTAGAAGAGTATACACAATTCCGTACACTACCTGCATACCAGCAGCGACTAGAAGAAATATGCTATATTCAAGACGGAGCGACGCATGTTCCGCATAAACTGCAAGATGCACAACGCCGCCAGCTATTGCAGCAAGCATTATCAAATATCTTACTGTGTCGCTTCTACTACCACTGTAGTTTCTACCACTTTTTTTCATTCTCCTATAATTCCAGATTAGGACCCCACCCAATACTGAAAGTGGCAAACTGATCGCAACAAACATCATTATAGTCCATATGGTGCCAATATTCTCAGTTATTGAGACATTAAAGATCGCCCTATGGCAATTACAGCCTTCGTTACTAGATATTGTTGTACGAGGTGGATCAATTCCGTATCGATCCACAGGGCTGGTGCTGCCATCTTTTGCAACACTGAGCACTATCTGGTAGCCACCAAGCTCAGGAAAGTTGTAGAAAACTTCAAAGTCACCTATTTCCTGTCTTGTCCAGGGCCAAGCCTCAAGCCGTTGACCAGTGGCTGCGGAATAGATCTCGACCATAGTATCAATATTGTACGTATCCCGACCCTCTCCATCCTGGATGCTGAACATGACAGCAACGGGTTCGTTAGGACCAGCGTACTCGGGTTCTAGCGCCTCATATGCATAGTACTCGCCTAACTGGCTTCCTCTATTGTTGTAATGAGTAAAATGCTCAAAATGGGCGTATGCTGGAGCAATGAGAGAAAGTGGAATCAAGAATGATGATGATGAGATAATTATTAAACCCATCAGCTCTAAGGGTAGTAGTAGTCGGTGCATTGCTACAGACTGCGTACTAATAGCTCGGTATGTCCGTATAAACTATTATACTCTAAAACAACCAACCATCACAAGTCCTCGCGGAGAGATGGATTAGAGGATACTTCTGAGGTATTATTGATTCTTTCATTTTTGTTCTTATTGCTATCCAGTTTAAAGGCAGACAGCACAGTTATTAACACCATTGAAAATAATAGTAGGCCGAGCGCAAGGTGTGCAGTAACCAATATTGCATGAAGCCGCTCAACTATCACTATAGCTCCGAGAGTTATCTGTCCTATCACTGCACCAGCTGCGATTAATGAAGCAATTTTCATTCCCCTTGGAGCGACCTTTGATTTTAGCGTAAAGGCCATTGTAGCGATAACGAGCATGCCAGTCGTAGCAGCGACGGACCTATGAAAATATTCTATAATAAAATCTTCGTGAGGTAAAAACCCCTGCGGGCATAGGGGCCAATCAGGACAACTGAGACCAACACCAGAGGCGCTTACATAACCTCCAATAAATATCAGTGAAAAAAGGACCGAGAGGGTAGTAAAAGAGAGAACCTTGAGTAATGGCATACTGTACTAGTTTTCTCTCACTGAACTGTCAACTTGCCTGTCATGTACGGATGCACCATGCAGTGATAGTCATATGGACCTGCAGCTACTTGTGCAAGTGATAGCGTGGCTGATTCTCCACCATTAATTAGGCTTGTGTCAAATGTTTGTCCAGAGTTGGGATCTTGGGGACCAGTTCCAGAAGTTACTGTGTGAGGAAGTGTATCTTGATTCATCACTGTGACATCTGCACCTGCAGCTACTGTCAGCTCGTCGGGGTCATAATCAGGGCTGCCTTGTATTGAAGAGCCTTCAAGGATGGTTAATGTAGGTCCACCCGCTGCTCCGCCGCCACCACCACCAGCTGCGCCAGTCGTGTTTCCGGACTGTGCACTGCCTCCGCCGCCACCAGCGGCACCTTGTCCCGCTGCGCTAATAGTAAGTTCACCTGTCATATATGGATGAACGATGCAATAGTATGGTATAGTCTGTCCTTCACTTACACCCTGTAGTTGAACGGCGGTTGACTCTTCGCCTCCATTGACAATACTTGTATCGAACAACTGAGCAGAGTTGGGATCTTGGGGACCAGTTCCAGAAGTCGCAGTGTGTGGAACGGTATCTTGGTTATCCCATACTATACTGTTCCCAGCTGGAACCTGACCAGGGTCTGGATCATAATCGGGACTTCCCTGAACAGCTGCTCCTGCAAGTATCGTTATTCTAGTGGTGCCTTCTTCTGCAGGAGCTGCGCCTTGTTCTCCCTCTCCCTCTTCAGCTGCAGGACTCTCGGTGCGTATTTGAGTCACAGGCGGAGGAATCTCAAACATTTCGTCAAAGAGTGGGATTAGGATTGCTGCCCCTATGGCTAGCGTTATAGCAATCATCACCATCCCTTTCCCTAATCTTCTAGGCGATGTTAAGATTATAGGCTCTTTGTCGTGACCGTGAGAATCATCAGAACTCATGTCTGTTCCTCTGCCCCTTGCTAGTGATGAGGCTCACGTCGCCTGTAGTCATAATACTTCTCTCCGATCTCGAATGGGTCTTCCATTTTTGCTGGTTTGCCCCATCCTGCACTCCGAATCAGGTTGACAAGGAATATTCCCATTGATGCAAGTACAATATACGCGCCCACGGTAGAGATCTGGTTCATTATTATGAGTGGTTCCACAGGAACGTAGTCTGCGACTCTGCGAGGCATGCCGTATAATCCAAGCAAATGCTGCGTTATGAATATCAGTGATGTTCCTATAAACAATAGCCAGAACTGCACCATGGCTGCTTTTTCATTGTACATCCTGCCGGTTATCATTGGCAACAGGTAGTATATGAACCCGATAAACGCATGTGTTATGAGTCCCATCAGAAATAGGTGCATGTGGCCTACAACCCAATAGCTATCATGTGTTAGAAAGTCAAGTGGCATTGCACTGTTTACAATACCTCCTGCTCCCGCCAAGAAGAACAATATGATACCTCCGACAACGAATGCAATTGGTGCTCTGAATCGAATTCTGCCTCCCCACATTGTAGCTATCCAATTGAATATGTGCATAGCCGAGGCTGGAACTGCTGCTAATGTGCCTATCATGAATACCGTCTTTTCGGTAAAACTCATGCCTGTTGCAAACATATGGTGGGCCCACGATGCAAAAGAGACGATCGTAAGTAGAATGAATGCCGTTACCCCAGACGTATAGCTGAAGATAGGCTTTCTCGAAAACTTTGGTATTATCTCATATATCATCCCAACCGCAGGTATCAGGAACACATAGACTTCAGGATGGAATGTAAACCAGAAGAGGTGTTGGTATGCTATTGGATCTCCCCCCATTGCAGGATTAAAGAATCCAGAGACCCCCAATCTGTCGGTGTACAACATAATCAATGCAGCTGCAAATGTCGGCATAGACATGAGAATTATAAGAGATGTGGAAAGGATAGACCAGGATAAGAGAGGCATCTTCATCAATGGCAGATCGGGATGTTTCATTCGCAAGATAGTAACCACGAAATTGATAGCTCCGAGAATCGAGGAAATTCCCAAGATCTTTAACCCAAATATCCACATTTCAGCGGCAGGCCCTGGTGCTCGCAAGATAGAATATGGAGGGTACGCGGTCCAGCTTGTGTCCGCCCAGCCTAACCATACCAGCGCGGCTCCAACAGGGATCATCCAGAAGGCAACCGCGTTGAGCTTTGGCCACGCCATGTCCTTGTACCTTACCATTATTGGTATCAGATAGTTACCTATGCCCGAACCAAATGGTATTACCCACAAGAAGAGCATTGTAGTACCATGAACGGTAAAGATCCTATGGAACGTATTGGAATCTTCAATCAGCTGTACTCCAGGCAGGAAAAGTTCTGTTCGGATCCCAATAGCAAGCACTCCACCCATGAAAAATAATGTTAATGAAAATATAATGTACAGCAGGCCAATATCTGTATGATGAGTCGAGAAAAGGATCTCCCACAGCGGGCGCGGTTTTCTAACTTCTAAAACCATCTCGCACGATATCCCCCTATATATTGCTCGTACATTGAAGACAATATCAATAAAAGCATTTTGTTTTCATCACATTCAGGGCACCACGGTTTCAGATAATTTTCTCCTCCTACCAAGATAACATAAAACAAATCATAAAAGGAACTCAGCTTGCAGCCGCTGCCGCGCCTATTGACGGGACAAGATCGTTAGTTGCAGAAGCGTTGGTTACTTGTGCTCCCTGTTCTTCCCCAGTTGGTTCTTCAACAAATAGCTTGGCCCTCATCTGGTAATGCGAAAATCCACAATATTCTCTGCATTGTATCAAAAATTCACCAGCTTGGTCTGGAACAAACCAAATTGAGTTTATTCTGCCTGGTACGGCATCAATCATCATACCTTGGTCTGGTGTATTAAACGAATGAATCACGTCTAGAGAAGTTACTTCAAATCTATAGGGGATGTCTTTGACCAGGTGGAGTTCTCCTAGCTCTCGCCTTCCATCCTCATGTTCAAATGTCCAAAACCACTGTTGAGCCGTCACCTTTACAACTTGGGCTTCTTCTGGAGCATGGTCCAGAAATCTTTCAACATTCCATGCATCGGCTCCGACATAAATTAATACAGCAACTACTACGCCAATATACACCCATTCTATCGTGCCATGTCCCATTAGTGCTTGTCGCCTCCAGCCACTGGGGTGATACTACCCCTATTTTTCGGATGACTCTCTCTAAACCTCCATACAACATAAGTCATAGTACCCATGACAACGGCTCCGATAACGAATGCTACTACCATCAGTCTGTAAAAGAGCGCCCAAATCTCAACCCTAGCAATCATATAGCGCTCAGTACTCTCTTGTGCAAGGGATGTTGAAGCAGAGCCAATGCCGAAAAGGGCTAGCGCCAATGCCAGAATCAAGATCAAACCAAGTGTCGAATATGAGACCATCTGATTTCTCACTTTTCTTCTTATGTTAAAAAACTATTTTCATATCGTATTTAAGGTTTTGGAAAAGAGGTTATAATCATTCCACGGGGTACCTATACATTAGCATAATATTTACCCCAGAGACTGAGTATATTTTGCTTTCATGCTTTAAGATTGTAAGGGAAGCATTTCTAATGTTCCATCTGTGAAGTGCGTCTGCGCCTAAATGAAGCAAAGTAGCAAGAGCCGCTTTGATTGGATCAAGATGAGTAACTACCAGGACATTGCTATCGTCATGCTTCTGCAATAGATCATCTAGCAGGCTAGCGATTCGATATTTAACAGAGGCAAACGCTTCTATTCCAAAACTTTCAAGAATAGGGTCGTAATCTGAATAAAACCTCGTAAGCACATCACCGTACTTCGTTGTTATATCCTCGAAGTTCATGCCTACAAGGCGACCCATCTCAGTTTCGTATAGTCGGTCATCTATCACATAGTCTGTACCAAGTATTTCGCAGACTATCTGAGCTGTTTCTATTGTTCTAATTACAGGTGAAACATAGACCTTTTCAATAGCAATATTTTTCATTAGCTGGTTTGCGCTCTCTGTTACTTGCTGTCTGCCATGTTTGGTTAGATGAGATTCCAGATTCCTTCCAGCAAGAACTCGGTTCACATTGCTCTCCGCCTGACCATGACGCATAAAGATTACTAGTGGCACTATTTTCGTGAACTGGAGCACGAAGAGAGTTAATATTTTTATCATTTCTGTCGTATTTGTTGTTATTTCTCCATACCTTACCATTTTCTGTAAGGTCGACCATACAGAATTCTGTAAGATAGTCTTGCTCAATCAATAATGGTAACTCGGCTAGTGAATTTTTTCAAGTTTTGTTGAAGCCTGCTTTTTATGGTATAGCCATAATTTTCACCAAACTGTCGCTTCGAAGTTAGGTAGTCCCATTCTGCTTTGATTAGTAACAATTACTGCTATACTCTACAGTTGTTACTTAGCTAAAAACGTTTTTCGCTTTATGGTTTATTGCATTACAGTTATGTCACCGCTTAGTTTAGTTCCTATCTCGTATGCATGGGAAACATCTTTAACGAATATCATACCGCGAGGTTCATTTTCTGCACCTAAACCACTTACAAGATCGTCAACAATCCCCTTTAAAGAAGAATCAGATACTACTGTTTCAACCTTTGTTCTTGCTTCATATTCTGGAGTAACCTCCCTGACGCCCCATCCATCTCTCTCCCGAATTTCCTTGCGCTTCATACGACCTGCACCTCGAATTTCGTAGAGTGCCACACCCCCTACTTTATGCTTTCTGAGAATGTCTGTTACCTTGGGAAGATCTTGCATAACTACAAAGATACTTAGTTCCTTCACAAATTCCAAATGTAACCGTAATAGATAAGTGTTACGTAACAGGATTGGTGGAATTGGAACCTCTGTTAAATCACATTTGTTATCTTTAAGAGATATCTAGTGCCAAAACTGCAGCGACATCCTGAAAGCATGCGAAGCTAGAAGATAACCAGAACCGTCTTCGAAAATTTGATTGTCTCTGTTGCTGAAGCCGGTTCTTCTTCTGTTTGTCCAAATGCAGGTGTTGGATAAAACCAGAGAATCCATAGTTTCATATTGAAAGAAAATAATTGTTCGCCGAAACCTGACCATGGCGCATAAAGATGACGAGGGGCAATAAGGGAGAAGCAAAATCAGGCTCAATTGAACCATTGTTGCAGCCTCTCGCAATGCCTTAGCTACGGTTTTTCCTCTTTGTGAAGCAGTGACAGTGGTAGGGGACGAAGTTGCTCACTCAGCATCCTTAGATTTTCATGTCTGCACCTGAGGTATCGCTGTTCGGATTTGGTAAACTCCCTTGTGCCGTTGATGTAATACATTTCCTCTTTCGACAAGAAATGAGCGGTAATATATCGTATGGTCTGAAAACATGCGAACTCACGACTATCACGCTTTAAGCTTGTGTAGTCTATGTAAGTTGACAAATAGCAAGCAAGCGTTGCAATACACTTACAAATGATTATTACACGAGTTTCAGACCTTGTTACAGTTGCCCCAAATCATGGCGGATTTGCAAATGACTTTTGTCCTCCTAATACAGTTGTCAGTAGAGGAGGATATTTTTTTGCTTCAGCGCAAGTCTCATTAACAACTCCTAATGGTCTAGGTGGATGGCAAGATGCAGTTCTTAATGACAGACCAACTCATGTCAACCTTGGACATTTGCAGTGTGTATGTGATTAAGCCCATAATCTATTCAATCCCCCATCTACCATATTCTTTCCCTTTCTTTTCATTGCTTTTGTCGCCATTAACAACTAAAACATCATTTTAGAACGCTCTCCAATTAGCAAGATCTATTACGCTACAGTCCCCATCTCCAAATATGGGGAATCTTTTTTAACTGCCAACATCTTTTGGGGGGCTAATGAAAATGGTGAAGATAACTGGTAATAGTAGCAACCACAGAATCAAAATTCAAACTGCTATCCTTATTATGACAACAATAGGATTGCTGATAGCAACAGCAACTTCGATGACAGGTTTTCCGAGCATAACTCCTGTCCTTGCTACACCTCTTACGTTTGATCCATCTGAACAAGTCAGTAATGATGCAGCTAGTGATGCAACAACAGGAGCACCGCCTACTACAGCAGGAGAAGAACAACAACAGGAGCACCCTGTTTCCATAATTAAGGATGGTACAAACTCTTATCTCATATCCGGAGGCTCGACCAGTATCGGCAGCTTTGATACAACTTACAGAATAGCAGGAGTCAGTAGTGCTGTAACGGCAGCAGAGGATCTAATCATCTCTACTATTACGTCTGATTACAGTTCATCTCCAATCATAGGATATGTGATGCTTGGGAATACTACTAATGCAACTGCTGCCTCTGCAGGACCTCCTGATGCTGCTGCAATTCCTAACCCATTTGCAAGTCCCGAGCAGATAAGCGAAAGAATTACAAGCGAACTTAGGAGGGTTATTGGCGAAGCAGCTGCGAATAATGCTGACAATACGACAACAGGGCAAGAAGTAGATCAGCAACAACAACTTATGGAAATAAAATGCGTCTTTGGTATGGCGTTAGATGATATGCGATGTGACAATTACATTCCATCCGTAGGAGCAACGGAGGATGTGGCAATGTCTGAAGGAAGTGTACCTGATGGATCGCCTCTTGATCAAGAAGAACCATTTGTTGATGACAATATAGGTGCCGCCAATGTTCCTCAAGAATAGATTCCGGAGTTGATACCTTCCTCGCATGAGCGTCTCGCCTGCAGTTATTGCATTCATTCGCTGCAAAATGAATTGATACAATTGCTGCCAGTCAACGGTATTGATGGAAGGAGCAGCAACACAAGTGGAAGTCAGCGTCTAGGTGGTGGTGGGCACGCTAGTGGTGGTAGTACTGTCACTAGTAATTAGTAATGCGAGTTTCGTTTAATTTATGGTAAGAACTTGTCGAAGCCTGACCATGGTCCGTTAAAATTGCTAGTGGCAAAGATAACTGAGCTCCATTTTTATGCCATTTTCAGCGGTTTTCCTTTTCAGAAAGTTTATGCGGGTAATACGAATTGCTTTTGGGTCTTGTTCTAAGAACAACTGCGGTAGGAGCGTCATTTTCATGTAATGGCCTATCAGAACGGTTTTTGTACTAGAAGCGTCCATGGGCCATTGCCTTACAGTTCGCAAGATTTTTTGATATTTCCATGTGCGACTACGATTTATGATCCACTAAGAGTCCAGCAAGTTTACTGCGGGATATAAACAAACACCTTAAAGCCGATGCACATTAATACCTTGGTTATCCAATGACGACTCGATGAAGATAGGAATAGCTGGCGGTACTGGAGGGATGGGGGAAGGCTTTGCACTCAGATGGTGTCAAAAGCATGATGTTATCGTCGGCTCAAGAGAGGCTCAGAAGGCTAGAGAAGCAGCAGAGAATTACACTAGGACTGTCAAAGAGACATATGGCAATATCGGCGGTTCCATAAGTGGCACTGACAACATCTCATTTGCTGATGATATTGATGTTCTGATACTTTCGATTCCCTATGAGTTCATAGATGACACCTGTGGTAAGCTTGCGGGTAAGCTTAGAGAGGACTGCATCGTCGTGTCACCCATTGTTCCTATGGCAAGAACTGAAGCTGGTTTTGTGTATATTCCACTAGAACAAGGGAAGAAGCAAGCTGCAGAAATGGTTGCCGACAAGCTCCCCCCCAGAGCAAGAATAGTATCAGCTTTCCACACAATATCTGAATCAAAACTTAAAAAACTTAACCAGAGTCTTGATGCTGACACGTTCATCTGCGGTGATGATCAGAACACAGTAGCGAAACTGAACGAGCTTATACATGAAATCTCAGGCTTAAGGCCAGTATATCTTGGGCCTCTTGCACTTGCTTACCAAGCAGAGATCCTAACCCCTATGTGCCTAAACGCTGCCAAACAAAACAAAATGAAAAATCCGGGGGTAAAACTCGTTTAAACACAAATATTATGAGTAATGACGTATTGAGATTCATATCAAAATGAGATGGAAGGAAGAGATAGGAAGCAGGCGCGGTAGAAATTGGATGTCTGCAATGGGGATTCTATTCATTGTTACCGCCGCAATTATCATGGTGCGCAACCTTGTCCTCTTTAATGTAGAACACGCTGCAGGCTTGATCGAAGATGGGACGCAGCGATTTCTGGATAACTTTGTGAATGCCCAAGTCACAAATGAAAAGTTTGCGATTGCGATGATCGCGGCCGGTGGCTTTTTGATTTATTGGGGATACTTTAAGAAAAAAGAAGACTATGGCCCGCCTGATGAACATGAATGGCGCAGGTTCAACAGATAGTACATATTCGCTCTCGATTTCATCCTCATCTCCACCACCACCATCATCATCCTTTAATATTCAACTGTCACTGATGATGGTAGAGTGAATGAGAATTGGGATTGATGAATCGTATTTCGACTGTAATTTCGCAGAAAACAAACAAGCTTCTTGACAGGTTTGAAAAACCTCAGGAAGCTCTCGATTATTCCTATGTCAAACAGGTAGAGATGCTAAACAAGCTTAGGAGAAGTCTTGCTGAGATTACTACTTCTCGCAAGCGGCTTGAGATGCAAAAGTCTAGACTGTGGGAGAATATACGATTGCTTGACGCTCAGGCAGCAAGAGCTCTGGAGGCAGATAGAGAAGACCTCGCACGACTTGCACTTGAGCGTAAGAATGCGAACTTGATGCAGATGCAAAACCTTGACAAGCAGATAGCCGAGATGAAGCAGGAAGAAGACAATATGCAGGAAGCAGAAAAACGCATGTCAATTAAAGTAGAGGAGTTCAAGGCTAGAAAAGAAATAATAAAAGCACAATACTCTGCAGCGGAAGCCCAGGTTAAGATAAAGGAAAGTGTGACAGGAATATCTGAGGAAATGACAGATGTAGGGATGTCAATGAACAGAGCTGAGGAAAAGACAGAGCGATTGAGGGCAAAGTCTCAAGCACTAGATGAAATGATAAATTCAGGTGTCCTCACGGATTATACATCAAATAAAGATGAAATTGAAAAAGAATTAGAAAAAATTACGGTACAAAATTCAGTAGAGGAAGAATTAGCAAAGTTAAAGTCAGAGAAGCAACGTAAGAAAAAGCAACAATTGGAGCATGAAGTGCAACAATGAGTCGTCGAGTGAAAAGCAAGGGCAGGTCGGCAGCAACCAAGCTTAAATCGAGGCGGACCTCAAAGGGCAAATCCCACCAAAAGAAGGCTTTGTCTACACGGAAAGCTAAAGTCAAGAGCCGCAAAAAGACAACAATTGCCAAAGCTAAGAGGACCAGTCCTACGCCTTCTGTTACGAAAATCGTTCGTATTATGGGTCACGGACAGTTTACCGTTGATAGCAGGACTCTCAAGAAGCTAAATGACATTGATAAAGCAATAGTCGAGCTCGTAAAGTCAGAGAGATCTGATAACACAGAATTCAAGAAGAGGTTGACAGAATTGAGCAATATGGTTGTTGAGAATGGTAAACCGCTTGACCCTCATGAGATAATCAAGTCTGATATCATATTACCTAGTGCGGACCTTTCAGTAGACGAAGCAAAGAAGCTTTTCCAGGGAGAAGGCGTTATACCAGAGATCTGAGTGGAAGATCCCAGAGGGGGTACCATAACGTCATGTCTCTCTCGAAGGGTATTTCTTCGGCAACAGTTGCCATTATTTTCATCTGCTGCTCAGCATCAGTTGTTTTTTGCCCGAGTGGAACAAAAGGATAAAAGTTGTTGCGTTTATAATTATAGATTAGATATTGCTGACTGGCTCCTCCTCCTCTGCCCTCTTCTCTGACGCTTGAAAATTCAAAGACAGCTGCTAGCAGTTTATCAGAAAATCCTTTCTCTTCAATAATATCACTGATAGTGGTTAGACCTGCAAGAACATCTTCTATCCTTTTTCCTTCGAATATGATCCACATGTAACCATATGAATCGGTGGTAATGCGCCATGCTAGATCAAACTCCGGCTGAAGGTTGCCAAGGAACTGTCTAATATCCTGTTCCATTTCGTAGAAGAATGTACCGCTGACTCGCTTGAATGTGAGTGCACCTCTGCCGGTTACTTTGAGCCCAAGCTTGACATCAAGTGTCACATATGCTGAAGAAAGAGAGAACAATACTTCAGAGTCAGCTTTTGGGATGCGATTGCGGTCTATATTGTTACGAATCCTTTTAAAAAAGTTCAGCTCATGGCAGCCTCCATTTCCATGAGCTTTTTTACCCTCTGCGCGACAGGAGGATGGGTCGAGAACAAGTTAGTTAATGCATCTCCAGAAATAGCTGGGATGATGAAGAATGCATTCATACCCTCTACTTCCCTCAAATCACGTGTGGGGATACGCTTCATGGTACCACTTATCTTGAGTAGTGCGCTTGCCAGCTTGCTTGGCTTGCCAGTGATAAGGGCGCCATCTCTATCGGCAACATACTCTCGGTATCGGGAAATCGCTCGGATTATTAAGAAGCTGGCAATCCAAGTGACAATTGCGATCAGAAGTACTAGTAGCATTGCTGCGCCCCCTTGATTATCTCGTCTTCCATGACCTCCAAACATTCCGCCGTACATTCCAAACCTCATCATATACCATGCTATCATTGAAAACAAGCTTGCAAGTGTGAGAACAAGCACGTCTCGGTTCTTTATATGCGCAAGCTCATGTGCAATGACTCCTTCTAACTCCTCTTGGTCTAGCTGGTCCATTAGTCCTAGGGTCACTGCCACGATGGAGCTTCTGGGTGTCTTGCCTGTGGCGAATGCGTTAGGCATTCTCATGTTAATGACTGCTATCCTAGGCTTTGGAAGGTTATTCCTCGCCACTATACGCTCTACCAAATCATGGAGTTCTGGAAATTGCTCCCTACTCACTATTTTTGCGCCAGTGCTCCATAGCACTATCTTGTCAGAGAAGTACCACTGAGCAAGTATCAAGATGCCTGCAATAACGGCTATCGCGATCGCGCCGACGCCGACGTAAGCAAGTACACTAAGAAATACAATATAAAGAACGCTTAAAACAGCGAAGCTGATAATCATCCTCACAGTAAGTCCGGTATCTCGCTTCTGCCAGGGCTGTTTTTTGGCAAACACAGCGGATCATGGTTGAGATAGTCTTATAATGATTTAGCCTATGCTTGGTTCTAATGCCATGCCTCAATATGAGAAAAGGATCCTGCTCTTGACATGGGGAGACACCATTATGCACACACCAACACTTTGAAACCAAAAAGCTGTTTTTACTAAAATCTAGTTATATCACAAATATTCTATTCAATGGAAAACTCATCTTCGAGCCTACACAGGTTCGCCTAACCAGAACTAACCAGGTATAAGAACCTTAGAATAGTGATATAATAGCTGGAGGACATGGATCGATATTGAGTATGGCAAAAGAGGACAATCAAAATTTTGATAGAATCAAACCAAGTCTCGGAACATCTGGTTATACCTATTCCTGGAACAATTCAATAACCATCAAGAAGTTCTTCTATACAATAGTGTTTGGCATAAGCAAATACTAGGCCTTCATGTGGTGAAATTTCTTTACTTCCTGATCAGCGCCTTTGTCTCATCGATAATTTTCATAACTTCATTTATCGGTGTCTCCTTATCAAGCGTGACATAGTAAAAATGGTCCTCGCTAGATAGTGTTAATATCTTGACTTTCTCGTTCTCAGTCAGCGTGTACTCTTCTCGGCCTATGGAATTCTCAAAGTTTCTCCTAAACTGATTTCTTGTAGCTTCGACAAAATGTTCATTTCTTGCTTCGTCCGGTTTTAGCAGCGGCACGACGCCTTTGCGAAGGCCTCCTGCAAGCGTTCGGCCAAACTTGTTCATTATTCCTGCATACCGTATGCGTGGCGAGATGGCGAGAATCTTATGGCACTCCTGTTTGTATAATTGGGTATCTGGATCGGCTTGTGGTCTGCTCATTTGGCTATTTTCAAAGGAGAGTCATATATGAGCTACTCGGTCAGGTGAATCCTGACATTAAGATACGATTCTCTGTTCAAAAGAGTAAAACAAGCCTAAATCATACGATGCTTACCCAAGAGGTGTTACCGCATGGTTTTTAATATTATGACTGTGTCTGTGTCAGACACGCCATCTATCTTGCGAATATCATCAATACATCTGTTGATATCGACTATCGCTGGCGCTGCAATGATAGCGGCTATATCATATTGTCCAGTTATTTCGTAGACTACTTTGACACCATTAAGTTCCATCAGCCTGGTAGACACAGCCGAAGTGTCTGCTGTAGAAGCCACAGAAATTAAGGTTATAGCGCTTGTCTTGTCCCTTGCCCCAAGTTCAATAGTAAATCGTTTAATGATTTCTCCATCGACAAGGTTCTTTACCCTTCGTCGAACTGCGGATTCAGAAAGACCAATCTCATTGGCTATATCTACAAATGCCCTGCGCGCGTCCGCCTGTAAAATGCGTAGGATCTTTTCATCAATCTCATCCGTATTTGCTGACATTTCTTCTCTTTTCCTCCTCAGTTAATATAATATCCATTATATCAACTACGCGGGAAATCGTCACTTCGTTCATAACAAGCGGCGGAAGCAGTCGTAAAATATTTCTACCAGAGTAGAGTAGCAACAATCCACGGCGGATTCCGTCAAAGAGTATATCCTTGACGTCAAAGCGAAGTTCGACTCCTATCATCATGCCTATACCTCTTACCTCTCGAATTATCTTGTGTTTCTCCTTCAATCGGCTGAGTCCTTCCCTGAATCGCAAACCCATCTGTGCAGCGTTTTCAACCAGTTTATCGTCGATTAATGCTTCCATCGTGGCTATGCCTGCTGCACATGCTATAGGGCTTCCGCCAAATGTAGAAGAATGCTCCCCAAGCTTCATTGAATCCATTATCTCTTGCTTAGCTAGAACAAGGCCCATAGGTATTCCACCTGCTATGCCCTTTGCAAGACACATAATATCAGGAGTCGTGTTCCAGTTTTGACCTGCCCACATCTTTCCAGTCCTCCCAAGCCCAGATTGAATTTCGTCAAATACAAGTACAAGGTTACGCCGATCGCAGATCTCTCTTATTTTTGGAAGAAGGTTATCTGGGGGAACAATAATGCCCGTCTCACCCTGAATGGGTTCAAGAATCACAGTTCCAATTGTATCATCTATCGCTTCTTCCAGCAATGACGGATCGCTATAAGGAACAAACTTAACACCATCCAGCAGAGGCATGAAAGACTTTCTATATTTTTCGTTGTATGTTACAGAAAGTGCGCCAAACGTTTTGCCATGGTATGCACCGTTCATTCCTATCACACCATGCTTGCCGCTATATTTCCTTGCAAATTTAAGTGCGGCTTCGACAGATTCGGCACCGCTGTTTGCGAAGAATATTTTGTTCAAAGAAGTGGGCGCCACCGATGCTATCTTTTCCATGAACCTTAATCGAGTATCATTGTATGTTGACATATGGGCCGTGATGAGTAGTTCTGCCTGCCTTTTGATTGCATCTACCACTCTGTCGTTGCAATGCCCAACCAGAGCAACCCCATAACCTCCCATACAGTCGATGTATTCTTTTCCCGCAATATCCCACACCGTTGCACCCTTACCCCTAGCGATGTTTATGGGAAATCTCTGGTAAAGAGTAGCCAAGTATCGGTCTTCGTCATTCAATGTAAACCAATCACCGTACACTCTCTGTGAGCCACTGCTCTAGACAATGGGTTTTCAACTTGGCCAGAAGATATGATGGCCTCTTTGACCCCCATTTCAAGTGCTTCGATACATGCAAGCACTTTCTTGTCCATACCTGAACCTATCTTCGGCAGGGCGCTTTTTGCTTCATTCAGAGTCATCGAATTGACAAGTTTTCCATCTAGCATCAGGCCATTTACATCTGTGACAAAGATAACTCTCTCAGCCTTGATGCCCCCTGCAACGTTTGCCGCTGCTCTATCGCCGTCTACATTGAGAAAGTCAAAGTCTTCGCTTAATGCGATCGGAGAAATAACAGGCGTATATCCACTTCTGACCAGGTTACCTATAAGACTTGCATCAACTGATGTAATCTTGCCAGTGTATCCGCCTTCAATTACCATTTTCCTTCCTTTTTCATTAATGATAATAAGCTTCTTCTTTCTCTCCGCTTTTAATATGCCTGCATCTATTCCAGCAATTCCTACAGCTTTGATACCGTTACGCAGCAACATCTGGACTATTGCCTTGTTCAGTTTTCCAGACATGACCATCGTATAAATCTCAGCAGTCTCTTTGTCAGTATAACGGCTCCGTACACCACCAGGCGACATAATGAACTTTTGTTCCTTTCCAAGCTTAGTTGCAGTGGAGGTAACTTCTTTACCTCCACCATGTACAAAAACTAGCTTGTATTTTTTCGCTATAGACTTTATATCTGCAAGGGCAGAGGAATGAAGCCCATCTACCACACTTCCACCTATTTTAATGACTATCATACTGGTGTCAATGGAGTATACATCAGTCCTTCGTTTTCATTATATCCAAACATCACATTCATATTCTGTATTGCAGAGCCAGCGGCACCTTTCATTAAATTGTCAGAGGCAGAAAGCGCCACTATTCTCTGATTGTATTCATCTATATCGAAACCTACGTCGCAAAAGTTTGAGCCAACAACAAATTTAGGATCTGGAAACTTGTAGAGGCCCTTCTTGTCACGAATCAACCTTACAAAGGGCTCCTGTTTGTAGGCATTACGATACATTTTCCATAGCTCAAGCTCTTCCACAGGTCTCTTTAGGAATGTGTGGTTTGTAGTCAGTATACCTCTGACAATATTTACTGCATGGGGACTCATACTGACTTTAATTTGCTTTTTTGCAATGACCGAAAGCTCTTGCTCGATCTCACCGGTGTGTCTGTGTTTTGCAGGCTTGTAGGGTCTGACTACACCATAGCGCATCGCATGATGTGTTCCTGCATTTGCCTTCTGGCCTGCTCCAGAGGATCCAATTTTGCTGTCTACTACAACGTGGTCAGTATCAATTAGGTTATTTTGAATGAGTGGTGTAAGTGCAAGAAGCGATGTTACAGCCATGCAACCGGGGCAGGAGACCAGCTGTGCCTTCTTAATTTCTTCCCTGTGAAGCTCCGGAACTCCATATACTGACTTGCTCAGCATTTCGGGGAAAGGATGTTCCCAACCATACCACTTCACATAATCCTTGGGATTTTTGAGCCTAAAGTCAGCTGAGAGGTCTATTGTTCTCATTCCTCTATCATAGAGCTCCTTGACTATCTTGTTTGCCTTGCCATGAGGAACCGATGTAAATACAACATCGCAATTATTCACCAGCTTTTCCATGTCCATTGGAGAGAATGTAATGTCAACAAAACCCTTCAAATTTGGGTGAACACGATGGACGTATTCTCCTGCCTTCTGCCTTGATGTGACCATACTAAGCTCTATCTTTGGATGAGCGACAAGGAGCCGCAGCAGTTCTCCTCCCACATACCCGGAAGCGCCAACAACTCCTACTTTCATTTCTGAGATACTCCTTTCCTAAAACGCATTTCTTTTAATTGTTCGCTTTAAAAATCCTCATTTATATTTTTTGGTCTGCACTAACCATGATAAGGTCAGGCGTGACCAGATTTGGTCATTAGCGCCTTGCCACCTTGATTCCGTAGTTTATAATTTCACCGGGGATATCCACCTTTGAGACACTGGCAGCGCCGCGAAACTCTACTGTATTATTTACTTCATGAACAACCAATCCCCGGTTCTTGTCTTCCATCATGTCCACGCCTAAGATGCCACCTCCTACAGCTTTTGCCGCTTTTAGGGCCAGATCCTCCATCTCTTTTGTTATATGTGCAAGCTCTACTATTCCGCCGCGAGCAACATTTGTTCGCCATTCTGATTCTGAGGAATGGCGATAGATTGCAGTGATGGCTTGGTCGCCGATCACAATGCAGCGAATATCGCGTGTCGGCCTGTCAACCATCTCTTGGATGTAATAAATGCGCGAAAGAGGGCTGTCATCCTCCTCTCTCATTTCTATTATCATGCTAGCTGTCTCAAGGTCTCTGAGTGGATAAATACCGCGTCCCCAGGATCCAACAATTGGTTTCAAAACTTGAGGAAACCCGGTCTTCTTGATGCTTTCAAGCCCAGATTCAGCACTAAATGCAAACTGTGTCTTTGGGGTTGGAATTTTATTCTGTTCAAGCTTAATTGATGTAATGAGCTTATTTCCGCAAATCTGGCCCACATCAAATCTATTTATTACTTTAAAGCCAAGAAACTCTAGGCAAGCAGTAACGTAAAGACCGCGGTAATAGCTTACGCATCTCTGAAGTATTACATCTCCTAGATGGAAATCCTTTTTCTTACTATATGTGCCAACGCTAATTGTCTTTGCGTCTACTATTTCAGATTTAATACCTTTATTCTGTGCTTTCTCATAGAGCGACTTCTCCTCAAAGCGAACTTTGTCGCATAGGATGCTCACCTCAACCATTATTGTCCCCAGTCTTCGCCTACTCTTTCAGCGGGCTTCAGCTCCAGGTTGTTGTCTATCTTTGAGGTTATCTCATACTCCCCACCACAATCGGGGCAGGTTATAATTTCGCCCACGACTGCATCCTCTGGAACGCTAATTTCGGCCCCGCATTCTTGGCATTCAACTTTTGATTTCATTTTCTACCTCCTTTTTGTTTTTTCTATCCGTAGATACCCCTGCAATCAAGGAGTTTGCAATAACTGACTGCAATCCCCACAGCTCCACGAACCCCGTAGCAAGACTCTGATCAAAGGTTGAACCTGTGGCATATGTTGCCAGATCGTTTCTATATAAAGAATATTTTGATTCTCTGCCAACCACCCTAAGCGATCCCTTTTCCATTTTTAGTCTAACTTTTCCTGAAACACGATTTTGTGTCGCATCTATAAATCTATCCAAGTCTGCTCGTAGAGGATCCTGCCATAGACCAGAGTACGCAAGCCAGCTCCACTGAGTGTCAACTATCTGCTTGAATGCAAGCTCGTGTCTGGTGAGTACCATTTTTTCTAGGTCTTTGTGAGCCTCAATTATTGCCACAGCTGCTGGGGCCTCATATACTTCTCGAGACTTAATTCCTACTACGCGGTCTTCAATGTGGTCGACAATTCCAACGCCATGCCCTCCAGCCTTATCATTAATGTATCCGATTAGGTCAGCGATAGCCATATCTACACCGTCTACGGCAATTGGCACGCCTTTATCAAATTCTATTTCCATATAACCAGCCCTTTCGTTCTGAAAATTAATAAATTCAAAAGCCTCTTCAGGCGGTTCAAAGTCGGCATCCTCTATTTTACCGCCTTCTACAGCTCTTCCCCAAAGGTTGATGTCAATGCTGTATTTCTTTGCATCTGAGCTTATTGGTATGTTTTGCTCTCTTGCAAAGGATATTTCAACGTCTCTTGTCAGATTGAGGTCACGTATTGGAGCGATGATTCTAAGGTTTGGGTTGAGCGCACGCATTGTAACGTCGAACCTAATCTGGTCGTTACCTTTACCTGTGCATCCATGGGCTACTGCAGCTGCACCTTCTTTGTTTGCAACTTCGACTGCTTTTGTAGCAATCAGTGGACGAGCAAGAGCAGTTGCGAGCGGATATTTGCCTTGATACAGGCCGTTAGCCTTTATACTTGGAACCACAAAATTGCTAGCAAACTCTTCGCGAGCATCGATGTGAACATGTTTTATCGCGCCTATTGCTTGCGCCTTTCTTTCTATTTCATCGAAGTTGTCGTGCTGACCGCAGTCAACAGTAACCGTTATGACTTCCAACTTGTGAAGTGTCTGAAGATATCGTATACAAACAGAAGTGTCTAGTCCGCCCGAGTAAGCCAAAACAACTTTGCCATTGTTGACCAATTACATGGGTCTGCGTTTCGACCATTACATTTATATTTTTTGGTCAGGAACGACCTAAATTAAGGTGTTATTGACCCATGCTGGCCAGCAATCAAAAATCAATTACTGAGGCAGTTAGAGAGACGATCAGTAACGATCTGTCATTTCAGGACTCCCTCCAGCGTGATTACTGTAATATCAGTGCTCTTGCGCGCATCATCAGGCCGCAAATAGACCATATGCTAGGAAGAGATACCAGTCTAGAAAGCATCATCACCGCATTAAAGCGGTCAAAGCATGATTATAATGTACAGCAAAAGCCTATTGCAGCAATATTAGCGGCTAGCACCATAACTGTCAACACGGATGTAGCAAAGGTCTCAGCCAAGAAGAGCAAAAAAACAATCGAAAAGGTTGCTAAAGCCATGATCCAGAGTACGGGTAATTTTATCAGCATATCAGAGAGCATAATGTCAATTACACTTGTCTTTGATGATCTTTTGCTTCAAGATGTCAAAGGGATGTTTGCCCACGACGATATCCTTGAAATCGAAAATAGTCTAGCAGCTATCATTGTGCATAGCCCAGAAGATATTATCAAGACTCCAGGATGCGCAATTGCTTTCTATAACCAACTTGCTAGGAGGCATATAAACATCGAAGATACCGTTAGTTGTTACACTGATACGATAGTTCTTGTGAAGATGGAGCAAGTTGGAAAAGCATTCAATGCTCTCGCTGATTTGATATCAAATTCGAGGAGGATGGCTAAGAAAAGGCATCGGTAAAAAGGATTTTATTTTGCATAAGATCAGATAAGTTATGTACCGGCGCTATACACTTGACGAGATTAAGCGTAAGATAATTGATGTTTTGCAAAGCGCTGGAGGCACGGGGCTATCAGGCGTAGAACTAGCAGACAGAATTGGTATCAACAGAATGACAGTTACGAAATATCTTGATGTCATGCATGCAATGGGTCTTCTCAAAAAGAAAAAGATAGGCAATGTAAACATCTGGTTTGCACAAATAGGAGTTGCCGATATCGAATTTCCTATTGACTACATTCAGATCCAACAAAAGCTGATTAGCTCAATTCTGGCTGGTGACGAGGATCATGCTCGAAGAATTTTGCTAAGCGTCATGAGCTCAAGTGTCGACCAAGTAAGGGTCCTGATAGATGTTATAGTGCCTGCAGTAAACACTATAGGCGAGCTCTACAGTAGAGGCAGACTCAATAAGACAGAAAGGGTATTTCTGTTAAATTTGATGATGGAGCTCATTGATCTTATCAAGTTCAATGTCAGACCAGCAGAACAAAAAGCGCACGCTCATGTCGTATGTGTAGCAGGCTCGGAAGACAAAATCCATATGGCTAAAACTGCGTCTGTAGCACTCTTGGCTCGCGGTTGGGATTCAATATATATCGGCGACGTGGGCAAACAAATTGACCCCTTTTTTGATATAGATTTTCAGCGCTATTTATTGCGTTTATGGAGTAGTAGGCATGGTCTAATGCTTGTCTGTATTTTTTCGTCTGGCGAGGGTTCACTTAGGTTCCTCTCGTCTACTGCAAAGCAGTTGAGGGGAAAAATTAAGGGAGAGCTGCGCATTGCTGTAATCGCTACTGATGAAATACAGCCTGTTGCACAAGAGAGTTCAGACTATGTGGCCAAGGATCTGCTCGCCCTTGTCGAATGGGCTGAACGAGAATTCAATTACCGCATGGAGGTCTAGACCTGTTGGAGCGGGATCGGCGGTATTGGTGTTATGGGAGGAGCCTCAGGAACTACTAACTGGATCAAGAAAGTGATTATTAACCCAATTACTGCAAACACTATGATTGCAAGGATAGCTATTCCGAACGCTCTTAGCCATCCAGTATCAAATCCCTTTTTGAAAACGCCTATCCAAGCAATGAACGCTACAATGAATCCTATTATGACAGGCACAGTCGGGTCTCCAACTATCGCTGCCAGTAAAGTGGCAGACACGAAGAATACAATAGCGTAAATAAGGGGACCAAGTGCGGTCACCAACATGGCTCGAGTAAATTTAACTCTTCCAGCTGTAAGGATCTTGGCCGACATCCATACGGGTATTGAAAGAATTACCCAAAGTACGAGTAGACCAATTATCACTGAAGCCGCTATTACTGCTATTTCAGTCCCACTTTGAAGTAAGTATTGCTGAA
>Ga0075421_100002270_pt1 | contig 22870 bp, 20 predicted proteins | sample SoiMetdeltSBSDD5_FD_75292 | JGI IMG/M metagenome (GOLD analysis project Ga0075421, IMG submission 75292) | Bulk soil microbial communities from a Populus tree surrounding site in Tennessee, USA - Soil MetaG P. deltoides SBSDD5 | ecosystem: Environmental > Terrestrial > Soil > Tree plantation...
GAAGCTGGCACTCACGTTGCTGAGAAATGGATCGAAGTGGGTTGTATCGACGCCCAGGGCACCACGCCAGAGGTCGTGAGTGAGACTGAGCGTAAACTGGGGCAGCAGATCGCTTAAGAACGAGTTGGTGATGGACTCCATTGCCCACCCTGTGCGACCCGGCTTCTTCGCCTGTTCGAAGTCGTAGCTGATGGCGCTGGTGTTGATGCTTAACACTCGAAACTTCCGGGCATCGACGGCTGCCGTGTCTCCCGAAGCCGTCTTGGCCTTGGCCTCGAAGGTCTGAGAGAGGCCCAGGCTCATCGTCTGGGTAGCGTCGCTGCGGAGCTGAAACGGCTGCCCCGGATTCACCACCGCCCGGGCGTACTCCTCCGGGACCGTGGCCCCGGGCGAGTAGTTCCAGCTGAGCGTGGGGGACAGACTGTGCCGGATGCGGCTGGCCAGGCCAAGCCCCGGAAAAAAAGCAAACAGGGTGGGTGAGGCCGAGGCGGAAAAGCGGAATCGCTTCCCCTGACTCACGAAGTTGCCATTGGTATTTCGGTTCCGGAGCAGGAATGGCCCGCTGGTGGTGTTCGCGATCCCCACCACCGGCTGAATTTTCCACGATCCGCGAAACAGGATCGGGAGATTGATCCCGGTATTCCAGTCGAGGCCGGTCGAGAAGTTCCCATTATACACCTGCAGCACCCGGGCGGAGTCGGTGGGATCCGGCGTGATGGGATCATCCACCAGAAACGCTACCGAATCTCTGCCGGTGGATCGCTGGTCCACCACATTGAGCGAGTTCTGCCAGTTGAAGTTCCCAATCCGAAACGGCGTCTGAAAGTCCAGGGTGCTCTGGCGGCTGCTCCCGAACTGCGCCACGCTGTCGAGGCCGCCGCCGGGAAGCGCCTCAATGATCGGGCTCAGCGGCGTCTTGGAGGTGGTGTTGTTGGTAAAGCTGAAGCTGGGCGACCAGGTGATGTTCGAGGCCAGCGCAAGCGAGGCGGGCGAGATCGTTACCGCCGGCAGCAGCTGCTGCACACTCCCATCGGAGAGGCTCTGGCGTCGGTTTCCGCCGATCGTCAGCGTGCCCCAGCCGTATCGCTTGGAGAAGTTGAGCGAGCTGGTGATCTGCTGGGTGTTGAGCAGCGGGTCGATAGCGTTTCGCTCGAGGACGGTCGTGTTGCTGGCGTAGTTCAGGTCCAGATTGAGGCTGGTGGAGAGATCGAACGACTGACGGTGGTCCCACCGCACCGTGGTGGATGAGCCGCCACCCTCCTCCTGCTGTTGCCCGAATGCCACCGAGCCGTCCATGAACCGGTTGAGCCAGCTGTACTGGCCGCCGACTCCGTATTGGAGGAACCGGTTGGAGTACCAGTCCACCCGCACAGTCAGATCGATGTAGTCGTTGGGTGCCCAGTAATAGCCGAGATTGGTGATCTGGCGGTTATAGGACCGGTCCGGTCGCACCACATCGTTGAAGCCGAACTGAGGAATGAGAATCCCCGAGTGCCGGCCCGGCCGCATGTCCTGAAAGATGAAAGGCAGCCAGAGAATGGGGACGTCGCGGACGTACAAGACCACCGGCCGGGCAACCAGGACATTGCGGGAGACCCACTTCACCTGCCGCCCGGAGAAATGATAGTGCGGCATCGGGAGATCGCAGCTGGTTATCTCGCTCGACGCGGCATAGATGCGGCTGGAGCTGGAGTCCTGGGACACGTCGCCCCGCAGAAACCAGACGGTGGAGCCTTCGGTGAAGTTGGTGAGTGCGTCGCTGATGACGCCGCGGCGCACACAGGTGTCGTAGCGGATCCCTTCGCCTACCAGCACCTGTCCCCGGTCGAAGAGCTTCGGGTCTCCACTGGCATCCAGCAGGCAGCTGGAGCGCCGGTAGGTGATCGATTCGGCTTCCAGTGAGGTGCCGCGTCGCTCGGTCAGCGCCCGCCCCTTCAACAGCACCCGCTCGTCCTGCACCAGCACCGTGGCGGAATCTGCCTTGTACCGCGTGCTCTGATAACCCGGCCGGGCCAGCAGCTCAGTCGTCACCGAGTCCGGCGCAGAGAAGGTGCGCGTGGGCGCCGTGGGCAGGCCCATACGGCGGGCGGTGGCGGTATCCAGGGTCTGTCCCCCGCCGACGCGGGTCGAGTCCGCCTGTCTTGCAGCCCGCGCACTGTCGGCCGGTGTGGGTCGGCGTTGTTGCCTGGGCACCTGGGCTTCAGCGCTGGTCCCGATCAGGCTGAGCAGCAGAAGTAATCCTACTGAGCCCCTCGCGATCCCCTCCCCCGCCTCGCGGCGCCGGCGCCGGCGCAGAATCACCGAGCCGGCAACCCCCACCTCGTAGAGCACCAGGAGTGGAAGGGTCATCATGACCATCGACAGCACGTCGGCCCCGGGCGAGAGGACGGCCCCGGCGACGAAGGCGAGCACCACGGCGTAGCGGCGGAACCGGCTGAGCTCCGCCGGGCCCACCACGCCCAGCCAGGAGAGAATCAGAATGACGAGGGGAAGCTCGAAAGAGAGCCCCAAGGCCAGGGTGACCTGAAGCACGAACCCGAAATAGGCGTCGTAGGTGATGAAGGGAGCGATGGCTTCGGTCTGAAAGCTGAAGAGCACCCGAAGCGCCTGGGGTACCACGAATTCATAGGCCAGGCCGGCCCCGGTCAGGAAGAGCGCCAGGCCGACGAACAGGGAGGGAACCAGCGCCCGCTTCTCCTTTTCGTAGAGCGCGGGCGCGAGGAAGGCCCAGGTTTGCCAGAGGATGACCGGAGAGGCGAGCACCAGGCCGACCAGCAGACCCAGCTTGAGAACAATCATGACCGGTTCGGTGGGGCTGGTGACCACCAGCTTGCCGCCGGTCAGGTAAGGCGCGATGGGCTCCTTCAGCACCGCCACCAACTGGAACCGCTGCACTGCCCACAGTCCCAGCCCGCAACCCACCACAACGGCCCCAAGTGACCGAAGGATGCGGTGCCGCAGTTCCTCGAGATGGTCGAGGAAGGGCATCTCTCCGGATGGTCCGGCCATGAGCGTACGACCCGAGGCTTACCGCCCGAGCGCCTTCAACCGATCACGAGCCAGGGCCGCTTCGTCAGATTGAGGATACCGCTGGACCACCCGCTGATACGACTCCCTGGCTTTCCGGGTGTCTTTCCGGCGTTCGGCCAAGAGACCGAGGTTGTACAGGGCCGAGGCGGCGCGGGACGAGGAGGGATACTTCTGCACCACCTGCCCATAATAGGCCGCCGCGGAATCCGGATTCTCCGCTGCGAAGCTCTGCCCGATGAAATAGAGGGCGTCTCCGGCCCGCTCGCTGTTGGGATAGACCCGAAGCATTTCGCGCAACCCCAGCCGGGCGGTCGAGGTACTTCCCCGCCGCAACTGGGCGAGGGAAGCCTCGTACATCTGGTCGGCCGACGCCGCCGAGGTGGCCCGCGCGGTGTCTCCCGGCGTGGTGGAAGCGATCTGCTCGCCTCGGGCCTCCAGCTGGGTGCGCAGCTCGCTCAACCGTTGCTGACTCTGGCCGGTCAGCTCCTGCAACTGGACCAGCTGCTGCTGGATGTTATAGAGATCGCTGGCCAGGTCACCCCGCAGCTGCCCGACCGCCCGGCGGCTGGAGGAGAGCGAGTCCATGACCCGCTGCTGGACCCGGATCACCTCGGTGAGCTGGGCCGCCCGGGCCGAGTCGCGCCGGGCGGTCTCCGCCTTCAACAGAGCGATATCATCCTGCACTTGCTGGATATCGCCCTTGCCGACGCAACCGGGCAACCCGGTCGCGAGCCCCGCGACGAGCCAGGCACTCAGCCGCAGCGTGCGTCTCACTGGGGCGCGGTGAGGTTGTTGCCCCCAGCGGTGACCTCAAACTCATCCCGCCGGTTCTGGGCGTATGCGGTCTCGTCACTCCCCGGATTGAGCGGACGCTCCTCCCCGTAGGAGACGACCTCCAGACGGGAGCCGTCGACCCCCTTGTTCTCCAAGTAGCGCTTGGCCGCGGCCGCACGGCGGTTGCCCAGCGCCAGATTGTACTCGTCAGACCCACGCTCGTCCGCATGGCCGGCGATGCGAAGCTTCACGCCCGGGTTGGCGGTTAGAATGGCCGCCTTGCGGTCGAGGGTTTCCTGGTCGGCCTGCCGAACGACTGCCTGGTCGTAGTCGAAGTTGATCATGGCGGCCAGATCGGTGGTTACTGCGCGGGCCCGCTCGGCAGCTTCTCTCGCCATGCGCTCCCGTTCGAGCCGTTCCCGCTCAGCACTGTCATCGACCGGCTCGGGAGCCGGGGTGGGCGCGGGTGCCGGCGTGGGTTCGGGGGCGGGCTCCTCCGGAGGGGGGCTTCCCCCACAGGCGACGGCAAATGCGGTGGCCGTCAAGAGCATCAGCAGAGATGGTGCACGCATCATCGCTCCGACATCATGGGTTGGGAACGGGAGTGGTTCGCCCGAGGCGGCGCGACCACGCGGGTAGCCGAGCGGCGCTGGGTGTGCCCAGCTGCCGGACCCGGCCGGTTTCGATATCGACGATCCAGATCTGGCGGCGGCCGCTGCGATCAGAGATGAACGCAACATGCCGGCCGTCAGGCGCCCAGGTTGGGTCTTCATTCCGGCCGGACGACGTCAGTTGCCGCACCCGCCGGCCCACGACGTCGACCAGGAAGATTTGGGGGCTACCGGAGACCTCGCGATGGAATACCACGTTGGCCCCGTCCGGCGACCAGTCGGGAGCGTTGGTGCTTCCGGTGGCGCCGTAATCAAACGGGGCCAGCAGCTCCTGGTCGGTTCCGTCCGCTGCCATGACATACAACTGTGGCGGCCCAGCTCGCGTCGAAATGAACGCGATGCGTCGCCCATCTGGCGAAAACGTTGGGCTTAAGTTGTCCGCGAAGCGTCCCACGGTCAAGCGTTGTGCGCAGCAGCGTTCAATGACATTCGCCGTGTAGATATCGGTACCTCGTTCATCGGAGTGCGCGTACGCGAGGGTCCGCCCGTCAGGCGAGAAGACCGGAGTGATGTTGAGCGCCGTCTGGGAGCCAGGCGCTGCGAAGGCTCCCGTTCCCCCGACACTCTGCACCATGACCCCGCCGCGCCCGTCGTTCAGCTGGCCGTAGGCGATCCGCTGGCCGTCAGGCGACCAGGCGGGTGAGAGTGCCGTCTGGCCTGCCGGAGTAACCGGCACCAGATCGTGGCCATCGCTGTCGATGCGGAAGATCCGGCCACCGGAGACGAACAACACCCGACTGGCGGCGGACCCGGGACTTCCGCTGGCCCAGCGGGCCACTTCGTCGGACAGCCGGTGTACTTCCAGCCGGAAGTCCGCGGCCGAGGGTGAGGGCAGAGAGATGGTCTTCTGGCTCTGCACTCGCCCCTCGATCAGATCGTGCAGCCGGGCAGTGATGCCGCCCGTAGCGGACACCAGTTCCACTGCGAACTGGGCGCCCAGGGACTTGTACAACTGATAGTTCAAGCCGCCGGTTGATTCCGCCGACCCCCGGCCCGAGGAAGAACCGCTGGGCAGGTCGGCCACGGTCACCATTTCGAAACGATCGGTGTAATCGAGATCTCGCCGGACGATGGCCCGCACCGAGTCGGCTCCGGCGCCGGGCACGACCACCAGCCCCGGGCGGGTACCCGGATTGTAGTCGACGCCGATCCGAACTCCTTCTTCCACTCGGGCCGTGTCCTGCGCCAACAGCGCTGGACCGCAGAGCGCGGCAGCCGCGGCCAACAACACGCCTCTCGTCATTGGGTCGGCTTGAAGTAGAAGCTGACCGGCAGCACATCCGCATCCCAGCCATCGGGCAGCGGGCCGAAGGCGTGGGAGTTTCCTGCAGCCTCCACAGCGCCCTGGGCGTTGAGGTCGAAGGCAAAGCTCCCCGATCGGGTCACAAAGTGTATGTCACGCACTGATCCATCCCTCAGAATGAGAAAGCTGATCTCGGCGAAGTTTCGTTGCTTGGCCGAGCCACGGTCCCAGCGCTGGTAGATCTGAGTCACGATGTTCCGCAGGTACTCCGGATAGGGGAACGCCAGGCCCGGAGTCTTGATCGTCGCCACATCGCTGCCGGTACTTGGAGTCTCACCGGGAGCGGGAGTGGCCTCTGCCGCGGTTTTAGGTGGGGGCTCCTTTCGTTCCTCGCTGGGCGGTGGCGGCTTCGGCTTCGGTGGAGCGGGCGCCTTAGCCGGCTTCGGCGGCGTCGGTTTGACCGGCGCGGGCTTTTCCTCGGGCGGTGGCGTGGGCAGCGCTTCGCGGGCCAGACGCTTCTGGGTCGGAGCCGGGGCCGCTACCAGCTCCACCGCATAGGAGGGGGGAGACGCCTTGCTCGGCTGGACCGTCGTGAACAGGAAACCGATCGCCGCCGCATGCACCAGGATCGTCCCCACCATGCCGGCCGCGCGGCCGGGCGGCGCACGCTCAGCCAGCCGCACCTTCACGACGATTCTTCCTCGGCGGCCACCAGACCCACGTTCTGGATTCCCGCCGCGCGGATCACCGCCAGCACCCGAACGACCTGTCCATAGGGCACCCGAGTGTCCGCCTGGAGGTACACGCCGCTGGGCTTGCGGGTGGCGACCAGGGAACGGAACGTCACTCGAAAGTCGGTGTAGGACACGGGCGTCTGATCGATAAAAATGCGACCGTCCCGATTGACCGTCACCACCATCCCCTCCTTCGGAGACAGGGGCCGCGCCTCGGCTCGAGGAAGCTCGACATCTACTCCGCCCTGCATGATCGGTGCCGTGATCATGAAAATAATCAGCAGCACGAGCATGACGTCGACCAGGGAGGTGACGTTGACGTCAGCCATCAGGGGCAGCTCCCCCCGCTGACTGCCCAGACCACCTCCCAGCGCGGCCATCAGACCAGTCCCTCGCGTGCCATGGTTCCGATCAGCTCGTTGGCAAAGCCTTCCAGCTCACCCGCGAACAAGCGCACCCGATTCACGTAGATGTTATAGGCGATAACCGCGGGAATGGCCGCGATCAGACCGCCTGCAGTCGCGACCAGAGCCTCGGCCACCCCCGGCGCCACTGCAGCGAGGTTGCCCGAGCCCTTAGACGCAATGCCGATGAATGCGCTCATGATCCCGAACACCGTACCGGTGAGTCCCAGCAGCGGGCTCACCGAACCGATGGTTGCGAGCCAGGGGATGTAGTGGCCCAGAAGGTCACGCTCCGCCGCGACCTCCTTGCCCAGCACCATCTTCAAGGCTTCCAGCTGAGTCATCGTCAATGAGCTGCGGTCGGCCCCACGCTCGTCCCGCAAGGCTCCCGGGCGCAACTCGGAGTAGAAGGTGACGGCTTCGCGAAACAGCCGGTTGTACGGGGAGGGGGGCAGCTTCATCACGGCGTGATACGCATCCTTGAGCCGGGTGGTCCGCTCCATTTCGTTGAAGAATCGGTCCGCCTGCCGGTTGAGCTTCCGGAACTGCCACCATTTGAGAATGATGATGAACCAGGACACCAGCGAGAACAGGGCGGTGACCACCAGAACGATCTTGGTTTCCGGACTCGAGGAGAGGATCAGCTCGAGTGACGATTGCGGGATGGCTCCGCCCGATTGCTGGATCACCTCGCCTCCGACTTGAACCAGTCCACCAGCTCACACAATCCATCCTCAAAGGCGTATTCTGGCTCCCAGCCCAGGACCCGTTTGGCCTTGCTGACATCCAATGCGCTTCGGAACAGCTCTCCCGGTCGAGCAGGCGCAAACTCAAGAGCCGGCTTCTGCCGCATAACCTTGCCCACGGACTGCGCCAGATCGAGCACGCTGCGTTGAATGGAGGTCGCAATATTGAATGCCGGACCGTCGAAATCGGTCGCCGCCGGTCTCGGGACCATGCTGGCCAGCACGTTGGCCCGGGCCACGTCTTTGACGAACACGTAGTCGCGAGTCTGCTTGCCATCACCGAACACCACGAGGGGCTGCCGGGCCAGCAGCCGGGAGACGAAGATGGAGACCACTCCGGCTTCCGACTTGGGATCCTGCCGGGGTCCAAACACGTTCGCGTAGCGCATAGCCACTCCCTCGAACCCTCGCAGCATGGACAGGGCACGCAGGTAATACTCACCCGCGAGCTTGCTGACTCCGTATGGGGAGATCGGCAGCTTAGGCGCGGTCTCCGGCGTGGGGATCACGGCAGGATCGCCATACACTACGCCCCCACTACTGGCAAAGATGACCCGGCGGACTCCGCCCTCACCCGCTCCCTCGAGCAGGTTGACGAAGCCAACGACATTGATCTCGCTGTCGAAGGCCGGACGATCCACGGATACTCGCACGTCGATCTGGGCGGCATGATGGTTGACCACATCGAAGCCGCCCGACGCCAAGGTCTTCCGGGCCTCGGGAGAGCGGATGTCGGCGCGCACGAACCTGGCCCCTTTGGGGATATTGCGCTCGTTGCCGCGAGAGAGGTCGTCCAACACCACCACCTCCCAACCACCGCGCAGATAGGCCTCCGCAATGTGGGACCCGATAAAGCCCGCCCCGCCGGTGACCAGCGCTCTGCCGCTCATGCTGTACAACTCCGCATCCATCTCTCCACAGGTGTGAGGGACGTGGCGCCTTCCGAGCGCCCCGCAATATAGAAGAGGGGGTGCGCGATGAAAGCGGGGGAGGCGGGCAAGTGGGCAAGCAGGAAAACGGGTGCGCAAAGAAAACGGCCGCGAGCTCGGCGAGCTCCGGCCGTTGGCGATTCCATAACCACTGGTTACCTACTTACCTCCAGCCACCCTACTCTCTTACCGTCATACCCGCTTACCGTCGCCGCTACGACGGCAGTTTCGCCACCTGCATCACATCGGTGCCCGGCGGAATATCGGGCGAGACCACGTTGATCAGCAGTCCCGTCGCCGTGTGGTCCCGTACGTGGACGATCTGCATGGTGGCCATCAGCTCATTAGTTCGGATCAAGCCGTCGGAGGTGCGCTCAGGGCGGCGGCGAACCTCGAAGAGGTCGCCGGGGGCCACACCGTCCTCGCGGCCCTTGTTGATGAACACGACCATCTGAGGTTCCTTGAGCTCCTGCCGTCCGAGGCCGCCGAGGAGCTTGGCCTTCACCCCATCCGATACCGGGATGGCGCGGCTATTCTTGCTCGGGTTGAAGCTTTCGAGTGGCAGAGTGCGCTGCCCATTCCGGACGGGCCCATAGGTGGCAACGATGTTGGCGATGTAGTGCCCGTCGAGCGCCTGGGTGATCCGGGCGACACCAGTAGGGACCACAATCCGACCATAGGGATCGAGCTCACGCCCCAGTTGGAGGAGCAGCAGGCTATCGCCAACCTGGTACGTGGCACCATCCGGCGCTTCCAGCGAGATGTAGGTGAACGGAAGCGCGTTGGCTCTGCTGTTCACTGCCTTGATCTGCTGGGGGGTAACCGGTCCGATGACCTTGCCATAGGGCAGCCGCTGATTCTCGGTCAGAAAGCCGGAGGAGTAGAACTCGCTCCGCCGCAGGGCCCGGTAGGGCTGATGGGTGTAGGCCCGGAGAATCTCCGAGACCTTGCGCGGACGGCGCTCGGGGAACAGGAGCCTCTGCTCCGACTCCGGCTCCTCGCTTTCGGCACTTGAAGGCTGCTGCGGGCCCCGCGCGAGCGCATCCGTCGTATCGCTCGGCACCGCGGCACTGTCTGCCATGAGGTATGCCGCAGAGTCTCCCTGGGCCGGCGGCACCGGGGTATCCATGGTGGGGACCGATACCACGTTGTCCGATGGCGCGATCCGCAGCACTTCTCCCGGGTAAATCCAGTGGGGGTCCTCGACCACGTCGGTGTTCAACCGATAGATGCCGGGCCAGAGAAACGGATCATGCAGGTAGAACTGCGCGAGGTCCCACAGCGTGTCGCCCTTCTTGACCGTATGGGTCTGCGGGAGCGGCTCCTGTGCTGAGATCTGCCGAGGCGCTTCCGGAGCTGCAGGCACCGAGTCCTGCGCCAACGCAGCAGTTGCTGGTGCCGCCAGGGTCAGCGCGGCCCACCACCCCACCACCTGCATCCGGCGCGGTGACAACCGGCTTGACTTGCGGTAAGACGTGCGCGGCATCGGGTTCTCCCAGCGGCGTCGCTGCCTTGACGTGAGGAACGGTATGGAGTCGGAACGCGAAGCTTCGCGGGGGAAGTCGCAAATTCAACGCCACTGCTGGAGCACTTGAACGCAGGGGTCTAAGGCACTCCGGCGTAGAGGCTTAGAGTGCTTTCCTTCAAGCTAAACCTCGGCCTGCCAGTCTGGCGAACGGCGGGAGGAATGGCATCTCCCGACGGGAAAGCCGGGAGGCGGGGAGGATGGGAGGCGGTGGAACACAGGCCGAAGACCGCTGCCCCAAGCGGCAGGCGTCTGTCCAATGGGCCACGAACAGCGTAACCTCGCCCGCTCCACCCTTCCCCGCCTCCCCACTTTAGAACGGCAAATCGTCGTCTTCGGCGTCCAGTGCTTCCGGGAAATCGTCGAACCCTTCCTTGGCCTTGGCTCCAGCGGCCCCGGCGGCGACCTTGGGCGCTGAGAACGCTTCCGCGCTCTCTCCCTTGCCGGACAGCAAGATGAGCTCCCGCCCGTTGATTTCGGTGGTGTACCGGGTCTGGCCCTCGCGGTCCTGCCAGGAGCGGTACTCGATACTGCCCTCGACGTACACCTTGTCGCCCTTCTTGCAGAACCGTTCGGCGATGTCCGCCAGGGTCGAGAACTTGGTGTTCCAGAACACCACCCGGTGCCATTCGGTCTTCTCCTGCCGTTCTCCCGCCTGATTCTTCCACTGACGACTCGTGGCGATCGAGAGCGTTGCGACCCGGGACCCGTTCGAGGTGCTGCGGACCTCCGGGTCTGCGCCGAGGTTCCCGATCAAGATGGCCTTGTTCAGACTTCGACTCACATGCACCTCCAGTGTTCGACTGTAAAGTCCGGCGAGAGTGTTCCCGCGCATAATATAGGTCGCGCCGAAATCGCTTCAACCAATGCTATGCCACGGATTCCATTTTCACGCATGCTGCTCCAGCGCCAGCCACAGTACCAGCGCATCCTCCCTCGGATTTCGGTAGTATGCCGCGCGCTGTCCCACAGGACGAAATCCAGCGCTGAGATAGAGCGCCTGAGCCGACTGGTTCGACTCGCGCACCTCGAGAAAAACCTCCTCCACCCGGCGCTTTCGGAAAAATGCCAATCCGGCGCGCAGTAGCGCCCGGGCCACCCCCCGGCGACGGAAGTCCGGCGATACCGCCAGGTTAAGAACCTCGCCGGTGCCGGCCACCTCCCGGCCGATGAGGTAGCCGGCAATCCCTCGCGCCGAGTGGGCCACGAACCCAAAGGCCCAGGGCGAGTGGAGCGCTTCCCGAAAGCTGTTCTCACTCCACGGATCGCTGAAGCAGCGCCGCTCGATCTCGGCGAGCGACACAGCGTCAGCTGGAGCTGCCGACCGAATCCGGTAGGGGCCGTCCATGAACACTCTCCCAACGTGCCTGCGCTTCAGCGGGCCGTCCATAGACCGGCTCCCAGCCCCGCACGACCTCGACCAGTCTGGCACCGCCCCGCCGCCGGACCAGGTCGAGCAGCCGGGCCGCGCGAGGAGATCCCTCGGGGGGACCAATGACCTTCCACCCGATCCACCGCTCCAGGACGGCCAGAGCCTCGGAAGGCGCTTCTCCGACCACGACGTCGGGCCGGAGACCGCCGGCGGCGAGCTCTTCCGGACGCCGAACCAAGGGAGTTAGCTCGGTCCTGATCTCGTCCGAGCTGAAACCATAAGCAGCGGCGTACAGCTCACCCCGAAGCGCGTTGGAGACAGCAAGTACCAGGGCACCGTCCCCGGCAAACCCGGCAGCTCGCACCAGCAGTGACGGTGCGGTCCACAGCGGGAGCCTGCGAGCGTGGACCAGCGCCTTGGCCACCGAGGCTCCGACTCGCAGGCCGGTGAAGCTGCCGGGGCCATCACTCAGGACGATGCCCTCCAGATCATCCAACGTCGCGCCCGCCCGGCTCAACAGAGTCTGAACCATGGGGAGCAATGCGCCGGCATGGCGCCGAGCGCCGGCAAGATTCTCTTCCAGCGCACTCGAAGCCGCACCAGGACGTCCCACCGCGACGGAGACCTGATCGGTTGCAGTGTCCAGCGCCAACCACATCTACAGTGACTCCAGCCCGCGCAGCTGCGGGTCGGTAACATGAGAGAGCCGGAAACGCCGGCTGGGCCGAGGCAACCACTCCCCAGCGCGCTCAGGCCATTCGACCAGAATGGCATCGCCTTCCTGCAGCAGCCCTTCCCAGTCCAGATCCGCCGCCTCCTCCGGCGAGCGCAGGCGGAAGCAATCGAGATGAAACACCGGGCCACGGGTGCCCCGATAGCGATGGACCAGCGCGTAAGTCGGGCTGGTAGCTGGCCCCGCTACTCCCAGTCCCCGGGCAACTGCCTTGATGAAGGTTGTCTTCCCTGCGCCCAGATCTCCCTCGAAGGCGACCAGCTCACCCGGTTGCAGGCTGTGGCCCAGCGCCTCGCCTTCGGCCTCCAGTTGGGCCTGGGTCAGGCATCGGCTCACGCCTGCTGGCGGATCCGGGCGGAGGTCCGCCGCACGTCGGGAGCACCCATCGCCTTGAGGTCGTTCAGCTGATCGCGCAGCATGGCCGCCACCTCGAACTCGAGATTGGCAGCGGCTTCACGCATTTGCCGCTCGAGCGAGGTGATGGCTGCAGCTCGCTTGGCAGGGTCGCGTAGATCGATCCGATCCTGCACCGAAACTTTCGGCTCGGGGCGCTCGGTTCTCGCATCGGCCACGTGGGTGGAGAGCCTGACCTGCTCCATCGATTTGACGATCGAGACCGGAGTGATGCCGTGCTCCTGATTGTACGCCTGCTGGAGCGAGCGGCGGCGGTCCATTTCGTCGAGGGCCCGCTGCATCGACCCCGTTATCCGGTCGGCGTACAGCACTGCCCGACCATTGATGTGGCGCGCCGCCCGGCCTATGGTCTGCACCAGCGAACGATCCGACCGCAGAAATCCTTCCTGGTCAGCATCTAGAATGGCGACCAGGGAGACTTCGGGAAGGTCCAAACCTTCCCGGAGCAGGTTGATGCCGACCAGGACATCGAAGTCGCCGAGCCGCAAGCCGCGCAGGATCTCCATCCGCTCGATGGCATCGATATCCGAGTGGAGGTAGCGCACCCTGACCCCGGCCTGCTGGAGATAGTCGGTGAGATCTTCGGACATTCGCTTGGTCAGCGTGGTCACCAGCACCCGTTCACCCCGGGTTTCCCGGAGCCGAATTTCCGAGAGCAGGTCGTCGACCTGTCCTCGCACCGGGCGCACGTCCACCTCGGGATCAACCAGACCGGTGGGACGGATGATCTGCTCCACGACTGCACCCTGGGAGAGCTGGAGCTCGTAATCACCCGGCGTGGCCGAGAGACTGATCATCTGGGGCACCAGCGACATAAACTCATCGAAGTGGAGCGGCCGGTTGTCCAGCGCCGACGGAAGACGAAACCCGTATTCGACCAGCGTCAGCTTCCGCGCCCGGTCGCCGTTGTACATCCCACCGATCTGGGGAAGGCTGACGTGGGATTCGTCTACTACCACTAGGAACTCGGGCGGGAAATAGTCAATCAGGCAGGCGGGCCGCTCCCCTTCCCGTCGGCCGGTCAGGTGTCGGGAGTAGTTCTCGATCCCGGCACAGGTCCCCACCTCGAGCAGCATCTCGACATCGAACGATGTGCGCGACTCGAGCCGCTGGGCCTCGAGAAGTTTGCCCGCGCTCTTGAGCTCCGCCAGCCGAATGGCGAGCTCCTCCCGAATGGCCTTGACTGCCCGCTCGATGGTCGGCCGCTGGGTGACGAAGTGGCGGGCGGGATAGATGGCACATTGATCGAGCTGGACGATGGTGTCGCCGGTGAGGGGATTGATCTTGCTGATCCGCTCCACCTCGTCCCCCCACAGCTCCACCCGGATAGCCTGTTCGGCATAGGCCGGAAAGATCTCGATGGAGTCGCCCCGAACTCGAAAGGTGCCCTGCTCGAAGTGGACGTCGTTCCGGCCATACTGAATCCGCACCAGCTCGGAGAGAATGGCATCCCGGCCCCGCTGCTCGCCCTTGCGCACCGTCACCATCAGCTTGCGGTACTCGGCGGGATCGCCCAAACCGTAGATGGCGCTTACCGTGGCCACAATGACCACGTCCTCCCGCTCCATGAGACTGGAGGTGGCCCGCAGCCGGAGACTCTCGATGTCCTGGTTGATCGACGCGTCCTTCTCGATGTACACATCGGTGCTGGGGACGTACGCCTCGGGCTGGTAGTAGTCGTAATAGGAGACGAAGTACTCCACCGCATTCCGGGGCAGGAACTGTCGGAGCTCGCCATAGAGTTGCGCGGCAAGGGTCTTGTTGTGGGAGAGAACCAGGGTGGGCTTGCCGTAGTTGGCGATGGTATGCGCCAGGGTCATCGTCTTGCCCGACCCGGTGACGCCCAGCAGCGTCTGGTACTTATCCCCTCGGCCGAGGCCCTCGGTGAGCTCACGGATGGCCTTGGGCTGGTCGCCGGCGGGCTGGAAGGGGGCGACAACCTCGAAATGCGGACTACTCATCAGGGGAATATACTCTGCCGGGTTTTGTTCGGGTAAGATCGCGGCTGGTTGCGGAGGTTATCCGCCGGCCATGGCCAGCAGCTTATTCCATTGCGCTTCCGTCACCGGCATGACGGAGAGCCGGGGCATTCGCACCAGACCGAGGTCGGCAAACGCCGGGTCGGCCTTGATGTCGGCCAGGGAAACCGTTTTGGGCAGCCGACGATCGGACGCGATGTCCACGACCACCAGCTTGGGATCCTTCCGCTTGGGATCGGGGTATGGGTTGCTGCGAACCGTGGCCAGCCCGACGATCTCCTTGCGCGCACCCGAGTGGTAGATCATCAGCGCATCGCCCGGAGCCATACCGCGAATGTGCCGGAGGGCCACCGGATTGCTCACACCGTCCCAGACGGCCTGGCGTTCGCGCTCGAGTTGATCGAAGGGATAGACGTCGGAATCGGTCTTGAGAATCCAGCGGTTCAAGTAGGTGGTGCCTCTCTCCGCTCGATTTCGGTGACACCTTTTACCTTGCGCACAGCCTTCATCACCTTTCCCAGGTGGGGCAAGTTGTCCACCTCGACGAAAATGGTGCCGAAGACCGAGCCATCCTTGGTATGCAGGTCCGCTCCCCGGATGTTGGTGCCGGTCTGGCTGATGGCTTCCATGATGTCGGCGTAGAGTCCCCGGCGATCTTCGCCGGTGACGGCCAGCCGGACTGCAAACGCCTCACCCGCGGTTTCCTGCCAGTCGATATCCACTCGGCGCTCGTCGGCAGCCAGGGTCAGCAGGTTAGGACAATCCGACCGGTGAATGGAGATGCCGCGACCCTGGGTGACGTACCCCACCACGGAATCACCCGGCACCGGCTGACAGCACTGGGCATACCGCACCATCAAGCCGTCGACGCCCTGGATCTTGATGCCCCGCCCCAGCCGAATGCGGTCGATGACCCTGCCGAACACCGTGGGTTTCGGCTCCTGGATTTCGTCCGTGGGAACGTCGGGGTAGAGCGCCCGAATCACTTGCCCGATCGGCACGTCACCCCGTCCGACCGCAATCTCGAGGCCCCGGCCATCGGCCAGTGAGAGCGTATGCGAGGCGCGCGCCAGGCGCTCGTCGTCCGGTGGGTCGAGCCGCCGGCGCCGCACTTCGCGGGCGAGAATTTCCCGCCCCAGGCTCAGGCTGACCGTCTCCTCTTCGTGATTGACCCACTGCTTGATCTTGTGCCGGGCCCGCGCGGTGCGGACATGGCTCAGCCAGTCACGACTCGGCTTGGCGGCGGCGCTGGTGAGAATCTCGACCGTGTCGCCGCTCTTGAGCTCGCGGTGCAGCGGCGCAATCCGGCCATTCACCTTGGCTCCCTGGCACTTGAGTCCCACCTCGGTGTGCACGTGGAAGGCAAAGTCGATCGGGGTCGATCCCTTGGGCAACCGCTTCACGTCGCCATGCGGCGTGAAGATGAAAATCTCGTCCTGGTAGAGGTCGATCTTCAGGAACTCGAGGAACTCCTCGGGGCTATGAGTATCCTGCTGCAGCTCGAGCAGCTGGCGGAACCAGCCCAGGTGCTGATCCAGCTCGTCCCGACTGCCGTCGCGCTTGTAGACCCAGTGGGCCGCGATGCCGTACTCCGCCGTGCGGTGCATGTCCTGGGTCCGGATCTGCACCTCGAAGAGCTGCCCGCCCGGTCCGAAGATGGTGGTATGGAGCGACTGGTACGCGTTGGACTTGGGGCTGGCGATGTAGTCTTTGATCCGCTCCTGGATCGGTGTCCAGTTGTGGTGAATGATGCCCAGCACGTGGTAGCAGTCCGGCACCGAGCGAACGATGACCCGAACGGCCATCAGATCGTAGATCTCGTCGAACGCCTTGCCCCGCTTCTTCATCTTCTGAACGATCGACCACAGGTGCTTGGGCCGGCCGGTGACCTCGAACCATTCGATGCCGGCCTGGCGCAGCTCGTAGTCCAGCGGGGTCTTCAATTTGAGAATGGTCTGCTCCCGGGCCGCCCGCTTGGCCTGCACCTGCTGGGCAAGCTCGCGATAGTCGTCCGGCTCCAGGAACTTGAAGGCGAGGTCTTCCAGCTCGGCCTTGATGCCGGCCATACCGAAGCGATGCGCCAGCGGCGCGTAGATCTCGCGGGTTTCGAGCGCTATGCGCGCCCGCCGCTCGGGGGGAAGGTGCTCCAGCGTGCGCATGTTGTGCAGCCGATCCGCCAGCTTGATGATGATGACGCGGGCGTCCTTGGCGATCGACAGCAGCAGCTTGCGATAATTCTCGACCTGCTCCTCAGCCGAGGAGTGAAAGGTCAGAGTCGAGATCTTGGTCAGACCATCCACGATACCTGCAACCTCGGGTCCGAACTCCCGGGCGATATCCTCGGTCCGCACGTCGGAGTCTTCCACCACGTCGTGGAGCAGCGCGGCGGCGATGGTGGTGCTGTCCAGCAGCTGCTCCGCCAGGATCAGGGCAACCGCGATGGTGTGGGAGACGAAGTCCTCGCCCGACATCCGCTTCTGGCCCCGGTGCGCGGTCGCGCTGAAGCGCAGGGCACGATCCACCAGCTCCAGATCGAGCCGGTCGGCGTGCTTCTCGAGCACGGCCCGGAGGTCGGGGGCAAGGTCAGGCAAGGTGCCGGTCACAGCAGGCCCGCGGTGGCAAAACTCACGAATCGATCTCCAGCAATGATGATGTGGTCGTACAAGGGCATATCGAGCAGCCGCCCTGCCGAAACCAGCTGCTTGGTAGCCGCCCGGTCTTCCGCCGACGGCGTCGGGTCGCCACTGGGATGGTTATGCACCACAATGATGCCCGCCGCTGCTTCGGCGATGGCGGCTCGAAACACCTCTCGAGGATGCACCAGCGAGCTGTTCAGCAATCCTCGAGTGATCAGCACGTCGCGCAGGACCTGACTCTGGCTGTCCAGGGCCAGGACGTGGAATTCCTCGACCTGGAGATCCCGCAGTCGAGTGCCAAACAGGCGGAGCACATCCTCCGGTTCCCGGATCCGCTGTACCGGCGGACGCTCCTCGTGCGCCGCCCGAGCCCCGAGCTCAAGGGCCGCAATAAGCCGCCCCGCTTTGGTCGGGCCGATACCCGGCGACCGAAGCAGCTCGGCACTGGGTCGTTGCGCCAGCCGTCTGAGTGAGCCTTCGCTGATCAGGAGCAGCTGCCGGGCAACCTCCAGGACGTCCTGCCCCCGGCTGCCTGTACCTAACACGATGGCAAGAAGTTCGGCGGTCGTCAACGCAGTGGGGCCCAGCGCCCACAGCCGCTCCCGCGGCCGGTCGGCTTGGGGGGTGGTGAAAGCCGGAAGCGCCATCCGTCAGGATAGCCGGTCCGGCTGCCGGTTAGGTGTCATTATCCTGCAGGAACAGCGGAACTTACGCGCTTGTATCTCACGGTGGTCATCTGAGCCAGAATGGCCAGCGCGGTCTCGGCCGGTTGCCGCCCACCCAGATCGAGCCCGATAGGCCCATGCAGCCGACCGATCTGCTCCTCGGTGAGGCCGGCCTCTCTCAACCGCTCCCGCCGGGAGTTCTGGGTCTTCCGCGAGCCAATCGCGCCGACGTAAGCCGCCGGTGAGCGCAGCGCTATCTGGAGGGCTGGCTCGTCGAACTTGGGATCGTGGGAGAGCACGCAAACATAACAGGCTGAGTCCAGGCCAATCCTATCGAACGCCTCTTCCGGCCAGGCCAAGATCAACTCGTCGGCCTCAGGAAACCGCTCTCGCCCCATAAAGGCCGGCCGGCCGTCGGCCACGATAGTCCGGTACCCCAGGGCCTTGGCCAGCGGGACCAGTGCCACCGCGATCTGGACCCCGCCGAAGATCACCAGCCTGGGTTGGCGGGGAAACACCTCGAGAAACACGGTCACAGGGCCTGCGTCGGTCTCGAATTCGCGGCTGGTGCTGGCTTCCTGGCTCAGGGCGGCGAGCGCCGCCTTCCGCAGCGACTCCCGGGAGACTCCCTCCGGTACTCGGCCGGCGAAATTTCCGTCCTCCAAGATGCGAACCGCGGTGCCGACACCGGTTCCGCCGATTACCGTTGCGACGACCTCACCGACGCGGCTCCGGGCCGCCACGATCACTTCGGAACTGACGGATGGCTCCACGAACACCTTGATGGTACCGCCGCAGGCGAGTCCGACTTCCCAGGCCCGCTCGTCGGTGACACCAAAGGTCACCAGCTTGGGGCTCCCGCGGGCAATCGCCTGCTCGATCTCCAGCGCAGTAGCGCTCTCGACGCATCCACCCGACACCGACCCCGCGATCACCCCGTCTCCCGCAGCCAGCATGCACGACCCCTCCGGCCGCGGCGCCGAGCCCCAGACGCTGGTCACGACAGCCCGGCCAAATGGTTTGCCGGCGCGAGCGAATCGGTCGTAGTCGTTGAGGAGATCCCGCATGGATCACGTTATAACGCTGCCAGGCGCTGCGCTAATAGTTCAAGGCCGAGAATGCTAAAAGGGCGCAGTCACGGCGAGGCAGCACGTCACAGACTTCCAACAGGAACAGGGCGAGGCCGACGACGGCGCTCGCGAAACTCAGGTACTACGCCCGCCTCCTTCTCCTTGAGGAGGTTCCACACCTTTTCGGGTGTGATCGGGATATCGATGTGGCGCACGCCAAGGTGTGCCAGGGCGTCCACCACGGCGTTCGCGATGGCCGGTGGCGCGCCGACAGTCGCCGACTCACCAACCCCCTTTGCCCCGAGCGGATGATGAGGTGATGGCGTGACGGTCCGGGCCGTCTCCCATCGCGGCGTCTCCACCGCCGTCGGCACCAGATAGTCGATGAAGCTCCCGCCGCGGATGTTGCCACTCGCGTCGTACTGAATTTCTTCCATGAGGGCAGGGGCCATTCCCTGGGTGAGCCCGCCGTGGATCTGCCCCTCAACCACCATGGGGTTGATGACGTTGCCGCAGTCGTCCACCGCGACGAAGCGGCGGATCTTCACCTCGCCCGTTTCTCGGTCGATGTCCACCACGCAGATGTAGCTACCGAATGGAAACGTGAGGTTCGGCGGGTCGTAGTAGTGCACCGCCTCGAGTCCGGCCTCGAGCCCCTGGGGGTGGTTGGTGTACGCCGCGAAGGCAATCTCCTGGATCGTCTTGGCCTTCTGAGGTGCTCCCTTGACGAAAAACTTGCCCACCTCCCATTCCAGGTCGTCCTCACTCACCTCCAGGAGGTGCGCCGCGATCTTCTTGGCCTTGTCGCGGATCTTCCGTGCAGCCATCGTCGCGGCCGCTCCCGCTGTAGGGGTCGAGCGGCTGGCATAGGTGCCGAGTCCGTACGGCGCCGTATCGGTGTCGCCCTCCTCCACCTGGACGTGCGCGGCCGGAATTCCCAGCTCCTCCGCGACGATCTGGGCGTAGGTCGTCTCGTGACCCTGGCCCTGCGACTTGGTGCCGAAGCGGGCAGTCGCCTTGCCGGTCGGATGGATCCGGATCTCGGCCGAGTCGAACATCTTGAGACCGAGGATGTCGAAGTCCTTCGACGGGCCAGCCCCGACGACCTCGGTAAAGCTGGAGATACCGATGCCCATGAGCTCGCCCCGAGCACGCTTTTCCGCCTGCTCCTTCCGTAGAGCCTTGTAATCGATGAGCTCCATGGCCTTCTGCAGGGCGCTGGCGTAGTCGCCGCTATCGTACTCCCAGCCGAGGATCGACTTGTAGGGAAACTTCTCCGCCGGGATGAAATTCTTCAGTCGAAGCTCGGCGGGGTCCATTCCCAGCTCGAGGGCCAGGACGTCGGTCATCCGCTCGATCGCATGGACCGCCTCGGTTACGCGGAAGGAGCACCGGTACGCGATCCCACCCGGTGGCTTGTTGGTGTACGCCGCGTCTACTTCGGCGAAGGCCTTCTGCATGCGATAGGACCCGGTGCAGATCGAGAAGAGACCGGCGGGAAACTTGGATGGATTGCAAGCCGCATCGGTGTAGCCGTGGTCGGCCACCGTCTTGATCCGCAGCGCGGTCATGGTGCCGTCGCGCCTGGCACCTAGTTCGGCGCTGATATGGTAGTCGCGGGCGAAGGAGTCGGCCTGGAGATTCTCCATCCGGTCTTCCATCCACTTGATTGGCTTGCCGGTCACCACCGATGCCGCGATCGCGATAACGTACCCCGGATAGACCGGCACCTTGCCGCCGAAACCACCCCCGATATCAGGGGAGATGATCCGGATTTTCTCCTCCGAGAGCCCAACGTGTCCCGCTACGAGCGCCACCACAGTCCGCACGGCATGTGGGGCCTGAGTGGTCATGTACACAGTCAGTTTGCCTTGGACTTTGTCGAAGTCCGCCACGCAGCCGCAGGTCTCGATCGAGGCCACATGGATTCGCGGGATGTAGATGCGCTGCTTCACCACGACGTCGGACTGCGCCAGCAGCGTCGCTGTGCCTTCTCGGTCCCCCACCTCCCAGTGGAAGATCCGGTTGTCCTTCCGGTCCTTCTTGTCGGTGCGGAGGACCGGGGCGTCTTCCTCCAGCGCCATGAACGGGTTCACGACCACGGGGAGCGGGTCGTAATCCACGTCGACCGCCTCTACGCCGTCGGCCGCTGCGTAGCGGCTGGTGGCGATGACGGCAGCCACCTCCTGCGCCTGGTACATCACTTTGTCGGTGGGCAGCACCATCTGGGTGTCCGACATCAGCGTCGGCATCCAATGGAGGTTGAACTGCTCCAGCGTCTTGCCGGTGATCACCGCGAGCACACCCGGGACCTTCAGGGCCGCTTCGGTGTTGATTGCCGTGATCCGTGCGTGCGCCAGCGGACTCCTTACGATATCCATGTACAGCATCCCAGGGAGCTGGAGATCATCTACGTATCGCCCCTGGCCCTGGAGGAAGCGGGGGTCCTCCTTGCGCTTCATCGAGTGTCCCATGCCGCACACGTCGGCTGATGTCTTGGGTGCCATAGTAGTCCTCTAGAGTCCCTGGGTGGTCACCGGTTGCGCCATCTTCTCCGCCGCGTATTGCACTGCCTTGACGATGTTCACGTAGCCGGTACAGCGGCAGAGATTGCCGGAGATCGCCCGGCGGATCTCCTCCTCCGACGGCTGAGGATTTCGTTGCAGCAGCGCGTGGCTGGTCATCATCATCCCCGGCGTGCAGTAACCGCACTGGAGGCCGTGCTCCTGCCAGAACCCTTCCTGGATAGGGTGCAGGGTGCCATCGCGCGCCAGGCCCTCCACCGTCGTTATGGATCCGCCGTCGGCCTGGACGGCCAGTAGCGTGCACGATTTGACCGGCTCGCCGTCGAGCAGGACGGTGCAGGCACCACAGTGGGTGGTGTCGCAACCAATATGGGTCCCGGTGAGCCGGAGCTCGTCGCGGATGAAATGCACCAGCAGGAGTCGCGACTCGACCTCTGCCCGGTGTGGGGTACCGTTCACGGTCACCGTGATCTCATGCGTCGCCATGTCACTTTCCTCCCGCTCGCTCGATTGCCTTGGCCAGCGCCCGGGTGGTGAGCACCCGGACCATGTCCCGCTTGTACTCTACCGAGCCCTTCCAGTCGGCCGTCGGCGATGCGGCCTCGGCCGCCAGCCGGCCGGCCTCGGCCAGAATGTTGGCTGCCGTCCTCTTGCCTCTCAGGAACGCCTCCGCCTTCTCCGCTCGCACCGGTGTCTCGGCGACGCTCGTCAGGCCGATGCGCGCGGCCTGGATGCTGCCGCCGGCATCGAGCATTACCTGCGCCGCCACGGCCACAGTGGCATAGTCCCCGACCTTGCGCTCCAGCTTGAGATACGAGCCGCCGGACCGAGCCGGAGGTGTCGGAATCCGGATTTCGATGAGAATCTCGTCGGGCTCGAGCGCCGTTTCGAACGGGCCACGGAAGAACTGGTCGATCGGAATGGTCCGTTTCCCCTTCGGGCCGCGTGCCACAATCTCAGCACCGAGCGCAAGCATCGTGGCAGGATGGTCGTTGGCCGGGTCGGCGTGGGCCAGATTGCCGCCCACGGTGGCGCGGTTTCGGACCAGCGGGTCCGCGATGACCAGCGTCGTGTCGGTGAGGAGCGGGTACCTGGTTCGTATCAGCTCCGAGCGTTCGAGCTCGCACTCACGGGTCGCGCCGCCGATTCGGAGGAAGCCGCCTTCCTCCTCGATGTACGACAAGCCGGGAATGTGACCCAGATCCACCAGCATGCCCACGCTGCTGAGGCGGAGTTTGAGAAGAGGGAGAAGGCTCTGGCCGCCCGAGAGTACCTTGGCCTGATCGCCGTGCCGCTGGAGGAGACCGATCGCCTCGTCGAGGGTGGCGGGGGCCTCGTAGTCGAATCGCGCGGGGATCATACGGTGGTTCCTTTCTCAGGTCTGAATTCAGGCCGACAGCGTGGAGACCATTCGCTCCAG
>Ga0075421_100002271_pt1 | contig 22867 bp, 25 predicted proteins | sample SoiMetdeltSBSDD5_FD_75292 | JGI IMG/M metagenome (GOLD analysis project Ga0075421, IMG submission 75292) | Bulk soil microbial communities from a Populus tree surrounding site in Tennessee, USA - Soil MetaG P. deltoides SBSDD5 | ecosystem: Environmental > Terrestrial > Soil > Tree plantation...
ACGTCGGATTGCACCCGCCGATCTTAGCCCAAGCGCGAATCGACGACCGCGAGCGGCGCCTTCCCCTGCACGTACGTCACTTCACGGACGCCGAGCATCCGGTGCGCCTCCTCGGCGGCGATCTTCAGCGGACCCGGTGATGGCCCGTCACCCGGCGCCGGCTGTGGGAACGCGGTGGACATCGCAGTGTGGAACGTGACGTTGCCCTCGACCTTCTGGAGCACCTGGTGGATGTGGCCATTGAGCACCGTCACGGAGCCAAATCGACGCACGTAGCCGAGCGCCTCCGCGCCATCCGCCGTGGCCCAGCCCCACGCGGGATACACGGCCCAGAGCGGGACGTGCGTGAAGAGCACGATCGGCGTGCTCGCGCCCAGCCCGGCGACGTCCTGCGCCAGCCATTCGAGCTGCTCGGCCCCCAGCGCGCCGATGCCACCCGCCTTGTAGGTGAGCACGTTCACGAGGCCGACGAAGTGCACGCCCTTGTAGTCGAAGCTCTGCCACCCGTGGCCATTGTCGCCGGGAAACCGGCTCAGGTATTCCTTGCCGCCATCGAGAAACACGTCGTTCTCGCCGGGCGCATAGAACACGCGCTCCGCGCGGACGGCTTTGAGATGCTCGGTGACGGTGTCGAACGCACCGGGTTTTTGCGCATGCGTGAGATCACCGGTGTGGATGACGAAGGCCGGTCGCTGCGCGCGCGCGTTGAGGCGGGCGATCGCCTCCTGCATCGTGGCCACCGGATCGGCGTTTGCCTGGCCTGTGAACCCGATGTGGGTATCGCTGATCTGGGCGAACGTGAAATCGGCGGCCGGCATTTCCGCGGCATCGGCGAGCGTGCGCGACGAGAGCACACCGCCGTTCACGGCCCACACGAGCCCCGTCCCCGCCCAGGTCATGCACTGAAGGAACTGGCGACGATCGACGTTCATGATGTCTCCTTGGATGCGCGTCACCGGACGACGACGTCGGCGTGCATGTGCGGATGCAGTGCGCAGAAGTAGTGATAGGTCCCCGGCGTCGCGAACGTGTACGAGAACCGGCCCGCGCTCTCGAGCGCTTCGGACTTGAAGACGCCCTCGGCGGAGGTGACCGTGTGCGGCTCTTCGTCATCGTTGAGCCACGTGACGGTCGTGCCGACGGCCACACTGACCGAGCCGGGGCGGAACGCGAAGTCCTTGACGTCCACCGTGACGGAAGAGGGTGCAGCGCCCGCGCCGTTGCTCGCGCCGAGTGCGAGCGCAGTGGCCGCCAGCGCGGCGGCGATCCATGACGTGCTTCGAATCTGTGCCATCACCTCGTATCTCCTTTGGGTGCGGCGACCTCGCCGCTCCATTCCTGCCAACGCAGGCGCCGCGGAACCGTTCCGTTCAAAAAATCAATGGCGTGACGGAACGAATGTGCGCTTCGCGCGTTAGCGGCGGTGGAGGTGATCCGGCCGCAGCGCGGAATCCCGGAGGCCGAGGCGCGATGCCGCGGCGCGGTGGCGTGATCGCCAGGCGAGGCGGCGGTGCAGAGTGACGATGGCGCGAGGCGTATCATGAGGCCGGCATGTGGGACTCGACGGGGCGACGGGCGCTGGGGCGAGAGGCGCTCGCGTACGCCGATGTTCTTCACAATCTTGCTCGCTATCTCACCGGCAACACCGTCGATGCCGAAGATCTCGTGCAGGAAACCTACGCGCGGGCGCTGCGTTCAGCCGATCAGTTCACGCCGGGCACCAATCTCAAGGCGTGGCTGTGCCGGATCCTCCGCAATACGTTCCTCAGCGTGTACCGGCGCCGGCGTCACGATCCCGTCGTGGGCGGGCTCGACACCGTGAACCCCGGAATACCTACCGCCCCCGAGGAAAGTTTTCTGGGCGACCTCGAACTCGATCGCTTGCGAAAAGTGGTGGGCGAGGAGATCGAGCGCGCGCTCATGAGCCTGACCGACGATGCGCGCACGGTCATCCTCCTCGACCTCGAAGGCCTCACGGAGGTCGAGGTGGCCGACGTGCTCGGCTGTCCCGTGGGAACGGTGAAATCACGGCTGGCTCGCGCCCGCGCCGCGCTTCGCCTGCGTCTGCGCGACTATGCGACAGGCTGACCGCATGCGCTGCGACGACATCCGCCCCCGCCTCCTCGATCGCCAGCGTGACCGGCTCGACGCCGAGGAGGAGTCGGCGCTACGCGCACACGTCGCCGAATGCGCATCGTGCGCCCACGAGGAGCAGGCGGAGCGGCTTCTCACCGAGGCGCTCGAGCATCGCCTGCCGCAGCATCCGGCGTCGCCTGCGCTGAAGCGGCGACTGGCGGCGGCATGGCCGGCGCCGGAGACGCCGCCCGCGCGGTGGCGCGCGCGTCTGCGCGGGTGGGCGCCGGCGCTGGCGGCGGCCGCGGTCGTCGTCGTTCTCGTTCCGTTCCTGGTCTCCGCACCGGCGCTGCTCCGCGGGCGCGCCGGCATGGGCGCGCTGGTCACCGAGGCCGTCAACGACCACCTGCGTGTGGTCAGCAGCGAGCATCCGCTCGACATCGCGAGCGGCGGCGTCCATCAGGTGAAGCCCTGGTTCGAGGGCCGCCTCGATTTCGCTCCCGTCGTGGCCTTCGGCGGCGATGCCGACTTCCCGCTTCAGGGTGGCGCCATCGGGTGGTTCATCGACCGGAAGGCGGCCACGTTCGTCTTCAAGCGCCGACTGCACGCCATCTCGCTGTTCGTGTTCCGGGCCGAAGGCCTGCCGTGGTCAGCGCGCGACGCGCAGCGGGTCGGCGCCGTGGACGTCTCCTCGAGGACCGCGCGGGGATTCAACGTGCTGCTCTGGCGCAACGGAGATCTCGGCTACGCCCTGGTCTCCGACGTCGATTCCACCGAGCTGCGTGAGCTCGCGGAGAGAATCATCGGTCCGCGTTGAGCGTCGCCGTCACGGCACCCAGCGCACGGCGTCTGCTTCGGGCTCGACCGGGCGGGCCTCACCGCCCGCGACGGGGATCATCCACATACGCCCGGAACCGGGATTCCCGATCGTCGTCCGCCGAAACGCGATCCACCCGTCGTCGGCGGACCACTGCGGCTCATCGTCCGCGCTGCCAGGGGGCGGAGCCGTGAGCGGCCGACGGGCGCCGGTCTCGACGTCGATCAGCGCGATGGCAAATGCTCGCTCGGCCGGACGCCCGATGGCCGGCGCCGTCGCCACCGCAATCGCGTCGGACGCGTGCGCGAAGCGCGGCGAATGCGTGTCCGCGTCCGGTGGCGACAGCGCTCGCACGCTGCCGTCGCGACCGTAGCGGAGGACGCGCCGGCGCAGCGCGGGATCGCCGGGATCGACGTCCACCACGGCCAGTCCATCGCCGCGCGGCGATGCATTCCCGACGGCGAGGAAGGGGCCGATAGTCCCGCGGCGGGTGCCGTCGAGATCCACGAGCGCGAAGTCCCAGTTGCGGTCACGCACGATGACGCTGCGCCGATCCGGCGTGAGCGCGTAGGAGTCGCGCCGGTACACGATCTCCACGAGCGAGCGCTTCAAGATTTCCATCACGAGGGGGCCGGCGAGGCGAGCGCTCGCACCGCCGTCGCCGAACGGCTCGACGGTCGGCCCGGGCGCCTCGAGTCTCACGATCAACACACGGCCCGCCTCGTCCGCGCGTGCTCCTATGAAGAGCAGCGCGCGCTCCGCCGCCCATTCGAGGTCACGCACGTCGAGATCGCGGGGAACTGCGATGCGGAGCGACGCCTGCCGTGCACGCTGAACTACCAGCTGACGCTCCCGAGCATCGACGTAGGCGAGCGCGCCGCTGCTGCTGAGGGCGAACGCGCCGACGGGCCCATCGACGACGCGGCCGGCTTCGCCGCGCGCGGCTCGAGGCGCCACCGGTTCACCGCCGCTCCCCACGGTGGTGCGCACGAGCCCGGAACGTGTGCGCGCGAGGAGCGCCGCCGCCCGCGTCCTGAACGTGAGCACGAGCGGGCGCGGCAGCGCGCGACCACCGCGGTCGTGGACGCCGTGGCCGATCGTCACCGTGTAGCTCGTGCCCGCGCCGAGGCTGGCGCGCGGGGTGAAGGCGAGGCGTCGGCCCGCGACGCTGGTGAAGCCGGCCACGGGCGGTGCGACCGTGATCGCCGCCCCCATCGTGGCGTCGTCGAGGGGACGGCTGAACGTGACGACGATCTGCGTGGTGGGCGCGACGTCGGCAGCCCCGGCGGCGGGGCTCACGTCGATGATGGTGAGCGGACGGGGCACGGCGAAGAGCACGATCGCCACGATGGCGACGCCCAGGACGAGGATGACGACAGCCGACAGCGCGTGGAAGCGGAGCGCGCGCGCGTCAGTAGAGATACGGCTGATCCGGCCGCGCCGTCGGTGTGACCGCGGTCGCCGCGATCACAGCGCGCCGCCGCCCGTCCGCGTCGTGGACCTGCCACGTTCCCTCCACCTCGACCCACCGGCCCGCGTCCGGCGCGGGCCCCGAGCTTTCGACGGGGAGCCCGACCGGCTGCGCGTCCACGGCGCAGCACTGCACGACGAAGCGCGCGACGAGGAACCAGCGGTCGGGCAGGCTCGGATCGCGGTGCACGAAGCCCGTCACCCGCACCGGTTTGCCGACGTGGCGCCCGGGCTCGGGATCGGCGGCGAACGCCTTGACCCAGTCCTTGATCGTGTAGCGCTCGGGGCGCGCTTCGACGTCGAACGTCGCGGCGTCGCCACGCCCCAGCGAGGTGCTGGCGACGCCGCGCTGGCTCGCGGTGGCGGGGCTGAGCGGCTGGGCGGGGAGCACGAAGCCGAGAACGACGGGCACGGCGAGCGCGGCCATGGCGAGTCGCGACACGTGAGGGCCGTCGGCGCGCCACGAAGCAACGCCGAGAGCCACGAGCACGGCGCCGGTCACCGCGGTGGGCACGACGTAGATCGGGTGGATATAGAAGTAGAGGCCGCCGGTCGCGAACAGATAGAGGAAGTACAGGCCGTACGCGAGCGCGAGGGCCGCGACGCCGCCCTTCATCCCATCCCGTAGTTCAGAACGAGGCCGAGCAGGAACACCAGCTCCGTCACCACCACCGCCACCAGCCCCACTGTCTTCGCCGAGAACACCGTGAGCATCAGCAAGAGGCTCTTGATGTCGATCATGGGGCCGAAGACCAGGAACGCCATCAGCGACCCGTCCGTGAACGTGCCCGCGTAGGCGAGGGCGACGAACGCATCGACGGTGGAGCAGATCGACAGCACGACCGCGAGCGCCATCATCACGGCTACCGACACCACCGGTCCTTGCCCGACGCCGAGGAGAGCCGCGCGCGGCACCAGCGTCTGCGTCAGCGCCGCGAGGCCGGCGCCGACGACGAGCACCGAGCCCATCTCCGTGAACTCGACGAGCGTCCCGCGCGCGAAGCTCCGGAATCGCGCCGCCGGTGCGGCGTGCTGGTGGTCATCGGAGGGCGCGCGCCGGCGGAGCAGATCGGCGGGGCGCGGATGCCAGGTGAGGAGGAGACCGACGGACATCGCCACCACGAACGTGAGGCCGAGCCGATAGAGCACGACCGACGGTCGCTCCCGGAACGCGGCGAAGGTCGAGAGCGCGACGACGGGGTTGAGCGCGGGCGCGGAGAGTAAGAACACCATGGCGGCGGCGGCCGGCACGCCGCGCGTGACGAGGCGGCGCGCCACCGGCACGTTGCCGCACTCGCACACCGGGAACAGCGCGCCGAGGCCGGCCATGGCGGCGAGCGAGCCCACGCGGTGCCGGGGTAGCCAGCGCACGACGCGGTCGCCGGAAAGCAGGAGCGCGAGCGCCTGGGAGACGAGCACACCCAGGAGCAGGAACGGGGCCGCCTCGATGATCACGCCGAGGAAGATCGTGACCCCGTCCTGCGCCCGGGCGAGCGCGGACACCTGCTACTCTCCGACCCCTTTCTGGCCGCGGGCCTTGAGCGCGATCGCGCGCGTGGTGGCGCCGCTGCCATCGACGATCTTCGTCGGCAGCGCGATGTAGAAGGCGCCGCGCACGGGCAGCTTACCGACGTTGGTGAGCAGCTCGTCCCACGTCATGCCGTACTTGAGGCCGGCCACGTGCGTGGCTTGGCCCGCTTCGACCGGGCCCATGCTGGGCCCGTCGGAGCCGAGGTGCTTGATGCCTTTCGAGTTCAGATACTCCATCGTCTCCGGCCCGGGCGCGGGCCAGCCCGGCGATTTCTGGAGGATGAGGGGATCGAAGGCGAGGCGGTTTCCTTCCGGGAACGGCTTGTAGTACTTGTCGGAGTACCCCGAGTAGAAGAGCACGATCTCGCCCCGCTGGAGCGCGCCGTTCTTCGCTTCCCAGTCACGGACCATCTGGGGCGTGATGATCGGGCTCTTGCCGTTGGGCGCCTTGTCGAGGATCGAGCGCACGTCGATGACCGCGGCCGGGCCCAGCCACTGCGACACCGACATCTTGTCGCAGGTCATTTTCCCCATCGGGCCCTCGAACGGCATCCCCGAGCCCTCGGGCGGGATGAAGTGGGCGGGGCAGTCGAGCTGCGTGCCCGTGTGCTCGTCGATCACGTAGCGCTGTCCGTAGTACGGAAACACGCTCTGGGCGAGGTTGTCGCTGTACGTGCCCTTCACCGGCTTGAACCAGTTGAACGTCCACCGCTGGAAGGGCGCGTGCGTGGGCCAGTGCGCGGGCAATTGCTCGGAGATCAGCACCGTGAGATCGACGACCTCGGCGTCTTTCATGGCGCCCGCGATGGTGGCGCCGACGTTGCTCTGCGCGTCGACGCCGCGCAGGCCCGCCGTCCAGGCGGCCGCACTACCGACGAGGAGAAGCGTCAAGACGACTCGTACAGACTTCATCGAAGTCCTCCCAGAAAAAGGTCGGGAACCAGATCACCGGCACCGCGCGCACGGAAACGATCCACTCTCACCTCCTCGGACGACGCCGACGTCGTCGCGGGCGCATGCTAGGAGCCCGCGCGCGGGCTTGTCAAGACGGACGCCGCTCCGAGGCGGCCCGTGGTTCAATACGATTCGCGATGACGTTGCCCGCGCCGTTCGATGTCGTCGGTGGTCCGTTCTTGCTCCTGATTCTAGCGCTCTGCTTCGCGCTGGAGACGGTACGACCGCTCCGCGCTCGCGTGCAGCGGCGCGGGCAACGGGTCGCGACCAATCTCTCGATGATGGCGGCCGCGACGCTCATCATGCGCGGTCTCGTGATTCCGGTGAGCGTGCTCGTCGCGACGTTCGTGGCCGGCCGAGGTTGGGGCCTCGTCCCGTTGCTCGGCCTTCCCGCGGCCGCCGCCGCCGGCCTCGCCTTCATCGTCACCGATTACTCGACCTGGCTCTGGCACCGGCTCAACCACCGTGTGCCGCTCCTGTGGCGCTTTCACTCCGTCCATCACACCGATCTCGACCTCGACGTCACGACCGCCTTCCGTTTTCACGCCGGAGAGCTGACACTGTCGCTCGGCTTCCGGATTCTCCAGATCGTGGTGATCGGCCTGGATCCCGTCCTCCTGCTCGTGTACGAGGTGGTCATGGACGGCGCCACCCAGTTCCACCACAGCAACCTCCGACTGCCGCTCACGGTGGAGCGCGCCTTGAATCTCGTCCTCGTCACCCCGCGCATGCACGCGATCCATCATTCGATCGTCGAGCGCGAGACCAACGCGAACTGGTCGGTCGTTTTCTCGTGGTGGGATCGACTTCACGGCACGCTCCGGCTCGACGTCGCGCAGGAGGCGCTGGTGATCGGGCTGCCGGCGTATCGAGCGGCAGCGGCGCTCACGTTCGCGAACCTGGTCGTCATGCCGTTCCGCCGGCACGACGGGTGGTGGCTTCTTCCCAACGGCGACTATCCGGACCGTCCACCGCGCGGAGCGCCGACACGCCTCGCGGCGTAGCGCACCGGTGAGCCGGCGCAAGGCACGGAGACGCGCCATCCGATGAGGGATATCGCGCTGTCGGTCATCATTCCCGCCCGCAACGATGCGGAGGCGCTCAGCCGCACGCTCGGTGATCTGGAGCACCTGGAGATGCGGGAGCGCGTCGAGGTCATCGTGGCGGCGGCGGGGGAGCGCCCGGGCACAGAGCGCGCGGTCGGCGGCCGCGCGCGGCTGCTGTGGCCGGACGGCTCCACCCGTGCGCGGCTCATGAATGCCGGCGCGGCCGTGGCGGGCGCGCCGGCGCTGCTGTTCCTGCACGCCGACTCGCTGCCACCGCGGGACGCCGTCGCGCTGATCGGCGCCGCTCTCGAGGGCCCGGACGTCGTGGGCGGCGCCTTCGAGTTCCGCTTTGCGGAGCCGGTGCGGACGCTGCGGCTGTTGACGGCGATGAACCGCATTCGTTACCGCACCACGCGCAACTACTACGGCGACCAGGGCCTCTTCGTGCGTGCGGAGGTCTTTCACCGCCTTGGTGGCTTCCGTGACCTCGCGTTGATGGAAGATCTCGACTGGAGCCGGCGGCTCCGGCGCGCCGGCCGCACCGTGCTCATCACGACGCCGATCGTGTCTTCGGGCCGGCGGTTCCTGGCGCGGGGGCCGTGGCGCACGACCGCGTTCTGCGCCTGGTTGCTGTTGCTCTATACGCTGCGCCTGGACACCGACCGCTATGCGGAGCATTGGCGCGGCCCCGCCGATCGAGCGCCCGGCAGCCCGTGGCCGAGGCCATCGCGGCGGTGACACGATGCACGACGACGATGCCGCCACGACGAGGAACGACGACGCGGCGATGACCGACGGCGGCGATGACGTGACGACCGCGCTGATGCCCGTGATCGCGATCATGGCGAAGGCGCCGGAGCCGGGACACGTGAAGACGCGTCTCTGCCCACCGCTGTCCGGGGAGACCGCCGCCGAGCTGGCGCGATGCTTCCTGCTCGATACCGTCGAGCGCGTGCGCGGGATCGAGCGCACGCGTTCCGCGATCCTCTATACGCCGCCCGAGGCGCAGACGTTCTTCGCGGGCGTCGCGCCCGGGTACGTGCTCGTCCCGCAGTCCGGCGGCGATCTGGGCGCGCGTATGGCGTCCGCGTTCGACGTCTTGCTTGCGCGCGGTCATTCGCCCGTGCTGGTGATCGGCAGCGATACGCCGAGCTTGCCGCGGACGGTCTTTCACGACGCGCTCGCCCGCTTCGCTGAGCCCGAGATCGATCTCGTGCTGGGACCGAGCGATGACGGCGGTTACTACTTGATCGGCCTCCGCGCGCGGCATCCCGAGCTCTTCGATGCGATGCCGTGGAGCTCGGATCGGGTGGCGCAGGAGACGTTACGCCGCGGGGAGAAGGCGGGCCTGGGTATCGCCGTGTTACCGCGCTGGTTCGACGTGGACACGCCCGCTGACCTCGCGCGGCTGGCGCAGTCCTTTCACGATACGGGGGAATCGGAGATGCACACCGCCCGATTCCTCCGGGATCTCGCATGGCGCTGACAGGCTCTCGCGCGGCGTTGACGGTGCTCTCGGGCGGCGTGGACGCGCTCTCGCCGACAATGGATCAGTAGCGTCCGCGCGAGCGTTCCTTCACCGGCATCGACTCCAGGCAACACGTCCACCAGCCGGTCCTGATCGTCTCCACGAAATGCGGAGGGAGGCCTTCGTCGGTCATTTCGCCCGCCAGGCGTGCGTGATCGTAGTCCACGGGCACGAACTCGACGGCGACGTCGTCGCCGGCCGTGAGCAGCGTGTACCACACACGCGGGGTCCCGTCGTTCTCGGGCCGCCCGAGCGCGCCGACGTTGACGGCGTGCCGTCCACTCGGTAACCGGCGCTCCCACTTGATGCCGGTGTGCGTGAAGCAGACGACCTCGCTCTCGGTGTCGCGGCAGAACTTCTCGAGCAAGCCGTCGGGGGTCGTCGTTTCCCAGAGGAACTCGTTCACCTGGCGCGGGGAGCCGTGGCAGAGCAGCACGCGCGCGTTACCGACCCGGAGCCGCAGCGCGGGTGGGAGCGTCGCCAGCCAGTGGCGATTGGCGGCGGACGTGTGACGGAGCGTGTAGTCGTACGAAATCCGCGCGAAATGGTTGTCGCGGGGGTCGGTGTAGCCGCAGCCGCAGTCGGCGGCCCCGTCCGCGATGGCGAGGTCGTAGTTGCCTTGGACGCATCTCACCCCGGCGTCCTGCAGCAGCGGGAAGACGCGGTCGGGATGGGGCCCGAAGCCACCGAGGTCACCGAGGCAGTACACGGCCTCGGCATCGCGCGCGCGCGCGTCGGCGAGCGCCGCCTCCAGCGCGAGGTGATTCGCGTACACGCCGCCGATGAGGGCCACGCGCCGCGCGCTCAGAAGTTCGTGCACGTGATCCCGGTCTCGTAGCACGTGGAGCAGGCGGTATGATCCAGCGCGTTCGGGACGAGGGCGTCGGCGAGTCGATCGTCGCCAACTCGCGCGCGCGGCAGCCCGGCGAGAATCGGACACGCATAGATCCCGCCCGCGGCCACCACCCGCGTCTCCGTGCACTGAAGTCGCGCGACGTCGAATCCCTCGAGATCGGCGTTGGTCAGCATGCGATCGGAGCGGTGGCCGGCGCAACGGCCGAGCGGGAGCACGGGCAGGATCTTGATCCGCGGCGGCTCGATCCCGGCTTCGAGAAGGACGGTCCGAAGCCGCTCGTAGAGCGACCCGCCGTGTGAGGGAGCGACGATCTCGGTGGCGGTGACGATCGGCGGAAGCCCGCGCGCGGCGAGGCGCCGGATCGCGCCGAGCGCGTTCGCGAAGCTCCCGCGTCCGCGGATGGCGTCGTTCTCGGCGGCGGTGGGCGCGTCGAGGCTGACCCGGATCTCGAGCGAGTAGCGCGCGAGCCCGGACATCCGCGCGAGGCGATCGGCGAGAGCGTCGTCGATGAGCGTCCCGTTCGTGAGCACGGTGACGGGCGCCACCGCGAGCGCGTCTTGGAGCAGGGACAAGATCTCCGGGTGCAGGAAGGGCTCGCCGCCGGTGAAGTACACCTCGCGCACCCCCAGCGCCTCCGCTTCGCGGAGATACCGGCGCACGACGTCGGGCGCCAGCATTCCGAGCCAGGGATCACGCGGGCCACTCGCGTTGAAGCAGTGACGGCAGGCGAGGTTGCAGAGTGTTCCGGTGATCTGGAACCAGAGCGAGCGCAGCTCCCGGAACGGCGCGCGCGGGGCCGCGTGGGGACGCGCGGCGATCACCAGCGGCTTCATATGACGCCCAGATTAAACCCCAACTGCCTTTTCATTCGGACGCGGTGGAGGCTGCGTGATGTCAGGTCGTCGCGACGAGCAGCTGCTCCGAGCTCGACGGCCGAAGGCCATCCGTCCTGCCCGCGAAGTAGCGCTCCGTAAGCGTGGCTGCCGAGACGTGCTGGACGTCTCTGAAACCGGCTTCGCGGACCAGCACGAGCATCTCCGACGGGCTGAAGAAGCTGATGATCGGTGTGCCGGCTGCTCGCGCGCCTTTCTCGGTCGCCTGGCGGAGGGGCCGCTCCTCGGATTCGACGAGCGCCAAGGGCACCATGAACGTCATCGCAAGCGTGGAGCCCGGCGCGAGTGCCGCGATCCGGCGCAGCGTGCCCACGATCGCGTCCTTCGTGAGGTACATCGTCACGCCGGTGGAGGCCACGACCGCTGGCTCGGTTCGATCGAAGCCGGCGCTCGCGAGCCGGTCCCACCACGAGCCGTCTCCCTCGAAATCGACCGGCACGAGCCGCAGCCACTCCGCGATGCCGAAGCCGAGATCGATCAGGCGCTGCCGCTTCCAGGCCAGAGGACCCGGCCGATCGACCTCGAATACGCGCACTCTCGACGCGATCTCCGGCCTGCGCTGGGCGAAGGTGTCGAGGCCGGCTCCGAGGATCACGTACTGGCTGACGCCGCGGGCAGCGTGTTCCACGACGAGATCCTCGACGCAGCGCGCACGGGCCACGATCGAGGCGCGGGCGCGGCTGGTGGCGTGCGGGTCCATGTCCGGACGCTTGCGCCAGCCGTCGTCGGGGGCGGCGAGCCGCAGGCCAATCTCGTCTTCGAGCACATGCGGAGGCGGATCGACCTGAACGTGCATGGCACGCCACAAGGCGACCCGCACCGCGGTGCTATCCGGCGCCGGCCGCGGGTGCCGGCGCTCATCGTCGGTCACTCGTGCGCTGGGCGTCGTCCGGCGCCTTCGAGCCGCGGATCGAAGTCCGGCTCGAGCCGAAGCGTATCAGCGATCTTGGTCACCGTGTTGAAGAGCTGGACCACTTCGACGGCCTCCGTCAGACCCTGCTCGGTGAGACCGAGGCGGCGCGCCTCGCGAAGGTGGAGATCCACGCCGTAGTCGGATTTGCCCGTCATCGACGCCGCCAGCGCCAGGACTTCTTTCATCCGGCGATCGAGCGCGCGGTCGCTGAACGCGGCCCGCGTCGCGCTCCAGTAGCCGCTGAGAAAGATGGGATCGCGCGCCATCCAGCGAAACACTGCGGGCGGACCCTCCATGGCGTAGAAACCGGCGATCTCGTCGAGCACGGTCTTGACCTCGGGCTCGAACGTCTCCGGGATCGGCACCAGCGGCGTGCGACCGGTGGGCGCGAACTCCGGGGACATCCGCAGGCCGTCGGCGACGGCGTTCAGCGCGTGGGTGACGCCGGCGACGTACGCGACCTCGTACCACACGCGGTCATCGGAGAACCCTTGCAGCTTCCCGGCTGCGCTGTGGGCGACCAGTCAATACTCGCAGACGTTGATCGCGCTCACGGTCGCGGCGATCAGCTCCTTCTCGCCGCGGCTGAGGGCGCCGTCGGCCATGGCGCGGCGCGAGGCGCGGCCGTACGGCCGGCCGAACTCGGGGACGGTGAGGAGCACGCGGCTCATCTTGGGAACGAAGTCGATCTTGAACCACGCCTTCGTTGCCTCGCAGAACTTCTGGTCCTCGGCGCTCAGGTCCTGCGTCTCGGTCAACCGCACGATCTCCACCGTCACACCTCCGCGTCGGAATGCGGCGCCCGGGCGCGCCGGCGAGCATCGTACCTCACCCGGGCGCTCGCGGGAGGCGATGTGGACGCTCGAGTCTCGCGCGGGAGACGCCGTCGCCATCCCGGAGCGTGCCGCGCACGTTTCGTGCGGGGTCTTTCACCTTTGGCCAGCCGTAGTGGGCCATCGTGCCGCCCAGAATGATTCTGACAACCAGCAGGACGAGATCGGTGTAGCCGGCGAGCGGCGCCCACGCGCTGTACGTCATGACGCTCTTTCGACGTTCCGCGGCGATCGGTGGTTCCCGACCGAGCGCCGTCCTAGCTGCGATAGCGTTCCGCCTGGGCCACGATGTCCATCCCCACCATCTCGCTCCACGACTGCAGCAACGTCGTCACCACCGGGCCCGGCTTGCCGTCACCGAGGGCGAGGCCGTTCACGCGCACGACGGGCAGCAGACAGAACGTGCTCGCCGTCAGCATCGCCTCTTCCGCCTGGTAGAGGTCGAACATCGTGAAATGGCCCTCGTCGGTCTGGATCCCGAGCTTCTCGGCGAGCTCCACCGCCGTGAGCAGGCTCACGCCGGTGAGGTGCGTGCGGCGCTGCGGGATCCGGAGCACGCCGTTGGAGACGAACAGGAAGTCCGAGCCGCTGCTCTCGGCGATGTTGCCATCGACGTCGAGCATCAGCGCGAACGCGTCCGGATCCACGGCCTTCGCCTCGAACTCCGCCTGGAAGTGATTCATCTTGTTGGAGACCTTTGCGCGCGGCGACACGGCGTCGGGCGGCGTGCGGCGGGTGGCGGCGACGACCACGTGTGCGCCGTCGTGGTAGTACCGCGCGTGCGTGGGAAAGGCGAGGGGAAGGCCATAGACGGTGACGGTCGGGGTCATCCCGTGCGGCGAGTAGATCCCGCTCACGGGGCCGCGGCTGGCTTGCATGGTGAGGAGATAGTCGCCGTCACCGGCCGTGCGCGCGGGCTCGTTGCGCCGCGCCACTTCCGCGCAGATCGCCACGATCTCTGCCTTGCTGAGCCGGGGATCGATGCGGGCATAGCGCAGCGATCGAAAGAAGCGCTCCACGTGCTCCTCAAGCTTGAAGAGCTTTCCCTCGAACGTGCGGGTAGCGTCGTAGACAGCGTCGCCCCAGCGGAAGCCGCGATCGAGCACGGAGATCTTGGCGTCGGCTTCGGGGACGTAGCTGCCGTTGAGGTAGATCACACGCTCGGTCATGGTCGATTCGCTTCCTTTCCGTCAGCGCATGCGCCGGAGGAACTCTTTCAAGGTCGGATCTTTCGGACGCTCCAGGATCTCGGCGGGCGTGCCGAGCTCCACGATCGAGCCCTCGGACAGATAGGCGATCCGGTGTGCGATCTCGCGGGCAAACCCGAGGGCGTGCGTGACCAGCACCATCATGATGCGGTCCGACAGCAGCGCGCGGATGACATCCTCCACCTCACCCACGAGCTCGGGATCCAGCGCGGACGTGATCTCGTCGAAGAGGAGGATCTTCGGGCGCATGGCGAGCGCACGCGCGATGGCGACGCGCTGCTGTTGCCCGCCCGACAGCTGCGCCGGGTACGCCGAGATCTTCGCTTCCAGCCCCACCCGCGTGAGCAACCGGCGGCCGAGGGCGTCCGCTTCGGCGGCGGGCACGCGCTGGGAGAACCGGGGCCCGAGCACGACGTTCTCGAGCGCGGTCATGTGCGGGAAGAGGTTGTACTGCTGAAACACGATGCCCATCGTCTGCCGCATGCGGCGGGCCTCTGCCTCGGACACGCGGTGCCGCCGGCCATCGGCGGCGGCGCGATACCAGAGCGGCTCGCCGTCGAGCCGGATCTCGCCGCCGTCGTACTCTTCCAGGAAGTTGATGCAGCGGAGGAGCGTGGTCTTGCCGCAGCCGCTGCGGCCGATGAGCGCGACCACCTCGCCGTCCGCGATGTCGAGATCGACACCTCGCAACACGGGCAGGGTTCCGAACGATTTCTGCAAGCCGCGGATCCGGATCACGCGCGCTCTCCCACGAAGCCGCGCAGCATGAGCCGCCGCTCCAGCCATCGCCCGATCCGGTCCACCCCGAAGCACATGACGAAGTAGAGCGCGGCCGCGACCCCGAGGATGGTGAAGACGGCAAGCGTCCGCTCGATGATCTCGCGGGCGGCGAGCGTGAGCTCCCACACGCTGATGATGGAGAGCACGGACGACGCCTTCACGGTCATCACGCACACGTTGACGTACGGCGGCAGCGTGTAGCGCGTGACGAGCGGCGCGATGACCTTCCGGAACTTCGCGAGCGGCGGCAGACCGAGGCTGCGGGCCGATTCCCACTGCGGACGCGGGATCGAGAGGACGCCGCCGCGGAACACTTCCGCGAACAGCGCCCCCACGTACAAGACGAGCACGAGCGTGCCCGCGATGTAGGGCCCCGTGCGCAGGTCGAGCGCGGGCAGCGCGTAGAACACGAGCAGCGCGAGCACGAGCAGCGGCGTGCCGCGGACGACGTAGACGTAGAGCCCGTAGAGCGCGCGCACGACGGCGAAGCGCGAGAAGGCGAGCGGGGTGAGCGCGATCGCGAACAGCGTCCCGCCCGCGATGGCGGCGGCAGCGAGGGCCAGCGATACGGCCGCGCCCTGGACGAGGAGTCCGAAGCTGCCGGGAGGCACGTCGCGGGCTCCCCTAACGCCACCGCACGGCGCGGTGGGCGGCGCGGAACATGACCTCGGTCGTGGAGACGAGGAGGAGATAGAGCAGCGCGACCACGATGAACGCCTCGTAGGCGGCGCCCGTCTGCTCCGTGAGCAGCTTCGCCTGCATCGTGAGCTCGGTCACGGTGATCGCGGAGAGCAGCGACGTGTCCTTGAGCAGCAGCACCACCTGGCTGCCGAGGGCCGGAATCGAGTAGACGAGCACCTGGGGCAGGAGAATCTTCCGGAACGTGTTCCAGGGCGTGAGGCCGAGGCTCCGCGCGGCGTCGAACTGCACGCGGTCGATCGCCTTGAGGCCGCCGCGCAGGATCTCGGAGACGTAGGCGCCGTTCTGGAGCACGAGCGCGAGGCCGCCGCAGATGACGGCCGGCCACGGGAGCCCGACGAGCGGGAAGCCGAAATAGACGATGTAGATCGGGAGGAGGACAGGCGTGTTGCGGAAGAGCTGAACGTAGGCGTCCACCGCCCGCGCCGGCCACCGCGGGCCGGCGAGGCGGAGCAGCAGCAGCACGCATCCCCATACGATCGCGCCCACGGCCGCTCCGAAGGCCGTGACCGCCGTCCAGCCGAGCCCGGTCAGGTACGTCGGCCCGTAGATCGCGACCCAGCGCGCAAAGCTCACCGGCGCCGGCCTTCCCGCCGACCACGGCGCGGCGACGTCATTGGCGGTGGCACCCGTCCGTCAGCGCGGCGGCTCGAGATAGAACTTCTGCGGGGGCGGGTTCTTGCTGAACCACTTCTGATAGATCTCGGTGTACTGCGGATACCACGACCCCGAGCGCATCTCGGCGACGGCGGTGTCGAGCCAGAGCCACCACTTGAAGTCCCCGGGTTTCAGGAAGATGCCGTTGTTCTGGGAAGCGCCGAGCAAGCCGGGCAGCACCTCCATGTCGTCCTTGTTCTGGGACGCCCAGTAGTCCGCGGACGGCGTGTCGATCTGGAGCGCGTTGGCGCGCCCGCTGCGCACGGCGAGGAACTGCGCCGACGGCGTGTCGAACGTGAGGACCTTCGTCTTCGGGAAGAATCGCTTGGCGCGGTCGGCCATCTGGGGATTGTTCAGGTTGGCGATCGTGAACTTGTCCTGATTCAGATCCGCCACCGACTTGATCCCGCTCTTCTTGCTGACGAGCACGGAGATGCCGGAGTCGATGAACGGGCGCGTGAAGGCCACGCGGAGGGCGCGGTCGGGATAGGTGGTGGTACCGCCGACGCCCATGTCGGCGCGGCCACTCTCGATGGCGGGCCAGCGGCCCTCGGCGGTCACGCTGACGAACTCGACCTTGGTCGGATCCTTGAACAGCGCCTGGGTGATGAGGCGCGCGATATCGATGTCGAAGCCCACGAGCTGTCCCTTGTCGTCGTTGAACGCGAACGGCGGCACGGTCGTCAGCGTGACCACGATCAGCTTGCCGCGCTCCTGCACCACGTCGAGACGGGACTTCTCCTCCGCGGCCGCCGGCCTCGCCATGACGACGAGCATGACGACGACCATGACCGCGACGAGCGGTGTCCAGAACCGACGAACACGGAGTGTTCGCATGGAGGCCTCCTTGGCAGCGAGATCCAGCCGGACCGTCATGGGACGTCCACGTTAGGTGGTTCCGAAGAGCAGGCGCCAGATCTTTTCCGGCTCCTTCAGCAAGGATCCGAGCTTGGTGAGCGACGCGTCCACGGCGTTCGCGAACTTGGCGGCGCCGCCGAATCGCTTCAACGTCTCCGGTGGGATGAACTTGAACAGGATGTCGCCGCCGCCCGGCGGGAGGCCGACGAAGTGCACCGTGAGCATGTTGAAATCTTGAAGGAGCAGCATGCACAGTGCCGCCGTCGCCTCGAAGGGGACGATGGGCGCGTGCTTGACGCCGCCGCGCTCCATCGCCATCTCGAGGATGTCGTCGGCGAGGAGCTGCGCGGTGGTCGGCGTTTCGTGGAGGCGCCGGCCGAGCACGCGCTTGAGCTCACCGGCCACGACCTTCGTCGTCTCGATGAGCTCGCGCACGCGTTCCGGCCGATATCCCTCGAGCGTGCGCACGACAGCGGGATAGAGCATCTGGCGCGCCTCCAGCCCGCACTCGAAGCCCTTCGCGCGGATTCGCGACACCAGCGACTTCTCTCCCGCGAGTAGCCCGAAGCGCGGGCCTACCGTCCCGTACTTGTCGAGGCCGGTGGCGCCGATGTCCACGCCGAGCTCGAGCATCTTCGGGTGATCGAACATGGCGGGGGCGACGCGGGCGCCGCCGGCGTCGTCCACGTAGACGGGCGCGCCCTTGTCGTGCGCCAGCTTCACGACGGTGCGGATGGCGTCGAGGGGCAACAGCTCGTAGGTCACGGCAAGGCGCGTGAGATCGACGAGGGCGACGCGCGGCTCGCGCTCGATCGCTTTCGTGAAGGCGTCCACGCCCGCGGTGTCCACGAACGTCGCGCCGGCGTGCTTGGCGGCCCTGATGACCGAGGGGTGGCTGTGGCTGGCGGAGACGCCGATCACCACGTCGCCCGGCTTCACCAGCGTCAGATGGGTGGCGAGGGTGGCGCCGGTGAGGCGATTGAAGAGCGCGAAGTCGTGGAGCTGGGGGTTGCCACCGACGTGGTCGAGGGCGAGGGCCTGGAGGCGATCGAACCAGAGCGCGGGGCCGAGCTCGTCGTCGGCGAACTGTAGATCCTCGGGCCGGAGCGGCAGCCCGTGCTCGAGCCCGGTGAAGATGAAGATCGACTCCGGTCCATGCTCGCGCATGATGCGCCACGCGTGCTGGAGCTTCCGGAAATCGTCCTCGGTGCTGCGGAGGATCGCGCCGCGCGCGTAGGAAAGGGCGGGCGCGAATGCGTTACCGAAGCGGTCCTTGTCCATGTCTGGCTCCTTGGTTCGAGGTTGGGGCGCGGCGCGAGGGGCGGCCTCGCGGTGGAGGCAATCGCGTGTCCATTTCATACCGGTAGCGGTCCGCCCGGTAGAACGCTTCCGACACCTGCAAGCAACGACCGGCGACGTCGCGGACGACGACACGGAGCACGAGCACGGGCTGCGTGAGGTCGATGCCGAGCAGCGACGCGACCTCGTCGTCCGGCAATCGCGCCTCGATTTGCTCGCGTATCACCCCGAACGGGATGTGCAGCCGGTCCCGCAGCAGCTCCAGCATCGACGCCCGTCGGAGGTCGCGGGCGCGGATGCGCTGGCCGAGGGATTCGCGCATGTAGTTCACGACCACGGCGAGGGGCCGGCCATCGACGATCTCCACGCGCACGAACCGCTTCAGCGGTGTGCCGCGCACCACCCCGAGCCACTGGGCAACGTGACCAGGCGCGGCCACGGTGGCGCTGCCGACGACCCGGACTTCGGCGGCGTAGCCGAGCAGGAGATTCGTGACCATCGCCGGCGGGGCGGTGGTCGCGGGGACGGCGGCCACGAAGCTGCCTCGCCCGCGGTGGCGAACGATGAGGCCGTCACGAGTGAGGGAGTTGAGCGCCTCCCGGATGGTGGCGCGGCTGACCCGAAAGCGGTCCACGAGCGCCATCTCCGTCGGCATGCGGTCGGCCGGCGCCCACTCCCCGGATTCGATCTGGGAACGCAAGACACGCTGGATCTGGTGGTGGAGCGGAACGGAAGGATGGTACGCGGCCGAGGTCGCCGTCGTCATTTGTGCTGGTATCCGTACAACAGGCCATTTCGCTTGTCAAAGGGCGCCGCGCGTCGACCGGGTGTGAGGGCAGTAGGGCATGCTGAAGGACCAACCACGCGGCCTCCGCGAATGTCAGAGTTTCCAGCGAGCGCGCGCCCTGAGGCACTTCGACGCGCCGTGCGCAGGCGGCGCCGGCGAGGACGAACGCGAGAGTCGCACACGTCGCGAAGCGCTTCATCGGCTGTCTCCCTCCGCATCCGGCGTCATCGGATTCGCCTGGTCAACGCAACGACCATGCCGCGCGTGTCCCATCGAAATGCGCGATTTGCTTGGGCAAGGCGTGACGCGTGGCCTGCGGCTGCCGAAAATTGACCAGTCCGGCTGTGCCACTGACCAGCGGCACGGCGGAGGGCCGGTGTCTCAGACGCCATGGCGTGCTGCCACGGCATGCTTTCCGTGGTGACGAGGACGCCGTACTATGGCGGCGGTCTCGCATCACCCACGACAGGGAGAGCACCCATGCCAGCGACAGTGGACCAAGTTGTCCGAAACGCGATCGCCCGTCTCGAAACAGAACGTGACCGCATCGTGCGGCAGATCACCGCGCTGCGATCGGCCTTCATGCTCGACGGCGCCCGCGGCGCGCGCGGTGCGCGGCGTTCACCGGCACGGCGGCGCCGCCGCGGCCGGCGCCGGCTGAGCGCGGCCGCACGGAACGCCGCCAGTCAACGCATGAAGGCGTACTGGGCCAACCGACGACGCGAGAAGGGCGCCGCCAAGAAAGCACGCTAGCTCCACGTCACCCGCGCCGCCATCCCGCGTGCGTCGCCGGTCACGCGCATCGGTTGACGATGGCGCGAAGATGGAAGCGAACCAATGCGCTACCGACGTTCCAGTTATCGCTACGCGATGGTGGTGGGATCCGGCCCGTCGTGGCTCGCGGAGGTGTGGCCCACCGACCGAGTCCGCTTCTTCATGCCCGGACGCTGGCGGCCGGAAGCGGACGCCTACGAGACCGAGCGGACGATCGAGATCGTGGTGGAGCTCGCGGGCGTGGACGAAGACGATTTCGAGGTCCAGCTCTTCGAGGACGTCCTCGTCATCGAAGGGAACCGACGCCTACCGCCCTGCCAGGAGAGCGCGATCTACCACGCCGCCGGAATCCGCCAGGGGCCGTTCCACCTCGCGGTCCGCTTGCCCGCGCCCATCGACCACGAGCGCGTCGACGCCCGCTACGAGCGCGGCCTCCTTCACATCACGGTGCCGAAGCGCGCGACCAGGTGATGGCGGAGCAGCCACCCGGCAGTCCCGCCGACTTCACGATCCCTGACGCGCTGCCCGTCCTGCCCCTGCGGGACGCGGTGGTGTTCCCGCTCACGGCGGTGCCGCTCGCGGTGGAGCAGCCGCGCTCGCTCCGACTCATCGACGACGTCATGCGCGGCAACCGGCTGGTGGCGCTGGTCACCCAGCGCGAGGTCAAGCCGGAACCACCGACGCCCGACGACCTCTACCGGGTCGGCACGGTCGGGATGATCCATCAGCTCGCCCGTGTGCCCGACGGCAGCGTGCGGCTGATGGTGCAGGGCATCGAGCGCGTCCGCATCGTGGACTGGGTCGCGACGGAACCGTATTTCGTCGGCCGTCTCGAGGTCGCGCGCGAGGAGCCCCTGCAGGCCACGGAAGTCGATGCGCTCCGACTGGCCGTGCTCGACATCTTTCGGCGGCTCGTGGAAGCTTCGCCCGATCTTCCCGACGAGCTGGCGGCGGCCGCCGCCACCGTCGCCGATCCGCGCCAGGTGCTCTACTTCGTGGCCTCCGTGGTGCCGCTCGGCACCGCCGCCCGCCAGGAAATCCTCGAGCTCGATCCGATCGCGGCGAAGCTCCGCCGGCTCATCGATCTCCTGCAGCGGGAGCTTGCCGTGCGCGAGCTCGGCCGCAAGATCACCACCGATACCCAGGAGCGCCTCTCCAAGCAGCAGCGGGACTATTACCTGCGCGAGCAGGTCCGGTCGATCCAGCGCGAGCTCGGCGAGGAAGGCGAGGGCGCCGGCGAAGCGGCGGAGCTCCGCCGTCGCATCGAGGAGGCGAACCTTCCGGAGGAGGCGCGGCGCGAGGCCGAGCGCGAGCTGGCGCGGCTCGCCACCATCTCGCCCGCCTCACCCGAGCACGGCATGATCGTTACCTACCTCGAGTGGATGGCGAGCCTGCCATGGAACAAGCTCACGGGCGGCACCATCGAGATCCAGCGCGCGCGCCACGTCCTCGACGAAGATCACTACGACCTCGAGAAGATCAAGGACCGCATCCTCGAATATCTCGCCGTCAAGAAGCTCCGGCAGGAGCGCGAGGCGCAGGCGGCGCCCGCGCCCGCGGAGCCGCCGCGCGTGACCGGTGACACGCCGGCGCGCGAGCCGATCCTGTGCTTCGTGGGCCCGCCCGGCGTGGGCAAGACGAGCCTGGGCCAGAGCATCGCGCGCGCGCTCGGCCGGCGCTTCGTGCGCATGTCACTCGGTGGCGTCCGCGACGAGGCGGAGATCCGCGGCCATCGGCGGACGTACATCGGCGCGCTCCCCGGCCGCGTCATCCAGGGGTTGCGGCGCGCGGAGACGCGTGACCCCGTGTTCATGCTCGACGAGATCGACAAGATCGGCGCGGACTGGCGCGGCGATCCCGCGTCCGCGCTGCTCGAGGTCCTCGATCCCGCCCAGAACAACACCTTCGCGGACAGTTATCTGGGCGTTGCGTTCGACCTCTCCCAGGTGCTGTTCATCGCGACCGGCAACACGCTCGAGACCGTCCCGGGGCCGCTCCGCGATCGGATGGAGGTCCTCACGCTGTCCGGCTATACCGACGCGGAGAAGATCGGGATCGCGACCCAGTACTTGATTCCGAAGCAGCTCGCCGCCCACGGCCTCGCCTCCGAGGAGCTGTCGTTCGATCCCGAAGCGATTCGCCTGATCGTGAGGGGCCATACGCGCGAGGCGGGCGTGCGGAATCTCGAGCGCGAGATCGCGACCGTCGCGCGGAAAGTCGCGCGTCGAATCGCCGAGGGACAGCGGGAGCCGGTGCGCGTCACGCCGGACAACCTCATCGAGTACCTCGGTCGCCCGCGATTTTTCGACGACGTCGCCGAGCGCACCACGCGTCCCGGCGTCGCCACCGGGCTCGCGTGGACGCCGGTCGGCGGCGATGTCCTCTTCGTCGAGGCGACCATGATGCCGAGCAGTGAGGAGCGGCTCATCCTCACCGGGATGCTCGGCGACGTCATGCGGGAGAGCGCGCAGGCCGCCGTGTCCTACGTCCGCGCCAACGCGGAGGCCCTCGACATCGAGGCCAAGCTCTTCGAGGGCAAGACCATCCACGTGCACGTGCCGGCCGGCGCCATTCCCAAAGACGGCCCGTCCGCCGGCGTGACGATCATGACCGCGGTGGCATCGCTTGCGACGCGGCGGCCCGTACGCAGCGACGTGGCGATGACGGGGGAGATCACCCTGCGCGGCAAGGTGCTGCCGGTGGGCGGCATCAAGGAGAAGGTGCTCGCGGCGCACCGGGCCGGCATTCGCACTGTCATCCTGCCCAGCCGCAACGAGCGCGACGTGGAGGACGTGCCCGAGGAGCTGCGCCGCGAGCTCCGCTTCGTCTTCGTGGACGAGGCGGAAGAGGTGCTGCGTCACGCGCTTCCGCCCGCGACCGCCGACGTTCACC